>Ga0256405_10001865_pt1 | contig 53517 bp, 47 predicted proteins | sample RumenRJG_02DNA_FD_189096 | JGI IMG/M metagenome (GOLD analysis project Ga0256405, IMG submission 189096) | Bovine rumen microbial communities from Lethbridge, Alberta, Canada - RJG_02 | ecosystem: Host-associated > Mammals > Digestive system > Stomach > Rumen | place: Canada: Alberta... | reverse complement strand
TTGCCTTGGCGACTTGAAGTTTGAATTGTGATGTGTAAGCTGCCATTGTCGTACCCTCCATCTGCAGGTATTATACCATAACGACCTGCGTTGTGATAGCGAGTCCGATTTTTGGGGGCCATATTAAAAAAACTAAGACTGACACAAAGGTTGTGTCAGATGCACTTTGCTAAAGCGATTTGACACAAAATCAATGAAAAAGTTGTGTCAATTAGCCTGATTATTTAAAGATTGACACAAGTACGCCCATAATTGTGTCATTCACACTGATAAATTGAAAATTGACACAATGTAGGTCAGCAGTAAGATAACGGAATGATTCATATAGGTTTAAAAAAAAACAGGCTCCGTCCAGGGAGCCTGTTATTTATTTTCCTGTAAGAAGTTTAAGCAGACCGAGGTTTTCCTCGTCCACGTATTGCTCGAGTTCTGAGAACGTTGCGGTCTCGAAATCGCTGTCCAGATATTCGGGGGTCATGGATGTGGACATCAGGGTGTATATCTCGTCATCGGGATCGCATTTGCTGCAGGATAAGGGATCCGGTGACGCACCCTGCCAAGTGCCGCGGGGCACCAGGATCTGCGGCCTTTCTCCTCTTGCCAGGTCCTGACCAAGAAGCTTAACTTCGCTTTTTCCGTCGGGATGGATCAGAAGAAGCCTCACGGCCGGTCCGGAGTGGTGGAACCAGATCTCGTTTGAAGTAAGCCTGTGCATGCGGGAGAAGGTATCCGGCGTCAGCAGATAGTAGATAGCCCCGTAAAGGGGTCTTTCCTTAGGATATGCTGCCATGACTCCTCCGGGAAGGATGTCCTCTGAGCAGATAGTCTTTGACCACAGTCCGCCTTCCTCCTTAAGAGGCTCCATACCGAGGATCTCGATCACATCTTTAAGTTTATTCATGTCTGCCTCCCTGATGATGACTGTTATAACTCGTTATAGAAGTAGGGTGCGAGCATCACTCCGCAGTCGGCGGTGATCACCTGCCCCGTAACTGCGCTCGTGAGACCGCTTGCAAGGATGAGACAGAGTTTGCCGATCTCTTCGGGATCCACAAGTTTTCCCAGCGCGCTTCTTTCTCTGTAGCTGGCCGCCCAGCCGGGGATGAATTCATCCTGACCTTCCTTGAAGATCAGTCCCGGTGCTATGCAGTTCACTCTGATATCAGGTCCGTAGGCCTGAGCCTGGGATCTTGTCATCATTTCAACTGCGGCTTTGGAAGCTCCGTAGTGAGCAAGCTTCCTCGCGGGGTTGGTGGCGTTGATGGAAGAGATATTTACGATAGAACCTTTTTCCATGAAGGGACGAAGCTTCTGGGTGAGGAAGAACACGCCCTTGGTGTTCACATCAAACATGCTGTCCCAGTCTTCAGGCGTTATCTCATCCATGTCCTTTGCGGGATAGATCCCTGCGTTGTTTACAAGGCAGTCGATAGTGAGTCCAATACCTGCGATCTCCTTGACAAAAGAATCTATGGAATCAAGGCTTCCGGTATCAAGGTGCATGAAACGGAGGTTCCTTCCGGGCCACTTGGTTTTCACTTCTTCAGCAGCCTCAGCCGAATGATTATATGTCATTATAACGTCTGCTCCGCTTTCGATGAAAACGTCGGAGATGGATCTGCCGGCGCCGGACAGTCCGCCTGTAACTATCACTGTCTTACCCTTAAAGTCCAGCATGTCGGAATACTTGCTCATATGTCAAACCTCCCTGCATGATTAACTAAAACAAAAGCAGCCCCCTTAGGACTGCTTTATTTGGTGCGCCATGAGGGACTCGAACCCCCAACCTTTGCACACTATTATAAGCATTTGTTCACCCTTTAGGTATATCAAGCATTATAGCGTGAAGCCCCTTAAAAGACAAGGGGTTTTATTGCTTCGGATATATTCTTTAATACCCGTTAATGACAAAAATAAGGTCTGAAAAAATATACGTATTTTTATCTGACAGTACTAGCAAGCAAATCCTTTGTACTCCCAAATCGTACAAACAAAGATTTAGGGCGTACCCTAAGACCCCTGATCAACGTGGAAGAAATAATTGGCTTCATTTTTTGTTGTAAAGAATTATTTCTGCGACTTCTGCCTTGGTCGTGGATCTGTCCATGGCCATCTTAAGTATGATCCTGTGAGCTTCACTCTCATCGATGCCACGCTCTCTTATAAGTTTCCACTTTGCCTGATTGACTAATCTTATCTCTTGCATCTTATCATCTACAGATCGTTCTTTTGCTTCTGTTCGTCTTACTCTTTCGCGGGCAGTGCAAAGCCACGATATTGCCGATTCCAGAAGTGCTCGGGTCGAGGGCTTCCTCAGGAGGAATACTCCGCATTGTGTCATCTTTTCGTAGTAATCCGCGTAAAGTTTATTATCAGCTGCAAACATTACTACACAATCAGAGCGTTTGGAAATGTCGTAGGTGAATCTTTCAGCGGCGTCGTCGTGAACAGGGGAGTTGATTATGATGACATCGTAACTTCTTTCAGCTAATTCTCTTTTTGCATTGCTGACACTGGAAGAAAAACTGACACGTCTGAAAGCAGATCCAGAGAGCAGTTCTGAAAAAACTTTATTAAATTTTTCAGAAGATGAGACTATGAGTACGCTGTATGACAGTTCTAGCATTTGTCTCATCACCTCCATTCTCCGAACTGGCCTTGGCCGCTTTTTTATTTGCTGTAGGTATCTATTATCGATTGGGGTATCAGACTTTTAACGAAGCTGCTGCTGTTGGCAAGTGAAGCAGCTTCCTTAAGTGTTTCCGGAAGTTTTCTAAGGTTGCGTATGATTTCGGGATCTGCATTCTGAAGGTTCTCATTGACAGGATCAGGAAGTGCCAATCTGTTATTTATGCCATACAGACCTGCGTGGATCAGCAGGGCAAATGACAGATAGGGATTAGCCAGATTATCCGGCGATCTGAGTTCTGCTCTGCAGTACTCTCCCTGAGCGGCTGGTATCCTTATGAGCTGAGAACGGTTCTCGGCAGACCAGGAAATGTAGCGCGGAGCCTTATTTCCTCCGAATCTGGAATAGGACTCATCTTTAGGATTGAAGAACAGAGTCATTTCCTGTATCTTATCCAGAATACCTGCTATCATATAATTTAGATTCATAAAATTATCAGAGGGTTTGACAGACACGTTTATATGGCAGCCATTACCGGGAGCATCTTTTAGTGGCTTAGGAGAAAAGTCAGCATACAAACCGTTTCTCCTTGCAATGGTCTTAACTACCATCTGAAAAGTCAGAGCGTTATCTGCAGCTGTCAGAGGATCTGAATATCTGAAATCGATCTCGTTCTGACCGGGACCTTCTTCGTGGTGTGATCTTTCAGGGTGTATTCCCATCTTTTCGAGAGTCAGGCATATCTCTCTCCTGATATTCTCACCTCGGTCCTCGGGAGCGATATCCATATAACCTGCATTGTCATATGGTTCATAAGTTCTGTTGTCAATATCATCCAGTTTGAAAAGATAAAATTCCTGTTCCTCACCGAAAGCAAAAGTATACCCCTGAAGCTCTGCCGTTTTTATTGCCTGCTTTAGCAGAGTCCTGGTATCGCACTCGAAGGGTGTGCCGTCAGGATAGGTAATGTCAGCATACATACGAACGACTTTACCTGTCTCAGGCCTCCACGCAAGCTCTGCCAGAGTATCAGGATCCGGGTGAAGCAAAAGATCTGAATTTACTACATCACCGAAACCGCGGATAGCCGATGCATCTATTGCGATACCGTACTCAAAAGCCCTGGGCAGTTCCTCGGGCATGATGGCTATGTTCTTCTGGACTCCGAAGACATCACAGAAAGCCAGACGTATGAACTTAACGTCTTCTTCTGATACATACTGTATTATTTCATCTTTTGTATATCTCATTTCAGTTACCTGCCTTTATGATCAAGTAATATACATTTAAAAAAAATAATTATAAAAAGTTATTTTGAGTTTGTCAATAATATTAGCGGATTATCTTGTAGTTATATACGAATAATATGGATATATTTTGTTTAAAATCAATAAAACGTGTTGACAACGGTCTACCTGAGGTATATAATCAATGCATATTTTTAAAAATGAATATGCAAAAAATTCCTTTATAACTATGTAAGGCAATGGCGTCTTGGAGTGAATAGAGATTCACTTTAAGACGCTTTTTTTATTTGATAGTAAGGAGGACGTCATGAAAAAATTATTAAGATACCCATTCATCACAGGAGCCGGCCCGGTGAAGCAGGCAAAAAATGAAAAGAATGATAAATATGATCCTTACAACAAGAGAAATGTAAGTCTGCTCTATAAGGCTTTTAGTGCCCAGGCAGATTCTATTAATACTGAATACTCACTGAATGACAGTACCTGGGATTGATTCCTAATAATAGCAAGGAGAAAAAATGGTAAAAACATATGGAAAACTGCTTATTCCTGAAGGCTATGAGAGTCCGCTCAGTCTAATGGAAAGCCAGAGAGCGATCAAAAAAATAAAGGACTACTTCCAGCAGGAGCTGGCATACGGATTGAAGCTGAGACGTGTTTCTGCGCCGCTGTTTGTGGATCCACGCACAGGACTGAATGATAATCTTAACGGCGTAGAAAGGCGTGTAAGCTTTACTCTTAAGGATATGGATGAACTTCAGGTGGAAGTAGTTCAGTCTCTTGCCAAGTGGAAACGTATGGCTCTGGGTAAATACGGCGTGGAACCGGGATACGGCATCTATACAGATATGAACGCTTTAAGGCGTGACGAAGAACTGGATAACCTTCACTCCGTATACGTGGACCAGTGGGACTGGGAGAAGGTCATCACCAAAGAACAGAGAGCCGAAAAGTATCTCAGAGAGACCGTCATCACAATATACGACGGTATCAAGAACCTCGGAGATTACGTCAACAGACTTTACAGGGACGTCAGGACCGAGATACCCAACGAGATAACCTTCATAACAACTCAGGAGCTGGAAGACAGATATCCGGATCTGACTCCCAAGGAGAGAGAGGACAAGGCATGCGAAGAGTATGGCTCCATCTTCCTCATGAAGATAGGCGGAGCTCTGAAGTCAGGCAAGAAGCATGACGGAAGATCACCGGACTACGATGACTGGGAACTCAACGGAGATATCATCCTCTGGAACGATCTTCTGGAGAGATCATTTGAGATAAGTTCCATGGGTATCCGAGTGGATGCAGAAGCCATGAAGAGACAGCTTGAACTGGCAGGCTGCATGGAGAGGGCGGAACTTCCCTTCCAGAAGGCTGTCATAGAAGACGAACTGCCTCTCACAATAGGAGGAGGCATCGGTCAGAGCAGGCTGTGCATGTACTTTTTAAAGAAGGCTCACATAGGCGAGGTGCAGGTATCAGTATGGCCCATGGAACATGTGAAGATATGTGAAGAGAACAATATCCATTTGTTATAGTTAATAATTTTTTATGCGGCAGCAATGCCGCTTTTGGCATTTTTTAAGTGAATTTATTACGGGAGGCTAAGTATATGTCAAATTGTGCAATCGTAGGGATCAACTGGGGAGATGAAGGAAAGGGCCGCATGGTGGATCTTCTTACCGGTGAATACGATATAGTTGTCAGATTCCAGGGAGGAGGAAATGCCGGGCATACCGTAGAGAATGAACTGGGCAAGTTCGCCCTTCACCTTCTTCCGTCGGGAATATTCAGAAAGGGAGTCGTAAACGTTCTCGGAAACGGGGTGGCTCTGGATCCGGAGAATCTGATAAGTGAGATCAGGGATGTAACAGCCAAGGGGGTATCTGTCACCCCTGACAACCTGATGATAAGCGACAGAGCATCGCTCCTTCTTCCATGGCACAGGGACCTGGATGAGCTGGAGGAGAAGAGATTAAAAGACAAAAAATACGGTTCAACTAAGCAGGGTATAGCACCCTTCTATTCGGACAAGTATCAGAAGAAGACGGTAATGGCAGGTGAATTGTTCTATCCTGAAAAATTGCTGTCACATCTTAAGGATATCATGGAATGGAAGGATCTTACCCTGACTTCTGTTTATGGGCATGAACCGTACACCATGGACATGCTTGAGGAATGGCTCCGAAACTCATGCAAGAAGATAATGCCTTTTGTAAAAAACACAGGAGCGTTTCTCAAAAAAGCCTCTGAGGAGGGTAAAAAGATACTTTTTGAAGCGCAGCTTGGTTCTCTAAGAGATCTGGACTACGGGATCTATCCATATACAACCTCATCCAATACTATGGCAGCCTTCGCACCCATAGGTTCCGGTCTTCCTTCGGTCAAGATAGCCGACATTATCGGAGTTTGCAAAGCATATTCCACCTGCGTAGGCGAAGGGCCTTTCGTATGCGAAATGTTTGGAGTAGAAGCTGAGAAACTGAGAGAGGCCGGAAGAGAATACGGTGCTAAAACAGGCCGGCCCAGAAGAGTAGGACCCATAGACATAGTAGCTTCCCGTTACGGAGTTCAGGTCCAGGCGGCTACAGAGGTGGCTCTTACCAAACTTGACGTTCTCAGCTATCTGGATGAGATCCCGGTATGTACGAAATACCTGGTGGACGGAAAAGAAACAGACGAGTTTCCGTTCCCCCTGGCTCTGGAGGATGCAAGCCCCGTTATCGAATACATGAAAGGATGGAAGAAGGATATTTCAGGTGTTCGCAGATTTGAAGACCTTCCGAAGGAAGCACAGGAGTATGTTGAATATGTTGAGAGGAACATCGGCTGTCCTATCACATACGTATCAGTAGGTCCGGAGAGAGACAGCATAATCATAAGAAAATAAGAAGGAGTAAAGAGAAATGAAAGACAGATATGAATCACCTTTTTCGTCCAGATACGCATCTGAATACATGCTGGAACTGTTTTCAGCGGATAACAGATACATGACTTGGAGGAATCTTTGGGCAGCGCTGGCAGAAGCCGAAATGAAGTTAGGTCTGCCCATAACAGAAGAGCAAGTCAGTGACCTGAAAGCCCACATCGACGACATTGATTATGAAACGGTCAAAGCAAGAGAAAAAGAAGTGCGTCATGACGTAATGGCTCACGTTTACGCATACGGAAAAGCTGCGCCTAAAGCTTCAGGGGTGATACATCTCGGTGCGACAAGCTGCTACGTTACGGATAATGCAGACCTGATCATCTATAGAGACGCCCTTAAGTACGTAAGGGAAGAAGTTAAGTCGCTTATGGTCAATCTTTCAGAGTTTGCCGTCAAATACAAGGACTTGCCGACTCTTGGATATACCCATTACCAGCCTGCGCAGCCGGTTACCGTGGGGAAGCGCGCAACGCTATGGCTGCAGGACCTGGAGACAGACCTTAATGAGATCGATTTTGCAATAAAAAATATAAAGTTCCTGGGCTCCAGGGGAACCACAGGAACCGAAGCTAGCTTTATGGATCTCTTCGAGGGAGATGCAGAGAAGATAGACTTAATGAACAGGATGATAGCGGATAGCTTTGGATTCGATGAGTGTTTTTCGGTGTCAGGACAGACCTATCCCAGGAAAACAGACGTAAGGATCATGAATGCTCTGTCATCTGTCGGTCAGTCCTGTTATCGCATGGCACAGGACATCCGCCTCCTTCAGCATGACAGACAGCTGGAAGAACCTTTTGAAAAGGATCAGATCGGTTCATCTGCCATGGCGTATAAGAGAAATCCCATGAGATGTGAGAGGATCTGCTCCCTTGCAAGGTATCTGATGGCGGATGCCTTGAACGCCGTAATGACTGCGCAGTCACAATGGCTAGAAAGGACTTTAGACGATTCGGCCAACCGGAGAGTAAGCCTTCCGGAGGGATTCCTTTGCTGTGATTCCATACTGAGGATCGCGAAGAACGTCACTTCAGGACTTGTGGTAAATGAGAAGGTGATCGAGAAGACGCTCAAGGATTACATGCCTTTCATCGCCACAGAAAACATCATGATGGAGGCAGTTAAGCGCGGAGGAGACAGACAGAAGATCCATGAAATCATAAGAAAATGCTCCATGGAAGCCACTAAGGCCATGAAGGAAGGTAGAGACGGAGAACTCATTAAGAGGCTTTTGGGAGAGGAACAGATAGGACTTACCCAGGAGGAACTTGAAATTATAATGGATCCTTTAAAATATACCGGAAGATGTGCTGAACAGGTTGAAAAATATGTGGAATATCTCACTCCGCTCATCGGGGATGCTGAGGCGGAAGACGAAGATCTGGATATTTAAGGAGGCTGAAATGGATAAGGTATTGGTTCTTGATTTCGGAGGACAATATGATCAACTGATAGCCAGGCGCGTAAGGGAGATGTCTGTCTATGCAGAGATCAGAGCGTATAACAAAATATCACCGGAACAGATAATTGAAGAGGGATACAAAGCGGTGATCCTTACAGGTGGCCCCAATAGCGTTTATCTGGATGAATCGCCTCATTACGACCGAAAACTCATCGAGATTGGTATACCATTGCTTGGCATCTGCTACGGTGCACAGCTCATAACCTGGATGGCTGGAGGCAGCGTATCAGATGCCGGATCTTCAGGGGAATACGGTAAAACTAAAGTGACTGTGGATAAGACAGACAGCGCAGCTGATATTCTTCTGGAAGGGATACCAAAGGACAGCATCTGCTGGATGAGCCATATGGACTATATTTCAGGACTTCCCGAGGGATTCATGAAACTTGCACATACGGAAGTATGTCCTGCTGCGGCAATTGGAGACCCTCAAAGAAAAATATTCGGAACACAGTTCCATCCAGAGGTGACGCACACAGTATACGGCAAACAGATCATGGCCAATTTTTTGTTCAAGATAGCAGGTATTAAAGCTGACTGGAAGATGGATGATTTCATAGAGACCTCTGTTAAGTACATTCAGGAAAGGCTGAAAGGCAAGAAGGTATTGCTGGCCTTGTCCGGCGGTGTGGACTCATCAGTCTGCGCAGCGCTTCTAAGCCGTGCTATCGGTGATGACCTGACTGCGGTATTCGTTGATCATGGACTCTTAAGAAAAAACGAAGGAGATCTGGTAGAGGCCGCATTCAGGAATCGTTTCGATATGAATTTCATTAGGATAGATGCCGAAGACAGATTCCTGACTAAATTAAGCGGTGTGATCGATCCAGAGATCAGACGAAAGATCATAGGCGAGGAGTTCATCAGGACCTTTGAGGATATATCAGAAGAGATAGGAGACATTAACGTTCTGGCTCAGGGAACTATATATCCGGATGTGATCGAAAGCGGCAAAGGTGATTCCTCAGTGATCAAAAGCCACCACAACGTGGGAGGCCTTCCTTCGGTAATAAGATTTGATGAAATCATCGAACCGTTGCGGGATCTTTTTAAGGATGAGGTAAGAGAAGTTGGCCTTAAACTTGGACTCCCGAAGGAACTCGTCATGAGACAGCCTTTCCCTGGACCAGGGCTGGGAGTGAGAGTAATCGGCGAGATCACTAAAGAGAAACTGGACATCTTAAGAGATGCAGACGCCTTATTCAGGGAAGAGATAGCGAAAGCAGGACTTGAAGCCGTGGCGAGCCAGTATTTTGCAGTACTTACGGATGTCAGATCTGTCGGAGTCAAGGGAGATGCCAGAACCTACGGATATACAGTGGTTCTGAGGTCGGTGACGACTGATGATTTTATGACTGCAGAATGGACGAGGCTTCCATATGAAGTGCTGGAAAGAACAAGCCTGAGAATAACAAATGAGATTGAAGAGATAACCCGTGTAGTCTATGACATAACGTCCAAACCGCCTGCAACGGTGGAATGGCTGTAATACCCATCGAGGTCGAGTGAAGGAGGATACCATGGAGATTTTTAGTCCCATAAAAGAAGGCAAGGTCAGAAGTGTTTATGACCTTGGGGAATTTTTGATAATTGTGGCAACGGATAGAATATCTGCTTTCGATGTCATTTTGGGAAGTACAGTGCCTGATAAAGGCCGCATACTGAACAAGATGTCTGAATTCTGGTTCGACTTTACGAAGGATATCGTACCTAATCATATGATTACGACAGATACAGGAGACATGCCTGAATTCTTCAGGACCGGATATTTCAAGGGCAGGACAATGATGTGCAAAAAACTCACCATGCTTCCGGTGGAATGTGTGGTGAGAGGATATCTCTCTGGTTCTGGATATGCCAGCTATAAGGAGACTGGAAAAGTATCCGGGATCCAACTTCCTGCAGGACTCAGGGAATCTGATAAATTGCCGGAACCTATTTTCACTCCGACCACTAAGGAAGAGCTTGGCCTTCATGATCAGCAGGAAAGCTTAGAAGAATGTGTTAGGTCACTTGATAAGCTTTATCCCGGAAAGGGAAGAGAATATGCGGAGAAGATCAGAGATATCAGTATCGAACTTTACTGCAAGTGTTCCGAATATGCTCTTGACAGAGGGATAATCATAGCGGATACGAAGTTCGAATTCGGGCTGGATGAGAAAGGGGAAGTCGTTCTCGGTGACGAGATGCTTACACCTGACAGCTCCCGCTTCTGGCAGCTTGATGGATATTGTCCCGGGGGCAGTGAACCCTCATATGATAAGCAGTATGTCAGGGATTGGCTCAAGGCAAATCCAGACAGTGGCTGGATACTTCCTGATGATGTAATAGAAAAGACCAGAGAGAAATATATCGAAGCGTATCAGAGGCTTACGGGAAAGGAATTCAGTGTATGAACGGCAATATCCATGAAGAATGCGGTGTATTCGGAGTGTTTGATCCTGAAGGCGGGGATGTGGCAGCCAGCATCTATTACGGCCTTTTTGCACTGCAGCACAGAGGACAGGAAAGCGCAGGCATTGCTGTGACCGACACTGCTGGACCTGCCAGATCGGTGAGACTCTATAAAAACATGGGCCTTGTAAACGATGTATTTGATGCCGAAACTATCAGCAGACTTAAGGGAAACCTGGGTGTGGGTCATGTCAGGTATTCTACTGCAGGATCCTCTTCCAGGGAAAATGCCCAGCCACTGGTGATCAACTATGTCAAGGGCACACTGACAATGGCGCATAACGGTAACCTGGTGAATGCTGATGAACTGAGACGTGAACTGGAATACAGCGGAGCGATATTTCAGACTACCATTGACTCAGAACTCATAGCTTATCATATTGCCAGAGAGAGACTTAACAGCATAAGCGTTGAAGGAGCTGTACTTAACGCATGCCGGAAACTGAAAGGAGCATACTCCCTGGTAATAGCCAGCCCCAGAAAACTCATAGGAGTTCGCGATCCTTATGGATTCAAACCATTATCAATAGGCAAATTGGATAACTCGTATATATTGTCCTCAGAAACCTGCGCCATAGAAACCATAGGAGGGGAATTCGTACGAGATGTTATGCCCGGTGAGATAGTTACCATAACAAAGGAACATGGAATCAAATCCGATATGGCCATGGCAGTAGATAAAGAGAAACAGGGGAGATGTGTTTTTGAATACATATACTTTTCCAGACCCGATTCGTATTTCGACGGAGTCAGTGTATATGATGCGAGATCTGCCTCGGGCAGGTATCTTGCAATAGATTCTCCCTGTGATGCTGATCTTGTGGTTGGGGTTCCTGAATCTGGAACTATAGCGGCCATGGGTTTTGCTGAGGAGTCTGGCATACCATACGGAGCAGCATTTATAAAAAATACTTATGTGGGAAGGACTTTCATCAAGCCGGGGCAAGCAGACAGAAGCGACAGCGTGAACGTAAAGTTAAACATACATAAGGAACTTATAAAAAATAAAAGGATAGTTATAATAGATGATTCGATAGTAAGAGGTACGACCTCAGCTAAACTGGTCAAAATGCTTAGAGATGCAGGGGCGAAAGAGGTGCACTTCAGGATCGCATCGCCTCCGTTTCTGTGGCAATGCTTTTTCGGGACTGACATTCCGGAAAGGCGCCAGCTCATAGCATACAGGAACTCGTTGGAGCAGATCAGGGAACATCTCAATGCAGATTCTCTGGCATATCTGAAAACCGAAAGGCTGAGCGAGATAGCAGGAGGCCTCCCGATATGTGAAGGCTGCTTTACAGGCAAATATCCTGAAGAAACACCTGCTGAAGACATACGTGGAGAATATCTGGATAAAAAAGCAGATTTCGATCTGTTCTGATATAGATAGGAGGTTTGTGATATGACAAAGTATATTTTTGTGACGGGAGGAGTTGTTTCCGGCCTTGGAAAAGGAATAACGGCTGCTTCCCTGGGAAGGCTGCTGAAGGCCAGAGGCCTGAAAGTGGCGGCTCAGAAACTTGATCCGTACATAAATGTGGATCCCGGTACCATGAGCCCGTTCCAGCATGGCGAGGTATATGTGACGGAAGACGGCGCCGAGACCGACCTCGACCTTGGGCATTATGAAAGATTCATAGATGAGGACCTCAATAAGTATTCCAACCTTACCACAGGAAAAGTATACTGGAACGTTCTCAATAAAGAAAGAAGAGGGGAATACCTGGGGTCTACCGTTCAGGTGATTCCTCATATCACCAACGAGATAAAGGATTTCATATATTCTGTCGGTAAAAGATCCGAAGCGGATATCGTCATAACTGAGATTGGCGGCACCATCGGAGACATCGAGTCCCAGCCCTTTATTGAAGCAGCAAGACAGGTGTCGCTGGACGTGGGCAAGGAGAATTGCCTGTTCATACACGTTACGCTTGTTCCTTTCTTAAGCGGATCCGATGAACATAAGTCCAAGCCCACGCAGCATTCTGTGAAAGAACTGCAGGGCATGGGCATAAACCCCGATATAATAGTGCTGAGGTGCGACAAACCGCTGGAAGAATCCATATTTGACAAGATATCTCTTTTCTGCAACGTCAAGAGAGACTGCGTTATAGAGAACATCACACTTCCTGTTTTGTATGAAGCCCCGCTGATGCTTGAAAAATCAGACCTGTCCTCCGTGGTGTGCAGGGAACTCAACATTTATGCGCCACACTGTCATCTGGAAGACTGGGAGGAGATGGTGAAGAGCATAAAGGCCAGATCGGAATATGTGGATATCGGGCTTGTAGGCAAATACGTATCCCTTCATGATGCGTATCTTTCAGTAGCTGAAGCCATGAGACACGCTGGATATACACTGAATTCACATATAAGGATACATTGGATAGATTCTGAAGGACTTACAGCTGATACATATGAGGACATGCTATGCGATCTGGACGGGATAATAGTTCCGGGAGGATTCGGGTACAGAGGTATAGAGGGAATGGTCTTTGCGGCAAAATATGCCAGAGAAAATAGTATTCCGTACTTCGGCATCTGCCTGGGTATGCAGATCGCAGTCATGGAATTTGCAAGAAACGCTGCAGGGATCAGTGATGCGAACTCAGGAGAATTTGACCCGGAATGCAGTCACAAGGTTATAGATTTCATGCCCGGACAGAGCGAGGAGATCAACAAGGGAGGGACTCTGAGGCTTGGGGCTTATCCCTGTGTCATTTCGCCAGATACCGTCATGGAAAGATGTTATGGCACTCGGGAGATAAGCGAAAGGCACAGGCACCGCTATGAGTTCAACAATGATTATCGTGAAGTATTGACATCAAAAGGTCTTGTGCTTTCAGGCATATCGCCTGACGGAAATCTGGTAGAAACGGTGGAATTGTCCAACCATCCATTCTTCGTAGGAGTGCAATACCATCCTGAATTCAAGAGCAGGCCCAATAAAGCCCATCCGCTTTTCAAGGGCTTTATAGAAGCTGCTCTTAAGATACATAAAGAAAAACAATAAGCCGGAGGAGATTGAAATGCTGGAAATGGATCTGGATAAAATGCTGTTCACCATAAAAAAGGAACAGCAGACAAAAGAAATCCTGACTGAATTATTAAAGGCACATCCTGAAGTCAAATTCGTATCTTTTGCGGGCCTGGACATAGCAGGCAAGGACACGGACGAAAGGATACCGATAAAACTGTTCACGGAAGACATAGACAAAATGCTGACTCATGGCGTGCAGACTGACGGTTCCAGTGTGGATCTGCCTCGTATAGCGGAACTTAACAATGCCAAGGTGGATATGATACCTGATATGGAAGTGAACTGGTTCGTGGATTACAACTTTGAGAACATCGATCATAGAACGGGTCTACCTGTAGGGACTCTCAGGATACCCAGCGTATTGATCCATAATGATAAGAAAAAGGTCGGGTCAAGGGCCATCCTGAAAGACGCTGAGAATAAATTCAGGAGAGACCTTCTGGATATGATAGAGGCACATCCATATGTACTGGACCATACTGAGGGTCAGATAAAGCCTGAAGACATAAAGGAGATAGTGCTCACCTCTGCTACTGAATTGGAATTTTGGGTAAGGACTCCTGATGATAGAGCTGACAGAGAGGAACTCTTCACTTCCCAGGAACTTAAGGAGCAGTACTGGAAGAGGACTTACGGACCCGTAAGGACTGCACTTGAGAAGACTTTGGAGATCCTGGACTGTTATGGTCTTGATATGGAGATGGGACATAAGGAAGTCGGAGGAGTGAAGTCCAGGATCACTTCATCAGGCCACATGGACCACATCATGGAACAACTGGAAATAGACTGGAAATACGCTTCTCCCATGCAAGCAGCGGACAATGAGAAACTGGTAAAGTATGTAGTAAGAGATGTGTTCAACGCATTCGGTCTCAATACTACCTTCAAAGCTAAGCCTGTGGAGGGAGTTGCAGGATCCGGAGAGCATACGCATTTCGGAGCGGGAGCTGTACTCAAGGACGGAAGGCGCATCAATCTGTTCAATCCCACAGATATGAAAAGAGAATTCATGAGCCCCATAGGATACGGAGCCTTGATGGGTATACTGAAGAATTATGAAGCCATGAACCCTTTTGTAAGTTCTTCAACCAATTCCCTTAAAAGACTTAAACCCGGATATGAGGCGCCTATATGTATAGTGACATCCCTGGGAAGAAGTCATGAGGAACCGTCTAGAAACAGAACGGTGCTAATAGGTCTGGTGAGAGATTTTATGAGCCCTGGGGCCACGCGCTTCGAGCTGCGTTCGCCAAATCCCAAGAGCAATACGTATCTGATTCTTGCGACGGGATATATGGCCATGCTTGACGGTATAAGGGCGGTATTGTCAGAAGAAAAAACATCTGCTGAACTGGAAGCTTCCATTTCAAAGAAAAGCGGGGTGGAAGATTTCTATCTCGAAAAGGACAGGGAATACAGGTCCGAAAAAAATGTTTTTGAAGACTACACTGAAGAAGAGCGGTCATCGAGATTCGGAACTCCTCCTGGAACTGTATGGGACAACCTTAGCGGATTCAATAAATATCCGGACAAAGTGAGAGCGGTGACAGATGGCATCATGGATGAAGAGTCTTTGGAATCCTACAGAACGTGTATTTTGAATGACTGGGCCACTGAATATCATTCCAGAAACATACCAAATGCAATGGATGATATCAAGGAATGCGTGAAAGCTCACGGAAAGGACGATACCGAGTACGATGAAGCCGCATGGGAAAAGATAAATGCATTGAGGTTTGCTCTTGCCAAGGATTCCATGGGCAGGAAGAGCCTTCTGACTCAGGCAAGAGAAGCGCTGGACGGTGAGGATTATGCCAAAGCATCAGAACTCCAGATTGAGATCCAGGCTGAAGTAGAAAGGCTAAAAACACGATATGCGGAATATAAAAGGAATCTGTTCTGATATCAGATGACAGATCCTGAAATGAAAGGAAAGTAAAATGTGCGGAATAGTTGGATATACAGGAAACAGTCAGGCGGCGCCGATTCTTCTGGAAGGCTTGTCAAAGCTGGAGTACCGGGGATATGACTCGGCGGGAGTAGCGGTCAGGAACGCTTCAGGGACCTTTGAGATGGTGAAGGCCAAGGGCAGGCTCGTCAATCTGTACAACAAGACAGACGGAGGCAAAACTCTGGAAGGAACCTGCGGGATAGGGCACACGAGATGGGCGACGCACGGAGAGCCCAACGAAACGAACGCCCATCCTCATATCAGCGAAAACTGGGAAGAACACGTGGGAGCAGACCCCAATGCGGTGGATACCTGTGTGATAGGCGTCCACAACGGCATAATAGAGAACTATCTGGAACTTCATGAGAAACTCATGAGAAACGGATATAACTTTTACAGCCAGACTGATACCGAAGTGCTGATCAAGCTGGTGGACTACTACTACAAAAAATACACCATGGACCCGATAGATGCTATGGCCAAGACCATGGTCAGGGTCAGAGGTTCTTTTGCATTGGCTCTAATGTTCAAGGATCATCCCGGAGTAATATATGTGGCCAGAAAAGACAGTCCCATGATAATCGGAGTGGACAATGATGCTTCATACCTTGCTTCTGACGTTCCGGCTCTTTTGAAATACACTAGAAACGTATACTATATCGGAAACCTTGAGATGGCGAGATTGTCGCCGGGCGAAGCCGTATTTTACAACCTTGACGGTGACGTGATCGAAAAGGAGCTCACTGAGATCGAATGGGATGCTGAAGCTGCAGAAAAGGGCGGCTATGAGCATTTCATGATAAAGGAGATACATGAGCAGCCGAAGGCTATCAGAGACACGATAAATTCAGCGATCGAATCCGGGGAAGTGGTTCTGAAGGACATAAAACTTACCGAAGATGAGATAAAGAATATTTCACAGATATATATCACGGCATGCGGTTCTGCTTACCATGTGGGAATAGCCGCTCAATATGTTATTGAAGATATGACAGGAATACCGGTCAGGGTGGAACTGGCTTCGGAATTCAGATACAGGAATCTGCCTTTGGACAGCAGAGCCCTGGTCATCGTGATCAGTCAGTCAGGTGAAACGGCAGACTCTCTTGCAGCCCTAAGAAAGGCGAAGGAGTCAGGGCTTAGGACCCTTGCCATAGTAAATGTGCTGGGAAGCAGCATAGCAAGGGAAGCCGATGATGTCTTCTATACGCTTGCGGGACCTGAGATATCCGTTGCAACTACAAAAGCATATTCAGCGCAGCTAATAGCCTGCTATCTGATAGGGATCAGGATGGCATCCGTAAGATGCACGCTGGATGAGAACAGGATCGCTGAACTCCTGAAGGAACTTGAGGGACTTCCGGACAAGATAGAAATCATTCTCAACGATAAGGAAAGGATCCAATGGTTTGCATCCAAGCATGCTGCTGACAGCGATATGTTTTTTATCGGGAGGGGGATCGACTATGCCGTAAGCATGGAGGGAAGCCTGAAGATGAAGGAAATATCATATATACACAGCGAAGCCTATCCAGCCGGTGAGTTGAAGCATGGCACCATAAGTCTGGTTGTGGACGGAACTCTTGTAGTTGGAGTGCTCACTCAGAATGCTCTTCTGGAAAAGACCATCAGCAACCTGGCAGAGTGCAAGACCAGAGGTGGTTATTTAATGGCTATTACATCCTATGGCAACTATTCTGTTGAAGATACGGCTGATTTCACGGTATACATACCGAAAACAGACCAATACTTCACAGCCTCTTTAGCTGTGATACCTTTGCAGCTTCTGGGATATTATCTAAGCGTAGCAAAGGGACTCGATGTTGACAAGCCCAGAAACCTAGCCAAGAGCGTGACGGTTGAATAGGGTATGTCATAAATTCTAACTCTTTCTTATGCGGGAAAAGCGCTCATTACGGGCGCTTTTTCTGTGATGTGGTTCGGATACCTGCACGCATGGTTGAATTATTTGACTTACTCGTAAATATCATTGATTAAATACTGATGTGGGAAAAATGTGGGAAAACATAAAAATGAAGCTGCTTTTCGGAGAAATGAAAAAGCCTTGGAACCCGTAAGTTTCAAGGCTTTAGTTGGTGCGCCATAAGGGACTCGAACCCCTAACCTTCGCATTCGTAGTGCGCGACTCTATCCAATTGAGCTAATGGCGCTCGCACGTTTCGTACCTAATTATTATAGCTAAGAGACCTGCTTTTGTCAAATATTTTTTGTGCCCTGTATGATCAGAAGACAAGCTGAACGAGCAGCATGTAGATCACGGTGCCGGACAGTATGCTTATGAGGGAGTTTCTCTTCCATGCCTGAAGGACGACTACGCTCAGAGCTGCGATGAGTTCGGGGATCCCATGAGGGGACTCCAGCACCGAAACGTCCTTGAGGCAGTAGATGACCAGCATCCCGATGAGGGCAGCAGGGAGAACCTTGCCTAAATAGGAGATATAGGCAGGGGTGTTTTTGTTGAAAACTATGAAGGGAAGGAACCTTAAGATCATGGTAACTATGGCCATTACGGCTATGAGTACGGCTGCGTTCATATCTGTTCCTCCCTTCTACTTAAGATAGTAAGTACGAGAGTTATGAGGAGCATGGCGGGGATGAGGAAGTTCCCGGACCCGAAGATCACAAGGCATAAGGCTGTTCCTATAAGCCCTGTCAGGGCAGGAATGTGGGCCTTCGTTGTGAGCCACTGCTCTGTGAAGGACGCGATGAAGAGGGCTGTCATGGAGAACTCGATTCCCTCTGTCGAGAAGGGAAGCACAGCTCCCAGGAGGCTTCCAAGCATGCTTCCGGTCACCCAGTAGCACTGGTTGAAGAATGACACCAGGAAACGGTAGAGGTTTATGTCCTTTTGCTCTGTTACGCCTTCGGGCACATGGCCGTCCGAAAGAAGCGAATATGTCTCGTCTGTCAGAGCGAAGATGAGATAGGGCTTGAACTTGCCTGAATCCTTGTACCTGTCAACCATGGAGATCGCATAGAAAAGATGCCTGGCGTTAACCATGATGGTGGTGATGATTGCAGTTATCACGGAAGCTCCGCCTGAGATCAGGCTGACTCCCACGTACTGCATGGTGCCGGCATAAATAAAAAGACTCATGGCAAAAGACCAGAGGGCGCCGTAACCGGCGTTTCTCAGGAGGATGCCAAAGCCTATGCCCAGTACTATATAACCTGCCATTACCGGCAGGGATTTGATAAATGCGAGTTTAGCGATACGTGTTTTCATAAAATAATCTGTCTTTCCCAAAAGCTGTCAAAACAGATTATAATTACCACAGGGCCATAAGTCAATTACAACTCTTGTATGTATGACATATTTCTATACATCCCGGGCGCTATGGCGCTCCGTTCGATATTGTGATATAATGAATACATCTAAGATGATCTCAGGAGGGCAGCTATGTTTAACAAACACGACACAAAGAGAGACGAATTCATGCTGACGGGAAGCTTCGCTTCTCAGGGCTATGACTGGTGGTGGCATTCATTCACCGCCAGAAACGCAGAGACCGGAGAAGAGAGACCCTTCTTCATAGAGTTTTTTACATGTAATCCTGCCTTAGGCGGAATGGACCCGGTGCTGGGCCAGCTCCCCGAGAATCAGAAGATGGGCCGCAAACCTTCATATCTGATGGTAAAAGCAGGCACCTGGGGTAAGGACCACGCCCAGCTTCACAGATTTTTCGGCTGGGTAAACGTGGAGATGAGAGGTAAGGAACCCTTCCACATCGCAGCAGGGGACTGTTTCTTATCAGACCGCGAGACCTATGGGTCCGTAAGTCTCACAAAAGAGGAGTCCGAAGCTCATCCGGAGTACATGTGCGACTGGGGCGAGATCACCTGGAATCTTAAGATATATAAGGACACGGCATTTAACGTCGGATATGGAGCGAGCACTCCTTTCAGGGCAGCCAAGGCTTTCGAGATGTACTGGCACGCCGAGGGAATGAAGACCCTGTACGAAGGAGAGATCACATATAACGGAGTGAAGTACGTGGTGGATCCTCTGAACTGCTACGGTTATGCTGACAAGAACTGGGGAAAGGGTTTCACCTCACCCTGGGTATGGCTCTCATCCAACAACCTCACCAGCAACCTGACGGGAAAACAGCTTAAAGACAGCGTATTCGATATCGGAGGAGGGAAGCCCAAGGTATACTTCGTCCCTCTGGACAGGAAACTCCTGAGCGCCTTCTGGTATGAGGGAGAGGCCTTCGAGTTCAACTTCAGCAAGTTCTGGACGCTGACCAGGACGAAGTTCGACTTCAGGGAGACCGATGATGAAGTCTTCTGGCACGTATGGCAGGAGACCGTGAGCGCAGCAATGGACGTCAATATCCATTGCCGAAAGGAAGACATGCTCCTCATAAACTACGAGGAGCCTGACGGACGGAAACGTCACAACCGTCTTTGGAACGGAGGAAACGGCGAGGGAGATATCAAACTTTACAGGAAGGTAAAGGGAGGCCTGCAGCTGATAGACGATATCCACGCAAAGAACATCGGCTGTGAATACGGCGAGTTCGACAAATAGAGACAAAAAAACACCCGGTGAAGAACCGGGTGTTATATTTTTTTATAAGCTCTTATCCACAGCGCCTTCGGCCCTTGCTGCGCCGTTGGCACAGGTGGTCATGCAGGTGGCGACCAGCCGGCCGTTTGTGTCGTTGGTCATGACTGCTTCCGCAGTTACGAACCTCTCGCCGCAATGGATCACGCGGCCCACGCAGGTAAGAGTGTCTCCGAGGACTGCCTGACTGATGAACCTTGTGTCCATATCGACCGTGGGACACCAGTGACCGATAAAGCCGAAGATAGCGGTGCCTGCGGTGTGATCCAGCATGGTGGAGGTGATGCCGCCGTGCAGTATGCCCACGCGGTTGAGTTCCCACTCTTTAACTGTGAACTTGACGGTGACCGTACCTTCACAGTAATCCGTATCAACGTATTCAGGTTCCAGCTTACCGTTCACATCATCGGGATTTGCCTGGCGTTCTTTTCTCATGTATTCGGGGATCCCCTGAACGAATTCAGGCGTCATCAGCGTGACTTTTTTAGTGTGGCTTATCCTTGTTTCCATCATTCCTTACCCTTATTGTAATATGCATCTGCCTCTTCCTGAGGAACCATGCTTCCGCCTGTAGCCCAAAGTATATGCGTTCCTGGTTTGTTTACGAGAGCCGGTCCTATGAAAGAAGCGGTGGATGAAGGCTCTATGAAGATACCCTCTGTGTCCTTGAGTTCGGCGAGGAAGGGATAGAGTTCCTCGTCGGTTATTGTATAGCAGCCGTCAACTATGGGCTCCATGAGTTCTGCAACGAGATATGAGGCGCGGCCCACTGCCAGGCCGTCAGCTGCTGTCTTGCCGTCGAGGCCGATATCTGCGCAGGAGATCTTTTCCCTTAAACCTGTGATCAGGCTCAGGGTCATGCAGGGAGCATGAGTGGGCTCCGCAAAATATATCTTCACGTTGTCACCGAATATGGTCTTGAGGCCGAAGGCAACTCCTCCGGGTGCGCCGCCTACTCCGCAGGGAATGTATACGTAGAGGGGATTATCTTCATTTACGACGATCCCCGCTTCCTCCAGCTGAGGGAGTATCCTTTTAGCGGCGACGGAATATCCGAAGAAGAGATCCCTGGATCCTTCGTCATCTACGAAGTGGCAGTAGGGATCGCCTGCGGAAGCCTTTCTTCCTTCAGCTACGGCTACCTGATAGTCCTGAGGATATTCTATTACGGTAACGCCTTTGGAACGGAGAAGGTCCTTCTTCCACTGACGGGCGTCAGCGCTCATGTGAACGGTAACCTTGAAGCCCAGCTTGGCGCTGATGATGCCGATCGAAAGACCCAGATTTCCGGTGGAACCCACCTGTACGGAATACTTTCCGAAGAGTTCCCTGAATCTGTCTTCAAGAAGTATGCTGTAGTCGTCGGTCTCCTTCAGCATTCCTTCCCTCATGGCTATCTCTTCAGCCAGTTTAAGCACCTCATAGATCCCGCCTCTTGCCTTGACTGAACCCGAGACCTTAAGATGGCTGTCCATTTTAAGGTAGAGCTTTCCGGGGAAGTCTCCCGTCATTTTAACAAGGGACTTTTTCATTTCCGGGATCTCCCTGAGAGGAGACTCGATTATACCGCAGGTCTCTGCTGTATCGGGGAAGGCCTTGAGAATATACGGAGCGAATCTCTTAAGTCTCGCTTCGGCGTCTTCTATCTCAGCCATGCCGTAGGGGCAGGGGCGTGAACCAACGTCCGGGTTCTGCCAGAATATCTTCTCGTATCTTGCCATCTTTTCCACAAGACCGCTGTTTTTAAGTTCTTTGATATCCATCATAAGATCTCCTTAAAATCCGTCTGAATAGTTGAAGAGGTCTCTCAGGTGACCGCCTTTTACCTTTGGTTTCTTAGCGCCTGCTGCGTCTCCTCCTGAGATGAAGTCGCTGTATCTTAGGATCCTGCAGTCTGAATAGCCTTCGCTTGTATTGAGGAGAGCGAAGGTGCCGCCGGAACCGTCTCTGGGATGCGATATGCTCCCGGGATTTATGAACATGAAGTCGCCGAGTTCCGTCTTCTCCGCTCTGTGGGTATGTCCGAAGATGGCTCCTATGCAGTCCTCCTGACATGCATAGTAGTACAGGTCGCGCTTATTGTATCCAACGTTCTGCATATGGCCGTGGCATACGAAGTAATTCCCTGCCTCTGTCTCCAGCACTGCGAATTCCTTTTCATCGAAGGAACCGTCGCAGTTCCCTCTGACTGAAAGAATACGGGCGCCGGTCGCGACATGGATCTTCGATGCGTCATCGGAATAGTCGCCGCAGTGGACGATCATGTCCACCGGAGAATCCTTTGTAAGTTTTTTAAAAATATCGATCACCCGCTGATAATCACCATGGGTGTCGCTCACTATCAGAATGCGCATAAATCACACTTTCCTTATGGTTATTATAAGCCCTGAGCTCAGGAAAAGTATAGCACAAAAGATGTTCCCAAGCAATTCCAATTGTGGTATACTGTATTTGTAAAAGTTTGAGATCATTCAGGCGGGGGCTTTTGCTCCGAGGGTATTCAGATCAATGATGAATGAAGATAAAAAAGGAAATAAAATAATACATTCCATCGTGGACAAAGCCTATTTTAAGATGGGCCTGTCTGTATTTCTCGTGGGTCTGGCGCTGATACTTTGCGTATACTTCATAAACCACTTCAGCGTGATCTCACAGGCCTGGTCGAAGTTCAACAGCATAATGATGCCTTTTTATCTGGGCATAATCATGGCGTACCTGCTTTGTCCGGTATACAACTCCACGGTTAAGTTCTTTTACTCCAAGCTGAAGACCAGAGCCAAGACTCCGAATAAGGCCATGAAGCTTTCAAGGATCATTGGAACGGTAGTGGCTATTCTGGTCATTATACTGGTGGTAACAGGACTCATCATGATGATCATACCGAACCTCTATGAGAGCCTGACTACGCTGATACCGAAGCTTCCCGCATATGCCAATTCCACGGTAGCCATGATAGAATCACATCTCGACGACGGGAACATGGTCACCGAATATATCGCAAAGAATCTTGATGCGCTGAACGAAAAGGCTTCGGAATGGTTCAGAAGCAGCCTTCTTCCCGCATCAGAAGTTATCATAAGCAGAGTATCATCCGGAGTAGTCGCAACTGTGGGAGGTATCTTCGATGTACTGGTAGCTCTCATCATCTGCGTATACATCCTTAACTCCAAGGAACTCTTCATGGCACAGTCGAAGAAGTTCATAAACGCGGTCTTTTCAAGGGAACACGCTGAATCCATTTTCGAACTCGGAAGGCTTTCAAACAATACCTTCGGCGGTTTCATAAACGGAAAGATCATAGATTCGATCATAATAGGCATCATCTGCTTCATCGCGATGACGCTGCTGAAACTCCCCATGGCGATGATGATCTCCGTGGTAGTCGGAGTCACCAACATCATCCCGTTCTTCGGACCTTTCATCGGAGCTATCCCTTCGGCTTTGCTTCTCGTGCTTATCAAGCCGATGGCTGCACTGGAGTTCATTATTCTCATCATAGTGCTCCAGCAGCTGGATGGAAACATAATAGGACCGAAGATCCTGGGAAAGGCAACGAAGCTCGCAAGCTTCTGGGTAATGTTCGCCATCATAGTCGGAGGAGGACTCTTCGGATTCCTCGGAATGATCCTGGGAGTTCCCGTTTTCGCAGTGTTCTATACTTACGCTGCACGCGGCATAAACAAATTGCTCAAAAAGAAAAATATAGATTCAGATACGCTGGCATATGAGGATTTCTCGAAATACGGAGCCAGCAAGACCGAGCTCTTCGGTATGGAAAGGGTAACAGATGGACCTGAAGAAACTAAAGATATTATTTCCTGATCTAAAGATATATACTGACGTATCTATGGCCGAGTACTGCTCATTCAGAGCAGGGGGCAGAGTTTCATGCCTTGTCATGCCCGGAAACATCGCGGAACTCAGGGGAGTGCTTCGTTTTATGAATGAAGAGGGCGTCCCTCATATCATACTGGGAAACGGATCAAACACGCTTTTCAGCGACGGAGACCACGAGCTTGCAGTCATCAAACTCGACGATAAGAGCGATGACTTCAGTTTTATAAGGTTCAACGGAACGGAAGAAGATGAAAAAATGACAGTGGAAGCAGGAGCGGCAGGGCTGCTCTCTGTTTTTGCGAGAAGGGTATCCCAGGAGCCCTGGTCGCTGACAGGAACAGAAGGTCTGTCAGGAATACCGGGTTCCGTCGGCGGGGCCGTCTTCATGAATGCAGGAGCCTACGGGTATGAGACGAAGGACATCCTGGTATCTGCTCACGCTGTGTCCGCGGATGGAACCGACGAGAGAGATTTCACACCTGAAGAGATGGGCCTCTCATACAGGCACAGTAACTTCATGGATAACGGATACATAATCACGTCTGCTGTATTCAGACTTAAGAAGGACGATCAGCAGGCCATAAAGGAACGCATGGCTGACTTCACCGAAAGAAGGGTGACCAAGCAGCCGCTCCAGTATCCTTCTGCAGGCTCCACCTTCAAGCGCCCCGAGGGATATTTTGCGGGTAAGCTGATACAGGATGCAGGCTTAAAAGGCGCAAGCGTAGGAGCTGCGCAGGTCTCCGAACTGCATGCAGGCTTCGTCATCAACAGGGGCGGCGCTTCGGCGGACGAGATCCTGGGATTGATAAACAAGGTAAGGGATAGGGTTTACGAGGATTCCGGAATAGAACTGGAGCCAGAGGTAAGGCTGATACTGAACAGGGATATGGAATCCTTTAAATACTGACGGATCATTTGTATCGTTAAAGGGGAAGTATGGACAACAAAAAACTAATCGAGCAGTACAGGATGGTATACGACCATCATACTCACACCACCTATTCCCATGGGACGGGAAGCATACTGGACAACGCCAGGACAGCTCATGAGAAGGGCCTGAAATCCATCGCGATCACCGACCACGGCCCGGGGAACTTCTTCTACGGAATGAAGATGGAAATGATCCCTAAGATGAGGGAGGATATCAAGGCTGCAAGGGAGATCTATCCCGATGTCAAGGTGTTCCTCGGAGTTGAGGCGAACACCATACTGAAGGTGCCGTATCTTGACGTGAAACCTACGGAATGGGACAGGCTTGACATAGTCCTGGCAGGCTATCATTTTGCGGTGTTCGGGTCGGGAATGATACCGAACAGACTGGGACTCAAAAGTCAGAGCCTCCTGGTGCAGAATACGGATATGATCCTGAATGCGCTTTACTACAGCGAGGACTGCGGGAATCACATAGATATCCTGACGCACCCCGGAGATAAAGGTCCTTTTGACATAGACAACATCGCAAGGGCTTGTGAGGATACCGGGACCTTCATGGAGATAAATGCCAAGCATCCTCATCTTGACGTCGAGGAGATAAAGATCGCGGCGAAGTACGATGTGAAGTTCGTCATAAGTTCAGATGCCCACGTCCCCGAAAATGTGGGAGTTTTCAAGCCTCAGCTTGAAAGGGCTCTGGAAGCGGGACTGGATCCTGAGAGGATAGTCAATATCATGAAAAGGTAGATAAATATGGATGTAGTAATAATTACCGGATTATCCGGAGCCGGAAAGACCAAGGCTGTGGAGTGGTTCGAAGATAAGGGATACTATTGCGTGGATAACATACCGCCGGCCCTCATCAAGAATTTCATCGAACTCAGCATGGCCGGTTCCAGAAAGATAAAGAAGGCTGCTTTTGTGACGGACATCAGGGGAGGAGATTTCCTGGCGGATGCCAAATCGGTCATCGAAAGCCTCAAGAACGACGAGAACATCAATTTCAGGATGCTCTTCATAGAGGCGTCCAACGAGGCACTGATCAGAAGATATAAAGAGACCCGCAGGATGCATCCTCTGTCCAACAGGCCCATAACCGATGCGATCATAGAGGAAGAAAAGAACATACTGAGCGACCTCAGGACGGAAGCCAACTATATCATCGATACCTCAAGAATGAAGGTGTCGGAGTTCGGGGCTGAGATGTCTAAGATATTCGAGTCCGGAAACGATGGAAAGACTTTTATCATCAATCTCATGTCCTTCGGATATAAAAAGGGCATTCCTCAGGAAGCCGACTGGGTGGTGGACGCCAGATTCATTCCCAACCCGTACTATGTGCAGTCCCTCAGAAAGCTTACGGGCAACAATAAAAAGGTCGCGAACTACGTCCTGGGAAAGGACGTTACCAAGGAATTCCTGAACAGGTACACCGAACTAATCAGAAAAGAGATCCCCAACTATATCAAGGAGGGCAAGTACAGTCTGACGATAGCCATAGGGTGTACGGGAGGACAGCACAGGTCTGTAGCCCTTGCCAATGAAATAGCAAGGATTTTCAGGGAAGAAGGCAGAAGAGTTACCCTTGAACACAGGGAACTTTCGTGATATAATGAGTTGTGGTAATATTTCAAGTATTACATATATTAACAACATTTTTTATTTTTAACATAAACGTAAAAGGAGAGTAACATGGAGAAACTTATTATCAGCGCATGTATTTGCGGAGCTGAAGTAACCAAGGAAAACAACCCTGCAGTTCCTTACACTGTAGAAGAGATCGTAAGAGAAGCTAAGTCTGCTTATGATGCAGGTGCAGCTCTTATCCACCTTCACGTAAGATGGGACGACGGAACACCTACACAGGACAAGGGAAGATTCCAGGAATGCGTTGACGCTATCAGAAAGGTATGCCCTGACGTTATCATTCAGCCCTCCACAGGCGGAGCAGTTGGTATGACAGACCTCGAGAGATTACAGTCCACAGAGATCACTCCTACCCCTGAAATGGCAACACTTGACTGCGGTACCTGCAACTTCGGCGGAGACGAGATCTTCATCAATACAGACAACACCATCAACAACTTCGGAGACATCATGAAGGAAAGAGGAATCAAGCCTGAATGCGAAGTATTCGACAAGGGCATGATCGACTTAGCTCTTAAGGCTGCTAAGAAGGGTCACATCGACTATCCTATGCACTTCGACTTCGTACTCGGAGTTCAGATGACTGCTACAGTAAGAGACCTGGTTTACATGGCAACTTCCGTTCCCGCAGGTTCCACATGGACTGCAACCGGTATCGGCAAGACCTGCTGGGATATCGTAGCTGCTACTATCGCACTCGGCGGACACGTTCGTGTTGGCTTCGAGGACAACGTATACATGTCCAAGGGCGTTCTTGCTAAGTCCAACGGAGAAATGGTAGAGAGAGTTGTTCAGATGGCTAAGCTCATGAACAGAGAGATCGCTACACCTGATGAAGCAAGACAGATCCTCGGCCTTAAGCCCAGAGCATAATTTTTAAAAATTTTTCATGGAGCTTCCCGTTTGCGGGAGGCTCCTTTTTTCATGCCTTGATACGTCTTTTTTGCGCGTCTTTACTTTAACTCGATAAATTATTTTTGTTTACATTCATATCCGAAAATGATAGAATATTACCAATAAATCTGCATCGTATATGCAGTGAAGTATTGTTCTTTTTTAACGAAGAGAGGAATCATTATGAAACTTTTATTGAGAAGGCTGCTGATCTTCCTGGTGGTACTGACGATGGTCATACCGGCAGGACTGGCATATGCAGCGACGGATGACGGTACCGCGGAACAGACCGAAGAAGCGGTGACCGAGGCTTCCCCGGAGGAGGGGGAGGGATTATCAGATCTGGAGGAGATCGACCCCGCAACGCTTAACGTTCATAAGCTGGGCGAAGACCTGGATCTGGACGCTCTTGACAAGACGGCCGATAAGGCTAAAAAGAGCGGAGTTATTGATCCGGAAGAAATAGCCAAGATGGATGAGGAGGAACTGAACAAGACTGTCCGTGTATCCATCTTCATGGAAGATTCTCCGGTTCTTGAAAGATACTCGATAGCTCAGGCTAAGGGTACTGCGGCCAAGTCGTACCGCTCGACCCTTGAGAAGAAACAGCTGAACGTCGAGAAATCGATCAATATAGCTATCGGAAGAAAGCTTGACACCAAGTGGCATCTCACCCTTGCCGTAAATGCGATCTCCACTGAAGCTACATACGCTGAGATCGCCAAGATATATAAGGTGAAGGGCGTAAAGAGAGTAGAACTTGAAAAGCGCTACGTGGCTATGGAAGACGTAAACACAGCTGAGCCAAACACCTCAATAACATCAGAGGGAATGACAGGCGCATCATCAGCATGGGCACAGGGATATACCGGTGCGGGCAGAAGGATAGCCATAATCGATACCGGTATCGATACCACGCATCAGTCATTTGATGCGGATGCTTTCGATCATGCGATCGCTGAACTTACGGAGAAGGGCAAGACGGTCGATCTCATGACAGAGGCCGACATCCCCGAGGGACTTAACGGAAAAGGCGTCTACTTCAGTTCCAAACTTCCGTATGTTTACAACTACGTTGACGGAAACACCGATGTCACCCATATCAATGACACCGAGGGAGAGCACGGCTCTCACGTTGCCGGCATCGCCGCAGCTAACAGATACATCGAAAAAGAAGACGGATCTTTTGCGAATGCAGCAACAGAGGTTTACGCGGTAGGTATGGCACCCGATGCGCAGATCATAGTAATGAAGGTCTTCGGCCAGGCAGGCGGCGCTTATGATTCCGACTACATGTCGGCCATAGAAGACGCCATCCTGCTGGGATGCGATTCCTGCAACCTGTCACTGGGCTCCAGCGATCCCGGATTCACATATGATACAACGTATCAGGAAGTGCTGAACAAACTGAGCCTCGATAACGACGGAATGGTTGTCACGATCTCCGCAGGAAACTCCGGAAGCTGGGCGGATTACAACGCTCCTCTGGGAGAGCTCTTCCTGGAAGACGTGAACATGGATACTCTGGGATCGCCTGCAAGCTTCATCAACAGTTTGTCAGTAGCATCCGCCGAAAATCTCGGAACGACGGGTAAACCGCTGGAATTCAACGGTGCTGACCTCGTATACTACACCGATGGAGCAGGAGACATGAGTTCCATTGCAAACGAAGGCGGTTACGATTACGTATATATCGATACCGTAGGATATGCGGATGATTACGCTGCAGTAAACGAAGCGGTTTCCCTTAAGGGAAAGATCGTCATCGTGAACCGCGGAAGTCTTACCTTCGTTCAGAAGGGAAACAATGCCATAGCGTTTGAACCAGCCGCAGTGATCATTGCAAACAATCAGCCCGGCACGATCGGTATGAGCCTGGATGGTATGACGGGAACCTTCCCCATGGTATCCATCACTCAGGATGATGCCGGCACTGTAAAGACCGGATCCTCAGCCAGTGCAACCATAGAAGGGGTTGAGATCACTCCTTACGATGATGAAGGAGAAACGGTTTCTCCTGACCCTCACGATGTGACGTACTACACCGGAACTGTAAAGGTATCCAAGGACGTATCCGTCAATATCACCAATACTCTGGAAGACACTGAGATATCCGATTTCAGTTCCTGGGGTATAGCAGGTTCGCTTCTCATGAAGCCTGAAGTCACTGCTCCCGGAGGAAACATCTATTCCGTAGCAGGAACCAATACGACAAAGGCAGGCACTACTGCCGGCGGCCCTGACAAGTATGAACTCATGAGCGGAACCTCTATGGCAGCTCCTCATGCGGCAGGTCTTTCAGCTATACTTCTTCAGTATCTTGAAGAAACCGGAGTTGAGAATCTCAATAAGGAACTCGCCAAGAGTTACACCAACAGAGCAATCGCACAGAGCCTGCTGATGTCGACTGCAGTTCCCATGCAGCCTTACGCTGAAGAGGGTTATGAAGGATATCTTCCCATCATTCAGCAGGGCGCAGGACTGATCGACGTTTCAAAGGCAATGAACGCAGGCTCCGTTGTGATGATGAATGAAGCAGGACTCACGACCGCCACCGGTGCTGCGGCAGACGGCAAGGTCAAGGTCGAGCTGGGAGAAGATCCCGGAAAGACAGGAGAGTACGCTTATTCGTTCACCATCTATAACACGACCGACGTGGACGAAGAGTTTGAACTCGATACCGAGATGTTCACTCAGGATATAGATGACGTTTATGCTGAGGATGGTATCTATTTCATGTCACCTTACACAAGGGATATAGCTGCAGACGTATCATATACATGGCAGTCGTACATGAAGATAGATAAGTATGACGTAGATAAGGACGGCGATACGGATAAGTCTGACGCACAGGCTGTCCTCGATTACCTCACCGGCGAAAACGACGGCTCCGGACTTGATCTGAAAGCCGGAGACATAGACGAAGACGGGGAACTCACCTCAAAGGACGCCCAGCTCATTCTTAACTGGACTCCCGAGGACTATGAGTCCAGCTACGTAATTCCTGCCAAAGGAAAGGCAGAGGTAACCGTATATATCAGTATCACAGATGACCTTACAGCTTATCCGAACGGTGCATACATTGAAGGATATACTTACGCCAACTGCATCACAAAGACTGACGAGGGTGTGAAACTCGATCATTCACAGTCGATACCCATCCTCGGATTCTATGGCAACTGGTCAGATCCTTCCATGTTCGATGCGCTGTCATACTATGATAAAGAGGAAATGGAGTATTACGGTTACAGCGAAGAGGACATCCAGAAAATCACAGGAACTTACGCTTATACCGGAAATATCGAAACCAATTTCATGACCGTCAAATATGACGGAAAGACGCTGCCTTTCTTAGGAAATCCTTATACGATCGAAGAAGAAGGATTCCCTTATGACAGACTTGCAGTAAGCAGCGGAACTGAGATAAAGAATTTCTACTATAACCTTATACGTCCTACGGGTACCATAGGATATGCGGTAAGCACCGTGGGAGAAGAACCGGAAGTTTTGGCTTCCAAGATAGACAGCTACAACTTACCGGGAATCTGGTACTACGATGTGGATCAGACATGGATGGATGCCAACACCAGAAGCGTTGCTGTAAACAGCACGATCAAGAATTACAAGCTTCAGGAAGGCGACAAACTGCGCGTCGGTCTCTATGCAGTTCCCGAATACTACGCGATGCTTCTCAATGAGGCCTATGACGGCGATATGCTTCAGCCTTGGTCCGGTATACTGTACTATGATGAAGATCTTGGAACCATGGCAACGCTCGGACTTCTGGGAGAAGGCGCTTCGATTGATTACGATCTCACCATCGACGATACCGTTCCCGTAATAGATAAGGAGAGCATCGAACTTGATAAGGAAGCAGGTACAGTCAAGGTAAAGGCAAGCGATAATCTTAACATCGCATATCTTGCCGTGATGAGCGTGGACGGAGAGACCGTATACGCGGAAGAGGTACCTGCCGGTCCGGAAGCTGAAGTTACGATGGATATCGCGGAAGCGATCACAGAAGCCGAAGGATACGTTGCGATCTTTGCAGGCGACTATGCAGGAAATGAGACGGCAGTCGCCTTAAGGGTAAACGATGCAGAAGCAGAGGATCCTACGATCGTATCTGAAGTTATCACATCACCCGAAAGGATCAACCTGTTCAAGGGCGGAACGGCAGACATGGGATTCAAGGTACTCCCGATCACTGCTGAAGATAAGACCGTTACATGGACGACCGGAAATGAAGAAATAGCGGCTGTTACTGAAGACGGCACCGTTACCGGACTTGCAGAAGGCGAGACAACGGTAAGGGCTACATCGAACAGCGCTCTTCCTGAAGGTCAGACTGAACCTGTATACGGTGAAAGCAAGGTAAAAGTACTCTACGTTGAAAAGGATCTGAACGGACTGCTTTGGGATGAAGAAGGAAAGCAGTATTTCATGGATTTCAACACCGGCAAGCTTCCTGAGTATAACAAGGGTGTGGAGTGCGGAGCAGAGAACCTTGTTTCTGCCTTTGATTACTACGGAACTATTTACTCAGGATCACTGGATACAAGCGCAGCAACGTCATCGATATACAAGGTGGATCCCGCAAACAGCTACGCTTTAGAAAAACTCGGAGACTTACCTCAGGGAGTATGGGCAAGCGATATAGCAGCCGGATACGATGATATGGGACTCGTAGCGTATACGTACAGAAATTATCTGCTGTACGCTGACCCCAATCCGGATCAGCAGACAGGTAATTGCGGAGAGTACTACGCAATAGGCAGCTTCGGAACCGATTGGCTTGCCGGCGTGGCCTATGCAGGAGGAGTAGAGAAAGAAGCTCCGGCATTTGGTGAAGGCACATTCAACTTCCCTTCGTACTATTTCCTTGATGAGACAGGTAAGATCTGGTATACAGAGGTGGGCACAGATGAAGAGGGATACTTCATCTTTACGGATCCTGAACTCGTTATAGACACGGGTATCGCTACCAACTTCCTGTATCAGGATCTGTACTTTGACGGAACATATATCTACTGGTCACACTATGACGACGGAGATTATTCAGAGCTGTACATCATAGACCTTGAAAAGGATCCCGAAACCGGAGCGGTCACACCTGTCCTCTATAAGGCAGGAGACTTCGGTGCAAAGGTATGGCCTGTAAGCGGATTCTATGAGATGCCGGAACCTTCAGAGGAAGAAGAACCTGTAACTCCGGATCCTGAGCTTGAGACAAACTACAAAGCTCTCGCAAACGTGCCCGATTTCAGCGATGAAGAAGCAGAGGCCCGCTTCTATGAAGCAGTTAAGAACTTTGAGGCCAAGAACGGAAACGCTTATGAAGAGCCTTCGGGAACTCTCAATGCAGTAAGAAGCAGCAGCGTAAAGAGAGAGGCAGAATTACCTGAAGTAATGCTTGTTCAGGAGGATCAGACGGAAGTAAGTGAGATCCCTGACATAAACGGACCTGAGATCACCATTTCCGAGTCCGTCGATTCTTCAAACGGTCTGGTCACGGTAACATTTGATCCTTCAAAGATCAAAGCAGCCGGCGCAGCTTCCGGTCTTGTTCACAGATCGATCCATATCGATAATGAAGCAGGAACCGTAAACTTTGCATATGCAAATGAAGAACCCATCACTGCTGAGACAGTCCTTGCAACAATCAAGTTTGAGAATCCTGTTTCAGGAAAAGCGGATATTAAGGCTGCCACCAAGGAACGCAATGAAGAACTGGGCTTAAGCGAAGAAGAAGAGTATACCTTCGGCAAGCCCGGTTGGGTAAAGGATGACGGCGACTGGTACTATTTCGATGAAAACGGCGGTATGGTTACCGACGCCTGGAGGAAGGACTCCAAGGGCTGGTGCTACTTAGGATCTGACGGCAAGATGGTCACCAACGACTGGGCTAAGGATTCCAAGGGCTGGTGCTGGATCGGATCTGACGGCTACATGGTCGAAAAGACACAGTGGCTCAAAGTCGACGGCGCATGGTATCACATTACCAACGGCTACAGAGATGAGAACAAATGGATGAAAGACTCCAAGGGCTGGTGCTACTTAGGTTCCGACGGCAAGATGGTCACCAATGACTGGGCTAAGGATTCCAGGGGATACTGCTGGATTGGATCCGAGGGCTACATGGTCGAAAAGACACAGTGGCTCAACGTCGATGGCACATGGTATCACATTTCAAACGGCTATATGGACGTCAATACATGGATGAAAGACAGCAAGGGCTGGTGCTATTTAGGATCAGACGGCAAGATGTTGACTAACGGCTGGGCTAAGGATTCCAAGGGCTGGTGCTGGATCGGATCTGACGGATACATGCCGGTAAGTACCAAGTGGGTCGAATACGAAGGAGACTGGTACTACATAAGCAGCGGCTACAGAGTAGACAACGCATGGAGAAAGGATTCCAAGGGCTGGTGCTACTTAGGAGCCGACGGAAAGATGCTGAAGAACGACTGGGCAAGAGACAGCAAGGGTACCTGCTGGATGGGTCCCGACGGATACATGCTCATCGAGACAAGACTCATCGAATATATGGGTGATACCTACGGCATCGAAGACGGATACATGGTTACCGGCAGAAGCATCGTAATAGACGGAACGGAGTACATCTTCGATCCTGATGGCAAACTTGCCGATTGATCTTGTACAAAAATTAGTACAAAAGTATTGACTTTTGTATGATAGAGGAGTAAAATACAATTACATGGAGGCGGGAATGTGTTATGCATTCCCGCCTGTTCTATTTAGTCTATTTTTTAACGAAATATCAGCGCTATGTCATTTGCATCGGATACTAAAAATGAATTAGCCAGGATAGAGCCTGAAAAGAAATGCTGCCAGCTCAGCGAGATCGCAGCATATATCAGGACTGCAGGCTCTATTGGCATCGCGGGTTTCGGACGGTTCAGGATAACCATAACCACCGATAACGCAGCCGTTGCCAGACATTACAAGAAACTGATCAAGTCATATTTCGATATTGAGACCAATCTCGACATCACTGAGGGCGGAGCGGTAGGAAAGAACAGGAAAGAAAAGAAATACAACTACAGTATTACGATCGATCCCGAGAACAATTCCGAAGCCATACTCAGGGAATGCGGGATACTGATGATAAGAGAAGGCCATAACTATTTTGCTGACGGCATCTACAGCGGTCTCATAAGATCCAAGTGCGACAAGAGGGCGTACCTGAGGGGCATCTTTCTCGGCGTAGGTACGATGTCGAACCCGGAAAAAGCCTATCACCTGGAATTCGTGATGAACTCCGAGGCCATGGCGAACGACCTGAAGAAACTGATAAATTCCTTCACTGATCTTTCTGCCAAGGTAGTGGCAAGAGGCAAGAAATACATCGTATATATGAAAAAAGCCGACTATATCTCGGATACTCTGGCGATAATGGGAGCATCCGGACAGGTCCTGAAGCTGGAAGACATCAGGATAAGGAAGTCCATGATGAACACGGCAAGGCGCGCCATGAACTGCGACAGTGCAAACGTGGACCGGGTGATAGACGCATCCATGAAGCAGGTGGAATCCATCAGACTGATCGCTGAGACCAAAGGCCTGAACTGGCTTGACCCCAAACTTCTTGAGGTTGCCATGATCAGGCTGGAACACCCGGAAGTGTCTTTGCAGGCCCTGGGTGAGATGTGTGATCCGCCTCTGAAAAAGTCGGGCGTGAATAACCGCCTCAGGAAGATCGAGGACCTTGCAGAAAGGATAAGGACGGGCTCATAAAAAAGAAAATGTTTTGATTATATTGTATACATTATTTTTGTTGCAAAATCATAAAAACCTCCAAAAAAATTGTTATCGGAGCATAAAATCGTGATATAATAGTCGGAGTTATCGTTCGGCATTATATAGATAAACAAATCTGAGAAAAGGAGAAGAAAGAGTGTTTACGGAAGAATTAACTGCTATCAGAGAAGCTGAAGAACAGTCCGAAGCGATCAGGAAGAACGTGAAGACTGAAGCCAAGCGAATGATAGAAGCAGCAAAAGCAGAAGCCGAAAAAATACTCGATGATGAGGAGACCAAGGCCAAGGAGATCTATGACAACCTCATCATGGAAGGTATGAATGAGGCTGACTCCGAATACGAAGCGGCCATCGAAAAAGCGCATATAGACGCCGAAAAGCTGGTCGAAGCGGCAGAAGCTAAAAAAGATAAAGTTATTGATCATATTGTAGAAAGGATAGTGAGATCCGGTGTCAATAGTTAAAATGCAAAAGGTGTCGGTCATCGGCCTTGATAAGATCAAGGGAAGGCTCATAGCCCGGATGATGGACCTGGAAGCAGTTGAACTTACGGATCAGACGGAAAAACTGACGGAAGGATTCTGGGCGGACAACACTGTTCAGGACGGAGCGCAGGATCAGGTCACATACTTCGAGGGAAAGATCGGAAGAGCGTCCCAGGCTCTGGAGATCATCGATCAGTACGGAGAACTGAAAAGTCCTCTCTTTAAGACGAGAAGGATAGTGACCAAAGAGGAAGCGGATTCGATACCTTCCCAGGAGATCGAGACTGAGGATCTCATAGCACGGCTCATTCACTTAAATGAAGAACTGAGAAACAAGCGCGATGAGATAAACAGACTGGACCTGGACAATACCATGTTTGAACCATGGCAGGCCTACGACGTTCCTCTGGATCAGTCATCCACAGAGACCATGACGACGATCATGGGAGTGCTTCCGGCAGTGTACGACCCGGGAAAGGCTGAAGAGGCAGTCAGGGCCGTTACCGAAAGATACGTAATGAAACAGGTCAACGAGGACAAGACCATGAGATATCTGGCCTTCCTCGTTCCGAAGGAATCTGAGGGAGATATCCAGCAGGTTCTCAAGGATGAAGGCTTCCAGGCTCTGGAAATGCTGAGCTACAAGGGTACAGTGACCGAAAACATCACAAAGAATACCGAGAAAAAGCTCAGGCTTCAGGGAGAGATCGATGAGATACTCTCTGAGATCAAAGAACTGGCGGCAAGGAAAGAACACATCGAAGACTATCAGGATATCCTGACTGTGGAACTCGACAAGAAGAGGACCAGATCCAAACTTCTGAAGACGAAGAAGACCTTCTATATGGAGGGCTGGGTGCCTGTCGGAAAGGTGGACCAGGTAAAGGCCTTACTCGATGAGAACGATTGCTATTACGAATTCAGGGATCCTGAGGAAGGTGAAGAAGTACCGGTGCTTCTCAATAACAGCAGGCTGATCAAACCTGTGGAAGCCATTACCGAAATGTACTCGCTTCCCGCGTATGGGACATTCGATCCTACAGCGATATTCTCATTGTGGTACATCTGCTTCTTCGGAATGATGTTCAGTGATGCATGCTACGGACTTCTGATGGTGATCGTTCTGGGGGTCGTACTCAAGAAGTACAACCTTGAAGGCACCATGTACAAGATGGTCAAGCTGCTGTTCTACTGCGGAATATCAACCACCTTCTGGGGCGTGATGTTCGGAGGATACTTCGGGAACCTGTTTACGGTGGTGGCAGATACTTTCTTCGGAAAGACCTTCAAGATACCGCCTTTGTGGTTCGATCCGCTGGATGATCCGCTGAAGCTTCTGATCATTTCAATAGCACTTGGCGTAGCTCATCTTTTCCTGGGGCTTGCGATCCAGGGATACATATACCTCAAGGATGGCAAGGTAGTGGACTTCATCTGCGACATACTGCTCTGGTACACCACGATAATCGGCCTGTTCCTCTGGATAGGAGGAGGTATGATCGGCGGTGCAGCACCGGTGATCGGCAAGTGGATGTCCATCATTTCCATCGCAGGGCTTGCCCTGACAGGCGGAAGAGACCGGAAAGGTGCAGGAAAGATAATAGGGGGCTTCTCCAACGTATATAACATCACAAGCTGGCTTTCGGATATTTTGTCCTACGCCAGGATCCTGGCTCTGGGTCTGGCCACCGGCGCCATCGCGCAGGTAGTAAACACCATGGGAGCCCTGGCAGGCGGAGGCATCAAGGGAGCGATAGTCTTCCTCCTGGTATTCCTCTTCGGACACCTGCTGAACTTCGCAATAAACGTTCTCGGCGCCTTTATACATTCGGCCCGTCTCCAGTTCGTAGAATTTTTCGGTAAATTCTACGTGGACGGCGGCGAGGCATTTGATCCGCTGAGAAAGAACACAAAATATATCAAGATTGAAAACAAATAACTCTTAAGGAGGAGAAAGACAATGTTAACAGACGGCAATGGATTAGCTCTTATAGGAGCAGCGATCGCGGCTTGCGCAGGCTGCGGATCCGGTATGGGTGTTGGTATCGCAGGTCAGGCTGCGGCCGGAGTAGTAGCAAGCGACCCCAAGAAATTCGGAAGGACCCTGATCCTTCAGGCTCTTCCCGGAACACAGGGAATCTACGGCGTAGTAATCGCATTCCTTATCATGGTAAAGACAGGCTTCCTTTCAGGAGCAATGTTAGATCTTTCAGTAGCTGAAGGTTTATATTACCTGGCAGCCGGCATCCCCATCGGAGTTGTAGGTTTTCTTTCAGGTATAGGTCAGGGCCGTGCAGCGGCTTCCGCTCTTCAGCTCATGGCTAAGCGTCAGGATCAGATGGCTAAAGGTATCATCTACACCGTAATGGTAGAGACCTACGCCATCCTGGCATTCGTAGTTTCCATCCTTATCTGGTTGAGAGTGTAATTCTTAAAAAACAAGTTATTTCACCCTGTTAAGATATGAGGAAGAAGCTATGAGTATAGAAAAAATCACATCAACGATACTGGACGAGGCCAGGGAGGCTGAAAGTGAAGCACTCAGGGAAGCCCAGGAAAAATGTGATCAGATCATAGAAGAAGCTCAGAAAAAAGCTCAGGCTCATATGGAAGCCATGGTCAAAAAAGGACATGAAGAGAAGGACAAGATCATTCTCAGACGTCAGTCCGTAGCGGCCATCGATTCCAAGAAGGTGCTCCTCGAGAAGAAGCAGGAGATCATCAAGGAATGCTTTGATGAATCCATCACGAGGATAACGAACCTTCCCAGAGAAGAGTATATCGACTATCTCGTGCAGGTCGGCATCAATTCCGGCATGCTCGGAGGTCTGCTCACATTCAATGAAAAAGAAAAAACAACCATCGCTCCGGAGGTCATAGAGAGGCTGAACGAAGCGACTGAAGAAAAGCGTCTTGAAAAATACGGCGAACGTCCTTACAGTGAGAGCTTCTCGCTCAACGAGATATCAGAGCCCATCACAGGAGGATTCTGGATCAGATACCGTCTGACATACGCAGACAATACGGTAGGCACCCAGGTAGACTTCGCAAGGACGGAGATGGCGGCAGAAGTATCAAGGATGCTGTTTGAGGAGGAGTAAGATGAGCGACTATATTTTCCCTTGTGTCGTCGTACGTTCCAGGGAAGTCGACCTTCTCAGCCGCGAGGATACGCTGAAGCTTCTGGAACTGGATTCCGTTCAGGATATCATGAACGTTCTGGCGGAACACGGCTACGGAGACGGCAAGGAACTGGAGAATCCCAGGGATTTCGAAGCCATCCTTTCAAAGAACATGGAGGAGATGTATGCTGATATCTACAGCACCATCCCCGACGAAAAGGAACTGAACTTCTTCAAGTATCCCAACGATTATCACAACCTTAAGGTACTTCTTAAGGCAGAGTTCCTGAAGACCGATGCGAGCCACCTTCTGATCGATTCCGGGACCATCCCGGCAGAGCAGATGGAAGAAATGCTCAGACGCCGTGACTTCACCCAGATGACTGTCGAGATGAGGACTGCAGTCGATGAGGCGATCGAACTTTTCGCTAAGTCCAGAGATCCTCAGGAGATCGACATCAGACTGGATAAGGCGTGCTACAAGGACATGCTTACAGATGCCGAAGAGTCCGGGAACGGTTTCCTTAAGGAATACGTAATGCAGAGGATCGATCTTCTGAACGTGGATTCCTTTGTAAGGCTCAAGGAAGTCGGGAAACCCAGAACGTTCTACAAGAGAGTATTCCTCGAAGGAGGAAATCTTGACGAGAACGCCATAGAGCAGAGGGCTCAGGCTCTTGTGAATGAAGTCGGCGTTTCAGGTGTTGAGAAGGCGCTGGACAATATGAAGATGGACTATGTGAAGGATGCGCTCTATGTACCTTTCGGCATAGAACCGATAGTCGGCTATCTTCAGGCAAAGGAGACAGAGGTAATGAATCTCAGGATGATACTTACCGGCAAGATCTCCGGCATGGACGACGCACTGATAAAAGAAAGGCTGAGGGACACATATGTATAAGATCGGAGTAATAGGAGACAGAGAATCCATATTGGGCTTCAAGGCCGTGGGTCTGGATGTTTTCCCCGTCGATGATCCCGAAGAAGCCAGGAAGATCCTTAAGAGGATCGCAAAGGAAGACTTTGCAATAATCTACATAACGGAACAGGTCTATCAGTACATGATGGACGAAGTAGACGAATATACGGACTCCAGGCTCCCGGCGATAATTCCTATCCCGGGCAAGGACGGAACCTTGGGAATAGGCATGACTTCAGTTAAGAAGTCGGTAGAAAGAGCCGTTGGAGCAGACATACTCTTTGGAGGTGACAATTAATGAGTCAAGGAAAAGTATTTAAGATATCCGGACCCCTTGTAGTCGCATCGGGAATGGAAGATGCAAACATGTACGACGTAGTCCACGTAGGCAAACAGGGACTTATCGGCGAGATCATCGAAATGAGAGGCGACCGTGCGTCTGTTCAGGTATATGAAGAGACAGCGGGTATCGGCCCCGGAGTGCCTGTAGAATCGACAGGAGCTCCTCTTTCCGTAGAACTGGGCCCCGGACTCATCGAGACCATGTATGACGGTATCCAGAGACCCCTTGAGGAGATGGTGAAGGCAGTAGGCCCCAACATCACCAGAGGAATCAAGGTACCCGCTCTCAACCGGGACAAGGTATGGGAGTTCGAACCTTGCGTAAAGGTCGGCGACTATGTTGAATCCGGCGACTTTATCGGATCCGTCCCCGAGACAGTTCTGGTAGATCATAAGATCATGGTGCCCAACGGAGTGAAGGGTACAGTCGATTGGATCGAAGGAGGAGAGTACAAGGTGGATCAGACGGTCTGCAAAGTAAAGCTTTCCGAACCTTATCCCCTTGAGCATCTTGAGGCAGGCGACATCAAGGAGCTGAGCCTCATGCAGAAATGGCCTGTAAGACGCGGCAGACCCTATAAGGAGAAACTTACTCCTGAAATGCCCCTTATCACAGGTCAGCGTGTAATCGACACCATGTTCCCCATCGCCAAGGGCGGTGTAGCTGCAGTTCCCGGACCTTTCGGTTCAGGAAAGACTGTAGTACAGCACCAGCTGGCTAAGTGGGCTGACGCAGATATCGTAGTCTACATCGGCTGCGGCGAGCGTGGAAATGAGATGACAGACGTACTTATGGAATTCCCCGAACTGACAGACCCTCGTTCAGGCGAACCCCTTATGAAGCGTACGGTGCTCATCGCCAACACCTCCGATATGCCTGTAGCTGCCCGTGAAGCGTCCGTATACACAGGAATCACCATCGCCGAGTACTTCAGAGACATGGGCTATTCCGTAGCTCTTATGGCTGACTCCACGTCACGTTGGGCTGAGGCTCTCCGTGAGATGTCGGGACGTCTCGAGGAAATGCCCGGTGAAGAAGGTTACCCCGCATACCTGGCATCCCGTCTCGCTCAGTTCTATGAGAGAGCAGGCCGTACCATCTCCCTCGGTCAGGAGGGAAGAATGGGAGCCCTCAGCGTTATCGGAGCCGTATCTCCTCCGGGAGGCGACATCTCCGAGCCTGTATCCCAGGCAACTCTGAGGATAGTAAAGGTATTCTGGTGTCTGGATTCCGCTCTCGCCTATGCGAGACACTTCCCCGCCATCAACTGGCTGCAGTCATATTCGCTCTACGTGGATAAGCTGGAGAAGTGGTATGAGGACAACGTATCAAAGGATTTCCCGAAGATGAGAGCGAGAACTCTGGCCCTCCTTCAGGAAGAAGCTGAACTGAACGAGATCGTACAGCTGGTAGGTGTTGACTCCCTGTCATTCGAGGACAGAATGAAGCTGGAGGTATGCAAGTCCATCCGTGAGGACTATCTCCATCAGAACGCATTCCACGATATAGACACATATACATCGATGAACAAGCAGTACAAGCTGCTGAAGCTCATCCTGGCTTACTACGATATGGGTCTTGACGGGATCAAGAGAGGAGCACCTTTCACGAGGATAATGAACCTTCCCGAAAGAGAAGACATAGGAAGATTCAAGTATATCGAAGAGAAGGACATCGACCAGGCATTCGATGATCTCATGCAGGAAATGAGAAATGAAATAAACGAACTGGTAGCAAAGGAGGCAGAACAGGATGATTAAAGAATACAGAACCATCAGTGAAGTTGTAGGACCTCTGATGCTCGTAAAGGACGTAGAAGACGTAACCTACGACGAACTGGGAGAGATCCTGATGCCTTCAGGAGAGACCAGACTCTGCAAAGTACTGGAAGTAAACGGACATAACGCTCTGGTACAGCTGTTCGAGGCCTCCACAGGTATCAACCTCAAGGAATCCACAGTAAGATTCCTGGGACACGGCACAGAACTCGCCGTTTCAGCAGATATGCTGGGAAGAGTATTCGACGGCATGGGAAGACCCAAGGACGGCGGTCCCGCCATCATCCCTGAAAAGATGATGGATATCAACGGACTCCCCATGAACCCTGCAGCCCGTGACTACCCCGCGGAGTTCATCCAGACAGGCGTATCCGCCATCGACGGATTGAACACCCTGGTAAGAGGACAGAAGCTCCCTATCTTCTCCGCTTCCGGTCTTCCTCACGCTGACCTGGCAGCTCAGATCGCACGTCAGGCCAAGGTAATCGGAGGAGAAGCAGGAAACTTCGCCGTAGTATTCGCAGCCGTAGGTATCACACACGAGGAAGCTGAGTTCTTTGCATCAGACTTCAGAAGAACAGGAGCTATCGACAGAACAGTAATGTTCATGAACCTGGCAAACGACCCCGCCGTAGAGCGTATCGCTACCCCCCGTATGGCTCTTACAGCAGCTGAGTACCTGGCATTCGACCTCGGCATGCACGTACTGGTAATCATTACCGATATCACAAACTACGCGGAAGCTCTCCGTGAGGTATCCGCAGCTAAGAAGGAAGTTCCCGGAAGACGTGGATATCCTGGATACCTCTACACCGACCTTGCTACCATGTATGAGAGAGCAGGCCGTAAGAAAGGCTTCCCCGGATCCATCACCATGATCCCCATCCTGACCATGCCTGAAGAGGATAAGACACATCCTATCCCCGACCTTACAGGATACATCACAGAGGGCCAGATCATCCTTTCACGTGACCTTTACAGAAAGGGCATCCAGCCGCCTATCGACGTACTGCCTTCACTTTCACGACTTAAGGATAAGGGTATCGGAAAGGGCAAGACCAGAGAAGACCACGCAGATACCATGAACCAGCTGTTTGCAGCATATGCCAAAGGCAAGGAAAACCTGGAGCTGGTAGCCATCCTGGGTGAGGCTGCTCTTTCAGAGGTAGACCTGAAGTACGCTAACTTCTCCAAGGAATTCGAGAAATTATACGTATCACAGGGATATGATACAGACAGATCCATCGAAGAAACGCTGGATACAGGCTGGAAGCTTCTGAGACTGCTTCCGAAGTCAGAACTCAAGCGTATCAAGGACGAATATCTTGACAAATATTACGAGGAGTAAATCATGGAAAGATTAAATGTTAATCCTACCAGAATGATGCTCACGACCCTGAAGAAGCGGCTGGCAACTTCTGTGAGAGGCCATAAGCTTCTTAAGGATAAGCGTGATGAGCTGATGAAGGAATTCCTCGAACTGGCCAGGGCAAACAAAGAACTGAGAGATGAGGTCGAAAAACAGCTCGGCTACGTCTACGGAAGTTTCTCGGTTGCCTCAGCCGTAATGAGCAACGAAGTCCTTGAAGAAGCTCTCATGTACCCCAAGCAGGGCGTAGAGCTGGAGGTAGGCAGCCAGAATGTCATGAGCGTGGACGTGCCCGTCTTCGATTTCAAGACTACGGCTGATGATCCCACTGACATCTATCCATACGGTTATGCCAACACTTCCGCTGAACTGGATATGGCCATAAGCGATCTGTCCAATGCATTTCCTCTCATGCTCCAGCTTGCAGCCAAGGAAAAAGAAGCACAGATGCTGGCTGCTGAACTTGAGCGTACCAGAAGGAGGGTAAATGCTCTTGAATACGTCAAGATCCCTCAGCTTGAGATGACCATAAGGTATATCAGGATGAAACTTGATGAAAACGAGAGAGGAAACCAGACCAGACTCATGAAGGTCAAGGATATGATACTGGAGCAGTCCATCAAGGAGAGAAGAGAGTTCGACGAAAAGGCATTCAACGAGAGCGTCAACCCCGGTGAGGCTGCTAAGATCAAGAGAGAGATTGCTGTGGAAGAGGAGACTTTCCAGCTTCCTCCGGATCCTGAAACCAGGAAGATGTAAGTTATGGATGTAAAAGAAAAAATACAAAAGATATTGGACGACGATATCAACGTAAAACTGATACTTCACGGGGGTGGGGCCAGCCTCACCTCCTGTGAGGACGGGATCGCGAAGATAAAGTTTACGGGAGCCTGTGCTGCATGCATGTCGCAGACGGACACCTTCGATCAGGTCATAAAGGCAACGCTGCTGGAAAAGGTGCCTGAACTTAAGGACGTTATGGTGGACGACAGCGTGAGCGACGAGCTTCTGGACTTTGCCAGAAAGATCCTGAGCGGAAAGAGATAGCCGGAGCATATCTTTTGCGGGATATTTTTAGGAGTATGTTATGAGTAAGTATGCTGAAAAAGCCGCGGAACTCCGCGCCATCGTGGAGCCGCACTACAATTGCGGACAGTCCACCGCCATTCCTTTTGCTGAAGGCGGCGGCGTAAGCGAAGAGACCATGAGAGCCATCTGCGCCAACTTCGGAGCAGGACTCAAGAGAAAGTCCACCTGCGGGGCGTTGGTCGGAGGCGTTACGATCCTCGGACTCTACGGAGTGAATGACCAGGAGACAGTGGACGAGTACTACAAGGCATTCGCCGACAATCACGGCGGCATGACCGACTGCGGAGCGCTTGTGGCTGATAACGAGGCTAAAGGAAATGAGCAGAAACCCTTCTGCGATGCCATCGTACAGGAGAGCGTAGCCCTCGTGGAAAAGATCCTGAAAGAAAAAGGACTTATCTGAAACTGAACATGAAAAGATCCGGGAGCGGTCCCGGATCTTTTAGTTTTTTGAGCCGATAAATTCTGTTATCGCATTCACTGTCGCGTCCTGCTGTTCATCTGCTGAGATAGTCGCGATGCCGTCTCCGTCCTGCTCACCGTAGTTCCCGAACTGAGCGTGGTTACCGCCAGCGATTATCACTTCGGTATGTTCTTCGGGGAGCAGATCTTTAGCTTCCTCATACTTCTCCATATCCAGAACTCCGTCCTCGCTGCCGTATACGGAGAGCACGGGTTCGTCGATCTCTTCAGTCGGGTATGAAGCAAGGAGGATCAAGCCATCCAGGTCATGGTCACCTGCATACATGGAAGCGGCAACTCCTCCCAGAGAGTGACCTCCGATGAACCATTTAGCGTAGTTGTATGAATCAATTATCTCATCGGCTTTGTCCACTCCGAAAAATGCCAGATTTGCAGGCATGTCCACCAGGAAACAGTCGACCCCGCTTTCAGCGATCCTGTTCATGAGAGAGGTGTAGGCTGAATATTCCACTTTGCCGCCCGGATAGAAAATCAGGGCGCTGTCTTCGCCGGGCCCGTCAAAGTACATAAGGCCGTCTTCAGTTGTAAGCATGACGTTCCCGAATACACCTTCATCTTTTGCTGCCGGGTAGTAATCCGAAAGATATACTACGCAAACCAGTACAAGAACGATCAGGACCGCAAGCGGCACTATCCGCCTTCTTTTTCTTTTATTCATAAGAATCTTTCCTTCCTACACGGATATTATACCAAAAAAACATCGATCGTAACAGAGCGCGTTTTTAAATAACTTGTGGCATTGACTCGTGCTATGGTAAAATACAGTAAAAGCATTCAGTTAGTACGATACGGAAAAAAGGCATGAATAAAGAAGACGATATAAAGAAAAAGATCAAAGCCGGACGTGACTTCATACTTAAGTTCAGCGATGAAGAGGGTCTGCCGGAAGACTATATGACGGATCAGGAGCTGAAGAAACCCCAGCCGCCCCTTGCGAAAGCCCCGGTAACGGACCGAATCGTCGATCTCACGAAGGATTTCAGCGTGCTCGATATAGATAACGATTTCCTCGGTATCATCAACAGGAGAAAGAGCCACAGGGTATATACCGATGAGACAATAAGCCTTGCTGAACTCTCATATCTTCTCTGGTGCACCCAGGGAGTGAAGGAGATCAGGGGCAAGTCATATGCGACACTCAGGACTGTCCCTTCAGGAGGAGCTCGCCATCCCTTCGAGTGCTATATGGCAGTTAGAAAGGTAGAGGGGCTTGATCCGGGACTTTATCACTACCTCCCAATGACTCACCAACTGGAATTCTTAGGACCCATCGAAGATATGAACGGCTTCATATCGGAGTCCCTTTGTGAACAGACCTGGGCAGAGAAGGCAAGCGTGGTCTTCTACTACAGCTGCGTCTTCTACAGGGCAGAGTGGAGATATGGAGTCTGGGCACACGGACCGGTCCTCATGGATTCAGGGCACGTGACGGAGAACCTGTATCTCGCAGCTGAATCCATCGGTCTCGGAGGCTGCGCCATAGCTGCTGTAGAGCCTGAACCTGCGAATAAAGCTTTCGGCCTGGACGGTGAAGAGGAGAGCATATTCTACGCAATGCCTGTGGGCACCGTCAAAAAGGGAAACGTCAAGGAAGAGGCAGCGTTTTATGCCTTTGTGGAAGAAGAGGGACTTTGAAGCATGACCATAGGAGTTAAATTCTGCGGGGGCTGCAATCCAATGTATGACAGGGGAAAGCTCTTTGAAAAGACTAAAGAGGCTTATCCTGATCATGCTTTTGAAATGGCAGACGATACAAGAAAATATGAAAAACTTCTGGTGATCTGCGGCTGCGAAAGGGCCTGCGCGGATACCACGAGATATGATTTTGAAAGGGAGATAAGGGTCTCGCAGGATTCGGTTCCTGAGATCTGATTTGATATGGAAAAAGGACAGATCATAGAATTATACATTGAAGATATGAGCTCCGACGGAAACGGCATCGGTAAGGCTGAAGGCCAGGTGGTCTTCGTCGACGGCTGTGTGCTTGGAGATAAGGTAAGGGCAAAGATCACCAAGGCGAAGAAGAACTACGCCTTCGCGGACTGCCTTAAGATCCTTGAGCCATCCGACAAGAGAAACGAAGGCTTCTGTCAGTTCTCACAGGACTGCGGAGGCTGCCCTTTGGGAGACCTGAGGTACGAAAAGCAGCTTGAGCTAAAAGCCAGATGGGTGAAGGACAAGCTCACAAGGATCGGCGGCCTTGAAGATCCTGTCATGAGACCGATCATCGGAATGGATGAGCCTTTGAGATACAGGAACAAGGCTGTTTTTGCTGTGTCAAAGAACGGTGAGATAGGCTTCGTCAGAAAAAAGAGCCACGATGTGGTGGACTGCCCCGACTGCAGGATCCAGTCAGAAAAAGCCATGGGCATCGCAGAAGGCCTCTATCAGTATCTTCATGAGAAGAACCTGAAAGGCGCAGTCGATAAGCTCATGGTGCGCACTGCTCCCGGAACAGGCGAGATGATGGCGGTCATCAGGACAAAAAATAAGGGAAAACTGCCTGACCTTGAACTTCTGGCAGGACTTCTGGACGAAGGATCAGACTTCTCACTTGAGAGTATATATATCGATGATAAATGCATCGCAGGTAAACCCGTGATCACAGAAGAGACCGGCGGCCTGAAATTCGAGATATCACCGGAGTCATTCTACCAGGTGAACTCGGAGCAGATGCTTAAACTCTACGGAAAAGCCATGGAGTATGCTAATCTTAAGGGAGGAGAGACGGTTCTCGACCTCTACTGCGGTGTAGGGACGATCGGTCTGTTTGCAGCAAAAGAAATGGAAGACAAGGGCCGTGTGATCGGTATCGAATCTGTGAAGCCTGCGGTGATAGACGCCAACAGGAACTCCGTGATAAACGGAATGGTGAGCACCAGATATCTGGCAGGAAAAGCTGAAGATATCCTCCCGGCCATCATGGGGATCAAGCCCTTCATGGGATATAACGAGGTGAACGAGCTCGTTGAGAAGGAGCCGCCTCTTACAGTTGATCATGCGGACGTGGTATTCCTGGATCCCCCGAGAGCAGGCTGCGAAGAGGAACTCTTAAGCGCGGTAGTTCAGGCAGAGCCTGACAGGATAGTATACGTGTCCTGTGATCCTGCGACCCTGGCAAGAGATATAAAGTACCTGACCGAAAACGGCTTTGAGTTCAAAGAAGCTACACCTGTGGATATGTTCCCTCATACGGGGCATGTGGAGACTGTAGTATTGATGACAAGACGATAACTCGGGATTTGTCTTTATAAAACGTCAAAAGCCTTGAATATCAAGGGTTTCGGATTTTCAGAATCGTGTTTCGTGACAATATCGTGACAAAATAGCAAGCCGGTGATTGAGTTGATCACCGGCTTTACCTTGAAAAAATTTAAAGCATTAAAAGTTTTTTGTTGCAGCACCGATTCAACTGCTTTCCAGCAGCTGGATAATGAACCGGCACTGCTCAACCGGAAGAGGTATTTTCCGGATTTGTGGGTTTTTTATGAAAGATATTTCTTTGAAAATTATTAAAAAGCTAATTGATCAAAGATCATGTAATCATATCAGATGAAAACACACATACTGACAGAGGAATTTTACAAAAAGCTGTAGTTTTTATTCACCGCTTTCTTCGGGATCCTTTTTTGCTGGTTCCTTAATTCCGGTGATCTTTGCAATATGCTTTGGCTGTAATGCTGCACAATCAAGCATTGCATAAATCTGAAAACCAACTGCACCATGCTTGATACAGTAGTCGGTATCCTGAAACATTCTGAATACCATTCGATTCTGAAAACCTATGATCATAGAGTATTAAAGTAACAGGCGATATGAAAAAAGGAAATCTGTAACTTGTAATGTAGAGGAGCCGATACCAGAGTATCGGCTCTTTTTTGCAACTAAAGTTAACAAAAATACCCATTTATCGTTATCTTGGGTTGGTGGATTTGAAGACAACCAAACTTTACAATATTCATATAAATCAAATTTTGGGAGGCAAATATGAGTATTGCAGAAGTAAGAGGTCTGACCAAAAAATATCCCGCCTTTACCCTGGATGACGTTTCCTTCAGCATAGATAGGGGAAAGATCACAGGTTTCATAGGAAGAAACGGCGCGGGTAAGACCACCACCATAAAATCCATGCTGAACCTGATCCATCCCGACGGGGGAGAGATCGAATACTTCGGCATGCAGCTTTCAGGAAATGAGAAGGAGATAAAGAAGAGAACAGGCTATTCCACGGGAACTGTCAACTGGTATCCCAGAAAGAAGATCCGCGATATCGTAAATATCGTCAGAAGATTCTATGATACCTGGGATGATGATTCATACAGGAAATATCTGGAATTATTCAGCCTGGACGAAACTAAGGCTCCGAGCGAGCTTTCGGAAGGCATGAAAGTGAAGTTCAATCTTCTTATAGCGCTCTCCCACAGGGCGGAAGTGCTGATCCTTGACGAGCCCACGAGCGGTCTGGATCCTTTCTCAAGAAATGAACTTCTCGATATATTTACCGGGCTTAAGAAGGATGGCGTTGCCGTATTCTTTTCCACCCACATAATATCGGACATCGAGAAGTGCGCCGATGACATAGTGTATATTTCAAAAGGAAAAATAGTTTCAGCATCTTCCAAAGAAGCCTTTATGGAGCAGCATTCACATGAGGGTGAAAGCCTTGAAGATACCATGCTCAGGATGGAAAGGGGTGATCTTGATGAGTAACATCATGCTTAAAGAGATAAAGCTGAGCGCATCGCCTCTGGCCTTCTTTTTCATACCTTTCGGATTCATGGTATTCCTGCCGGGATATCCCATACTTTGCGGTGCATTCTTTGTTACTCTCGGGATCTTTCAGAGCTTCCAGACAGCAAGGGAAGCAAACGACATTGTCTTTTCGGCCCTGCTTCCCGTAGCAAAAAAAGACGTCGTTAAGGGAAAATACCTTTTCGTCTGCCTTATAGAAGTCTGCTCCGTGATCCTGATGATGACAGGGACTGCTGTCAGGATGACGGCTTTGGCGGATTCTCCGGTGTACAGGGAAAACGCCCTTATGAATGCCAATCTGTTCGCGCTGGGAATGGCCTTTGTGATATTCGGCCTTTTCAATCTGATCTTCGTCGGAGGCTTCTTTAAGACTGCGTATAAGATAGGGAGGCCTTATGTGATATACATCATAGTCGCCTTTCTTGTTATAGGGCTGGCAGAGACACTTCATCATATCCCGGGGTTGGAGGCACTTAACGCCTTCGGTACAGATCATTTAGGACTTCAGGTAGTTTTGCTCATTTCGGGTATGTTGGTATTTGTGCTTCTGACGTTATTGGCATATAATAGAGCGTGTAATGATTTTGAAAAGATCGATCTTTGAAAGGAGGTGCTGTAATGCTTAAGGATAATCTGGTAATGCTCAGAAAACTCCACGGTTATTCACAGGAAGAGGTCGCGGAGAAGATAGATATCTCAAGACAGGCCTATGCCAAATGGGAGACCGGGGCGACTGTTCCCGACATTGAAAAGTGCAGTCTTCTGGCTGAGGTATACGGTACCACCATCGACAGTCTTGTAAAGACAGAACCTGTGGAAGGAGTGGGAATGATCCCTCCTGCACCGAAAGGCAAGAATATCTGGGGCTCCGTTGCAATAAATGACAGAGGTCAGATCGTCATTCCCAAGGGCGCGAGAGACCTGTTCGGACTTACAGGCGGCCAGCGCCTCATCGTCTTAAGCGATGAGAACGGTATCGCTCTGATACCGGATGAAGCGTTCATGAAGAACATGAAACGGGCGATGGAATATGTGGGAAGAGATATCGAAGAGTGAAAAAATGAAGATGGCAACAGCCGTTTGCGTGCGTTAATCAGAAGGAGCCGATAGTCAGAGTATCGGCTCCTTTTGCGGTCAAAATCAACAAAACGCCTCGCCTGAACGGCAGTGAGGCATTCCGGTATTATTGATATTATTCCTACAATGTGATAAAATTATGCATCCAATGATTATCATGTCAGGCACGATTTTCCGCAATGGAAGGCTTGACGGCAGGATATATCAACCCGAAACCAGATACTTTTCTGAAGATACTGAAATAAGTAAGGGTCAAAAAATGAAATCAAAATCGATAGAAATAGCGGCCAGGGCGGAAGACCTGGTGACGGCTGAAGAATTTATCTCCAAAAGATTAAAGCGCAGCAATATCAGTGAAGAGATCCAGTCTGAAACTCTGATGGTATTTGATGCGCTGTTTCATAATTTGCTCAGGCAGGGCTTCGGTGAAGACACCCTGATCACGGTCAAAACCAGGAATAACTTCGGCGAGATCGATATAAACATCGGATTCGAGGGCAAGCCCTTTGTTGCCATAAGCGACAAAAGCGAAATCCCGACAGAGGATGACAGGATCCTCATGGAATATGAGGACAAGTACGATTACAGTTATCAGACCGGGTATAATTCGATCCATATCGTAGTGAGCAGGAGCTTCAGAAATACGCTTCTCGCAAGTCTGGCATCGATCATTCTGGCAATACTGGTATACATTCCAATCAACGCCCTCGTGAGTCCGGAAGACCAGCTGAGACTGGGAGAGGAGATCGTTTTTCCTCTTGTAAAGGTCTTTTCCAATGCGATGCTTATGATAGGTGCTCCGGTAACTTTTTTCTCTCTTATGAAGAACTTCACGGATATCTATGTCATATCTGAAAGGAATTCGATCGGAAGAAAGATGCAGGTGAAGACCATTATAACTTCCGTGATAACGGTCATCCTGGCCATCATATCCGGATTCATCATCGCCGACATACTGGAAACTGAGATAGGAGGAGTAGCGGGATTCGGAGGGCTTGAAGCAAACCCCTCAGTTCGCGAACTGATAGAATCCCTGGTTCCTTCAAGCATATTCGAACCCTTTGAGACCATCATGCCGTTCCCTCTGATCTTCGTGGCGCTGATAGTTACATATGCGTTCTGCTCAGTCGGAAAATATTTCGATAAACTGAAAGGTGCTATCGATGCCTGCTATACGCTGTTTTCCAGGATGCTGCACGTGGTGATGTACGCTTTCCCGTTCTTCTGCTTCCTGGCGCTGCTTTATCCGCTTTTGGAATACGGATTCGCAGACCTTCTGTTCATCCTGTATATCGTCGCTTTATCCGCTGCGAGCCTGGTTCTCCTAGCAGCCTTCTATCTGATCAGGCTTCTGATCGGAGGCGTAAAGCTTAAGCCTTTTCTTAAGCATTTACCGACTTTACTTAAGGAGAACTTCAAGATCGGCTCAGTCATAGATGCAGTTCCGTATAATATCAGATACTGTGTTAAGAACTTCGGGATGGACCGCAAAAGGATCTCTGACAAGTTCACCATCCTTGCCCAGATAAATCTCGATGGAAACTGCTATCTCATCATGCTGATGGGTATGCTCTTCGTATTTATGATGGTAACCAGCGCATCCTGGTATCATATCATAGTGATCGCGATCATGGTCATCTTCCTTTCATTCGGAGCTCCCAACCAGCCCGGATCCATCCTGATCGGCACGCTGATAATCGCACTGTTCCTGAAAGCAGACGACCTGATCCCGACAGCCGTCTATCTGGAAGTATTCTTCGGAGCTATACAGAACCTGATAAACGTGACAGGAGATCTTGTCACGGTCGCCATAGAAGAGAAACACGTGTGGAAATAAAGAGATAAAAAAGGGATAAAGTGGAAAGATATTTATGAAGAGTAACAAAAAATATTTTGCGATCGGTTTAGTTTGAGTCTTGATCGTTTTAGCAGTTTTCGGTATTGTGAAGGCGACGGGATGTATCTGGCAGAGGAAGACAGGATCGCAGTCTGGTAACAGCGGGATAGCGCAAATCAATCCGGTGTGATATAATATCCCTGTACGGAGGACGATATTTTGGAAAAGACAAATGTTATGCGAGTCCTATCGCAGAAAAAAATAAACTATAAGGAATACTATTACGGCGATACCGATGCCGTAGGCGGAGTGGAAGTCGCTGAGGCACTCGGTGAAGACGTCAGAAGGGTATTCAAGACACTGGTGACAGTGGGTAAGACGAAGCAGCACTACGTGTTCATGATACCTGTTGCCGAGGAACTTGACCTTAAGAAGGCTGCGCAGGCTGTAGGTGAGAAGAACATCGAAATGATACCTCAGAAGGAGCTTCTTCCGCTTACCGGATATGTACACGGAGGCTGTTCTCCCATAGGGATGAAAAAGCAGTTCACCACCGTTATAGACGCTGCTGCGGAGAACTATGACACGATCCTTTTCAGCGGAGGCAAGATAGGGTACCAGGTTGAAGTGGCGCCCGCTGATCTTTCCAAGGTGATAAGGTTTGCCTTCCACGATCTCACCAAGCTTTGTCCGGAACTGAAAGAATAATAACAAAAGTATAAAAACAGACCGGTTGATTGAAGTGAACCCCTTTCGTTAGACAAAAAACTCTAATGAAAGGGGTTTTAAAATGTCAGGAAAAAAGAAGTACAGCGATGAGTTTAAACTCAAGGTGGTCAATGAGTATCTGAAAGGCAAAACA
>Ga0256405_10001864_pt1 | contig 53545 bp, 49 predicted proteins | sample RumenRJG_02DNA_FD_189096 | JGI IMG/M metagenome (GOLD analysis project Ga0256405, IMG submission 189096) | Bovine rumen microbial communities from Lethbridge, Alberta, Canada - RJG_02 | ecosystem: Host-associated > Mammals > Digestive system > Stomach > Rumen | place: Canada: Alberta... | reverse complement strand
CAGCCGACTCGGCGAAGAATGTGATGAATCCAGCCGACTCCACTGTGCTGCATCAAGGCGATCACCTGCTCATCAAGGCTCGCCCTGAAGAGAGGGAGGCGATTATCGCATTCCTCGGACAACCAGACAACATGCAGTGGATATGATGAGCGAGGGAGAGATACAACGCAGGCTCGGCCTGCTGCTGCGCACGGGATGCCTGCTGATGGAGAGCGGTGCCGACACGAGCCGCGTGATGCGCACCATGAAGCGCGTTGCTGCCTACATGGGTCTGCAGCTCGAAAGGCTCAACATCTACATCGTTTACAACATGCTGATGGTTAACCTGTCTGACTGCCGGCAGTCGTTTACGCGCTTTCAGCGTGTAGAGCGCCATGGCATCAACCTCGACACGCTGCGGCAGGTAAGCCATCTGTCGTGTGAGGCTCAGCGCACGGGCTACTCGCTCGACTACTATGAACGGCAGTTGTCGCAGATAGCCTGCCAGCGCCGTAACTATTCCCCCTGGCAGGTGGCAGTGGGGGGCGGTTTGGCCTGCGGCGGCTTCTGCATACAGTTTGGCTGCGACTGGACGGCCTTCTTCTATGCAGCCCTTGCCGCCATCCTCGGTTTGCGTCTGCGTATGTGGCTGGGGGCAGTGGGCGGCAATGCCCTTGTCAACACCGGTGTGGCGGCTTTCGTCTCTACGCTGATAGCCTTGGCCTTCAGCGAGCTGTCGCAGTGGGCTTCAGCCTCGGACGGGGCGATGGGCATCTTTGCATCCAGCACGCCGTGGCATCCGTTGCTGGCCTGTGCGCTGTTCATCGTGCCGGGGGTACCGCTCATCAATTTTGTCAGCGACATGCTCTCCGGCTACACACAGGTAGGCGTGACGCGGGCAATGGGAACGCTGACGACGCTCCTCGCCATGGCTTTCGGCATTGCCTTTGCCATTCAGGTGTGTGGCATAGACAACTTTGCCAAGGACCTGCCGATGACTCCCCATCATGCCTACGACGAGTATTCGCTTGCAGCCGCCGTCTCGGCCATCGGTTTCTCCATGATATTCAACACGCCGCGCCATCTGATGGGCTTTGTGGCACTGGGCGGTGTCGTCAGCGTCTGCACGCGCAACTTCGTCAACCTCGGACCCTCCAGCGGCAACATCGGGCTTGACCTGGGGCTTGTCGTCGGTTCGTTCGTAGGGTCTGCCGTTGTGAGCATACTCTGCTGCGCACTGGTGCGCTGGCTGCACACGCCCCACCAGCTGCTGAGCATTCCGAGTGTCATCCCGATGATACCCGGTGTGCTGATGTATCGCGCCTTGTTCGCGTTCATCAATATGCACGGTGTCGTAGGCGAGGTGACCGTGGCGATGAACTATGCGATACAGGCCTCGCTCATCATTCTCTTCATAGCCCTTGGCGTGGCCATACCCAACGTGTTTTTCCGTCGGATGATACCGGCATGAAGTCCGTCATCGGCGACAAAACTGCTATTCCTTCTTCAAGTAATCAAATAAATTGATTCTGCCTGTCTCGTTTTCAATATCAAGTAGCGGTACTTTCTCCACCATCTTTGTAACACCAGTATGCTTGTCAACATAAAAATGAACCGTTGCCCCCGTATAGCTGCGAAATACCACTTCATACGTAGAATCCGATTCCACCCCCATCTCCACATACATGATGGAGGGATTCTCTTGGGCAATACTCCATTCATACATCTGATGGCAATAGTTGCTGACTCCCTCGTAAGCATTTTCTTCCGTAACCCTTCTGTCAGGATGTCCTGAACCGCACGAACAGCAGAACAGCATCATTAACAAGGAATAGACGACAATAAGCGGTTTCATATCTTTAGTTCACTGAATTCCGATTTGACTAAATTATTAGACATTGTTCTTTTCTGTGAAAAGCGAATTTTGCCGATTACGAGCGGCAAAATTAGTCATTTCCGCTAAAATTCCGTGAATTTTGTGTAACCGCCTCTATGCGGCCAAGATGTGCTGCCACGAGGGGAAACTCTACTATTCGGCTCCTGTGGAGATTGCGACTCTGCCCGATGACGTGAATCTGGCTTCGATGGATGGCTGGATGGATGGTCTCGACCTGAAGGTGGCCTACTGTGTGGTGAACGACAATGAGGGGGCTGCTGTGCTGCAGAATCAGGTGACTTTTGCCAACAGTATTGACCACCGTATTGCCTATAATGCCTATGACATGGCTGACAGCCAGCAGGTGCCTGTCACGGTGACGGTGGCTAACAATGGTTTCCAGCCTGTGGAACGAATCGACATCACGATGGGCGGCGAGACATCCACCCATGAGGTGATGCTCATGCCTCAGCAGACGGTGGAACTGACGGCCAATTGTCCTGTGACGGAGGGCTTCGACGGCACTATCGCCTACGATGTGACTGACGGGCAGGTGGTTGATGTGTGGTACACGCTTGACGGCATCCGCCTGCAGGGCGAGCCTGTCCTGCGTGGTGTCTATGTCAATCAGCGTGGTGAGAAGAGGGTGGTGAAGTGACCTTCTGCTCAGTGGTTTAAGTGAAAAGTGAAAAGTAACTTAGATTTTTCACTCTTCACTTTTCACTTTTCACTCAATAGTGTTTCTGCTCAGAACCTCCACCGATGTCCGTTCGCATTTTCCTTCGGCTTCATTCTTTGCCTCGTAAAATGCTACTTCCATCCCCCGTTTTGACGAAAAATATTATCAATTTTTTTCATCAAAACGTCCACTTCAATGCCAAAGTTGGATTGATGAAGAAAGACTTGTTGTTATAGGTGTTGTAGATGAAGTTGTTGCTGATTTCCACTTCGGTGCCAATGCTCAGATTTGTGTTCTCCAATCCCTTGAGACTGTTGAAGTTGTACCAGAATTGAGGTTCAGTGAGAAGCACCAGTTGTCCGTGACCACAGGCATTCTCGCCACGCCAGAAATCGATGAAGCCAGAGAAGGTGCATGCCTTGTGGGCGAAGGTGGTGCTCCACACGCCTGTCAACTGAACGCTGGCATAGGCACGGGTGTAGTCGTAACTCTTGAAGTAGTGCTTGTACATGAGTTGTACGGAGTAGGTCTTGGAGAAGTCTGCTGAATGTCCGTTCCATGCGGGACCGATAAGAGCCGCCTGCTGGAAACTTCCGAAACGGTTAAGACCGCCATCGTATTCAATATGGGCAGCGAAGGGTGATTGTTTGCCCAGATTGAACTCGCGTGAAATCTCTGTGTAAGCCCCTTCGGTGAACTTGCGGCTGAAGTCAATATCCACAAAGTAGAACCAAGAACCCCATTGGTCGGCTTTGAACTGCTCGACGGTAACGGTCACTTTCTGACGGCCTGCCTCTTCGTCTGGATAAAGGTTGCGTCCGAAATCATAATGTACTTGGATGTCTTGTGCGTTGGCACTGATGGCTGCAATAAGCATCATTGCCATAAGGATCAATTTTTTCATGTTTATCATTTCTTAATTTGTGTATTGTTCAATATCAATGTCTATTCGGTTGGGCAAGATGGCGTTCAAGATGATGCCCACGATGGCTGCCAATGCCAATCCGGAGAAATGGACGGAGCCAATGGCTACAGAGTCGTTGGCACCATACTTCACGCCGATGGCGATGACCAAAATGAGGGCAGCGATTAAGATATTGCGCATCTGTATGAAATCAATGTGTGCCTCCACCATGTTGCGAATACCTACAGCGGAAATCATTCCATAAAGGATGAGTGACACACCGCCGATGGTGGCAGCAGGCATCGTGGCGACGAAACAGGCGAATTTGGGACAGAAACTCAACATGATGGCAAAGATGGCTGCCAAGCGGATGACGCGAGGATCATACACTTTTGTGATGTTCAGCACTCCCGTGTTCTCACCGTAGGTCGTATTGGCTGGTGCACCAAACAACGAAGCCAATGTCGTGGCAAGACCGTCGCCTGTGAGTGTGCGGTGCAAGCCCGGGTCAGCCAAGAACGGTTTTCCCACGGTGCCAGAGATGGCGCACATGTCACCGATGTGCTCCATGATGGTGGCAAAAGCGATGGGCATGATGGCAATGATGCTGGAGGTGATGAGTGTGTAGTCAGGGTTGTCAAATACTGCCAACACGGTGTTCTCCCTTGCCACGGGCAGTCCCACCCATGCCGCATTTTGGAAAGGCGTGAAATCTATCTTCCCCATACAGGCTGCCAACCCATACGATGCCGCGACTCCAAGCAGAATGGGTATGATGCGTACAATGCCACGCCCCCACATGTTGCTCACAATCACCACGATGATTGCCGTCAGTGCGATGAGCCAGTCGGTCATGGCGTTCGTGATGGCGGAGCCTGACAGACACAGACCTATGGAAATGACCATGGGACCTGTCACCACTGGCGGGAAGTAACGGAGAATACGTTCGCTGCCGAACCACTTGATGAGTCCTGCCATGACGAAATAACATAGTCCTGCACATGCCACACCGATACAGGCGTAGTCGAGCGAAAGGTTCTCGGACAACCCTCTGTCCATACCGAGTTGCTTGATGGACAAGTAACCTCCGATGAAGGCAAAGGAACTGCCGAGGAAAGCGGGCACCTTCCATTTTGCGATGAAATGGAAGAGCAGTGTGCCGATACCTGCAAAGAGTAGGGTGGTGGATACGTTCAGTCCTGTGATGGCTGGCACGAGGATGGTGGCACCGAACATGGCAAAGAGGTGCTGGATGCCCAAGATGCCGAATTTGACTGGACCTAAGGTGTGGGCATCGTGAATACCCTGTTGTAACGATGGCGTTTCCATGTTGTTAGATTGAGTTACAAGAGTGCATATCGGATGATGAAGATGATGGCCAAGATAACGATTGTCCAATTGAGGTTCTCCCATTTACGAGCGATGGTGTTAAGCAGAACATGGGAAATGATACCCAATAGGATACCATCAGAGATGGAACTGGTCATGACCATGGCGAAGAGGGTGATGAAACAAGGAAGCCCCTCTTCGTATGAATTGAAGTCGATGTGAGCCACACGTGTGAACATCAACAAACCCACAAGAATGAGAACGGGACTTGTGGCTGCCGATGGAATGGAAAGGAAGAGCGGTGCGAAAAAAAGGGAGATGGTGAAGAAGAAGGCAATGGAAGCAGCAGTGAGTCCTGTGCGACCACCTTCGCTCACACCGGATGCTGATTCAACATAAGTGGTGGTGGTGGATGCGCCTACACAAGCTCCCAATGTGGTGGCAATGGCATCGGCAAACAGGGCTTCGTTCACCCTGTCTATCTTTCCGTCGGGTTTCACCATGTTGGCAGTGCTCATTACCCCAATCACGGTTCCGATGGTGTCGAATAAATCGATGAAGAGAAAGGTGATGACCACCATAAGCATGTCCAGGGTGAAGATGTTGTGCCACTCAAATTTCAAGAATAATGGTGATACGTCTGGGGGGATGCCTATGATGCCGTTAAACTCGGTTTCGCCAAATGGAATGCCAATGAGGGTGGTGAGAAATATGCCAATGAGCATGGCACCTTTGATTCTGTACATGAGCAGTGATGCAGTCAGGATGATACCGATGCAGCAGAGTAGGGCAGAACCTGATGTGAGGTTACCCAAAGTGATAAAAGTTGCTTTGTCGGCAACAATGAGCCCTGCATTCTTTAACCCCAATGAAGCAATGAACACACCGATGCCTACAGAAATGGATGCCTTTAATTGTCGGGGAATGGCATTGACAATCTTTTCACGTATTTGGGTGATGCTTAGAATGATAAAGATGATGCCCTCCAATAGGATGGCTGTTAAGGCAAATTGCCACGAATAGTGAAGCTGAAGGCACACGTTATAGACGAAGAAAGCATTCAAACCCATGCCTGGAGCAAGCCCAAACGGCAATTTGGCGTAGATGGCCATGACCAGTGTGCCGATGACTGCAGCAATGATGGTGGCGGTGAACACAGCTTGTGTGTCCATTCCTTGGTCAGCGAGCGCTGAGAAAATATTGGGGTTGACGGCGAGGATGTACGCCATTGTCAGAAATGATGTCAAGCCAGCCATTATCTCCGTCTTGACTTTGTGCTTCGCAGGATCGAAGCCGAAGAGTTTTTGTAGCATCATCTTTTTGTGGTTATAGTTGTTTGCAAAGATAAGGTAAAAATGTGAATGAAACAAAAAAAAAGTTAAATTCCGGTGTTTTGACGGATTTTTATGTATCTTTGTCCTCAAAATAGACGTAGCATATGATAAAGTGTGTGTGTGCCCTGGTTTTTTCAGTCCTTTGGGTCTTGCCTGAAATGTTGGTGGCGGCTCCACCTCAAAAGCAGGAAGTGCTTGCAGCATTGGAACTTGCCAATGACTATTTCATTAGCAAGAATCCCGATCCCGGCAAACCGACGTTTGTGAAGAAGGAGCGTCCGTCCAACTTATGGACAAGAGGCGTGTATTTTGAGGGGCTGATAGCCTTGACCGAGGTGGAGCGACAAACGAATGGGGCGAAGTATGCGCCCTATAAAAAATATATAGAGGATTGGGGGACGGCACACCGTTGGAAGCCGCGAAATGGCGTGACGACGAGGGATGCCGATGACTATTGCTGTTGCCAGACCTATCTGGACATGTATTGGCAGGAGCGTCGGGACGAAATGCTGCAACCGACCGTGGAATGCATGGACAACGTGTTAGAATCACAGGAGCTGCCCTGGGTGGCGGGAGGACAAACGAAGTCGGAAGGAAGCTGCGGGGACTGGACTTGGATAGATGCCATCCAGATGGGGTTGCCCGTGCTGTCGAAGCTGACACGCATCCGCCATCTCGAGGGTGATGAAAATGCAAAACGCTATGCAGAACAAGGATGGAGAATGTATGAAACATCAAGAAATATGATAGGGGGAGGATTGTTCAATGCGAAAGACGGCTTGTGGTGGAGAGACCGTGACTTTGTGCCGCCCTATCAGGAACCGAATGGCGAAGACTGCTATTGGAGCCGTGGAAACGGCTGGGTCTATGCTGCATTGGTCAGGGCAATGGATGCCATGTTGGTGGGAGAGCATGCAGAAGCGCCGGACTATATGGAGCCATTGGGCGAGAATTCGTGGAGGAATTTGGGCGAAGATGCCCATTTCCAAGACTACAGGAGGGATTACCTGGCGATGACGAAAGCATTGGTGCAGTGTCAGCGGAAGGATGGGTTCTGGAATGTGTCATTGCATGACGAGACGAACTATGGCGGAGTGGAACTGTCGGGCACGGCATTGTTCATCTATGGTATGGCATGGGGAGTGCGCCATGGCTATCTGTCCAAGAGGAAGTATCTGCCGACAATACTCAACACATGGGAGTCGATGGTGAACACGTGCCTCCACACCAACGGTTTTCTGGGTTATGTGCAGGGTACGGGAAAGGAACCGAAGGATTCGCAGCCTGTGACGTATAGCAAGCAACCCGATTTCGAAGACTACGGCTTGGGCTGCTTCTTGCTTTGTGGAACAGAAATCATTAAATTGTTAGCGATATGAAACATGCTTTATATATAATAATGTGTATGTGCTTGATGCTTCTTGCATCATGTACACAGGAAAAGAAAAAAGGAAAGGTGATAGGGAAGGTGCAGAGTGCACCTTATGAGTTGCTGGTGGTGGCTGATAAGGAGTGGTTGAAGACGGATGCGGGTCAGAGCCTTGTGAACATGACGGAAACTCCGATTGAGGGGATTCCACAGCCTGAGCCGAATTTTCGGGCGACATATATCTATCCGCATGCCTTTTCGGGCACGTTCAGGGGGTATGCTAATATCATTGTGGTGAATGTGGGGAAGAAATACAAGGAGGCACGATTAGGCTGGGCTTCCAATGTGTATGCTCAACCGCAAGTGGTGCTGTCGTTGGAGGCGCCTGATGACAAGTCTTTTGCAGAGTTGGTCATGGCACATCGAGAGTCTATATTGGAAGCCTTCAATGCCAATGAGTTTAAGCGTGAACGTGCCTTCTTGAAGAAAAAGCACAGCGGAGTGGTTTCGAGACAAGTCCAGAAGCAGTTTGGAGTGGATATACAGGCGCCAGTTGATGTGGATGATATCAAAAAGGGAAAGGACTTTATGTGGGCATCTGCCAGTGAGCAGGAGTTTCGGCTGAATGTTTGCGTATATACTTTACCATTGCGGGAGATGACGGCTGAAAAATTGGTGGAAGCCCGAGATTCTGTGATGAAAATCAATATTCCAGGCGGACGCGAAGGTCAGTGGATGGAAACGGACAGGAGGTCGGTGCTGAGTGGCTCTGTTACGGTGGACGGAAAGGATTTGATGGCTGTTAGAGGTTTCTGGGACATGAAAGACGATGCGATGGGGGGACCCTTTGTCTGCTATGTCTATCCTGATGAAAAGCGTCAGCGTTTGTTGATTGCAGAGGGCTTTGTCTTTGCCCCGAACGAGAAAAAGCGCCCCTTGATTCGCCAACTCGAAGCAACGCTTCAAACCATCAACCTACAACCATAACCCCTTAAATACTTAAAATTGGGTATCCTTTTATCGCTTTTGATGCATTTTCTCTACCTAAAATTTGGTATGTAAGAAAAAGTTTTCCTACATTTGCACTCACAAATAGATGTTTATAAGATTCTAAATATAAATTGTAAAATTGTAAATTGAACTATGGCTTACGTAATTAGTGACGATTGTGTAATGTGTGGAACTTGCGCAGGTGAGTGTCCATCAGGTGCTATCAGCGAAGGTGATGGCAAGTATGTTATTGATGCAGACGCATGTGTGGATTGTGGCACTTGCGCTGACGCTTGTCCTGCAGGTGCTATCGCTCCTGGAGAATGAGGACAATCTGTGCGTTTTTTATGATTTTAAGCGGCATTCTCTTGTGAGTTTGCCGCTTTTTGTGTACCTTCGCACATCAATATGCTAACTAAAGATGAAAAGTAACCTGTTTATTTTAAGAGTTTTGGGAACTGTTGCCCTTGCTCTCTTGCTTTGTGTGAAGGGAACCGCTCAAACGATTGACTTGAGCGGTGTGTGGCAGTTCCAAATCGACCGCGAAGGTAAGGGCGTGGCGGAAAAATGGTATCAGGCAGACTATCGGATGAATGACAGCATCTCTCTTCCTGCATCGATGCCGCAACAACTGAAGGGTGATGACATCAGCGTGGAGACTCAATGGGTCGGCTCGCTCTATGACTCCAGCTATTTCTACAACCCGTATATGGAGAAGTACCGCCATCCTGGAAAGGACATGAAGTTGCAGTTCTTCTTGACTCCCGACAAGCACTATGTGGGGAAAGCATGGTATAAGAGGGAAGTGACCTTGCCCGAAGATGAGGCTGTGCCAATGTACACTTTGTATCTGGAACGCCCACACATCACGACTGAGGTGTGGGTGAATGGAGAAAAAGTGGAGGGTGTGCAAAAGTCCCTTTCTGTCCCTCATGTGTTTTATCTGTATGGCTTGTTGAAACCTGGCAAGAACACGATTGCCATCTGTGTGGATAATGACCCTGAAACGGTGAAAGTGGGACAAGACTCGCATTCGGTGACAGACCAGACGCAGGGCGATTGGAACGGCATTGTCGGGAAAGTGGAGTTGCGGCCATTCAATTCAATTGATGCGGTGAAGGTCTATCCTGATGTGGATTCGAAGACGGCACGTGTGCATCTGGAAATGCTTGATTGCAAGCCAAATCGGCAGGTGACGGTGTCTCTGAAGGCCACTGCCTTCAATACGGACAAGCAGCATGTGGTGGAGTGCAAGCCGGTTGAGATGGTGCTGAACGACTCGAAGGAGGTGGCTTGCGACATCACCATGCAGATGGGAGAGGGGATGCTTTTATGGGATGAATTTCATCCGCAACTCTATCGGTTGGAAGTGGAAGTGAAGGCAAAAGACGGAACAACTTGTCGGAAGGAAACCGTTTTCGGTATGCGAAAGATGGAGATAAAGGACAAGATGTTCTACTTGAACGGGCATGAGATTTTGTTGCGTGGTACAGTGGAGAATTGTGATTTTCCGAACACGGGCTATCCACCCATGGATGTAGAGTCATGGCTGAAAGTGTTTAAGACTTGCAAGTCCTATGGACTGAACCACATGCGATTCCATAGTTATTGTCCACCAGAGGCAGCCTTCCTGGCAGCCGACATGATGGGTTTTTATCTGCAACCAGAGGGTCCATCTTGGCCGAATCATGGTGTGCGATTGGGACGCGGCGAACCGATTGACAAGTATCTGATGGACGAGAGTGTTGCCATCGTTAATGAATACGGCAATCACCCTTCATTCACATTTTATGCCTTTGGCAATGAGCCTGCCGGCAACTGGGTGCCTTGGTCGACGGAGCATGTGGCGGAAATGAAGGCGTATGACCCGAGACATCTGTATTGCGGATTCAGTGTCGGAGGTGGTTGGGCATGGCAACCTGGCAGTGAATATGCCGTGAAGGCGGGGGCGAGAGGACTGAATGAATGGGCGAGGAGTGCTCCGGAATCGGTGGCGACTTTTGAGAAGAATATCACCACTTATAATGGAAAAGATATGCCAAACACTCCTATCACAATGCCTTTTGTGAGCCATGAGACGGGGCAGTGGTGTGCATTCCCTAATTTTGACGAAATCAAGAAATACACGGGGGTGAACAAGGCGAAGAACTTCGAGATTTTTCGCGACTTGCTGAAGGACAACGGAATGGTTTCGCGTGCTCATGATTTCCTGATGGCATCGGGCAAGTTGCAGGCGCTCTGCTACAAGGCGGAGATAGAACGTACCCTCCGAACTCCGAACTATGCGGGGTTCCAATTGCTTTCGTTGAATGATTATTCGGGGCAGGGAACTGCATTGGTGGGTGTGACGGATGTGTTTTTTGACAGCAAGGGGTATTGCAATGAGGATAGGTTTAGCGAGTTCTGTGCACCGATTGTTCCGCTGGCAAAGTTCCCCAAATTCACGTATCGGGCGGATGAAACCTTGGAGGTGGATGTGGAACTAAGCCAGTTCTCTGATGAAGAGTTGAAGGGCGTGACCCCATATTGGGTCATCTTCAAACAGGGGAATGCTTCGAAGGAAGGTCCTGTTGCAGAAGAGGTGTATGCGGAAGGCAGATTGCCAACGCGCGACCTTCCTATTGGAGGTAACATAGACCTTGGAAGGATTTCCGTACCTCTTGCTGACATCAAGGAAGCGACAAAGATGCGGTTGTGTGTGAGCATCCCTAATACTGAAGAATATGTCCCGGAGTCGGATAACCGAATTCCAGGATGGAAGAATGCCGTGAATCGTTGGGAGTTTTGGGTGTATCCGACCCCGAAATCTGATGTGGTGAAATACGAGAAGAATGGACTTCCTAAGGGAATCTATGTGACTGATTCTCTTGATGAGAAAGCGATGAAGACGCTGAAGAGGGGTGGCAATGTCCTCATTTGTGCCGCAGGTAAAGTGACGTATGGAAAGGAGGTGGTGCAGCAGTTCACTCCTGTGTTCTGGAACACTTCCTGGTTTAAGATGCGTCCTCCTCACACTACAGGTGTTTTTGTGGAGAATACTCATTCGATTTTTGACCTGTTCCCAACGGATTATCACTCTGACATGCAGTGGTGGGAATTGGTGAACCGTGCACAGGTGATGCAGTTTACAGATTTTCCCAAAGACTTTCAGCCATTGGTGCAGAGCATCGACACTTGGTTCGTTTCACGTAAGATTGGTATGCTCTTTGAGGCGAATGTGGGTAAGGGAAAATTGGTGATGACAACGATGGACATAACCCATCATCTTGACACACGTATTGTGGCGCGTCAGATGCGGGAGTCTATTCTCAACTACATGCAATCCGACCGGTTCAATCCTCAATGGACGATTGACGCACAATTGGTGTCAGACCTTTTTACGAAAGTGGCTGGAGAAATAAATATGTACACGAAAGATTCGCCAGACGAGTTGAAGCCTGCTCTTGTGAGTCCTACTAAACCTAAGTAATAAGGATGAAAAGAATCTATTGTTTTCTGGTCGCTGTTGAGTTGATGATAGGCATGCCAGTGATAGCCCAGACGTTCTCTTTTGATGGGCGCAATCGAGAAGCCATTCTGGTGAAGCCGACGGATGTCTTTACGGTGGAGACTGGGTATGGGTACGATTTCCAAGAAATTATAACCGAAGCCCGAAAGTCTCAAAATGATACTTACAGGCTGACTGATGGCATCTTTTATTTTTCGGTGAAGGTGCCGGATGGCAACTATAGGGTGACTGTGACGCTGGGCTCAAAGAAGGCAAAAGGAAACACGACGGTCCGTGCAGAATCTCGTCGCCTTTTTGTTCAAAACGTGGAAACGAAGAAGGGGGAGTTTAAGGCTTGTTCTTTCATCGTGAATAAGCGTAACACCACTATTAACCTTCCAGATGGGAAAACGGAGCGTGTGCGCATTAAGAAACGTGAGGAAAGCAAGATGAACTGGGATGATAAACTGACAATAGAGGTGAACGGTGATGCCCCTGCTGTTTCTGAAATAAAGGTTGAACCAGCCCCTGACGTCCCAACTTTGTGGCTTTGCGGCAACTCGACGGTTGTGGATCAAGACTATGAGCCTTGGGCTTCATGGGGACAAATGATTACACGCTGGTTCACGGAAGATGTGGCTGTCGCAAACTATGCGGAGAGTGGAGAAACTGCCACGTCTTTTGTGGCTGCCGGCAGGCTGAAGAAAATCGTTTCATTAATGAAAAAAGGTGACTATGTTTTGGTGGAGTTTGGACATAATGACCAAAAAGAAAAGCGGTCTGGCAGTGGGGCATTCTATAATTTTGCTTATGCATTGAAGCAGTTTGTAGATGAGGCTCGTGCCAAAGAAGTTACTCCCATCTTTGTCACTCCAACCCAACGGCGTTCTTTTGGACAAGATGGAAAAATTCAAGAAACACATGCAAACTACCCGGAGGCGATGCGATGGGTCGCGAAGGATTTGAATGTCCCCTTGATAGAACTCCATGAGATGACCCGTGTGTTCTTTGAGACATTGGGTGTGGAGGGTAGTAAACATGCTTTGGTTCATTATCCTGCAGGAACCTATCCCGGGCAGGTGAAAGCATTCGAGGATAATACTCATTTCAATCCTTATGGCGCATACGAAATAGCCAAGATGATGGTGGAAGGAATGAAAACTTTGAATCTGCCTATTGTCCAACATGTCCGTAAAGACTATATCCCATTCAATCCTTCAATGCCTGATGACTGGCGCACATTCCATTGGAATGACGGTCCTTGCATTGACATCGTAAAACCAGACGGGAACTGAGCGGGATGCTTTCCCGTGACTTACATTAACGACCTCCGACACGAAAACGATGAACGTACCCAAGGGGTACACTGTCCCGTAGTCGAGGGGTACGACATGCCGCACCTTTCGACTACGGCAATTTGTTTGTCTTTTGCTGTTACAGCCTTTTTCTCCCGCAAATCCCGTATCCTTCTTGCTTTTCCATGGGAAAGTGAGCTTGAATTTTTTTTACCAAAAATTTTTTTATTATTTAAGAAATGCGTACATTTGACGTTAGTTTGTAAAAAAACAACCTGAATCTGTGACTTTAGCAAGGCTAATAAATCACAAGTTTGTTTCTAACGCTTTGAAAAACATCCTGTTGCAACGGATGGGATGAAGTAAAGGTGTGCTTTGTTGTGAAAATGTGCCAAATGCCCTTGATTAGGGCGTTTTTAGGAAATGTAAACATTTTGAAAAGTTAAAAAACATTAAATATGAAAAAGACGTATCTATTTCTTGGAATGACCGTAGTGGCAATTCTTGCGCTGCTGAGTTCATGCTCTGTGCCTAAAGACATTGCCTATTTCCAAGATTTTAATCCTGGTAAATCAATCATTGTTCAAAACCCGGTTGAGATTAAGTTCAAAGCGGACGATGAGGTTACAATTCAAGTAAGCTCTGATAAGAAAGAACTCACTGAACAGTTTAGTCTGTCCTCGGGAGGAAGTGGCGGCGGCGGTGGCTCTCGTTACACCATTGATTCAGAGGGGTGCATTCGTTTCCCTATGTTGGGCAAAATTCATGTGGCAGGCTTGAACCGCCAGGAACTTCAGGAAACCATTCGTGACCAGATTATGGAGAAGGGATTGATTCGCGATCCGATAGTGACGGTTGATTACTCAAATTTGTATGTCATTGTCCTTGGTGCGGCAGGTACAGGTCGTATTCAGATTGACAGGGACAAGTTTACGATTCTTGATGCAATCGGTTCAAGCGGAGATTTGAACATCAATGGCTTACGTACCAATGTAAAAGTGATTCGTGAGAATTATGGTAAAAAAACGGTGTATGAAGTGAATCTCTGTTCAGCCGAAGATTTGTATTCATCCCCTGTGTATTATTTGCAGCAGAATGATGTGATTTACGTGGAGATGAACAAGAAGGAGAAGCGCAATGCAACGGTGATGGGCAATTCTACTGTTCAGCCATCGTTCTGGATTAGTATGGCTACATTTATTGTTAGTGCAATTGCATGGTTCAAGTAGCATTCCCGTAGCTTTCAATTCTCAATCCTCAATTCTCAACTTTAAACCCTCAACTCTAAACTCTAAACAAATATGCTACCTCTTAATAATCCTCAAACACCTGGTGTCTATCCACAAATAGCAACAGCCGTGCCGTCAGCACAAAAGGGTGGTGCTGCTTATGCGAAGGTTATTGAAATGTTGATGATTTTCGTTTCCAAGTGGTATTGGTTCCTTTTGTGTCTTGCCTTAGGGCTTGCGGCTTCGTATTTCTATCTACAAGCAACGCCTCCTATTTACACTCGTTCTGCTTCTATTCTGATTAAGAATGATTTGCAGTCAGGAAGCGGTTCTGCTGGCGGATCTGCCATCAATATGTTTGGAGGTAGCGTGGATGTCCAGAATGAGTTGTTCACACTTCGTTCATCAAGTTTGGCAGAATCTACTGTGCGTAATCTTCATCTCGAAGTGAATTGTTATGCACAAGGACGTTTTCATGAAGAAATCATTTATGGTACGAACTTGAGTGTACAGATTATCCCATTGGATTTGAATGATTCGGAGTCTGCAGAATTCATGTTCGATCTGAAGAATGATGGCACCTATGTGATGAGTGATTTTGTTCGTGGTGGTGAAAAAGTGGCAGGTTCTATCACTGGAAAAGTGGGACGGACGGTAAGAACACCGATTGGACAAATTGAGGTGAATAAATCGGTGAATTATGCTCCGCAAGAGATCATCCTTCGGGTGGAACGCACATCGATTCATGCGGCAGTGAACAAAATCACGTCGGGTTTGGATGTGAGTGCGGTCAGTGATATGTCCACTATTATTAAACTTACATACAATGATGAGAGTCCACAGCGGGCTGAGGATGTGCTCTCCACCATTATTGCCGTGTATAATGAGAACTGGGTGAAGGATTGTAACCGACGCTCTGTGTCCACCTCCGAGTTTATCGGTGAACGATTGGAGGTGATTGAGAAGGAATTGGGTAATGTGGAAACTGACATCTCTAATTTCAAATCCGAGAATCTGATTCCAGCCGGTCAAAGCGATGTGGCGAGCATTTATATTGGTCAGGCTAGTTCTGCCACCGCCCAATCGACTGAGATTAGCAACCAGTTGCACATGGCTCGGTATGTGCGTAATTATCTGACGAATGAGGCGAACAGATATACGTTGATTCCAGCCAACCAGGGTGTGAACAGCCCCAATATCAGCGGTCAGATTGCAGAGTATAACACGTTGCTTCTTTCTCGAAACAATCTATTGAGTGCCAGTTCTTTGCAAAATCCTATCATTCAGGAGAAGGATCTTCAGTTGGCTGAACTTCGTAATGCCCTGATTGCTTCTGTCGATAACCATATTGCTTCCTTGAATGTAGAATTACGTTCTGCACAGTCCATTCGTGGACAGGCCAACAGCAAAATCGCTTCCTCTCCTTCGCAGTCCAAATACTTGTTGAATCAGGAGCGTCAGCAAAAAGTGAAGGAGAATCTGTATTTGTATCTTCTGCAAAAGCGTGAGGAAAATGAACTCTCACAGGCTTTCACCGCTTATAATAACAGGGTGATTACCCCTGCTTCTGGGTCGAACGTTCCTACTTTCCCTGTGCCCAGCATGGTGTGGATGATTGGTGCTATCGTCGGTATCGCTGTTCCCGCCTTGATTATCTTCCTCTTGGAAGCCATCAATAATCAGGTGCGTGGACGCAAAGACCTGAATGAACTCTCCATTCCGTTTATAGGTGAGATTCCTGTTCATCGTCGCCATCGCACTTTGACAGAAAAGATTTTTGGTCCATGGAAGAAGTTGTGGAACAATATCTTGGTGATGTTGAGACTCGCTCAAGAAGAGGAGGATAAGACCTTGCACATCTTGGTGAAAGACCATTCGCGAAATGTCATCAACGAGGCTTTCCGTGTGATTCGTACGAATATTGAGTTTATGACAGCCAAGGGCAGCCGAGGTAAGGTCATTATGTTGACTTCTTTCTCTCCAAACTCTGGTAAGACGTTTGTCGTGACGAACCTTGTCACCTCTTTTGCCATCAAAAAACAGCGAGTTCTGGCGATAGACCTTGACCTTCGTAAGGCATCTCTTTCCGCTATGGTTGATAAGCCAAAGATTGGCATTGCAGACTATCTTTCGGGTGTGACGGACAGTTTCGATGATATTGTAGTTCGTAATGCTACCCACGATTATCTGGATGTGGTGCCGGTAGGAACAATCCCGCCTAACCCGACAGAACTGTTGTTTGATGACCGTCTTGGAAAGTTGCTGGATGAATTGCGTAATCAATACGCATACATCCTCCTCGACTGTCCTCCGGTGGAGATTGTTGCAGATGCTACAATCGTGGGTCGTTGTACGGATTCAACATTGTTCATCATTCGTGCAGAACATTTTGATCGGAATCTTCTTCCAGATGTGCAGAAGTATTACGATGATAACCGTTTGCCAAAGATGTCCATCATTCTTAATGGAACCACCGATTCATTCTCTTATTATGGTTCTCATCGTTATGGTGCGCGGTACGGATACTATGGAGGTGCTGCGTATGGTGGGTACACCAAGGACGATGATTGATACGGTGTAAAAGGAACTCTCTATTCGAATAACATAAAAAACAATACATCTATGAGTAATTCAAAGCGTAAAATTCTTTTCCTTGTTGAATCATTGGATTCCGGTGATGCAGGGAAGGCCTTGTCTGTATTGGTGCAGTATATTGACAAAAGCAAGTATGATGTCACGGTATGTGCTATCAATGGTGGTGGACAGTACGAAGCCATCATTAGAGAAAATGCCAATTACAAAGCAATATTGACTGATCCTGATGGCATGAAGCGCAAGATGGTTTATCGCAACCTTCCGTTGTCGCTGGTTTATAAGTTTTATGTGCCACAGGGAAATGATGTGGAGTTTGCGTATTCAGAAGGTTTTGTGACGAAATTGTTAAGTCGTGCTTCGAAGGGAAAGACAAAAAGATATGCTTGGGTTCATACAAATTTGGCAAAGAATCATTGGACAAGTGACTTCTTTAGCAGTATTAAAGAAGAGACAGAAGCCTATAACAAATTTGATAAAGTGGCATGTACAACGAATCTTCTCACAGATGCTTTCAAGAAGCAATTCCCAGATGTAAAAGTACCTGTTGAAACAATCTATGACCCGATTGATTCACTGTCTGTGCGCCTCAAATCATTGAATGTCAGCAACCCGGACGAGAATCCGGTAAAGGTTCGTTTGGTGTCACAAGGACGACTGGAGCCCCAATATCAGTATGCTCGTCTGCTCCGCGTTATAAATCGACTTGTCAAAGAGAATTATGACGTTGGACTTTGGGTTTTTGGAGATGGCGTAGAACGTTTAGTGCTTGACCGTTATATTCAAGAGAATGATTTGCAGACTCGTGTGAAGTTATTTGGTTCTCATCCCAACCCTTATCGCTTCATGATTCAGGGGCAACTGTTCGTTTGTTCTGCTTACCATTCAAGTGTGATGAAAGCATTGATTTTGGGTATGCCTGTGCTGGCAACAGAAACACCTGAATTAAAGGAAATCCTCAAAAACGGAGATAGTGGTTTGATAACGTCCAATACCGAAGAGGCACTGTATAAGGGCATCAAGAGTTTGCTCGATGATCCTAATCTTTTGGAACAATATAGGCAGAAAGGCGAAGCACGTGGCTGGGACTTTGATATCGAAGCCCTCATGGTACCTTACGAGACCCTGTTCCAGGCATAAATGAATATTTCTCTTAACTCTCAACCCTAAACCCTCAACTCTATACCGTTAAGGTTATAAACTGATGCAGACAACAGAAATTAAGCCATATCGTAAATGGTTTGATATAGATATTAAGGGATTATGGCGTTATCGCGACTTGTATTATATGTATATACGTCGCGACATTGTCACACAGTATAAGCAGACCATCTTGGGCCCCTTGTGGTATGTCATTCAGCCCTTGTTCACCACCATCATGTATATGTTTGTGTTTGGTGGCTTGGCTGGCATCTCCACCGATGGTGCTCCACAGCCTCTTTTCTACATGGCAGGCATTGTGCTGTGGGGATATTTCTCTCAATGTTTCACTGTGAGCAGTGATGTTTTCGGGGCCAATGCCAATGTGTTCGGAAAAGTTTATTTCCCTCGATTGGTCGTTCCTCTTTCGGGTATTACCAGTAATTTGCTGAAGATGCTCATCCAGTTGGGCATGTTTATCATCATATATATATATTATGTGATAACCCTTCCCTCGGGCACACTTCAGGTCAATGCATCCATCCTTCTTTTCCCCGTCCTGATTTTCTTGATTGCCATGCATGGCATGTCGTGGGGACTCATCATCTCCTCCATGACCACCAAATATCGCGATATGAAGTTCCTTATTCAGTTCGGAATCCAACTCTTCATGTATGCTACCCCGGTCATCTATCCCCTCTCGGCTGCTCCTGAGAAATACCGCAACATCATTGCTCTTAACCCCCTCACCCCTATCTTTGAGGCCTTCAAATACAGTTGTTTAGGCTGTGGCACCCTCGACTGGAGCGGTCTCCTCTACAGCACCATCTTCATGTGCATCACCCTCTTCCTCTCCGTCCTCGTCTTCTCCCGCACCGAGCGCAACTTCATGGATACGGTGTAGTTGGTTTAGAGTTTAGTGTTTAGAGTTTAGAGTTAGGGCTGGGCGTTTTTGTGGGAATATGGATTCATTTGGCTTTAGAGATTTAAGGGTTTATCAGACTTCAAGAGATCTTGTTAAAACAATTTATAGCGTTTTAGCCGCCTATCCCTCTAATGAGCAGTATGCATTGTGTGACCAGTTAAGACGTGCTAGCGTCTCTGTTCCTTCAAACATTGCAGAAGGAATGAGCCGTTCGTCTGATAAAGAGAAAGCGCATTTTATAGAAATATCCTACGGCTCCTTAATGGAGGTTCTATGTCAGATGGAAATCTCAAAAGAACTTAATTATGTAACAGAAGAACAAATGAAAGATATAGAGAATCAGATAACTATAATTGCGAAACAACTATCAAAGCTTCGTACAACATTAAGTAACTCGTCTCTAAACTCTAAACCCTAAACTCTAAACAAATATGAGCAACATAGCAATTGAATTTGAAAATGTAGGTAAGATGTATCGACTGGGTCGTGTGGGAACAGGTACTCTTTCTCATGACCTCAATCGTTGGTGGACGATGAATGTCTTGCGCAAGGAAGACCCATATTTAAGGATAGGGGAAACGAACGATCGTAGCAAAAAGGGACATTCCGACTATGTGTGGGCGCTTCGAGATATATCTTTCAAAGTAGAGCAAGGCGATGTGGTGGGTATCATCGGTAAGAACGGTGCGGGGAAATCGACCCTTCTCAAACTACTCTCTCGTATCACCTCTCCTTCAACAGGTTCCATCCGCTATCAAGGGCGAATTGCCTCTCTTCTCGAAGTGGGTACAGGTTTCCATCCCGAAATGACTGGACGTGAAAATATCTACATGAATGGTTCCATTATGGGGATGACCAAAGCGGAAATTACCCGAAAGTTGGATGAAATTGTTGACTTTGCAGGTGTGGCACGTTATCTGGATACTCCCGTCAAGCGCTATTCCTCGGGGATGACTGTCCGTCTGGGTTTTGCTGTCGCCGCATTTTTGGAACCGGAGATTCTGGTGGTTGATGAAGTTCTTACCGTTGGTGACGCGGAGTTTCAGAAGAAGGCGATTGGCAAGATGAAAGATGTGAGCCAAGGAGGAGGAAGAACTGTGCTGTTTGTCAGCCATAACATGGCGGCGGTAAAGACTTTGTGTACACGAGGTGTTGTATTGGAAAATGGCACCTTGGCTTTTGATGGGACCACTGATGAGGCGGTTAGTTACTATTTGAATAATAACTTCCAGTTGCAACAGGGGCTTATCACTGACCACATTGATGAGTTGGCTTCCCACCTGACTGTGGACAAGATAGAAATAAATGGTACCCCCTATACGGACAGCACCATCACCTGCAACCAAGAATCTCTTGAAGTGCTCTTTGAGGGGACGACGACCGAACCGTTCAAAGCCAATATCCAACTTAAGTTCTTCAATCAAAGCGATATGCCTATGGCAACATATTCTGAGGGGGCATACAAAGGATTTGTGGAGGATGTTCCTGTTGGCAAATTCTCCCTCCGCCGCAAGATTCGTTTGCCGAAATACATTAGTAAAGGGGATTATGTATTGGAATTTGAAGTGAATCAGCATCGGCAAAATGGGGTTACCCGTTCTTTGTGGGCAAAGCGGTGTGCGAACATTCATGTGGATGGCAGCACTGATCAGTTTGGGCACCCATTGACTGCTCGTTGGGAAGGATTCTTAGGTTTGGAGTCAGTCGGTTAAGGTCATTATAGAGAGGTCATAAGAAGTTACGAAAAGAAAAATATAACGGTAAAAAGACATGATAGATAATTTGAAGTCTTTCTTGCATTTCCAAAAAGGAATCGTGGAATCAACCAAGATGATTGTGGAGTCCAGTTCGAATGATGTGGTGAATAGGTTGTACTATAAATATAAGGTTGACGAATTGAACCAATATGCTATAAATTCCAAGAAGAAAGGAATTACGGATTCAAAGATTGCTGCGACAGAAGTCATCGTCTCGTTGACGACCCATAGTTATCGCATCAATGATGTATACCTTGCCATTGAGTCCATCATGCAGGGTACGATGCTTCCCAATCGGATTATTCTTTGGATGTCTGACGAATACAAAAACAATCCACTTCCCATCACTTTGCAGAATCAGATGGAGAGAGGGTTGGAAGTCCGTTATTGTAAGGATATACGTTCTTATACCAAATTGGTGCCAGCCCTAAGAGAGTTTCCCGATAGTGCCATCGTGACGATTGATGACGACATCCTTTATCCCATAGATGCATTAGAGCACTTAGTGAATGCTTATAATGGTGCAAATGACTGTATTTGTGCACATTGGGTGCATACAATCCCTGCGGATTTGTACGAGAAATACACGTCTTTGTTGGATTGGCCAACGGCAACAGGAGCAGTGGAAGACTCTCTTCTCTTGTTTTATGAAGGTTTTGGTGGTGTTTTGTACCCTCCTCATTCTCTGGATGCAGAGGTGTTGAATGAGAATGTTTTTCTTGATATCTGTAAATATGCAGATGATGTGTGGTTCAATGCAATGTCATTGAAAAAGGGGACAAAAGTGCGGTATGCAAATCCGAGACCAGGATTGTTCAAGTGTGTCGGTAACCCTGATGTACAGGCAATCGCGTTGAGGAATGTGAATAGTAATGGAGAAATCTTGAATGATGTACAGATTAAGGATGTCTTCCGAAAATATGGGATTTTTGAGAAAATAGCAGCATTTGTACAAAACGGATAATTCATTATGAATAGGATAAAACTCTATGGTTGGTTCATGAAGGTTCCTGCCGTATTTTTTCTTAGAGTATTTTTATTGTTATCAATTGTAGATGTAACATTTTGTTTGCTAAATGGGGCAGTGCTCTATTCTTTCTTTATCTTAACATTTAATATTTTAATATCTTATGTAATCTCTCTCTTGGCAAAACTGTTTGGACACTATTGTTTCATATACAAGTTTGTGTGGTATGTCATTGCTTTTCTGATGTGCTGTGTTGATTTGTTTTGTGTGTTAAATATGAATTCGCGTTTTGGAAATGGTTTTGCGAGTATTATTGCGGGAACAAATCTGTCGGAAGCAAGAGAGTTCTTATCTACATTTGTGAATATAGATTATGTGTTGATTCTGTTGGCTATTTGTTTATTGTTCTGTTTTATTCCCCCTTACTATAAAAAAATCAAGACTTATTTTAGTATACGGATTTTATCAATTGTCTGGATCTTTTTACTTCTTTTTAGTATATATTGTGTACTTCGGTCTCCTGAAGTATGGAAAGAGTCTGTTTTTGGGAAAATGTATATGCTTTATGAATCTGCTAATATCCCGCAACTATCAGATTATGAGGAAGAGCAAGAACTTCTCATCGAAAATAAAGCACAACCATCTACCATCGTTATTATTATTGGAGAATCTTTTTCCAAATCTCATAGTTCATTGTATGGATATGAGAAAGATACGAATCCTAAAATGAAACGTCTTAAGGACAATGGCAAGTTGTTGGTGTTTAATCATGTGGAATCTCCTGCAACGTATACAACAGAAGCCTTCAAAAGTATGATGAGTACTTATTGTCCTGAATACGGTGATAGTGTTGAGTGGTATAAATGTCCGACAATCATAGGAATTGCAAAACAAAGTGGCTATCATACAACATGGGTGTCAAATCAGTGTATGACTGGTATGTTTGAGAATCCCATCGCTGAATATGCGGCTTTGTGCAATGCGAGTTTCTTCGTCGGCAAGCAGTTTGCAGAGATGGGGGATGTCTCTTACGATGAAGCAGTTTTTCAGCACATAGGGAAAAGGGACTCTCATGAGAAGAAGATGCTGTTTGTACATTTGATGGGTTCTCATGAGGTCTTCAAAGAACGATTCCCCGAAGAAAGGGTGAAGTTTGTAGAGGGGAATTATGAAGATTTCCCTTCTCAACAGCGTCAGGTTCTGGCAGATTATGATAACTCTGTTTTATATAATGATTCTATTGTGAGCGAGATTATCAAGTTGTATGAGGAAGAGGAAGCGGTTGTTTTGTATTACTCAGACCACGCTTTAGATTTATACGAGTCTTCCCCTAATTATTATGGGCATTCAATACAGGGAAATCCGATTTCTGTAAAAAAAGGCAAACAGATACCGTTTATGGTTTATATGAGCGATCGTTATAAAAAAAGATTCCCTGGAATAGAGTCTTCTTTACAAGCGAATATAGATACGGCTTTTGGAACAGAAAATCTAATCTATTTGTTGATGGATATCATGGGTGTGAAATTTAAGTTGAATGATAATGTGCAGAAATACACCTTATTGCAATAAAAAACTCTGGTATGAAAAAACTTTTTGTTGATATTTGGAATTGGTCTTTTGACCGATTTATTGAGTTACGAGACAAGATACAACTGGCGTATGATTTTTGTTATAGAAAAACTCATAAGGCACCGAAAGTGGCATCTGTTCGTGAAACGATACAATATATATTAGATACAGGGTGCTCTGTGAGTCGTTTTGGTGATGCGGAAATGAAGGTGATGCATCAAGACAATATCAGTTATCAAACAAACTCTCAGGAATTGTGTGAGAAACTGAAAGAAGTTTTGAACAAGCCCATTCCCAACCATATTGTTGGCTTGATTGATGCATTCGGCGATTTGGACCAATATGATGAACACCATAAGAAATTCTTGAGGTGGCATTTGTCCTATTACAGGAAAATTTGGTATCAATATCTGTTGAAAGACCGGCAATACTACAATGCCTTCATGTCCAGATGCTATTTGATGTATAGGGACAAGAGCCATGCAGGTGAGTATTTTGACATGTTGAAGAAGATTTGGGAAGGAAAGAATATCTTGTTGGTGGAAGGGCAGAAGAGTTGTTTGGGGGTTGGGAATGATTTGTTTGCAGGGTGCAGACAGATCAAGAGGATATTGGGACCACAGGTGAGTGCTTTCTCTAAATATGATGACATCATGAAAGAGGTGTTACGGTATCCAGCAGATGAATGGCAGGTGATACTTGCGTTGGGACCGACGGCGACTGTGCTTGCTTACGATTTGGCAAAAAGAGACTATCAGGCCATTGACATCGGGAATGTAGATACTGAATATGAATGGTATAAGATGGGGACATTGACCAAAGTTCCAATTCCTAACAAATATGTTCATGAGGCGGGAGGGTATTCAGGTGATGAGAGTAGTGTGAATGAAGAATATCAGTCACAGATAGTGAAGGTTTTTGAGTGATGCCTAAGATTTCTGTTATCCTTCCTGTTTATAATGCAGAACAATACTTGGATGTTTGTTTGAATAGTATTGTTTCACAGTCTTTTAGTGATTGGGAGTGCATTTGTGTGAATGATGGAAGTACGGATGGTTCTCTTGACATGTTGAATGGATTTGCAGCGAAAGATGGGCGTATAAAAGTTCTTTCTCAGCCCAATGCGGGTCCTTCTGTGGCTCGTTCTAAAGGTATAATGGCTGCCTGTGGTACCTACATTCTTTTTCAAGATTCCGATGATTTCATCGAGAACGATGCGTATGGTAGATTGGTGGAACTTGTCGAACGAACGAATGTTGATATGTTGGGATTTTCATATAGAACCTACCCTAACAATGTCTTGTCGCATTTCTCTATGAAGACTGGTGAGGTACTTCCACCGACCCAACTTTTGGCTTCTACCCGAACACCACAATCTTCTGATGATTTTTCATTTGCTTGGAGATACATGATCCGGCGTTCTGTTTTGGTGGAGAATAATATAAAATTTGATTCGCAGATTAGTGTGGGTGAGGACACATTGTTTATGATGGAGGTTTTTTCTCATGCGAGTAGTGTGTATTTGACCGATGATGCTCCTTATCGGTATCGGATAGACAGTCAACACAGTATTATGCATGAAACGAGGTTCCGTCCATATTTGGATGTTTCATTGTCACGTTTATACATGAAAAAAAGGGAACTCATCCAAAAGAATCATTGGGATGACTTCACTCCCTTTAGTTTTGACTTAGCCAATAGGGCGGTGAAGAGTTATAGTCGCATGCTGATGCTCAATCGCAAGGCAAATGGTGAGCCGAAAGAGAAGTATATTCGTGAAGTCCTTCTGCTTCCGATGATGCAAGATGCCATGAAAGTGGTCGGCTTTCGGAATATCTTTGATAACTGGAAAGAGTATTTTGTCTATTTGTGCATGAAGTGTTGTTTCATGCCTGTTTTGAAGCGTTATTTCTGATAGATGGTGCTTGCTTTTGTGCTGGGTGGTGTAGCGTTGGTTTGTTTGCTGTTTGTCGTGGTGGATGCTGTAGTGAACCTTGGCGAGTGGCAAGCACGCATTCATATCGGCAGATGGAACAATCGGCAGGAGTGGCAGCAAGCCGTGGAGCGGAAGGCAAAGGCATGGCTGAAGCATGCCCCTACGGTGCGGCAGACGGCGCAAGGCCGATTGATATTGTGGGACATCATCAGAGGACGGTATCGCAATGCAACCATACAGACGTGGCAAGATGCTGGACTTCTGATGGGTTTGGGACAAGAAGCCGCAGTTGAGTATGTGCGGATTCATCCGAATCGGGTAAAAACAGAACACGGCATGCCCGAAGATTTGCTCTTGGCGTATGCCCTGAAAAGAAATGGCGCACTACCTCCCGAGGCTGAGAATGAGATATTAGCCCAATATCAGGCGGTGAAGGAGCAAGGCACCATCCACTACCGCCCATGGGTGAAAGACATCCGTTTTGTGGACACATTGGGCATGGTGCTTCCTTTCCTGCATGCTTGTGGGTGGGACGATTTGGCAAAACGCCAGTTGGAGGAGTATGACAAAGCCTTGCTGAATGGCGTGTTTCCTGCCCATGCTTATGATGTGGAGAAGCAACTTCCACGAGGGGTGTGCGACTGGGGGCGTGGAATCGGCTGGTATATTCTGGCATTGATAGAAACGGCAGATATGGAGGGACAGGAAGAGCGTATCATGAATTTGGCAAAGGCATTGCTGCCGCATCAGAAAGGCGATGGAAGTTTCGGCTGTTTTGTGTTCGACCCACAGGCTCGCATGGAGTCTTCCGCCACGGTTTTAATCGGTTTGTTGTTTCTTTCTGCCTATCGGGTATCGAATGAACAAACATTCTTGCATGCAGCCCACCAAGCCGAAAAAGCCTTGATGAAAGCCACCCGACGTAATGGTGCAGTAGACAACTGCCAAGGCGACACCTACGGCATCGGCTATTATTCCCAGATTTTCTCTGTCATGCCTTTTGTGCAAGGACTTGTGCTAATGCTGTCAAAACAATTGGATTCTTTTGTTGATGAAAATGCAAAAGCGTAAGGTGCTGTTTCTCATAGAGTCGCTGGCTGGTGGTGGAGCGGAGAAGGTGCTCACGACGTTGGTGCAGCACATTGACAAGGAGCGGTTTGACGTGACGGTTTGTGCCATTAGCGGAGGAGGAAAGTATGAGGAGGTGGTGAAGGAGCAGGTGACATATCGAGCCATATTGAGCGACCCTGCGGGAAAAAGTGGCTTTCAAAATTTGATTTACAAGTTGAAGCATCATCTTGTTTATCGTTGGTTGCCCCTCTCGTGGGTCTATCGTTTGTTTGTTCCGCAGGGGAATGATGTAGAAGTTGCTTTTGTGGAGGGATTTGCGACGAAATTGCTGAGCCATTCCATGAATAATAAAGCCAAGAAATATGCTTGGGTGCACTGCAATATGGACAAAGACCATTGGACAGCGAGCATATACCCGACGCTAGAAGACGAAGAAGTCGCTTATAACCGATATGATAAAATCTTATGTGTTTCCGATACAGCAGTTCAAGGTTTCATGCAAACTTTTTCAGGTGTCACAACACCGGTTTTAAAGATTTATAATCCAATAAATGCACAGGTTATACAAAATATGGCAGCAGAAAGAAAAGATGTGGAGAAAAAGGTGATTCGTCTTGTCACGGTCGGTCGTTTGGAGCATCAGAAAGGCTATGATAGGTTGGTACGCGTAGTCAATCGATTGGTCGAGGATGGTCTTAGCCTTGAATTGTGGATTCTAGGTGTTGGTTCACAAGAAGCATCTTTGAAACAATACATCCAAGAACATCAATTGGATGAATACGTGAAATTGTTGGGCTTCCACTCCAATCCGTATAAATATATCGTACAAGGCGATTTGTTTGTCTGTTCCTCTCGTAGTGAGGGGTATAGTACCGCTGTCACCGAGGCTCTCATCCTTGGGTTGCCAGTTATTACCACAGACTGCTCTGGTATGGCAGAATTACTGAAGGATGGAGAATGTGGCATTATTACAGAAAATGATGATGAAGCATTCTATCAAGGTCTGAAAAATTTGCTTGCAGATGTGTCTTTGCTTGAACATTATCGTCAGAAGGCAATAGAGAGGGGAAAAGATTTCACTATCGAAAGTTTAATGAAACCTATTGAGACGTTGCTTGCAGAATGAAACGAAAGGTCGTTTTCTTCATCAATTCTTTGTATGGTGGTGGGGCAGAAAAGGTGTTGCAGACATTGCTTCGCTACTTAGACCGACAGAGATTCGAAATAACGCTCTATTCATTACATCGGGAAAAACTTGATGACAACTATCCTTCAGATATAACTTTTCGATATATCTATGGGCATGGAAAATGGAGTGATTATCTAAAAACTTTTGTCTATCAGTATTTTTCTCCCTCATTGTTTTACAGACTGTTCGTAAAAGGAAAGTATGATACCGAAGTGGCTTTTATTGAAGGATATTCTACACGGATTGTAAGTGGTTCTACCAACCCTCGCTCGAGAAAAATAGCATGGGTTCATATTGATTTGAAAAATAATCATTGGACAGATGTCGCTTATCATCATCGGAAAGAAGAACAAGCATGTTATCGGAAGTTCGATGTCGTAGTAGGCGTTTCTGAGACGGTTCGACAGGGCGCATTGCAACTTTTCCCGGAAATAAAAAGTTCTTTATGCTTGTATAATCCAATAGATTCCGAAGAGATTATCAAGAAGTCTAAAGAGTGAATCTGTCCACAGAGTCTCAAGGTTTGTGTCGTGAGAATCTATAGCATGGGGGAATATGTTTCTAAACGAAGAACTGTAATTCCGATTTCCATTAGAAAATGAAGGTTAGTGTAATTATACCAGTTTATAATTCTGTAAAATATCTTGATGATTGTGTTTCTTCCATCGTAAAACAGACGGTGAACGATTGGGAATGCATTCTTATAGACGATGGAAGTACAGATGGAAGTGGACAGAAGTGTGATGACTGGGCAGAGAAGGATAAGAGAATTCGGGTCATTCATCAAAAAAATAGAGGTGTTTCCATTGCTCGAAATGCAGGTCTGGAAAAGGCGTGTGGTTCTTTTTTGTATTTTTTGGATTCAGACGATTGGTGTGAACCTAATATTTTCCAAATGGTGGGTGATTATGATATGGTTTTGGGACAGTATTATCGAGGATCTTCTCCAATGGTTCACTCCTGCGATGTTGAAGACAATATTCCATATGCATATTTGAAAGACCAAATACGGGTTTGTATGGGGTCTTTTATCGTAAAGACAGAGATTGTTAAAGATAATGCGATAAGGTTTGAACGAGGACGTAAATACGCAGAGGACCTAAGTTTTATATTACGATGTTTGTTGAAATCACGAAAGGTGATGATTAAGAGGAACTTTTTTATGCATTATCGAATGGTTGCGACGTCTGCAGTTCATAATGTGACATTGGATTATTATGATGCATATTTTAGTAGGTTATGGCTTGTGAATGATGTGCTAAATTGTGAAAATAATTCTGTGGTAACTCATTTGCATCATTATGCGTGTGCGGAATCTGTAATAATGGTTACTCGTGAATTGTTTGCGAGAGGGTATTCAGTGCAGAGAGTTGAAAATTTCTTTAAAAAGCATCCTTCGATAAAGATAACATTGATTAGGGCAAGGTTAAATACAACATTACGAACTGATTATAGAAGAATTGCGAGCGAATTATTGTATTGCCCTTGGTTGTATAAACTGGAAATATGTTTTTTGTTTTCTTTGTACGACTTCCGTGCAATAGTAGGACGACTTAAAAGAAAAGTATATGCCGTTGTTCACTCATAATTTGTATGTCCCGCCATTCCGTGTCATTCATGATGAGGCAGGGCAAACCTGTAATCGTTTCTGGGCGTATGTAAATCATGTTGCGTGGGCTGTTAAACACCATCGTAAAGTATACATTATCTTTTGGGATAAAAGTATTCAAGATTATGATGCTTTACGCAAAAATGAATATGTTTCATTCCCATTTTATAATAGAAGATGGATTGAGAAGTATGGGGATGAGGGTCTGCAAGATAGAATTCGTCATTATTGGCCAAGGAATAAGATTGTTGCAAAACTATTGTATTTGAATAAATGGTTGGATATTTTTCATTATGGTTGGTCTGATAGACATATTGATGATTATTACCCCATGATGAAAGACGATTTGTACCCATTATTTTTGCCGAATCTGCCTATAAGAGAAGCTGTGGATACGCTTTTTGCATGTTTGCACGAAAAAAACGCATTTATTGTTGGCGTGCATATTCGAAGAGGCGATTATAAAAGATGGTTTAATGGAAGGTTTTATTATGAGCATAATCAATATGTCAAATGGATGAAACAAATAGTGGAAATTTATAAAGAGAAGAATGTCTACTTTTATTTGTCGTCTAATGAATCATTGCCAATGGATTTATATGATCAATTTAATATATGCAAAAAGACAATGGAGTCGGCATCTTATGATTTGTATGCATTATCATTATGTGATCGTATTATAGGGCCGATAAGCACGTTTAGTAGGTGGGCCTCTTTTATGGGAAATGTTCCTTTGTGTTTTTTGAGAAGAAACATGAAGATAACAAGTGATAGTTCTTTCTCGCCGGTTATTGACTATGATCATTTCGCAAATGGGAAAGAAATATTTTCTTTAACCGATTTCTATCATCGGGCCATGCGGTTGGGGATAAAAATGTCTTTATAATGCTTGTTCTTATTCTTAAAATAGCAACTAAACTTAATTGTAAGAGGTTGGTTTTCTACGTTTTGAGTTTCCTTTATCGGGGGAATGGATATCGTGTATTCTCAAACCGAAGGAAGGCCGAATTGTATATGGAAGGTCTTTCGCCAGACCTGGGACATTCGTCTATATCACATAATGAAATTGTCGAGGAACCTCAATATGATTTGCAGATTGTGGTTCCAGTATATAATACAGAGAAATATTTGGAACGATGTATAGATTCTATCTTGTCTCAAGATACTCATTATTCATATCATATATTTATAGTAAATGACGGATCAACGGATCATTCACGAGCGATACTTGAGAAGTATATTCAGAATGCATCAGTTACAATAATCGATCAAAAGAATAGGGGACTTTCAGGGGCGAGGAATCGTGCATTACGGAGGATAGAAGCAAATTACATAATGTTTGTGGATTCAGATGATATCTTATTGGATGACTGTGTCGAAAAATTGCTAGATGAGGCTTATTTAGGCGATTTTGAATTAGTTGAGGGTGGGTATCAATGGTTCGATGATCATGGGATATTAAATGTCTATGATCATAAGATAGTAGAACCTCTTTCAATTGCAAATTTGCATGGACAGCCTTGGGCCAAACTTTATCGTGCTTCGTTATTTCAAAATATCAGCTTTCCTGAAGGTTATTGGTTTGAGGACACGGTGAATTTGATGGTTTTATATCGTAAAATTAGCAGGTTCACAATAATTCCTCAAGTCATATATGGATATAGGAATAATGCAGAAAGCATTACGAATGTATCAAAGAGGCAATATAAAACTATAGATACGTATTGGGTTACAAAGAGATTGATGGAGGACACTATGACTTTGAATTTACCGATGAATGAAGAATTTTTCGAATTGTTTCTTAAACAGTTAATAATTAGTGGAAAGCGTATTTATGCATTGAATGATCTAAAGTTATTGGCAGCATATGTCGTGGCATCCAAAGGGTTGCTGGAAGAATATTTTAAAGAATGCATGGTTTCATCGACAAGTTATGGGAGGATGATGCAGTCGATATTGTCTCATTGTGATTATAAAAGAATGCGTTTGGCAATAATGTTTATGTGGGACGAATTCTAATTCTAATAGTGGCTTAATGAAATTTGTAATGTATCCTTTTGGTCCCGAGAATCATGGTTATGAAGCAATAGTTAGAGCAATGACAAAATTATTAGGAACTGATTTACCCATAGCCACATTCTCAACAAAGTCAGGACAATCTTGGACATACCATAGATAACGGATCTGAAAAATTTTCAGCATGTGTTCCATTGTTCTAAATGGATTAAGTGGTGCATATTGCATAGAATAGCATTTGTTTTTAGATGAGATGTGTGATGTACCCTCATGGCGGGTCGGGTAACCATGGCTGTGAAGCGATTGTACGGAGTACTGCAAAGTTGTTAGGGAACAACTTGATGTTGTTCTCCAATCATGTGGAAGAAGACCGAAAGGTGGGATTGCAAGATTTGTGTAAGTTGGACGTAGCGGAGAAACCAATACGTTCTGGTAGTTTGTCCCATCTGTTTGCCGTATTTCGTAGCAAAGTCTTGAGACAGACAGATGCTTTCGATAGGCTTGTTTTTCAACATATTATAGAATCAGCGAAAAACGCTGATTATGTATTAGGTATTGGTGGCGATAACTATTGCTATGACACGCCTGAGTTCATCTATTTGGTGAATAGGATGATGGATGAGGCTAAAAAAAAGCGCATCTTGTGGGGAGCGTCAGTGGAGCCTAATGCTATAGATAAGTGGATGTTGCAGGATTTGCGTGGCTATTATAAAATCTGGGCACGCGAATCGCTAACGTATGAGGCTTTGTTGGACAAGGGGCTGACTCAGACGTTCCTTCTGCCAGACCCTGCTTTTGTGTTGGATAGAAAAGATTTGCCGTTACCCGAAGGCTTTGTGGAGGGCAACACGGTGGGCATCAATGTCAGTCCGATGATTATTGGCTATGAGAAGAGCCAAGGGATGGCTTTACAGAACTATGTGAATTTAGTGAAAAACATTATAGAGGAGACAGACATGCAGGTGGCGTTGATTCCACATGTGGTGTGGAGCCATAACGATGACCGCAAACCTCTATCACAACTGTATGAAATGTTTAAGGATACAGGTAGGGTGGTGATGATTGAAGACCATAATGCAGAGGAACTGAAAGGGTATATCGCCCGATGCAGATTTATGGTGGTGGCTCGTACCCATGCTAGTATTGCTGCTTATTCTACACAAGTTCCCACATTGGTCGTGGGATATTCTGTTAAGGCTCGGGGCATTGCGAAAGATATCTTTGGAACAGAAGATAATTATGTGATACCAGTGCAGTCATTGACACATGAAGATGAATTGATGAAAGGTTTTCAGTGGCTGCTGGGTCACGAGGCGGGCATTAAGGAGCATTATGCAAAGATGATGTCCAATTATATAGGAAAGGTGTATCAGATTCAAGCCATCTTAGGTTTGCCGAAGAACGAAAGATGAAGAAACCACGGATTCTTATATTGATGCACTATATGGAGTTGGGTGGGGCTGAAAGTGCTCTGCTCGGGCTTCTGCAGAGCGTTGATCCCAATAGGGTAGATGTGGACGTGTTTCTTTATGACCACAGAGGTGAACTGCTGAAATACATCCCAACGGATAAGGTTCGCTTGTTGCCAGAGAAGAGGGCATACAAGATGATAGAACGTCCAATTGCCGAATGTGTGAGGAATGGGCAAATCGGGGTGGCGTTTGGTCGATTGCTTGCCCGACAAACGGTGGATAGAAGCCCTGTGCCAACGGGGAAGGATGATATCCGGGTTTTTTCGAGAATCGCAGATTGTGTGGAGCCATTTCTTCCAAAGATTCAACCAACACTGGAGTATGACTTGGCGATATCCTTTTTGATGCCACACAATTATGTTTTAAGTAAAGTGAAGGCGAAGAAAAAGGTTGGATGGATTCATACGGACTATTCGACAGTGTATGTGGATGTGAAACGAGAATTACCTGTATGGGAGCGGCTTGACCATATTGCAACTATTAGTGATGAGGTAGGGAAGAAATTTGTGGAGACATTCCCGACGCTGAAAGGAAAAATTATACCGATAGAAAATATTCTTTGTTCGTCTTTTATCCGCAGAAGGGCAATTGAGTTCGTCCCGACAGATATGCCCCAGAAAGAAGATTGTGTCAATTTGTTGTCAATTGGTAGATTCAGTTATCCAAAACGGTTTGACCAAGTGGGAACGATTTGCCGTAGGATTCAGTCGATTCTTTCTGTATCGGAACAACCTTCTCGAGTGCATTGGTACATCATAGGGTTTGGTGATGAAAGAAAAATTGTGGAGAATATTGAGGAAGAGGGAATGCAGGAGTACGTGACGATTTTGGGCAAACGTGCCAATCCATACCCGTATATAAAGGCATGTGATGTCTATGTACAGCCCAGCCGCTATGAAGGGAAGTCTATTACGGTGCGGGAAGCCCAGATTTTGTGTAAGCCTGTGGTTGTGTCGAATTATCCGACGGCAACATCGCAGGTTCAGAGTGGAGTGGATGGGGTGATTGTTCCGATGGAGATAGACGATTGTGCCAAAGGTATCGCGACCTTTATTGGAGACAATGGGCTGCAGGACAGGATTGTTGGCTATTTACGGTCTCATGACTATGGTAATGAGGCGGAGATTGAAAAGATTTATCAGTTGGCAGGGGCATGATACGTGCATTGTTTCTGATTTTCTATAATGTGTGGCGTATTGCCCTGAACAAGTTGGTGCATTGGAATCGCTTTGATGTACATTGGATGCAACGTATCAGTCCGTTGTGTGCACTGAAAGTTTTTCAACGTGGTATGATTCGAGTGGGCAGAAATTGTGAGTTTGCTGCATATTGTGATTTTGAGGTGCATGGTGAAGGAGTGTTGGAAATAGGTGAGGGTACTTATTTCAACCGCAATTGTATGATTAGTGCACATGAGCATGTGACAATCGGCAAGCATTGTATGTTTGGTCCAGGTGTGAAAATCTTTGATAATAATCATGTGCACTCACCGGAGAGCGGCGTGAGTAGCAAATTGACCACGGGAGCCATCTCTATTGGAGATAACAGCTGGATTGCTTCTGATGCTATCATCCTGAAGGGAACACATATTGGGAAGAATTGTGTTATAGGTGCAGGATGTATCATAAGAGGTAAAATCCCCGATGGTAGTGTCGTGGTGAATAAGCAAGATGTGATGATTAGATAGATGCTTGCATTGGCCTTAGAACGAACAAAGAAAAGGATAAGAGAAGAATTACCTCCATTCGATTACACAATTTGTGTTACACATTTTGTGTAATCAAAAAAGTTCTGTATCTTTTGCGTTATACTTGATAACTCCTAAATCTGTGTTCATCTGAACAATATCTGTGGGAGAAAGATGATACCTAAAATTATACATTATTGTTGGTTTGGCGGAGAACCTTTGCCTAAATTGGCGAGGAAATGCAAGAAGAGTTGGGAGAAGTTCTTTCCTGATTATGAAATCAAGGAATGGAATGAGCAGAACTTTGATGTCAATGCCTTCCCTTATACAAAATACTGCTACGAACATCAATATTGGGCTTATTTGAGTGATTATGTGCGTCTTGCCGTTGTGGAGAAGGAGGGAGGATTATATTTCGATACTGATGTGGAAGTGGTGAAAAAGCCAATAGAGTTGTTGACCTCATGTCAAGCCTATTTTGGATGGGAAACGCCCCAATATATCAATACGGGCTTGGGATTTGCAGCGGATGCGCATCATCCTGCTGTAAAAGCTATGCTTGCCATGTATGAGGGTTTGGTGATGAACGGGATATATCAGTATGATAGGATGCAGGGATGTCCACAACTTAACACACAAGCATTGCTCCTCTTCGGATTAAAGCAGGATGGAACCCAACAGGAAGTTTGTGGTGCAGTGATTTTGCCAATTGACTATATGTGTCCATTCCGTGATGCAACGGGGGAACTGAACAAGACAAATAATACTATTTCTATCCATTGGTTCAGTAAGTCGCCACATGGGAAGATGGCAGTATGGAAGATGAAATTGACAAGACCGCTACATCGGTTTGTGGAATTCTGTTGTTCAAAGAAATGAAAGAGTCAAGGACTGTTTCTGGAGAAATTTATGTAGGTGTTGATTTGATGAAGTTGATTTGTGCTCTCTTGATTGTTTTTATGCATACATATAATCATGATTGGGGAGTTGTGGGTGAATGGATACATACGACATTGACCCCTATAGGTGTACCTTTTTTCTTTATAGTATCGGGCTTTCTCTATGGTAAGGGACTGAAGAAAACGATGGCATCAAAAGAATACTTCAGTCATTATGTCAAAAGAATAATATATATGTATGTCTTTTGGACGATGGTGACTCTTCCTGTGGCGTGGATGAATTTAGAAATTGCTCATGCGGATTATAGTGTTGGATTGAAACTATTATATATAGTCAGATGCTTCTTCTTGACTGGTAGTATAGGTATTTATTGGTACTTATTGGCTCTCATTTATAATAGTGTACTTATTTATTATGCGGTGAAATGGAGGAAAGAGTCTCTACTATACATGTTAGCGTTAGTTTTTTTTGTTGTAGGGGTATTGTATGATGGGGGACTTCTAAAAGGTACCGCTGTGGGAAATGTGATACATGTTAGTGTTGGTTCGGAGCGGAACTTCTTGAACGTCGGGCTATTTTATATGTGTATAGGTTTTCTATTTGCCCAAAAGCGTGTTACCTTCCCCACAATGGTAACACCTGTGATCTTGGCATTGTTGTTAGTGGCTGCGACATGGTATAATTCCGTGTCACCCTTTCGAGTGATGCAAGCACCTCTTGCAGTGTTGCTCTTTATGATAGCCATGCAACACGCCTACACATATTTACTCCCATATTCTTTGGCAATGCGGAAATGGAGTATTGCCATTTATTTAGGGCATTTCCCCCTTATTCTTTGGTTTGACTATTATTTAGTACGAGGAACGATATTGGATTTTTCATTGGTCCTCATCGTCTCGTTGGTTCTTTTTTATATGCTGTCGTCTATTTGTCCTCAACGACTTTTGAAAGTGATATATGGCTGATTTCCTATCAATGAGGTAAAAACAGGTAAATAGGATAGTGTATGGATGATTAGTAGTGAATAGGAGTTTTGATACTTAGATTATGTACCCATTACCATTAGATCCACGTATTGTACCCCAAATATATTATTGGGGAGTTTTTATTGTGTGTCTTTTTTTGTATTTTAATTATTCTGGCTCGGATAATTGTAATAAACTATTGCAAAAAAATTCAATGTGGCCAGCACTTCTGCTGTCTTTACTACTCATGGTTTTTATTGGGTTAAGACCCCTGCATTATATTTTTGGGGACATGGTTAATTATGCACATGGATATCGTTTTGATCCTATAAATACAACCTTTGCTATTGATTTGAGCAAAGAATGGTTATGGAGATTTATACGTGATATGTGTAGGGTTGCGGGAGTTTCGATGAATGTGTGGTTTTTTATCATTGCCGCTATGTATATAGGCTGTGCATTTGTCGGTGTACGTAAGTTGCTTGGAGAGAATTGTTGGATGGCCATGCTTTTTTTCTTGTCTGCTTTTTCTACTTATCAGTTTGGTGTGAATGGAATGAGAAATGGAATGGCATGTTCAATGGTTATTTTAGCATTTGCAATAGCAGCCAATGGAAATATAAGTAAGATGTTGCAAGGGGGCGTTGTCTTAATATTTGCTTTAGGGATTCATAAATCCGTTATGTTGCCGATTGCAGCTTTTATTGCTGCGACATACGTTGTTAAGTCTCCTAAATGGGCTATTTATTTTTGGATACTGAGTATAGGAGTCTCGTTAGTTGCTGGTGGAACAATGGTTAATTTCTTTGCAGGATTGGGTTTTGATGATCGAATGTCCTCATACGCAAACAGTATGGACCAATATGCTGACTCTTTTTCTTCTACAGGTTTTAGATGGGACTTCTTGGCATATAGTGCCATGCCTGTATGGTTGACATGGTATGTAACTAAAAAGGCTGAAACGGAACGGGCAACGTATGGCGACACGATTGAGGAAATGGAAACAGGAATTACAGGTGCTGGACGTATTGCGGATGCACACAGTATGCGGGTGTTCAATATTTTGGCAACAACCTATATTTTGGCGAATTCTTTTTGGGTAATGGTGATTAAGGCTGCATTCAGTAATCGTTTTGCTTATTTGAGTTGGTTCCTCTATCCTGTTGTTCTTGCTTATGCAGTGATACGTTTACATATATGGCCTGATCAAGATAGGAAAGCGGGATTGATATTAGCATTACATGCGGGTTTCACTATTATTATGTTTATGTTAGGCAAGGCGTAATATGGTAAGGGACAGATTGACCTATTCAGTTTCCATTAGAACATTAGGAAAGAATCCAGAGGTGTTGAAGAGGGAGTTGGAGAGTGTGTCTCAGCAAACGCTTCAACCAGACAAGGTGGTTATATACATAGCCGAGGGGTTTGAACGTCCATCTTTTCAAGTTGGGAAAGAGGAATATGTGTGGGTGAAGAAAGGTATGGTGGCACAGCGAGCATTGGAATATCGTGAAATTGACTCGGATGTCATTCTGATGTTGGATGATGATGTGGAGTTAGCACCAGATAGTGCGGAGAAAATGTTGCGAGCGATGGACGAGCATGGGATGGACTGTGTGGCGGCAGATACGTTCAAGAACCAGGATATGACGACCATGCAAAAAATGATGGCTTGGGTGACCAATTGGGTTTATCCACGGCGTGATGATGGTTGGGCATTCAAGCAGAAGCGTGATGGGTCATTTTCTTATAACGGAAGCCCGCATCAGGCCTTTTGTCTGACGGAGACGTTCTCCGGTCCTTGTTGGATGATAAAGAAAGGCGTCTTTCAAGAAGCGCATTTAGCAGATGAATTATGGATGGATAGAATGGGCTTCCCTTATGGTGAGGATGCCGTTCAATCTTATAAACTGTTCGCCAATGGCTACAAGAGTGGTGTGCTTTATGACAGTGGCGTGAAGAATCTGGATGCCAAAACCAGTAGCGGTGTGTATCACCATGATGATAAAAAATTCTATACTCGTTCGTTTGGCATCATGGCTACATGGTGGCGAATGATATACACCGTCCGAGACAAGCGATGGTTGTCGGCACTTTTGTTCGGCATGAAGGTGTGGTGGCAGTTGAATGTGCATGTCTTGTTGGGTTTGGCAAAACTGAACATGAAGATACCCTATAATTATCTGAAAGGACTGAAAGATGCCTGGGACTTTGTGCATTCCGAGGCTTATCAATCCATTCCGTCTTATATTCTCAGCAGAAGGAAAAGATGAAAACACTGACAGTTTTTACTCCTACATACAATCGTGCGCATACTTTGGGACGAACATTTGCCTCATTGTGTCGTCAGACTTGCCATGATTTGGAATGGCTTATCATTGATGATGGATCCTCGGATGGTACTCGTGAAATGGTTGAAGCGTGGGGACATCAAGTCGCGTGTCAGGTGAAAGATGTAGATTGGATGGGACGGAAAGGCAATCTTGATGAATCGAATCTGAACCAAACGAAAGCCGAACCTCGCCATTTTTCTATTGAGGTGCCGTTTGAGAGAGGTGAAGGAAATTTGAAGATTACCTATTTGTATAAAGAGAATGGTGGATTGTACACAGGGTATAATGCCGCATATGCGAATGTGGACACAGAACTATGTGTGTGTATCGATAGCGATGATTACATGCCTGATGATGCGGTGGAAAAGATTGTCGGTTTTTGGAGAAAATATTACCCTGAGGATGCACGAAGTACAGATTTTTCTCCTGTGACAGGGAAAAACTATTGTGGCATACAGGGACTAGACTTCAATGTTGTGGATAAACAACCTATTGGAGGAAAATTTCCAGAGGAGTTGAAGGATATTTATCTTCATGAACTTCATTTGAAGAAATTGCATTCAGGCGATACGAAACAAGTTTTGCGAACGGATTTGATGAAAAAAGTGTCTCCGATGATAGGGTATGAGGGAGAGAAGAACTTCAATCCAATTTATATGACTATTCAAATTTGTGACCAATATCCCCTATTGCTGATGAACGAGAACCTTTGTTGGGTGGAATATCAGATTGGGGGTGACAGTATGTCACAAGGTATTTTTCGGCAGTATGTCAATAGCCCTCGCAGTTTCGCCAAGTTGAGATTGTTGGAAATGACGCTTAAACATAATACGCTGAAGGACAAATGTCGGTCGGTGATTCATTATGTGTCATCGTGCTTGTTAATCAAGGATAAAAATTGGTTACGTAAATCACCAGAGAAGTTGCTGACTATGATGCTTGCACCAGTCGGAGCAGCATTATATTGCTATATTCAATTCAAAAACAGATGAAAAGATAACTTTATGGGGTTATAATTTGATGTTAAGATATGATGAATGAAGAGTTAAGTCCTATACAAAAGGTGTTGCTGAATACTTTTAAGGTATTTGCAAGAATCTGTAAAGAGAATGATATCCAGTTTTTTGCTGCTTCGGGGACGCTGTTGGGTGCTATCAGGCATAAGGGGTTCATCCCATGGGATGATGATATTGACGTTTTCTTGTTGCGAAAGGATTATGAGAAACTACTATCATTAAAAGAACGATTGAAAGGAACTGTTTGTATGGTGGCAGACTTTCATGATGATGGGTATCCTTATCCTTTTGCAAAGTTCTACGATTCCACGAAGACCTTTTGGGAATACAAACAATTTCCATTTGTTATGGGGCCTTTTATTGATTTGTTCCCATTGGATGAGTCTGATGACCATAGTAAAGAGCATGAAAAACTGAATGACGACATACATGCGGCTTTTTGGGTGTATAGAAAATCCATCTCTCATCAGACATGGGGCGAAATATGGAAAGATTTCGTGTCTTTCAACGGGTTTGAAGGTCCAATCAAACTGGTGAAAAAGTTGTATTATGCCCCGCAGAAACAGCGATTCTATGAGCAAGTGGAAAAATTCTATCAAAAAATATGTTCTGTGAAGGGGGATTATTATAAACCTTATTGGGACGTGAAGCACATACAGTATCCTAAAGAATGGTTTGCGGAGGCTATCACAGTCCCGTTTGAAGATACGGAAATTTTTGTTCCCAATGGTTACCATGAAATATTGACTTACCTCTATAATGACTATATGACTCCTCCACCTACGCACTCTCGTTCAGGGCATCATACGGCTTATTATATGAATCTCGAAAAAAGGGTGAGTGTAGAGGAGATTCTTAAAGAGAAAAAGGCTGAGGTGGTGGAGAAGAAACCGATGTCTTTGCCTGTCATCTGGAATGAATTAAGACATTGGAAAGGATTCAATTAATAGGGTATGAATATTGCAGTTATTTTTGCGGGCGGTGTTGGTGCTAGAATGCACACGAAATCTCGTCCAAAACAGTTTTTGGAATTGGTAGGTAAGCCTATCATCATTTATACATTAGAAATCTTTGATGTCCATCCGGAAATCGATGCTATTGTGGTAGCATGCCTTGATTCTTGGATTCCATTCTTGGAAAAGATGCTTCGTAAATTTGAAATAAACAAAGTTGTGCGAATCGTTCCCGGGGGGGGGACGGGACAAGGCTCCATCTATAATGGTCTGTGTGCGGCGGAAGAATATGCAAAAGAGAGGGGAGAAGAGAATCCGATTGTGTTGATTCACGATGGTGTTCGGCCGTTAATTACGGAAGATACCATCACAGATTGTATTCAGATGACTCGTGAAAAAGGGAATTGCATCACCTGTGTTCCTGCAACAGAGACCTTTATCGTACGCCAACCTGATGGAATGTTTGAAATACCTACACGTGACAACTCTCTTATTGCTCGTGCCCCACAATGTTTCATGCTGAAGGAAATAATTGAAGCTCATAGGAATTCTAAAAGGGAGGGCTTACCCGATTTCATTGACTCTTGCTCGCTCATGAGTTATTATGGACACACTATCCACACAATCATAGGACCCATGGAGAATATCAAAATAACCACTCCTACGGATTTCTTCTTGTTTAGGGCTATGGTGGAAGTGCATGAGAATCAACAAATCTTTGGTCTTTAATAAATGTTGATATGGCCACATATATTATAACAGGTGCCACAGGGTTGATAGGTGGTGCATTGGTGGAATCTCTTTTAGCGAAAAGTGGAAATAAATTGATTCTTCCTGTCCGCAATGTACAAAAGGCAGAACGGCGATTTGGACAAAATAGGCAAATCGTATATATCGGACATGATTTCTTGTCAGGATCACAGTTGGATATTCAGGGGAATGTGGATTATATTGTTCATGCGGCATGTCCTACAGCATCTAAGTATATGGCAGAATCTCCAGTTGAGACAATTGACACGATTGTGAATGGAACTCGTACAATGTTACAGGTGGCCCGGAAATCTCAAGTCAAGGGTATGGTGTTTTTGTCATCAATGGAAGTGTATGGGACGGTACAGGATGATAGTCCTATTGATGAGTCTGTGCAGGGGTATGTGCCTCTTTTGAATGCAAGGAGTAGTTATCCTGTTGCAAAACGTCTGGCCGAAACTCTATGTCATAGTTATACAAAGGAATACTCTGTACCGGTGTGCATTGCGAGATTGACACAGACTTTTGGGCCTGGGGTGGATATTTCCCATGATATGCGGGTTTTTGCACAGTTTGCGAGGTGTGCTCGTGATAGGCAGGACATTGTCCTGAATACGGAAGGAAGAACTAAACGCATGTACCTTCATACAGCGGATGCTGTTGATGCAATCTTACTATTATTGACAAAAGGTGTGATGGGAGAAGCATATAATGTGGCAAATAGGGATACGTATTGTTCTATTCGGGAAATGGCAGAGTTTGTTAAAGAAACGTTTAGCCCTTCAATTAGCGTAGTGGTTCGTAAAAATGATAGAAATTTCTATTTGCCGGAGATGATGCTTCCGCTGTCAACTGAGAAAATAGAGCACTTGGGATGGACTCCCAAATACGGACTTAGGGATATGTTCGAGGCTGTCATCAAATCTTGAAGTACTAAAGTCCATTTGTAATAAATGTATATAAATGGAATCAGGGGATAGATGGTTCCGTAGAATAAGAAATGAAGATACTGCACGTCATCACATCCCTACGTACAGGTGGGGCCGAAAAACTGATGGTCGATTTGTTGCCGCGTATGCAGCGTGAGGGCCATCAGGTCGATTTGTGCGTGTTCGATGGTGTCAGGACTCCTTTCTATGAAGAGTTGGAACACTATGGCGTGAAAATTATTCCGTTGGGGAACTCCGTTTATTCACCGTTGTATGTGTTTCGGCTTATTCCATTGTTGCAGCAGTATGATGTGGTGCATGCGCACAACACTGCATGCCAATACGGCGTGGCTTTTGCCAGTCTTTTTGCTTCGTGTCGGAAGTTTACGACAGAACATAACACAAAAAATCGTCGGCGCAGCGTTTTGTGGAAGATGGTGGATCGATGGATGTATGGGCGATACGATGGCATCGTATGCATCAGTGAATTGACTCGGCAGAATTTACTTCGGCACGTGGGTGAGCGTATATGCCAGCATTGTGCAGTGATTTACAATGGGATAGACTTGACCCGATTTGAGGCTGCCATACCGAAAGATGTCACTGCGGAATCGAGGAAGGTCATTCTGATGGTCTCAGCTTTTCGTGAACAGAAAGACCAAAAGACGCTGATAAAGGCGATGGGCTTGTTGTCTGATGACTATGTCCTTTTGTTGGCTGGTGCTGGCGAAGAGAAGTTGATGGAAGACTGTCGAGATTTGGTGGAGCATCTGTCGTTGTCCTCTCGTGTGCAATTTTTGGGCATAAGGACAGATGTGCCGCAATTGTTGCAAGAGGCAGATGTGGTAGTGCTCTCGTCACACTATGAAGGTCTTTCTCTTTCCTCTCTTGAAGGCATGGCCAGCGGACGGCCTTTCATCGCCAGCAATGTGGAGGGGCTTTGCGATATCGTGGGTGGATATGGTGTGTTATTCCCTCATGAAGATGAATATGCTTTGGCTGAGGTGATTAAGCATGTGTGCGAAGACAAAGTATATGCTGCACAAGTTGCTGAACGATGCCAGCAGCGTGCTCGGATGTTCGATATCAATGTAATGGTACGAAACTATTTGAGTTTGTATGAGAGCGGGGTTTGAACATTTCCCGTGAATGAGTGTTTGACGAAGAAACGTTATGTTGTACGAATTGGCACACTGGTTACAGGCGAAATGTCCGTGGATGTGGGATAGGGTTGAGGCTCTGAACGCGGCGATATGTGGTGTGAAGATTGGGGAGAAGCGGAAGTTGCAGGAGGTGCTGCCGAATGGTGTGCGTTTGGCCGACCTGAACGATGCGGGTAGGCTGGCCGACTTCTTTGCCCGACAGCCCGAAGAGAGTTATAGATGGTTTCGTCCGCATGCGTTTGACGAGGCGACGATGCGTCGTTTGCTGACGAGGAGGTCTTACATCGTTTTTGTGCAGGAGGAAGATGGCGAAATCATCGGCTATGCCTTCCTGCGATGCTTCATCAATGGCAAGAGCTTTCTTGGAAAGATGGTGGATGTGCAGCATCGGGGAAAAGGTGTGTGCACCACGCTCTGCAAGGTGGGCATGGACTTGGCTACGAAGACGGGTTTCCGTATGCTGGAGAGTATCAATAAGGCAAACATTGGTTCGATGAAAGCGAGTCAGAAAGCATGTGACGTGCTGATATTGGAGGAGTTGGAGGATGGAGACGTGCTGATTGAAGACTTCCCTAAGGGCTGCGTGAAAAAACAGTAAGAATGATATGCTGAAGTGGTTGTTTGACAGAGTGGTGTCCTTCGTGGGCTTGTGGTTTCTGTGGCCGGTGTTGTTGGTGGTGTGGGTGTTGATTCGGCTGAAGATGCCGGGAGGACCAGCCATCTTCAAGCAGAAGAGAGTGGGGAAGGATGGGGAGTTGTTTACCATGTATAAATTCCGCAGCATGACGGTGGGGCATGGCGGCAGCAGTGTGTCGGTGGCAGGTGAGAGCCGCATCACACCGTTGGGGGCCAAGTTGAGGAAGTATAAACTGGACGAGTTGCCTGAACTCTGGAATGTGTTGATAGGGGATATGAGTTTTGTGGGGCCTCGGCCAGATGTGCCGGGCTATGCCGACCAGTTGGAAGGAGAAGACAGGTTGATTCTGAAGTTGCGGCCAGGCATTACGGGACCTGCTTCGTTGAAGTATCGCAATGAAGAGGAGATTTTGGCAAAAGTGGATGACCCTCAGAAGTATAATGATGAGGTAATTTATCCAGATAAGGTGAAGATTAATCTTGACTATTATTATCATCACTCCTTGGGGGGTGACATCAAACTGATTATTGAGACGGTCTGTGGGTAAGAAAATTGTTCGTGCAGCAACGATAGGTCTTTCGCTGAATGCCTTTTGTCGAGGACTCTTGCGAGAACTGACTGAAGAAGGCTACGAAGTTGTGGCACTCTCCAGTCCTGATGCTGATTTGCAGCAAGTGGGCGAACGTGAAGGTGTGAGAACCATCGGCGTGCCGATGGAGCGTCGCATAAGTCCGCTGAAAGACTTCGTCTCCCTTGTTCGGCTGATTCGGGTACTGCGGAAGGAGAAGCCCGACATGGTGCATTCGATGACTCCCAAAGCAGGGCTGCTCTGCATGATGGCAGCCAAGATGGCAGGAGTGCCGGTGCGGGTACACACCTTCACGGGGTTGGTGTGGCCCACTTCCACGGGTTTGATTCGACAGATTCTGATATTGACCGACAAACTCACCTGTGCCTGTGCCACCCACGTGATACCCGAAGGCGAAGGAGTGAAGCAGGACCTGCAGCGGTGCATCACCCGAAAGCCCCTGAAAGTGTTGGGTTACGGCAACGTGAAAGGCATCGACTTGCAGTATTGGAAGCGGACTGCCCCAGCCGAGCCGCATGAGACAGTCACCTTCATCTTTGTGGGCCGCCTGGTGCGTGAGAAGGGCATCAATGAGTTAGTTGCTGCGTTTGTGCGGTTGAACGAACAATACCCTCAAACGCGGCTCCTGCTGGTAGGCCCCTATGAGGAAAATATTGCCCCCCTCATGCCCGAAACCATGCGGTTGATAGACGAGTGTGAGGCCATAGAGGCGGTGGGCAGTCAGACGGACGTGCGTCCCTTCTACGAACGGAGCGATGTGCTGGTCTTTCCCAGTTATCGCGAAGGATTCCCCAATGTGGTGATAGAGGCAGGGGCGATGGACCTTCCAAGCATTGTGACAGACATCAATGGCGCTCGGGAGATTATTGTGAATCATGAAAATGGACTTATTGTTCCGCCACGCGATGAGGCTGCTTTGTATGAAGCGATGGAGTGGATGCTCAATCATCCAGAAGAACGCCAGCGTATGGGGCAGAAGTCGCGAAAGATGGTGGCTGACCGATACGAGCAGGGGTTTGTTCGACAATGCTTAAAGAACTATTACAAAGAAATATTACTGTGACTTTTATATAGTATTATATGGATAGAATATATTTGTGTTTGGCTCACATGAGCGGCAAAGAGCAGCAATACATTCAGGAGGCGTTTGATACGAACTGGGTGGTGCCTCTTGGACCGAATGTGAATGCGTTTGAGGAAGATTTGGCGGCTTTTGCTAATCGTCGTGACGGGGCAGAACCGTTGCAGAAACAGGTGGTAGCTTTGAGTGCTGGTACGGCAGCCATCCATTTGGGATTGATTATGTTAGGAGTGGAAAAGGGGGATGAAGTGATTTGTCAATCTTTTACATTTGCAGCCAGTGCCAATCCTGTGGTCTATCAGGGAGCGACTCCTGTGTTTGTGGACAGCGAACCTGGCACCTATAATATGGATCCGCAGTTGTTGGAGGAGGCAATTAAGGACAGAATCGCCAAGACGGGAAAGAAACCGAAGGCCATCATTCCAGTGTATCTGTATGGAATGCCTGCACGGATTGATGAGATATTTGAGGTGGCAAAACGGTATGAAATACCAGTGCTGGAAGACGCTGCAGAGGGCTTTGGCTCTGTATATAAGGGACAGGTGTGTGGTACGTTTGGGGATTATGGCGTTATGTCTTTCAATGGTAACAAGATGATCACTACAAGTGGAGGTGGGGCATTGATTTGTCCTGATTCGGATACGAAGAAGCGTGTGATGTTTTATGCCACCCAGGCACGTGAACCCTTCCCTTACTACCAGCATGAGAAGATAGGGTATAACTATCGTATGTCAAATATTTGTGCAGGCATTGGACGAGGGCAAATGACAGTGGCGGATGAGCACATTAGACACCATCAGTGGGTGCATGAACAATATGAGAAGGCGTTTGCGGAGATTGATGCAATTACTGTTCATTCAGCCCCTGAAGAGTATATGAAACCCAACTACTGGCTTTCCACAATCAGGTTTGAGGATGGCAAGCATACGGTTGATGGTGAATTACTTTCTTTGATTCAAAAGTTGAGTGATGCGAACATCGAAACTCGTCCGTTGTGGAAGCCCATGCATCTTCAGCCTGTTTATAAGGATGCACCAGCCTATACGAATGGAGTGAGTGAACGTCTGTTCTTTTGTGGCTTGTGTTTGCCCAGCGGACCTTATGTGAGAGAAGAAGAAATTAATTATATAGTTCGTATCATCGTTGAAAATCTCTAAAAAGAAAGGATATACTGAGATGAAAAGATTTTATGTGATATTTGCGCTGCTTGCTTTGGCTTGTGTGGGATATGCGCAGCAGCAGAAGTGGAAGGCTCCCAAACGCCCTAAGCGACCTAAATGGGAGGCTCCTAAGCAGCTGGCTCCAGAAGTGATTGATGTGTGGAGACCTTATAATGTCTCGGACAATTGGTTCTTGGATTTCTATGGAGGTGTGAGCCTTTCTTTGGCGGAAAACATGAAAGGACATAGATTGGGAAAGTTGTGTCGTCCCATGTTTGACTTTGGCGTGGGGAAACAGTTCTCCAATGTTTGGACAACTCGATTTACCTTTGGATACAAGAATCAGAAAGGATGGGCAAGTAAGCAGGCAATGGCGGTCAGTTCCCTGTTGGGTGATGGCGATTATACTTACCATGTGATGGTTTTGTATGTTGATGAGATGCTGAGTCTTACGAAATTGTTCTGTCCATATAATGAGATGCGTAAGTTGGATCTGCAAATGTTTATCGGTGGAGGTGTCAATTATTCATGGCATTTTGATGACAAAGTGGATCGGTGGGCAAGATATGGTTATCCTGTAGATGGAAGGGATCATGTTAACTGGGCTGCAAGGGCCGGTTTGTTGGCGATGTGGAAACTAAACGATACGGCTGATTTGTCGTTGCAAGGATCTTATAATATTGTCAATGACAATTTTAACGGTGTGAAACACACCAATCGCTTCGCACTTGATTCGTATGTGGATGTAGTGGTGGGTGTGCGGCTGCATCTTTCTGATCACTATGGGAATAGCCGATATTATAAAGTACGTCGTTGGGAGGCAACCTCGCTTAGGACGGCAGAAAGTAAGGTCGCTGATTTATTGGAAGATGAAAGGGTGAAGGAATATGAGGCAAGAGAGTCCGCGGAGGTTGTTGCGTTTGGTGAGTTGATGAAGACACGTATCTCTTTTTATGTGGATAGGACATTCGTGAATGATTATCAGATGGAGAATATTCGTATTGTGGCTGACTTCTTGAAGAAACATCCTGAGGTGAACTTGATTGTGAGAGGGTATTGTGGTGCCTCTTCAAAGACTGAATCTCCTGATATGCATTTGGCTGAAAGAAGAGTGGCTTCCGTCAAGAAGGCGCTTGTCAAATATTACGGTGTGGACTCATCTCGTTTTGAGACATGGTATGATGAAGAAACTCAAGCTCCATTTCCAATGAAAGGAGAGTGGATTGATGGGGTCGTCTTCGAGATGGTAAGAAACTGAATGCGCGATTAATTGCGTTTTTTAGGTCGTTTAGACTTACATTTAGACTAAATAAGTGTAAAAAGAGAAGAAAGTCTATAGTTTTTTTCTGCTAAGTGTGACTTTTTTTGTAACTTTGCACCGTTTTTTACCGAGCAGTGATGGGAAATCATAATAAAGGCATCATTCAAAAGTTTTCAAGTTGGTATTTCTCAAGAGAGGCATTCCCCTTTTGGGTGATTAGTGTCTTGGATATGATGCTAATCCTTTTGTCTATGCTTTTGATGTACTCATTGGTGTATGGTCCTGCAAAGTTGGTGGCAAATGGCTCGATTGTACTTTATACGTTGCTGATTGATTTGAGTTTTTATGGCATTGGTATGCGGGTTTTCCACACTTATACGGATGTTTCTAAGATATTGGCATTTAAGGATCTGTCCCGTACGGCTTTTGCTACACTTTTAGGCTCGGTTTTATGTGTGGCATTACGATGGGCAATTGATATGCTTCCTTTCACATCGCAGATTCCTTATCGCGTTTTCTTCCTAACCTTCTTGAGCGCAACGGCTTTTCTTTGGTTGTGGCGTATTGTGGCAAAGAATTTGTTTGATTTGGTTCGCAATAATGTGCGCGAAGAGGTGGAACTTTTACCCCGTCAAGAGATTGAGGTCAATATGGAGAAAATTGGCAATCTGTTGCGAGGAAAAAATGTTCTGGTAACAGGTGCTGCTGGCAGCATCGGAAGTGAAATGGCACGCCAGATAGCGAGTTATAGCCCAGCCAAGTTGATTTTGGTGGATCAGGCTGAAACACCAATGCATGACTTGATGTTGGAAATTCGTGAGATGTGGAAGGAACTTGACATCCTGTTTATTGTATCTTCCATAACAAACAAATATAGGATGGAGAAGATATTCAGGGAGTATCGACCAGATTATGTCTTTCATGCAGCAGCCTATAAGCATGTTCCTATGATGGAGGATAATCCGAGCATAAGCATACAGAACAATGTTGTTGGAACCCGCGTGTTGGCGGATCTTGCAGTACAGTATCATGTGAAGAAATTTGTGATGATTTCGACTGATAAGGCGGTGAATCCGACGAATGTCATGGGATGTTCGAAACGTCTCTGCGAGATTTATGTACAGAGTTTGAATGCTTATTTGGTGAAATCTTCGGACGATGCATCGAAGAAGACACAATTTGTAACTACTCGTTTCGGAAATGTTTTGGGTTCAAATGGTTCGGTCATCCCTTTGTTCAAAAAACAAATAGAGGCTGGCGGACCTGTAACGGTGACTCATCCAGACATCATCCGTTATTTTATGCTGATACCAGAAGCATGTGCATTGGTGCTTGAGGCTGGAACGATGGGAAATGGAGGCGAAGTGTTTGTATTTGATATGGGACAGCCGGTGAAGATTGCTGATTTGGCAAAGAGATTGATACAAAACAGCGGGCGTCGAGATGTGAAAATTGAATATACGGGATTGCGCGACGGAGAAAAATTGTACGAGGAAGTTCTTTTTAAGGGCGAAGAGGAGGTCCCGACAGTTCATCCTAAGATTCATGTGGCTAAAGTGAGACAGTATGAGTATGAGGATGTTTGCAAACAGTTTGACGAATTGGAAGAATTGTCAAAGACTTCAGATGACATATGTGTTGTAAGAAAGATGAAAATGATTGTGCCGGAGTTTAGGAGTAATAATTCAAAGTATGAGGAGATTGACAAGGAACTTGATGAGATGCGAACGAAATAATAATCATAAATAATTAATAATACACAAATTTGGGCATGGTAAAAAGGATTGTAATTACAATGGCTGCGGTGCTTGTTAGCATAGTAGCATCAGCGCAGAATCGAGGTGACTCGACAGTTACGTTGTTCGATGATTTGAAAGTCCCGTTGGTTGAGAAGAAGTATGTGGCAAATACGAATTTTCAGGACAACTGGTATCTTTCTTTGTATGGAGGTGTTACTTCCAACTTTGGTAGCGACTGTTCCCACTCGGGGTTCTTCCGTCTGATGGGGCCTGCTGCCATGCTGGCAGTTGGTAAGGAAATCACCCCCGTCAGTGGTGTACGTTTCCAGATTAACTATAACCGTAACACGGGTGTGACGGACAACCAGTTCGGCACTGTTGTTGACGAAGTGGGAGACTTGATTGATACAGGGTTTGGCGATTTGGAACATAACCGTTTCAAGTGGAACTCTTATGGATTGAGCATCGATTACCTGCTGAATTTCACCAACTTGATTTGTGGCTTCCGCGAGAATCGGAAGTTCCATCTGCAGGGAATTGTCGGCATCGGAGGTTCGGTGTCGCGCAACTATACAACGGGAAAATTCGTCAATGCCATCAAGGAGATAACAGGTGATGATGACTATAACAGCCATGACAACCAGTTGCATAATAAGGACAAGTACGATAATCGCCAGCACTCTCTCATCTGCCTTCGTGCCGGTGTGGCAGGAACGTTCATGGTTGCCCGCAATTGGAACATCCACATGGAGGTTATTGGTAACATTCTGGATAACTCCTATGACAGTAACCCGACAACCAGCAACACTTGGGATGGTCACGTCGATTATTTGATTGGTGTCAGTTACCGTTTCAACAACAAAGGTGGTCAGGCTCCAGGCTTTTATTATCCCCGTCATGACATGACAGAGTACATCAAGAAGATGAATGACATTGATGATATACGTGATAGAACGAAGAGAAGAAGGCAGGAATTGGAGGAAATGACAGATACGATTGATGTGGATGCTCAAGTAATGTACACGTTGATTGCATTTGATGAAAATGATACCGCAATTGATCGTCTCCAACAGACAAATATTTATACGACGGCATATGCATGGGCAAAATCTCCCAGAAGCATCATCTATATTACGAATAGTACAGGAGTAGATGATAAACTCTTCCGTAAGCGTGCGGAGGCAATTCGTGATATTCTGCTTGAGCGCTATGAAATCCCTGCTTCGAGAATTATGGTGATAGCGAGTGAAAAGGATATAAAACCGGTGGGCGATTATATCGAATTGATTGTGAACGATTGATAAGATTTGATAAGGTATTATAAATGTTTATTAGGATATGATGACAAAAAAAATATATATAATGGTGACTGCTATGCTTTTAAGCATTGCGGTATATGGTCAGGGTTATCAATTGGTTGACTCCACCTATAGTCACACAAAGTTGGATCAGGATAGTTTGTATTACGATGAAATGGCATATCTTGACGATTACCATTTCTTGGATAACATATTCTTGGTGGGACAAATTGGTTTGAGCCATTCAATGTCGGAGAACACTCGTTTCGGAAATTTCTTTGCCAATGAGAAACTGAGTTTTAACATTGGAGTGGGTAAATGGTTGTATCCATCATTTGGTATCCGCTTTACGGGTGGTTTGCATCCGCAGGTGGGTCGTGCTGAATGGGAACTTAGTGATGCATATCCTGAAACTTTTGGAAATTACACCTATAACATGTTCTCAGGCTATTTTGATGGATTAGTAAACTTCACGAATATCATACTTAAATATAAGGAAGACCGTGTGTTCAATCTTATTGGTATCATTGGATTGGGTTATAATCATACTTTTGGATTTGATAAGACAAAGTGTGCTATTATGGCGGCAGGTCTTGATGCTAACCATAAACCTCGATACAACAATCCTGCGGCTGGTGATAGGGTCATGGGATATGACGTTAACACTAAACCCGGCAACTATTTTGCGGCGCATGTGGGTCTTCAGGGACGTTGGAAAATCAGTCCAATGTTTGATGTGATTGGTGAAGTCACGTTTAATGGTACGGATGATAAGTACAATGGACATGAATACGACCGTGTATATGATACCTATTTTGATATATTGATTGGTGCTCAGTTTCACTTCAAGGATTGTCATGGGCGTCGTCGATTCCACTATGTAAAGAATCTGAATGCGGCTGTCCTTGAACGATTGGCAAGAATGCAGGATGACGAGAACGAAAAACTTGCAGAGGCAAACATGGCTATTCCTGAAATTTTTGAAAAGATTAGGTTCAATGAGGCTTTGCAGACTACCGTATCTTTCTATGTGGACCGCTATTACATTACGGATGCACAGAAGAAAAATGTCAAGAGTGTTGCCACCTTCTTGGCAACTCACCCTGACATCAACTTGATTGTGACGGGTTATGCCGATATCGAGACGGCCTACCCAGCCTACAACTTGCGTCTTTCACAGAAACGTGCGCAGGCTGTTTATGACATGCTTGTCAATGAGTTCCATGTGCCCACGAATCGTCTTCGTATAGATTATAAGGGTGATACAGTTCAGCCATATACGTCAGTGAACGAGTGGAACCGTGCCGTTATTTTCTTCCTTGACAGGGATGGAGGTAAGAGCCAGATTCTTGAGTCTGAAAAAAGTATTGATAACGAATAATTAAAGCAAACAAAATGATGAGATACATATTATTAGCATTCACATTTCTTATGTTCCTGTCTATGAAAGCACAGGATGAGGTTGGTGTGTCTATTGACGATTCAACCCTTTCTGGTGATGTGATTATTCCTGATGGACAGACTGCCATCCCTGATTCAGCTTATTATAAGAATACGGAGATAACTTCTCTCACCATCCCTGCATCGGTGGAAAAGATTGGGGACAATGTCATTGATCATTGTTTCAAACTTGTTTATATTACTGTTGATGCGGAGAATCCAAACTTCAAGTCGGTGGGTGGTGTTGTTTATTCAAAGGATGGCAAAACCTTGATATTGTGCCCTCCTGGTAAGACTGGCGAGTTTGTTATTCCAGCACAGGCAACAACCATTGCTCCTTATGCATTCCGTACATGTAAGAAGTTGACGTCCATTGTTTTGCCTGATGGTATTGCGGAGATTCCAGATGGCGCATTTATGGGTTGTTGGGGACTTGAAAAGGTCAATCTGCCTCAAGGTCTGAAGAGAATAGGCAAGCATGCTTTTGATGGTACAATTGTTCAGAAAATGAATATGCCAACCACGATGGAGTACATTGATGATGAAGCGTTTGTCAATACAAGTCTTGTGGAGGTGAATCTTCGTGTCACCCAGCCCTTTGAATTGGGAGAAGACGTGTTCAGTGAGATTCATGTCACTCGTCTGAATGTGCCTGCCGCAGGTCTTCAGAACTTTAAGAAACATCCGAAGTGGGGGAAATTTGGGCGTATCACGCCAACGCATAGTTATTGGACGGTGAAACTGCCATGATTCAGCGTTGATCATTAACGACTAAGACTCGCTTGTATAATCTTTAGGATATATAGAGGGGGCGCCCAATTGATGTGACCCCGAAAAGTTGGACACTAAATTAAACATTAATTATTCAACTCTTTATAGTAGTGAGCTCGGTATTGTACCGGGCTCATTCCTTTTAACCTCAATTTT
>Ga0256405_10001863_pt1 | contig 53570 bp, 42 predicted proteins | sample RumenRJG_02DNA_FD_189096 | JGI IMG/M metagenome (GOLD analysis project Ga0256405, IMG submission 189096) | Bovine rumen microbial communities from Lethbridge, Alberta, Canada - RJG_02 | ecosystem: Host-associated > Mammals > Digestive system > Stomach > Rumen | place: Canada: Alberta... | reverse complement strand
GCTATGTAAAGGAGGATTTCGAGAAACCAACTATCGGAATCTTGCTCTGTGAGCGAAAGAATGATGCTCTTGTTGAACTTACGTTGCCAAAAGATGCCAACATCTATGCGCAGCAATATGCACTCTGCCTTCCAGACAAGGCTCTGCTTCAGCAGAAGCTTAGTGAATGGATAGCGGAATTTAAGGAAAAGGAGGCTGATGTATGATCGAGTTGAAGAAAGTTATATTGAGGGCATTAGCGAGATATTCAGCGCCCAGTAAGGGCAAAGAGTTATTAGCCCAGTGTACCACTCTGGGTGTTATGATGTATAGTCTATTTGTTCGCGCCTTAGGTGCAAAAGCTGATGCTCTTTCAGAGCGATACAGTTGTTGTATGTTTATTCCCAAGGCGATGCCTTGGTCTGAGCGTGTATTGGTCTTTCAGACCATCTTTTATTCAAAAAAGTCAGGAAAGGAGGATAATATATGATCGAGTTGAAGAAAGTTATATTGAGGGCATTAGCGAGATATTCAGCGCCCAGTAAGGGCAAAGAGTTATTAGCCCAGTGTACCACTCTGGGTGTTATGATGTATAGTATTATTGTTCGCGCCTTAGGTGCAAAAGCTGATGCTCTTTCAGAGCGATACTGTTGTTGTATGTTAATTCCCAAGGCGATGCCTTGGTCTGAGTATGTATTGGTCTTTCAGACCGTCACTTATCAAAAAGTGTCAAGAAAGGAGGCTGATGTATGATCGAGTTGAAGAAAGTTATATTGAGGGCATTAGCGAGATATTCTGCGCCCAGTATGGGCAAAGAGTTATTAGCCCAGTGTTCCACTCTGGGTGTTATGATGTATAGAATATTCGTTCGCGCCTTAGGTGCAAAAGCTGATGCTCTTTCAGAGCGATACTGTTGTTGTATGTTTATTCCCAAGGCGATGCCTTGGTCTGAGTATGTATTGGTCTTTCAGACCGTCACTTATCCAAAAGTGTCAAGAAAGGAGGATGAGGTATGAACGAGTGGAAGAAAGTGAAGCTCGGAGAACTCTATGAGGTTCATAATGGACTTTCCAAAGGAAGACAATTCTTTGGAAGCGGCTATCCGTTCCTAACATTCTCTCATGTTTTCAATAATTGGTTCTTACCAGAAACATTAGATTCATTAGTTCAGTCATCAGAAAAGGAAAGACAAGCCTGTTCCATTAGGAGAGGCGATGTGTTCATTACGAGAACCAGCGAAACTATGGATGAACTGGGTATGAGTTCTGTTGCGCTCAAAGACTACCCAAATGCCACATATAACGGTTTCACCAAAAGACTTCGCCCTACCACAGATAAAGTATTGCCTGAGTATATTGGGTATTATCTTCGCTCCCAGAAGTTCAGATGCAAATTCATGGCATTTTCTTCTATGACGACTCGTGCAAGTCTCGCTAATAACGATCTGTTAGGTATGGAAGTCGAACTTCCAGAGAAAGCCACTCAGCATCGCATCGCTTCCATCCTCTCTCGCTACGACTCATTGATAGAGAACTATCAGAAGCAGATAAAGCTATTAGAAGAGGCTGCACAGCGACTCTATAAAGAATGGTTCGTTGATCTCCATTTCCCCGGACACGAAAACATCAAAATCGTGAATGGCGTGCCAGAGGGATGGGAGAAGAAAAAGTTGATAGATTTAGCTGAGGTTCAATATGGTTATGCTTTTGATGGTAAACTATTCAATAATATTGGAGTAGGAATGCCTATACTTAGAATTAGGAACATTCCAGATGGCATAACCTCAGATTATACAATAGAAGAAGTCACAGAAAACTATATCGTTCACAATGGGGATATAGTTGTAGGTATGGACGGCATTTTCCACATCAATAGTTGGAGCGGTGGAGATGCGTATCTTGTACAACGAGCTTGTTCTTTTAGACCTAAAGAAGAGAAAATTAGAGGTTTCATCTTCCAAGCTATTCAAGAGCCTATCAAGTTCTTTGAGAAAACTCTTGTTGGTGCTACGGTTGCTCACTTAGGAAAGAAGCACATTGATTCCATTGAGATGATTGTGCCCTCTAACGAGAAATTATATGTTCCTTTTTTAAAGGAATTCATTCAAAGACAGAATTTATTGACTCAAATCCGCCTTCTCACCGAAGCTCGCGACCGCTTGCTTCCCAAGCTGATGAGCGGAGAATTTGAATTGAAATAAAAATGGTCTGAAAGACCTATAACCTGTCAGCCAAATGGCAACGCCTTGGGTATGTAAAAGGAAAACAAAAATTGCCCCGTCAGGCCAAAAACATAAAACATGTCCGTGAACCAGTCAAATATCAATCTGTGTGTATTGACATCTTTTGCCCTTTCAGTGCGAAAGCTCCACATGTCGCATATGCCCAGAGCGTTGCTCAGGGCTGACGGCACAATGTCCTTTCAGGACGCTCATTGCCAACGACGAGGTGGTGAAACATTTTGTCATCCCAACGTCAACGCCTTGGGTATGTAAAAGGAAAAAACAAAAATCGCCCGATCTGGCCAAAAACATAAAACATGTCCGTGAACCAGTCAAATATCAATCTGTGTGTATTGACATCTTTTGCCCTTTCAGTGCGAAAGCTCCACATGTCGCATATGCCCAGAGCGTTGCTCAGGGCTGACGGCACAATGTCCTTTCAGGACGCTCATTGCCAACGACGAGGTGGTGAAATATTTTGTCATCCCAACGTCAATGCCTTGGGTATGTAAAAGGAAAACAAAAATTGCCCCGTCATGCAGAAAACATATAAAACATGTCCGTGACCAGCCAAATAAACATTCGCCCCAAAGGGGCAATAATCTATTAGCCCAATGGCAACGCCTTGGGTAATTGGAACGAATAAGAAAACGCCCTGTAGGGGCAATAGATAAAAAGAATACAAATATGTCACAATCGCTTTGTAAAATATATCTGCACATAATCTTCCACGTGAAGACCACCAGCCCCACCATTGATGGCGAACATTTGAAACGATTACATAGCTATGTTGGCAAGCTTGTCAATACCACCGGCTGCCAAGTTCTGTGCGTGGGTGGCACAGAGAATCACATACATGCGCTGGTATTGCTATCAAAGACAGAAACCGTAGCACACCTTGTAGAGGAGATGAAACGTAACAGTAGCCGATGGATAAAGACCATTTCGCCACAATATGAGAAATTTGCATGGCAAGGCGGATATGCTGCATTTTCTGTCAGTCAATCACAGGTTGATACGGTGATTGCATATATCAAGAATCAAGAGGAGCATCATAAAAAACAGAATTTCAGAGATGAATATTTGAGCTTTTTGCGATTATACAAAATTGAATATGACGAGAGGTTTGTATTATCCGACTAAGATATGTAAGCTTTTGTTACAAAGTAGCGAGAAAATATATACAAAGGACGATGCCATTGACCGATAGTTCATTCGCCTTTTGGGCTGATAGTCTCACAATAAAATGAAAAACGATTATGTCAAAGGATTATAGCGAAGACCAACTAATACAGAAAAGTACTGCCGAGCTGCTTGAGAAGGAACTTGGCTGGACGAGTATATATGCTTTCGACCAAGAGACGTTGGGCAAAAACGGTACGTTGGGGCGCACCAGTTATCACGAAGTGCTGCTTACACGCAGCCTGCAATCGGCTTTGAAACGCCTTAATCCTTGGCTCACCGACAAGCAGATGCAAGAAGCCACCGAACGTATGGTTGAGCACATGAGCAGTCAGACGCTGATGCAGATAAACGAGCAGAAATATCAGCTTATCCGCGATGGTATTCCTGTTGTGCGTACAAAGCCTAATGGCGAGACCGAGGAGGTGCGTGTAAAAGTAATAGATTTTGCATCGCCCGATAAAAACGAGTTTCTTTGTGTAAGAGAGATGCAGGTTTACGGCTCGCTGTATCGCCGACGCGCCGACATTGTTGGCTTTGTTAATGGCATTCCGCTGTTGTTTATAGAACTAAAGAACCATGATGTTGAGGTGGTCGATGCCTTTAATCAGAACTATCGCGATTATCTCGACACCATACCGCAACTGTTCTATCATAATGCCTTTATTATGTTCAGCAACGGACTTGAGGCACGTGTGGGTACGATTGATTCGAAATGGGAATTCTTCCATGAGTGGAAAAGACTGACCGAGGGTGATGCCGGCAACATTGAGCTGCCTACAATGCTGCGAGGCATCTGCAAAAAAGAAAATTTTCTCGACTTGCTCGAAAACTTCATACTCTACGACCATAGCGGAGGACGAACTGTTAAGATTCAGGCTCGAAATCATCAGTATCTGGGTGTGAATCAGGCTGTAGAGATGTATCGTAGCCGACGGTATCTAAACGGAAAACGGCACACACAAGGCAGTGGTAAGAGCTATTCTATGCTGTTTCTGACACAGAAAATACGTCGCAAGTTCGAAGGCTCGCCAACGTTTCTGGTCCTTACAGACCGCGATGAACTAAACAAGCAGATAAGTGATATCTTCGAGAACTGCGGACTGTTAGGAAATGTAAAAGCTAAGAATTTTATTGCCAGCAGCGGAGAGGATCTAAAGATGAAACTGAAGGGTAATCCGTCGTTCATCTTTTCGCTAATCCAGAAGTTTAACGATGCCAAGGCTGAGCCTATCTATCCCGATCACGATATTATAGTAATAAGCGACGAGGCGCACCGTACGCAGAACGGCATTTTTGCCGACAATCTGATGCACATGTTACCAAAGGCTCACCGTATAGGTTTTACAGGTACGCCGTTGCTGTCGCACGACCATATTACGGAACGTACATTTGGTAATTATGTAAGTGTCTACGACTTCAAACGTGCCGTTGAGGACAGGGCAACAGTGCCGTTGTATTACGAGAACAGAGGCGAGAAACTAAAGGATTTGCAGAATCCAGAAATAAACGATGAAATTGTTGCTGCTCTTGATATGGCTGGAGACTTGGACGCTTCGCAACTGGCTAAACTTGAACGTGAATTTGCCAAGGAAGTGCATTTGCTTACTGCCGAAAAGAGACTGCGTGTGGTAGCAAAAGACTTTGTTAGTCATTATAGCGATTTGTGGACATCGGGCAAGGCTATGTTTGTTTGCTACAATAAGGTTACTTGCGTGCGTATGTACAACTATGTGCAAGAATACTGGCAACAGGAAATAGAAAAACTGGAAACAGAGATAAAGAACTGCAACTTGCAGCAAGAGGTGCAGGAGATGCGTCGTAAACTTGAATGGATGCAGCAGACGGAGATGGCAGTTGTGGTATTACAGGAACAGAACGAACTGCAGACATTCCAGAAATGGAATCTCGATATTGTGTCGCATAGAGAAAAGATGGAGAAACGCGAGCTTGACAAAGAATTCAAGGATGCCGATTCGCCTTTGCGCATAGTTTTTGTTTGTGCAATGTGGCTTACTGGTTTCGATGTGAAAACCCTGTCGTGCCTTTATATTGACAAACCAATGAAGGCGCATACGCTTATGCAGACCATAGCACGTGCAAATCGCGTGTCGGAAGGCAAGTCGAACGGGCTTGTAGTCGATTATATTGGTATTGTTAAGTCGTTGCGTCAGGCATTGGCTGATTATACAGCAAACCCGGATGCCGGAAAAGATGGAAACGACCCGACTGTTGATAAGGCAGAGTTGATTAAACATGTATATGATGTTATATCGGCAACAGAATCATTTTTGAAAGAGCATGACTTTGTGTTGGATAGTCTTGTTGGTGCCGAAAGTTTCATGAAACTGTCATTGTTGAAAAGTGCTGCCAATGCAATGTGCGAGACGGCAGAGATAAGAAAGACTTACTGCACGTATTCAACTACATTGTTAAATCTGTGGAAATATCTTGACAGAGAAGATATTACGCCAGATATGAAACATCGAAAAGATGCTATCGAAGCCATTTACAAGGAATTGCAGAAAAAACGCAAACATGCTGATATTACGGATTTGAGCGTTACTATCAATGAAATAATAAACGAACATCTTGACATTCAGCCTGAAATTCTCTCTGATGGTGATGAGAAAAAATCTTTTGATATTAGCGCGATAGATTTTGAACTCTTGCGCCGTGAATTTGCAAAAAGCCGTGAGAAAAATCTTGTTCTGAAAGATATTCAAGAACTGCTGCAAGAGCGAATTGCAGAAATGCTGAGGCAGAATCCGTCGCGAATAAACTTCTATGAAAAGTATAAGCAGATAATCTATGATTATAATCAGGAGCAAAACCGTGCATCGATAGAAAATACTTTCAAGGAATTGATGAAGCTGGCAAATGGATTGACCGAAGAGGAACAGAGGTACGTGCGCGAGGGTTTTGAAAATAATGAGCAACTTTCGATGTTCGATGTTCTGGTGAAAGACGATTTGAGCAAGGGGGACATAAAAAAGATAAAGGAAGTGGCTGTGGAGCTGCTGAATGAGATAAAGCAGAAACTTGCGGGAATGAATAATCCGTTTGATAAGCCGAATACTAAGGCGGCAATTATTGTTACGATTCGTGATGTTCTATGGAAAGAACTCCCAGAAAGTTATAGCGAGGAGAATATAACATATTATCGTGATGTAGTTTATGATTATGTAAGTCAGCATTACGCAGGTGGTATAGCGTAAATAATATTTAACGGTGCATCAAGTTGTTATAAACTTTTGATGCACCGTTCGTTTATCTTATAAAATTCGTGTACTTACCGCGCTCTCTTTCAGGACGTTTGGCTGAGCCGGAGGCAAACTGCTTGAGCATGTAAGCCATGTTGTCGGCAAGCGTGCGCATGGTCTGCAAGCCCTCTTCGTCTTGTGAAGCCTCGCCCTCGGCTGTTCCGTAGCCGATGTTCCAGTATTGCGAAGTAACGATAGGCATGTTGAGCATCTGGAAAGGCATTTGCAGAGTCTGGAAAGCGGCAGTTGCTCCTCCGCGGCGGCATACCGTTACGGCGGCGGCTGGCTTGCCTTGCAGTTTTGCTCCGCCCGAGTAGCACATTCTTTGCAGCACGGCGAGAACCTGACCGGCTGGCTGTCCGTAATAGACTGGCGAGCCGACGATTATGCCGTCACATTCTGCCATTTTGTCGAGAAGTTTGTTGCAAACATCATCGTCGAACACACATTTGCCAAGGTGCTCGGCATGGCATCGTCCGCAGGCAATGCAGCCATGAACAGGAAGACTTCCGATGTTTACAATCTCGCTGTCTATCGAATTCTTGTTCAACTGACCGGCAATCTCGGAGAGTAGGGTGAAGGTATTACCATTTCGTCGTGCGCTGCCGTTGATTAGCAGCACTTTAAGACTCTTCTTAGCCTCTCCCGATGAGCCTACGGTCGAAGCCAATGCCTCTACTCCCGACATGCTGATGGCTGCCGTTGCCGTGAGTGCGCCCATCTTTTTCAGGGCATCGCGACGCGAAATGTTCTGATTTTTGTCTGTTTTGTCGTTCATAATCGTTTGTTTTTGAAAATCGCTGTTATCTTATTCATATTAAGTTCATTGTGCGAATATAGCAAAAACGGAATGAAAACTCGTCTTTTTCGGTTTGATTTTATTCCGAAGGACAGAAAAAACGTCCTCGATGCCGAGATATGACATCGAGGACGCAGATTCTGATATGTTAAATATTAGTGCTTTACGCTGAAATATTCGGCCTCCTCGTATGGAATGTACAGACCGCAGACAGATGCTTGCGGATACATTGCGCCGTTCTCTGTAAGACTGATGCCCACGCTGCCAAAGTCTATTAGTTTGGCAATCTGGAAGATGCTGCGCTGGTCGGGCAGAGAAGGGTAGCCCACGGCTGGACGGATTCCGCCCCAGTTGTGCTTCTCCTTCAGTTCGCGGCTCAGATATTCGGCGGCAGCCTCGGCCAGGCGGTCTCCAACCGTTTGCAGCAGAAGAGCGTCGTAGTCGCTCGCACCATGCTCTTTCTTAAGTTTTTCAAGACGGTCTACGAATGTCTGGCTCACGGTGCAGGCAAATGCTCCTACGCAGTTGCTTATGTAGTCGCACAATGAAAGGCAAGTGCCTTCGTTGCGGTTCTGTCGTGGAGTGGCAAGGTCGATGCTCTGGTTGCAGCAAGGGCAGTTGCTGTCGTGCTCGCTCTTTCTGAGCGTTATGTGTATGCGGTCGTCGAGTCCTTCGGCAGGGTAGAACGCCTGAATCACTCGGGCGGCGTAAGCCTTGTCGTCAGCCAGTTCGGCAAGCAGGGCAAGAGCCTCTTCCTTTAGCTGGCGAGCCTCTTCCGTGCCGTCCTTAACCTTCCACGGCCAATAGAAATAGTTCCAGTCGATAAGCGGGATGAGGTCGCGAACCATGATGCCCTCGTGCAGCCTTGCTCCGATGAACGGCGGTGTGTGAGGCTTCTGCTTGCTCCAGTCAACCACAAGACGGCGTTCGAGAGGCGATGTTTCGCCAAGACTCTTGCGCGTTTGCGAGCAAACTTGTTCGCGCAACTGCTTCTGTTCCTGTTGCTTGCGTATGCGTTCCTGTTCCGTTTGGTTTTCTTCTACCACGGCATCGTGCTGAGCCTCGTCGAGCAGACGCATGGCTATTCCCGGATTGCTTGCCGCGTCTCTTACATGGAACACAGGACCGTCGTAACAAGGTGCAATCTTCATGGCTGTGTGTACGGCAGATGTCGTTGCACCGCCCACCATCAGCGGAATCTTCATTCCGGCTTCTTGCATGGCAGATGCAACGGTGCACATCTCTTCGAGGCTCGGAGTGATGAGGCCCGAGAGACACACAATGTCGATATTCTGCTCCTTTACGGTTTGTATAATCGTCTCCGTCGGAACCATTACGCCAAGGTCGATAACGTCGAATCCGTTGCACGAGAGGATTACTCCGACGATGTTTTTTCCAATGTCGTGAACATCACCCTTTACGGTTGCAATCAGAATCTTTCCGCAGCCGGCGCTGTTGGTATCCTGTCCTTTCTCTATGTAAGGCTGAAGTATTCCGATGGATTTCTTCATGTCGCGTGCCGCTTTTACGACCTGCGGAAGAAACATCTTTCCTGCGCCGAAGAGTTCGCCTACGCGGTTCATTCTGTCCATCAGCGGACCGGAGATTATCTCGAGCGGCGGCATTCCCTTGTCGAGAAGAGCCTGAACGTCAACATCGGGCACTTCGTTCTCGGGCGCAGCCTTTTTAACAACTTCCTTTTTCTTCTCCGCCGGAACGATTGACGGCGCCATCTCAATGAGTTTGTCGCTCGCCTCGGGATAGGTGTTCAGAATAACCTCGGTTATTGCCAGCGCAAGATTCGGCTCGATGCTGAAATAGTCTACTTCGGTTGCCGGATTCATTATGGCCATGCCCATGCCGTTTGGTATGGCATGATGAAGGAATACCGAGTGCATTGATTCGCGCAGATAGTTGTTTCCGCGGAAGGCGAACGAGAGGTTGGATAGTCCGCCCGAGACGCGCGCCCCGTGCAGATTGTCCTTGACCCATCGGGTTGCGCGAATGAAATCGGCGGCGTATGCGGCATGCTCGGCCATTCCGGTGGCGATGGTCAGCACGTTAGGGTCGAAAATTATGTCTTCGGGAAGGAAGCCGGCCTTCTCGGTAAGCAGACGGTACATTCGGCTGCATATCCGCACGCGGCTGTCGTAGTCGGTTGCCTGTCCGTTCTCGTCGAAGCACATGGCGATTACGGCCGCTCCGAGTCGCTTCACAACCTTTGCGTGCTCCAGAAAATCCTCCTCGCCGAGTTTCAGGCTTATAGAGTTTACGATGCACTTTCCCTGACAGCATTTCAGACCTTGTTCAATAACCTCGAAGCGCGATGAATCGACCATTATCGGCACGCGGCTGATTGAAGGGTCGGATGCCAGAAGATTCAGGAATTTCTTCATCTCCTCGCCAGCCTCCAAAAGTCCGTCGTCCATATTTATGTCTATTACCATTGCGCCGTCCTCAATCTGCTTTCGGGCAATGGTAAGAGCCTCGTCGTAGTTCTTTTCGCCAATCAAACGAAGGAATTTTCGGCTTCCGGCAACGTTGCATCGTTCGCCTACCTTTACGAACGTTTTGGCGTCGGCAACGAGCGGTTCGAGTCCTGCCAGATGCAGCGCGCCGTCGTGTGGCTTAGGCTGTCGGTGCTGATAGTCGGCCGGAAGAGCGTCAATCATCTGGCGCATCGCGGCGGTGTGCTCGGGCGTTGTTCCGCAGCAGCCGCCAATCATGTTTACAAGATGTTCGCCAAAGTAGGGCTGCATCTGCGAAACCATGTCTTCAGGCGTGTCGTCGTATCCGCCAAACTGGTTTGGCAGTCCGGCATTCGGATGGCAACTGATGTAGCAAGGTGCACATTCCGCCATTTGTCGCAGGTAAGGAATCATTCCGTCGGCTCCAAGACCGCAGTTCAGACCAACGCAGAGCGGATTGGCGTGTGCCACGGAAGTGACGAAAGCCTCGACTGTCTGACCGCTCAGCGTTCTGCCCGAAGCATCGCTCACGGTCATCGAAAGCAGAATTTCGGGCTCGGCATCGTTTGGCGACAGATGCTTGCATTTAAGAAATGCGCTGATGGCTGCCTTGGCATTGAGCGTATCGAAAATAGTCTCGACAAGAATGCCGTCAACGCCTTCTTCTATAAGAGCCTTTATCTGTTCAAGGTATGCATCTTCGAGTTCGTCGAACGATATGGCGCGTGCCGACGGGTCGTTCACATCGTCGCTCATCGAGAGCATCTTGCTCGTAGGGCCTACATCGCCGAGCACGAAAACCTTTCGTCCTTCGGCTTCTGAGGCGGCTTTCAGAGCGAGTCGGGCAGCGGCGCGGTTCAGCTCGTCAATCTTGTCTTCGAGATGATATTCGTGCTGCGAAACGCGCTGCGATGAGAATGTGTTGGTGGTGAGGATGTCGGCTCCTGCCGCAACGTAACGGCGGTGAATGTCAAGAATCAGTTCGGGCTGTGCGATAGACAGCTGGTCGTTGTTTCCCTTCATCAGCAACGAGCCCATACCGCCATCGAGCAGCATTATTTTTTCAGAAAAGGCTTCTCTTAATGTCATTATTTTCTTTTGTGTGCTGTTTTTCTTGTGGTTACAGATTTTTCATGATGGTTTCTATCTGAGCCGCCGCGTTCATCGTGTAGAAGTGCAACGACGGAACATCGTGCTCGCGCAGTTCGCGGCATTGCTCTATGCACCATTCAATTCCAACCTCTTTCACATCGTCGTTGTTCTGACATTTAGCCAGTTTTTGCGACAGTTTTTCAGGAAAATCAATGTGGAATGTTCGCGGAAGCATCGTCAGATGGTTTATCGTGCTCAGCGGCTTCAGGCCGGGAACGATAGGCACGTTTATGCCTACCTCGCGGCATTGTTTCACGAAGTCGAAGTATTTCTGATTATCGAAGAACATTTGCGTAACGATGTAGCCTGCGCCGAGTTCAACTTTCTTCTTCAGGGCTTGAATGTCGACAGTCATGTTCATCGCCTCCTCGTGCTTTTCCGGATATCCGGCAACGCCGTAAGAGAACTGATGCGGAAGTTCGTGCTGACCGCCGTAGACCAGTTTACCGTTGTTAAAGTCGTTTATCTGCTGGCACAACTCGCTTGCGTAGCGCAGACCGCCTTCTTTCGGAATGAAGCGGCTGTCTTGCTTAGACTTGTCGCCTCGCAGCACCAGAAGGTCGAGGATGTCGAGGAATGAGAGGTCGAACAGTTCGTTCTCGGTTTCCTGCTGCGAATATCCCGAGCAGATGATGTGCGGAACAACCGGAATGTTGTATTTCTGCTTTATTGCATAGGCAATGGCAACGGTTCCCGGGCGCAGACGCTCTTCCACTCGTTTGTAGATGTCTTTCTTAACCTCTTTGTACACATAGTCGTTACGGTGGGTAGTAATCTCGATGAATGCCGGATTGAAATCAATCAGACGGTCTATCGTCTTGTAAATCTGTTCGATACTCTTGCCTCGCAGAGGTGGCAAGACCTCGAACGAGAATAGTGTTTTGTCGGTGTTTCGTAAAATCTCTGTTACAGTCATTATTTGATTTTTTCTTTTATGAATCCGTTTCTGTAGGCATGCAGAAGTTTGTACAACTCGTTGATTTGCTCAATGAGTTCTGCGCCCTTGTCGGTGTCGCGCACCATCATGCGGTGGCTGTTCATCTCAACAATCTGCCTTGTAGAGCGGATGTCCGTTCCTGATTTTATGGCATCTTCTGTTGATGTGAATGGCTGATGCTGAACCAGTTCGAGACCGCGAGAGTGGTACACAAGAGTGTATCCGGCGATGCCCGTTTCTGGCTGATAAGCCTTCGAGAATCCGCCGTCGATGACAAGCAGTTTTCCGTTGGCCTTAACCGGACATTCGCCCGAGCCGGCTTTTACCGGAACGTGTCCGTTTATGATGTGGCGGTGCTTGCCCTTAACGTCAAACTCGTCCAGAATCATGTCGACGATTTCTTCTTTGTTGCGCAGGGCATAGTATGCGCCTTTCTCTTCCTTGTAAAGTTCCTTGTCGCTTACGAAATAGCGTTCAAATGTCGTCATCTTTTCCTTATCGAACAGAGGGGAATCCTTTCCGCACCACAAGTAGTACATATAGTCTATGTCGTACTGCTTCTGTTCAATGTCGGTGTCGTTGTTGAATGCCGAGCGCACAAGTTGGTCAATCTTCTCCAAAAGAGCCTTGCCGTGATAGCGCTTGTCCTCAACGAAAACGTCCTTGAATGTTCCGTCGGCATTCATCGGAATAGACGCGTGGAACAGAAGGTTGCTGTTGCAAATAGTAAACATTGCGCCGTGGTGGAACATGCAGCGGACGTGCTGCTTCAGTTTCTCGCTCACGCGGAACGAGTGGTGAATGCGGCTCACTACATCTTTTTCCTCCTCTGTGAGTTCGTAAGGATTTGCCGGGTCGATGGTAGGGAAGAGCGAGTCTCTCATCTCGTATTCCTTGCCGGCTATGGTTATCACGCCGCGTTCAAAGTCGATGTGGTGCAGAAGCTTGCGGTCGTCCATCTTCCATTCGGGATGACGGTCAATCAACTTTGCCTCGAGTTTGAACTGGATGATGCTCGCCGCCTTGTGCATCTTTGCAATCAGCTGGCGAGTCTTCTCGTCGTGCGTATCTTCCTGACTTACTTTTGGATAGAAAACCTTGCAGTCGTCGTCCTTGTAGGCATCGAGGGCGAATGTTGCAAGCGGCAGAAGGTTAATTCCGTATCCGTCTTCGAGCGTTGCAAGATTGGCATATCTGAGGCTCAGTCTGAGCACGTTGAAGATGTTGCAGTCGTTTCCGGCGGCAGCTCCAATCCATCCAATATCGTGGTTTCCCCACTGGATGTCGAAGTTGTGATACTTGCACAGAACGTCCATTATTATGTGTGCTCCCGGACCGCGGTCGTAGATGTCGCCCACAAGGTGGAGTTTGTCTATTGCCAGACGCTGTATTAGTCGGCACATGGCAATGATAAAGTCATCGGCACGGCCTGTCTTAACAATCGTGCTGATGATTACGTTCACATAGTCGTGTTTGTTCTTCTCTTCGAGACTTTCGTGCAGAAGTTCCTCGATGATGTACGAGAATTCGTCGGGGAGCGACTTTCTTACCTTTGAGCGGGTATATTTGCTCGATACGTTCTGGCACACCTTCACGAGCATGTTAAGCGTCGTCAGATACCAGTCGTTTATGTTCGGGTCTTCAATCTTTACGAGTTCGAGTTTCTTTGCCGGATAATAAATCAGCGTGCAGAGTTCCTTCTTTTCACTCTCGCGTATCGAGTTTCCGAACAGTTCGTTAACCTTTCTCTTTATGTTTCCTGAAGCGTTCTTCAGCACATGCTTGAATGCCTCGTATTCTCCGTGCGGATCGGCTATGAAATGCTCTGTAGGCTTTGGTAAATTAAGAATTGCTTCAAGATTTATAATCTCGGTACTTGCGTCGGCAATGGTCGGAAAATTCTGTGCCAACAGGTTCAAATATCTAATATCTTCTGTAATCTCTTTGGAAGTCGTTGTTGCTTTAACCATAGTAGAATCGTTTTGTTTTAACCTCTGTTTTTGCCGAAAAGACTTCGTAAGCGTTGCGTAACTTTTATGCCTATCATCACGCCGTCGAAAATGGTGAAGGCGTTGCCAACGAGCGCAGCCACCTGCTCGCGCTTGTCCTTTGGCTTTGGCGGCGATATAAGTTCCTGGCTGATGTCCTTCAGTCTTTCCTGCGATTTATCGAGCAATGCTTTCACTCGTTCCTTTTCTTGCTGAATGTATTCGAGTGATATATCTTTAGTCTCTTTGTTTTTTTCCGTCATAACTTATCCTCTTCTTCGTTAGATGAAAGCAGAATGTTGGCAAGTATTCGCGTTACGGGCCTGATTATCAGCCTCTGCTTGTTGAAGAAAACCAGCAGCAGAAGCAGCAGGAGCGCAAGCGTTATGATGCCGAATGCCATGGCAAGTCCGCCAACAAGCGGAGCTATCATGTAGGCTATGGTAAACGACATGTAGAACAGCACGCACAGCACGAGTACAAGTACGATTGTGCCCGTAATGAGTGCCGACAGCAGAAGCGTCAGCTTTTCGACCAACTGCAGTTGGGTGTATTGTTTGTACAACTTGAGATAGTTCTTCAGTTCTTCTACAAGTTGTTGCAGATTATCAACAGTATTATCGTATTTCGACATAATGATAAATTTAGGGTTCAGCAGTTAAATATAATAGCACCTAAACGTTCTATTCAGGTGCTAAAATATGTGTGTAAATCTTATGCCAAATCCTCTTCAGGCTCTTTCTCGAACTTTTTCTTGATGTCCGAAACAAGGTCCTCGAAATCTTCCTTGCTCAGCTTGATGCCTTTCTTGCGCAAAGCCTCTGCGATCTTCTCGCGAGTGTCAGAACCCTTCTCTGGAGCGAAAAGCACTCCAAGTGCTGCGCCTACTGCAGCGCCGCCTATGAAGGCAGCCAGTACATTTAATGCTTTCATATTTATTATTTTTTATGTTCTATTTAGCAAAGGTACTTTTTTTTTTGAATAGGATAATATTTTTGAAGATATTTTTTCGTTATTAGTGAAAAATAGCGAATTTTATTCGGAAATTATTCGTTTGAACCGTTTTGTTGAGTTATTTTTGCAAATGGCTTTATAAAAACATTGTTTTTGTTGTAAATTATAATTATGAACAAATATTGGTCGATAGGTTGTACATTTTGCATCGTCTTGGGATTTACGGCTTGTAACTCTCAGAAGATTGCGTATAAGAAGGCATACGAAAAAGCAAAAGAGCGCGAGGTAGCAGAACAGAAGAGGGAATACAATTCGTATACCCAAACTCCAGTTGTTACGCAGACACCGGTGGTTACTACTCCGGTTGTCACGACTCCTGTGGTTACCGAAACCAAGCCTGTTCAGCAGCAGACTTACCAGCAGCCTGTTCAACAGCAAGTTTATCAGCAACCGGTGCAGCAACAGACTTATCAGCAGCCTGTTCAACAGCAGACTTATCAGCAACCAGTTCAGCAACCGGTTTATCAGCAAACCACTACTGCCCAGCAGATGGCTTATCAGCAGCCTGCACAGAGACCGGCGGCAACAACTTCTCCTACACCTCCAGCACCAACGGCACAGAGTTACAGCGCACCTCAGCCTGCAAAGCCAGCAGTGGCGCAGACTCAGACTCAGCAGCCAACGACTCCAATCGTTTCGGGCAACGGCAAGTATCAACTTGTCGACGGCACTCCGCTGAAGATGTATAGTGTGGCTTGCGGTGCGTTCGGCAGTCTGGCTAACGCCCAGAATCTGTTCCGCGAACTGTCGCAGTACGGATATGCTGCAACCATCGTCCTCGACTTGTCAAAGAATATGTACCGAGTTCTTGCCATGACATCAGACAACCGCGCCGATGCCGACCAAGCAAAGGCAAGTCTGGCAGAAAAATATCCAACGGCGTGGATTCTCATAAACAAGTAAACCGATGGGACGCATTCTTTCTATCGACTATGGCAAGAAGCGAACGGGCATAGCCGTTACCGATACGCTCAAACTCATAGCAAACGGATTGTGTACGGTCGAGACAAGCACGTTGCTCGACTTTCTTGCCGATTACATGAAGAAGGAAGATGTTGAGCGCATTGTCGTAGGACTGCCGAAGCAGACAAACGGCGAACCTTCGGAAAACATGAAGAGGATTGAGCCCTTCGTGAACCGATTGAAGAAACTCTACCCGAATCTTCCGATTGAGTATTTCGATGAACGGTTTACATCGGTTCTTGCGCATCAGGCAATGCTCGACGGCGGTCTGAAAAAGAAACAAAGACAGGACAAAGGGCTGGTTGACGAAATCAGCGCGACAATAATTTTGCAGGGTTATATGGAGAGCAAACGCTGCTCCGGATTAGATTTTTCAGGTTTAAAATAATTAACATACAAGATGATATTACCGATTTATGTATTAGGTCAGCCGGTTCTTCGCAAAGAGGCTGAGGAAATTACAACAGATTATCCTGACTTGCAGGAACTGATAAAGAATATGTACGAAACAATGCTGCACGCCGACGGTGTTGGACTGGCTGCGCCTCAGGTGGGACTCGACATCCGTTTGGCTGTTATCGGCCTTGATGTTATTTCTGAAGACTATCCCGAATACAAGGGCTTTCTTCATGCTTATATAAATCCGGAGATTATCGAGACAAACGACGAAATGGAGTCGATGGAAGAAGGCTGTCTGAGTCTGCCGGGAATCCATGAGCCGGTAAAGCGTCCGACTAAAATCCGCGTCAGATATATCGACGAGAACTATAAGGAACACGACGAGTGGGTTGGCGGCTTCCTTGCAAGAGTAATGCAGCACGAGTTCGACCACCTCGACGGAAAGGTCTTCATCGACCATCTTTCAGGCTTGAGAAAGCAGATGATAAAGAGCAAGGTGCAGAATCTTGTGAAAGGAAAAGTTCACTGCAACTACAAGACTGTACACAACAAAAAATAACCTATACCTTCAATTATAAGAAAAAATCTGATGTTCAGAAGATACATATCCTTCGTAGCATTGTTTCTGTATGTGTCTGTTGCCGCCGTGGCGCAGATAAATACAGAACGTGTTACGCGCATGGGACGCAATGCCATGTATTACGAGGACTATGTGGTTTCAATTCAATATTTCAATCAGGTGATAAGTGCCAAACCTTATCTTTACGAGCCGTATTACCTGAGAGGACTTGCCAAGTTCTATCTTGGCGACTATAAGGGTGCCGAGGCTGACTGCACGATGGCGATAGAACGCAATCCGTTTGTTGTTACGACATACAACATCAGAGGCTTGGCACGAATAAACATGAACAATTTCGACGGGGCGGCACAGGATTACTCGAACATAACCCGAAACGATCCCGACAATCAGACCATCTGGCACGACTTGGTTATATGCTATCTCAACGCAAAGCAATACAATCAGGCCGATTCGACTCTCAACGTGATAATAGGTAAGTGGCCTAAATATTCGAAGGCTTTCACGCTCAAGGCACAACTTGCCTTGCAGCGGCAAGATACCATCAAGGCAGAAGAAAACCTGAGCAAGTCGCTCGAGCTGAACCCTTACGATGCCGATGCGTGGAGCGTTCGAGGAGCACTCCGCCTTGCCCGGAGGAAATACAAAGAGGGCGAGGCTGATTTTGACCAAGCCATCCATCTGAACTCGAAAAATGCAAATAACTACATCGACCGTGCATTGTGCCGCTATCATCAGGACAACTACCGCGGAGCGATGGAAGACTACGATATTGCCCTCGACATCGACCCGAAGAATTTCCTTGGACACTACAACCGAGGAATGTTGAGGGCTTATGTTGGCGATGACAACAGAGCCATCGAGGATTTTAACTTCGTCCTTCAGATTGAGCCAGACAATATGTTCGCCCTCTTCAATCGTGCACGACTGCTCGATGCAACCGGCGACTATCATGCCGCAATCCGCGACTATTCCAAGGTTCTGAAAGAATATCCGAACTTCTGGGAAGGCTACTACATGCGTGCTCAGGCCCGAAAGAAGGTGGGCGACACGAAGGGTGCGGCTGCCGATGAATTCAAACTCGTGAAGTACAACTTCAATATGATGTACGGCGGCAACAACGTGAGGGTTAAGACGAAGACAAGAAAAAAATCGTCGCGCAACCTCAACGAGTACGAACAACTTGTCGAAGACGACAACGACGAGACAATTCAGCATTATGCCAGCGCATATCGCGGAAGAGTTCAGGAAAACAAGGCTAATTCAAGTTTCCTGCCGATGTTCGTCCTCACATTCTACCCGAAAAAATCCGAAGTGCATAACTCCATCTACTACAACAGCGTCGTAGATGCTCTGAATGCCCTCTACATTCTCCCTGAGAAGATGTACATTTCAGGAGATGAGGCAAATATGACAGAAGAACAAATTGCTTTGCATCAGGAAGATGTCGATGCGCAGACAAGGGCTATTCTGAAGGATGGAGGTAGTGCTATGCGCTATTTTGCCCGTGCTGCCGATTATGCGCAACTAATGGATTTCGAAAGCGCAATGGCAGATGCCGACAGTTGCATTGCACGCGACAATCGTAATCTTCTCGGCTATTTCATGAGGGCTGTAGTCCGATTCAAGAAGATGAAGAGTGCAGCTCCTGAGCAGGCAAAGGAGCAGAGCGCGATAGCCCAACTCGAATACAAACTCATTTTGAAGGATTTGGACGAAGCTATCCGTATTTCCCCGACATTCGCCTATACCTATTATAATAGAGGCAATGTGCTGGCAGAGATGCAGAACTATCCGGCTGCCATTGCCGATTACGACCACGCCATCGCCCTCGACCGTAACTTAGCCGAGGCATATTACAACCGGGGATTGGTTTACATCAAGACAAATCACATAGAAAAGGGTGTTGCCGACCTTAGCAAGGCGGGCGAAATGGGCTTGTATTCTGCATATAGCCTTATAAAAAAGTATAATATCGAAATGAAGAAAAAACAAAATTAACATTTAAAATGTTTTTTTTACGCTAAAATAGTGTGTTAAAACGAAAAGTTGGTTAATTTTGCGAATTGAATTTGAGAATATAAATTTAATTATGATAAAAATTACATTTCCAGACGGATCTGTTCGCTCGTATGAGCAGGGCGTAACTGGACTTCAGATTGCCGAGAGCATTTCGCCAGCTCTGGCACGCAGCGTAGTAGCTTGCGGTGTGAATGGCGAAACGGTGGAGTTGAACCGTCCTATCAACGAGGACGCAAAGATTGAGCTCTATAAGTTCGAGGACGAGCAGGGTAAGCACACATTCTGGCACACCTCTGCCCACCTGCTGGCTGAAGCACTCCAGGAATTGTATCCTGGCATTCAGTTTGGTTTCGGTCCTGCTGTAGAGAGCGGTTTCTTCTATGATGTGTTGCTGCCAAATGGCGAGAGCATCAAGGAGAGCGATTTCACCACCATTGAGAACAAGATGCGTGAACTGGCCTCTAAGAAGGAGCCTGTGGTTCGCAAGGAAGTGGCTAAGGCCGATGCTCTGAAGGAGTTTGCTGCCGATGGTCAGACTTACAAGTGCGAGCACATTGAACAGGACCTTGAAGATGGCACTATCACCACTTATACCCAGGGTAACTTCACCGACCTCTGCCGTGGTCCGCACCTTGTGGATACCGGCGAGATCAAGGCCATCAAGTTGACCAGCGTCGCTGGTGCTTTCTGGCGTGGCGATGCTACTCGTGAGCAGATGCAGCGTCTGTATGGTATCTCGTTCCCAAAGAAGAAGATGCTCGACGAGTATCTTGTGATGCTGGAGGAAGCCAAGAAGCGTGACCACCGCAAGATTGGCAAGGAGATGGAACTCTTTATGTTCTCTGAAAAAGTGGGTAAGGGTCTGCCAATCTGGTTGCCAAAGGGTACCGATATGCGTTTGCGTTTGCAGGATCACCTACGCAAGGTTCAGAAACGTTACGGCTATCAGGAGGTTATCACCCCACATATCGGCTCAAAGAATCTCTACGTTACTTCTGGTCACTGGGATCACTATGGCAAAGACTCGTTCCAGCCAATCAACACCCCTGAGGAGGGCGAGGAGTATCTGTTGAAGCCTATGAACTGTCCTCACCACTGTGAGATTTTCGCTTCGAAGCCTCGTTCATATAAGGATCTGCCTCTGCGTATCGCAGAGTTCGGTACTGTATATCGCTATGAGCAGAGCGGTGAGTTGCACGGCTTGACTCGTGTACGTTCGTTCACTCAGGATGATGCCCACTTGTTCTGCCGTCCCGACCAGGTGAAGCAGGAGTTCCTCAACGTGATGGACATCATCAATGTGGTGCTTTCTGCCTTTGGCTTTAACTTTGAAGCACAGATTTCACTCCGCGATCCAAACAACCACGAGAAGTATGTTGGTAGCGATGAAGACTGGGCATTGGCAGAGAAAGCCATCCAGGAGGCTTGCGCAGAAAAGGGCTTGGCTGCAAAGGTTGAATACGGCGAGGCTGCCTTCTATGGTCCTAAGCTCGACTTCATGATCAAGGATGCCATCGGCCGTCGTTGGCAGTTGGGTACTATTCAGGTGGATTACAACTTGCCTAAGCGCTTCCAGTTGGAGTATACCGACGAGGATAACCAGAAAAAGACGCCTGTGATGATTCATCGTGCGCCATTCGGCTCATTGGAGCGATTCACAGCCGTTCTTATAGAGCACACAGCTGGTCACTTCCCATTGTGGTTGACTCCAAATCAGGTTTCAATCCTGCCAATCTCAGAAAAGTTCAACGATTACGCACAGAAACTTCAGGAGTATTTTGCTCAGTATGATGTCCGTGCCGTTATCGATGACCGTAACGAGAAAATTGGACGTAAGGTTCGCGACAACGAGATGAAGCGCATCCCTTACATGCTTATAGTTGGTGAGAAGGAAGTTGCTGAGGGTAAGGTTTCTGTGAGAAAACAGGGCGGAGAAGACCTCGGTTCAATGAAATATGAAGATTTTGCAAAGAAAATCTGCGAAGAAGTTCGTGAAATGACAAAAAATTTCTAACTTTGCAGCTCAAAATAATTGATTAACTAATAACAGAGCAAATTAAGGTTCAAAAACCATTTAATGAAGAAAGACGAAAAAAAACAGGAATATCGAATCAATGAACAGATTCGTGTCCGTGAAGTCCGCATTGTGGGCGATAATACAGAGCCAGTTGTAGTGCCTACTTTCAAGGCAATCCAAATGGCAGAGCAGCAGGGTGTAGACCTCGTAGAGATCTCTCCAAACGCTAACCCACCTGTTTGTAAGTTGATTGATTATTCGAAGTTCCTTTATCAACTGAAGAAGAAGGCTAAGGAGCAGAAGGCTAAGCAGGTGAAGATGGAAGTTAAGGAAATTCGATTCGGACCTCAGACCGACGACCATGACTACAACTTCAAGCTTAAGCACGCTCAGGAATTCTTGGCTGAAGGTAACAAGGTCAAGGCTTATGTTTTCTTCCGCGGCCGTTCAATCCTCTTTAAGGAGCAGGGCGAGGTTCTTCTCCTTCGTTTTGCAAACGATCTCGAAGAGTACGGAAAGGTAGAGCAGATGCCTATTCTCGAGGGTAAGAGAATGATTCTCTTTATTGCACCTAAGAAAGATGCAGGAAAGAAGAAGCAGGCTGACAAACCAGTTGCTGATGCTGCTCCAAAGGCAGAGAAGGCTGCTCCAAAGGTGAAGGAACGCAAGGAGTACACCGGACCAAAGGTTGAGGGTGAAGACTTCTAAGCAAATACAGAAAGAAAATGCGTAACGTTTGGTATATACGTTGCCATTCATTATTAATAATTAAAATAAAATAAAAAAATGCCAAAAGTTAAGACTAACTCCGGTGCTAAAAAAAGATTCGTTCTTACCGGATCAGGTAAAGTGAAGAGACAGCATGCTTATCACAGTCACATCTTGACAAAGAAGACTAAGAAGCAGAAGAGAAACCTTGACCACTCAGGTCTTGTTGTTACAAGCGACATGAATCAGGTTCGCCTACTTCTTAACTTGAAGTAATCTCAATTCACTTTTTAACTAACAAAATTTTATTAACCGAGTGTTTAGCCTCAAGTTCGTTTCATGATTAGGAGCGACGCTAACATTCAAAAAGAATTAAATTATGCCAAGATCAGTTAATCACGTTGCATCAAGAGCAAAGAGAAAGAAAATTTTAGGTCTTACCAGAGGTTACTTTGGTGCTAGAAAGAATGTTTGGACTGTAGCCAAGAATACTTGGGAGAAGGGTCTTACATACGCTTTCCGCGATCGTCGTAACAAGAAGCGTACATTCCGTGCATTGTGGATTCAGCGTATCAACGCTGCTGCACGTCTTGAGGGAATGTCATACTCACAGTTGATGGGTGGTCTTCACAAGGCAGGTATCGAGATCAACCGCAAGGTTCTCGCTGACCTCGCTCTTAACAACCCAGAGGCTTTCAAGGCTATCGTTGCTAAGGTTAAGTAATCAAAGCCCCGAAGGGCTAAGATATAACGGGATGATTCTTTTTAGAGTCATCCCGTTTTTTTATGTTAGCAAGCATGTGGGTGATGTGCAAAATCTTTTGCTCTTTTCTTGGTTTTATGAAATATTATACTTATATTTGCATTATCAATAAACAACAATATTGAAGCAGAAAAAATAGCTGCGCTGGGCTAGATCGGGAAACTCATCAAATTTTTATGAATAACCGAGACAGCTTCTTCTTCCGATGGCGTGCCGCCCCCCTTTTAGGGTACACTACGTTAGCGGATTACAAAGGAAGCAGGGCCCTCAAATCTTGTATTTACTCGGAGATTTCATCACATCACCAGTGCGGCTTTACTATAAGCTATGGTTATGCTTAGCATCGCCATAGCTTTTTTACTTTGCAAATACTTTAATACATATACGATGAATCTTAAAAAACTATTTTTTGCATTTGGCATTGTCTTTTTAGGCGCTGTTCCTGTGGGGGCGCAGACGTTCCCGTATCAGGACAGACAACTATCTTCGCAGGAAAGAGCGGAGGACTTGGTTTCGAGATTGACTCTCGAAGAAAAAGCGAGACTTATGATGGATAACTCGGCTGCTGTGGAACGCCTTGGCATAAAGAGTTATTGCTGGTGGAACGAGGCTCTGCACGGAGTGGCGCGTGCCGGACTGGCAACCGTTTTTCCGCAGCCTATAGGAATGGCGGCCTCTTTTAACCCCGATTTGCTTAATCGTGTTTATACAACTGTGAGCGACGAGGCGCGCGCCAAGTACGCATATCAGGCAAGTCGCGGAAGCCGTGAGAGATATCAGGGTGTAACAATGTGGACTCCGACTGTAAATATTTTTCGCGACCCTCGCTGGGGTAGAGGCATCGAGACATACGGCGAAGACCCTTATCTGACAAGCATGATGGGACTTCAGGTTGTGAAGGGACTTCAGGGATATAAGAAAGGTGGATACGACAAACTTCATGCTTGTGCAAAGCATCTGGCTGTTCATTCAGGACCGGAGTGGAACAGACATTCGTTCGATATCCAGAATCTGCCTGCGCGCGATTTGTACGAGACTTATCTGCCTGCTTTCGAGACTCTTGTAAAAGAAGGTGGCGTGCGTGAGGTTATGTGTGCCTACAATCGTTTCGAAGGCTCTCCTTGTTGCGGAAACAACAAACTTGAGGTTCAGATTTTGAGAAACGACTGGGGGTACAAGGGCATCATCGTTGCCGATTGTGGTGCGGTTGCCGACTTCTATAAAGAGGGTTCGCATCATGTGTTTCCTGATGCTGCGCAAGGTTCGGCTTCTGCCGTGCGTCACGGAACAGACTTGGACTGTGGCTCGAGTTATAAGGCTCTTGTTGAGAGTGTGCAGAAAGGCTATGTAAGCGAGAAGGAGATTGATGTTTGCGTAACCCGACTTATGCGTGACCGTTTCGATATTGGCGAGATGGATCCGCTTGAGTGCAACCCGTGGAATAACATTCCTTATTCTGTCGTTGCATCGGATGAGCACAAGGCTGTTGCCAACGAGATGGCGCACCAATGTATGACTCTGCTTTTGAACAAGAACAATACGCTTCCGTTGCCAAAGAATCTGAAGAAGATTGCCGTTGTTGGTCCTAATGCCAACGATTCGGTTATGATGTGGGGAAACTACAACGGTATGCCGCGTCACACAATTACGATGCTCGAGGGCATCAAGAATATTGTATCGGCAATAACCGATGTGGTTTATGAACAAGGCTCGACTTGTACCGACAACGAGTTGGTGTTCAGCGTGTTTAACCAATGCACATCTAACGGAAAGAAAGGCTTTACGGCATATTATTGGAACAATCTTAAGCAGGAAGGCGAGCCTGTTGCAACGATGCAGATGACAACGCCTTTCCAACTCTGCACATCGGGTGCAACGGTATTTGCTCCGGGAGTAAATCTGACGGATTTCTCGGCCAAGTATGTCGGAACGCTGAAGCCTGAAAAGGACGGCGAGATTGTTATCGACAGTTATGTTTATGGCGCAGGTCGCGTTTTGGTTAACGGCAAGGAACTGAAGAAATATTCGAATAAGCACGGCGGTCGTCCGTTGGTTTGCAGTTTTGAGGCAAAGGCAGGAAAGACTTACGATATTCAACTCGATTTTGCATATACTCGTACTGATGCTCAGTTGAATTTCGACCTTGGTTACAAGAAGAATGTTTCTATCGAGAGCGTTGTAGATAAGGTTAAGGATGCCGAAGTTGTTATATATATAGGTGGAATTTCGCCACGTCTTGAAGGCGAGGAGATGGGCGTGAATATTCCGGGATTCAAGGGTGGCGACAGAACCGACATCGAACTTCCTAAGATTCAGCGCGAGACTCTTGCTGCATTGAAGAAGGCAGGCAAGAAGGTTGTTTATGTAAACTGCTCTGGCTCGCCAATCGGACTTATTCCGGAGATGGAGACGTGCGACGCTATTTTGCAGGCTTGGTATCCGGGACAAGAAGGCGGCGAGGCGGTTGCCGATGTCCTCTTTGGAGAATACAATCCTTCGGGAAAACTGCCTGTTACATTCTATAAAAACGTAAGTCAACTTCCAGATTTTGAGGATTATCGAATGCAGAACCGTACTTATCGCTACATGAAGGAAGAGCCGTTGTTCCCATTCGGCTACGGATTGAGTTACACCACATTCAAGATTGGCGCAGCAAAACTTTCGTCAAGCAAGATTGGCAAGGAAGATTCGCTTACTGTTTCGTTCAGCGTTCACAATACCGGAAAGATGGACGGCGCAGAAGTCTGTCAGATTTATCTCCGCAAGGAAGGCGATGAGACTGGTCCTTTGAAAGCTCTGCGCGGATTCAAGCGCGTTGAACTGAAAGCCGGCGAGAAGAAGAACGTTAGCATCACTCTCGGAAAAAAAGAACTCGAGTGGTGGAACGAGGAAGTGAACTGCATGACAATTGTTCCGGGAACATATCACCTAATGCTCGGAAACAGTTCGGACAGCAAGGCTCTGAAAACGCATAAGTTTACAATTACCAAATAACAAACAAAAAATCATGAAACTTTTGTCACTAAAAACATTATTTATGGCAGTCTTCAGCACCTCCTTTTTGATGGCAGGTGCTGAAGACTTGCCTGCTTTTCCGGGTGCTGAAGGATTTGGTAGATACACCACGGGAGGCCGTGGCGGAGCGGTATATCACGTTACGTCGCTCGAAGATACCAATACGAAGGGTACGCTGAGATGGGCGTTGAACCGAAACGAAAGGCGGACTATCGTGTTTGATGTAAGCGGAACGATTCATCTAACATCGGCAATGGATTTGAAGTACGGCAACGTAACGATTGCCGGTCAGACTGCGCCGGGCGATGGAATCTGCATTGCCGACTATCCGTTTACAATCAAGGCGAGCAACGTTATTATCCGATTCATGCGTTTCCGTCTTGGAAATAAGAATGTTGACAAGCACGAAGGCGACGGACTTTGCGCTATGGACAGGCAGAACATCATCGTTGACCATTGTTCGGTTAGCTGGAGCGTAGACGAGTGCCTTTCAATCTACGGAAACCACAACACTACGGTGCAGTGGTGCATTGTTTCGCAGAGCATGAACAACAGCGGACACTCCAAGGGCGCGCATGGCTACGGCGGAAATTGGGGTGGTGCAGGTGCTACGTATCATCACAATCTGATGGTGCATCATGCCAGCCGAGTGCCTCGACTTGGCCCTCGCGCATCTACTCAGACCGACGAGCGTCTTGACCTTCGCAACAATGTTTTCTACAACTGGGCAGGAAACGGTTGCTACGGCGGCGAGGGAATGAACGTGAACATCGTCAATAATTACTACAAACCGGGTCCTGGAACGCTAACGCGAAACTCAACAATCCAACGTCGTATAGCATCTGTAAATATCAGAACAACAGAATATTGCAAACGCATAGTTAATGCCGACGGAACGGTCTCGGGCAACGATTGGCTGCCGATGTGGCATGTGTGGGGTAAGTATTATGTTGATGGAAACGTAAATCCGAACTTCAGCGATGTTACAAACGACAACTGGACTTACGGAATGTACAATCAGATTGATGCGTCGGGCAACGACGGCACTTACGACAGTTACGTTAAGGATTCGATAAAACTTGTCGAGCCTATACCGTATTATTTTGTTACAACTCATACCGCCGAGAAGGCTTACGAAAAGGTTCTTCTGTATGCCGGTGCATCGCTTGCTCGCGACAGTCACGATGCCTTGATGGTGAGCGACACTCGCAATGGCGTTGCCACATATACGGGCACAAACGGCTCAAAAGTGCCGGGCATTATCGACTCGCAAGAGGATAACCGACCTGCCGATGCGCCCGCCGACTGGAGCGCGTGGCCAACGCTAAACAGCAAGGAATGTCCGGCAGATGCCGACGGCGACGGAATGCCTGACGCATGGGAACAGGCAAACGGTCTTAATCCGAACGATGCCTCGGATAGAAACGCGACAAATGCTGAGGGTTATACAATGCTCGAAGTCTATATGAACAGTATCGTTGCCGACATTATGGCAAACGAAGTTGCCGACGGCGTGGCTGACGGCATTCGTCAGGGTGAGCAGACAGCCGATGTCTCTTCGGTAATCAAAAGCGTGGCTAAGGCTGAGAATGTTGATGTCTATTCATGTACAGGATTACTGTTGAAGAAAGGCATGAGTCGCAACGAGGCTAAAAATCTGCCTAAGGGCGTTTATGTTATTGACGGCGAAAAAGTTTATATAAACTGATTGTCTGAATTTTATGTAAAAATAGAAGTCTGCAAAATCACGGGATTTTGCAGACTTCTATTTTTATTATGTATGAAATTTTATTGTGAAGATCGTTCCTTGTTGTTCTTTCGACTTGACTGAAATTTTAGCTTTGTATTTGCCCAGAATTTCTTTTGCCAGAGACAGACCTATGCCGTTGCCAGTGATGCCCGAAGTGTTTGAGGCGCGATAGAAAGGATCGAATATGTGCTTGATATTCTTTTCAGGAATGCCGATTCCGAGGTCGGCAATAGTGATTACTTTCTTCGATACAGTTATGGTTACAGGCTTGCCGGCTGAATATTTTCGTGCGTTGCTTACGATGTTTCGCAGGGCTATCGTAAGTAAATCCTCGCGGGCAAAAATAGTGAAGTCATCGTGAATGTTTACTAATGTCGAGGCATCGGCAAACTGCTGTACGAATGAGGCGATGCTTATCTTGTCGAGGTTTTCGATGTCATCATTCTCGGAACGTGTGTGAGAGAAAAGCAGAAGTTGCTGCATTATTCGTATCACACGGTCGGTCTCGTCGGAGATGCGTTGCAGTGAGTTCTTGTATTCGTCGGGTGTGCGTTCTTTCATCAGGGCAATTTCGCACTCGCCCTGTATGGCTGTGAGAGGGTTGTTAATCTCGTGCGATGCATTGTTTACAAACATCTTTTCTGTTTGGTAGGCCTTGTCTATCTTGTCAACCATCCGGGTGGCGTATAGGCGGCTTATAAGGTATAGAATTCCAGTTGCGATGAGAACCAGTGCCAAAATCATCCATCTCATATTGCTTGCAAGTTCATCGCCGTACGGATTGAGGCTTAGCACGATTACTGCAAAAGTGCCTTCGTTGTCGTAGTATATGAAACTTGTGCCTACAAGATTGCCCTTGCGGAAGTTTACAACCTTATTCTGAAAAAGTTGTAACAACTCGCTGTCGTCAAGATACTTGCTTAGCTGTTGGTTTGCTTTTTGCTTGTTGGCAAGGTTTATGAATATCTCCTTGGATGTTGGGATTGAGTTTTGTCGCCGCATTACCACGTTGCGATATTTAACAGGATCGAGCTCGTCTTTCTGAAATTTTTCAGCGGCAACTGTTCGGGCTTTCTCTTCGAGATAGTGGTAATACAGATTTTCTGTTCTATGCGAGAAGAACACATAGAACACCATTCCTGCAATAATCACAAAACCTATGGTTATGAACGAGTAGATAAGAGAAACTTTTCGACTGGCTTTCATTTTCTTCTTTATTTTTTCATGCAGTAGCCTATGCCTACGATGGTGTGAATTAGTTTTTCTGCAAAAGGCTCATCTATTTTTGTGCGTATGTATTTTACATACACGTCAACGATATTGGTGTTTGTGTCGAAGTCCTTGTCCCACACATCTTTCAGCAGTTGTTTCCTGCTCAGAATCTCATCGTGATGACGTATAAGATATTCGAGCAGTCGATATTCCTTTGTGCTGAGGTCTACCTCAATGTCGCCTCGTTTAGCCTTGTGGCTTGTGGAATATATCGTAAGGTCGCCGTAGCTAAGCGTGTTACTGGTGTTGGATATGCCCGAGCGCCGTAGCTGAGCCTCTATGCGGGCAAGAAGTTCCATAAACTTGAACGGCTTGACAAGATAGTCGTCGGCTCCGACATGAAGTCCCATTACCACATCGTCGGTTGTGCCGAGGGCCGTGAGCATGAGAACCGGTGTCTGATAGCCGTATTTCTCACGGAAGCGCTGGCATATTTCCAGCCCCGACTGTCCGGGCATACGAATGTCGAGCAGCAGCAAATCGTAATTGTTATGCTCTTCCAGTTGTTGCCATGCCATGTCTCCGTTGCTGAAAACATCGACGTCGTAACCAATATCGTTTAGTCCGCGCTTGACAAAATCAGAGATGTTCATCTCGTCCTCTGCCATGAGTATTTTTTTCTTATCCATAATTCACAAATATAGATATTTTTATTGATAAAGAAGTTCTGTCATGTTGTTTTTTTGTGGGCCGGGCGGATTTTGATTTTAATGCAGGAAAACAGATACATGAGCAATGAAAAAATCCCTCTCCCTATTTATTTTCAGAATTTAAAAGGGAGAGGGGAGAAAAGAACGATTATAGCTTGCGTTGCATTAGTTTTCCATTATTGTCGAAGACTGTTTTTCCGTAAATCACCTCGATAATGAGAGGGAAAATAAACAGAGTGAAGATTGTTGCTCCGATGAGGCCGCCAATGATAACGATTGCAAGCGGACGCTGGCTTTCGCTGCCAATGCCATGGTTCAGCGCGGCTGGCAGAAGGCCAAGTGTTGCCATCATTGCCGTCATCAGTACAGCCCTTATGCGCGAGTGCATGCCTTTCTCCACTGCCGTTTTTAGCGGATATTTGTGTCTGATAAAGTGCTTTATGTCCATTATCATAATTACGCCGTTCTGGATGCAAATACCAAACAGGCAGATGAATCCGATGCCGGCCGATATGCTGAAGTTGAATCCTGTGAGCAGTAGTATGACTATGCCTCCTACAGCCGCAAAAGGAACATTGAGCAGAACCAGTCCGGCATCTCGGCTGTTTCCGAAGAGCATGTACAGAATTGCAAATATCAGTATTATGCTTATTGGCACAACGTGGGCCAGACGGGCTGATGCGCGCTTCTGGTTTTCGAAGTCGCCGCTCCATTCAATTTTGTAGCCGTCGGGCAAGGCGATGTGCTTTTCAACCTCCCTGCGGCTCTCGTCTACGGCCGAGCACATGTCGCGGTCGCGAACCGAGAACTTTACGGCGCAATAACGCTCATGGTTTTCGCGGTAGATGATGAGCGGGCCTGTTATCGTGCGAATCTTGGCCAGTTCGCTTATCGGAATCATCGAGCCGTCTTGAGCCGGAATCTTAATCTTGCCTATTGCCTCGGCGCTGTTGCGGTATGGCTTTTCGTATCTTACTACGAGGTTGAATTTCCGGTCTTCCTCGTACACCTGCGATGCAGCCTTTCCGCCAATGGCCATTTCTATGGTGCTTTGTACATCGTCCTTGCTCACTCCGTAGCGTGCCAGGCTGGCCTCGTCAATCTCAATCTGGAGTTCAGGCTGGCCTATGTTCTTTATTACGCCAAGGTCGGTGATGCCGTCTATCGGCTTCATTATCTTGTAAATCTGCTTGGCGATGCGCTCGCTTTCGTAAAGATCCTTGCCGTAGACTTTGGCCACGATTGCGCCCTTAACTCCGCTTACGGCCTCCTCGACGTTGTCGCTGATGGGCTGTGAGAAGTTGAAGTCGATGCTTGGATATACGCTTAGTTTGTCAGAAATGTCGTTAATCAGCTCGTCTTTTGTCTTGCCGGATTTCCAATCGCTTTCGGGATACATTTTGACAAATAGCTCGATGTTGTAGAAGCCTGTGGCATCGGTTCCGTCGTTAGGACGGCCGGTCTGCGTCAGCACTTCCTTTATTTCGGGGAAAGCTTCTACTTTGGCTCTCAGTTCGTTGGCAATGCCTACCGATTCTTTAAGCGATACACTCTGCGGAAGAGTGGCACGGATGTAGATTGAGCCCTCGTTCATCTCGGGCAGGAACTCCGAGCCTAAGAGTGCGTACGACGACAATCCGGCTATGGCGACAGCCACGGCTATTATTATTGATTTTTTCCTGTTGCGGTGGCAGATGCCAAAGAATCCGTCCATGTATCTGTAAACCCATTCGATGAAGCGGTTCTTCTTCTCCTTGATGTCTTTGTTGAGCAGCATTGATGAGAGCACGGGCACAAGCGTCAGAGTAAAGATCAGTGCTCCCAGCAGGGCAAAGCCAAGAGTGTAGGCCAGTGGCGAGAACATCTTTCCTTCAACCTTCTGGAACGAGAATATTGGCAGAAGTGCCGTAATTATTATCAGTTTCGAGAAGAAGACCGATTTTGCCTTTGAGCCTGCTGTGAGTCGAATCATGCCCGACTTGCTCAGTTTGTTGAACGCTGCCATTCCAACCATGCGCGCATTCTTGTCTAACATTACGAACAGAGCCTCTACCATCACCACCGCTCCGTCTATGATGATGCCAAAGTCTATGGCACCCATTGATAGGAGGTTGGCATTCATTCCGCCTAAGTGAAGGCAGATGAAGGCAAATAGCAGCGCCAACGGAATAACGCTTGCAACTATGACGGTGGTGCGCCAGTCGCGCATGAAGAGGAATACTACCAAAGTTACGAGGATTATTCCTTCTATCACGTTGTGAAAAACTGTGTTTACGGCCAGATTCACAAGGTCTTCGCGGTCGTAGAACGGCACTATCTTTACGTCCGAAGGCAGGTATTTCTTTTCTATCTCCTGAAGCTTGGTTTTAAGTGCCGCAATTACCTTTTCGGGATTTTCGCCCTTGCGCATCACGATGATTCCTTCAACCACATCGTCCTGATACTGGCGGCCTACCTGACCTAAACGTGGCTCGGCCGCCTCGCTTACCTTTGCCAGGTTGCGTACAAGGATTGGCGTTCCGTTTATGCTTTTTACTAATATGTTGCCAATTTCTTCGGTGTTGTTGATGAGTCCAAGACCTCGCACAACGTATGCCTGAGAACTTTTCTCTATCACATCGCCTCCTACGTTTACGTTTGAGTTGGCTATGGCTTGATAGAGTTCTAATGAACTTACTCCGTAGGTTGCCAAAAGGTTTGGATTAACGCTAACCTCGTATGTCTTTATCTCGCCTCCGAAACTTACCACGTCGGCAACGCCGGGCACGCTTTTAATCTTGCGGTCGATAACCCAATCCTGAAGTGTCTTCAGTTCGCGCACATCTCTCTTGTCGCTTTTTAGGGTGTAGCGATAAATTTCGCCAGTAGGTCCCTGAAGAGGCTGCACATCGGGCAGCACGCCGTCGGGCAAGTCTGCATCATTCAGCAGATTGTAAACCTGCTGCCGGGCAAATTCGTCGTCTACATGGTCTTCGAACAGCACGGTTACAACCGAGAGGCCGAAGAGAGATGTGCTTCGGATGTCGGTTTTTTGCTGCACCGAGTTCATTGCAATCTCGATTGGTATGGTAACGAACTTCTCAACTTCCTCGGCCGAGCGTCCCTGCCACTGCGAGATGATGGTTACCTTGGTGTTGGTAACATCGGGAAAGGCGTCGATGGGAGTGTTGCTGAAGCTTATCACTCCGATAACCACGGTTACCATCGTGAGCACCAGTATGAGGTACTTTCGCCTTAGCGAAAATGATATTATTGAGTCTATAAGTTTGTTCATTGTGCCAGAGCGTTAAAGATTAGTAATGCGTTGCTGCTTACAACGCGGTTGCCCGATGTAACTCCTTCGGAGATGAAGCTTCTGCCATTGCTTGAATGTGCAATTTTGACTTCGCTGCGATGGTAGTTTCCGTTACCTTCGTCAATGACTACATAGTTGTGCCCGTTTTCAAAAATCACACATTCGTCGGGCACTGTCGGAATTTCTCGCTGTTCTGTTCCGGTTACGACGTGCAGAATGGCGAACATTCCGGGCTTCAGCATTGGCTGAGGTGTTCCGTCGGCATCGGCCGTCATTTTGTTGTGCAGGCGCATGCGCACTTTCATCGTCTTGCTGTCATTGTCTAGCACGTTGTATATCTTGTCAATCTTGCCGTACAGGCTTTCGCCTCCGTAGGTCATGGTGGTTATGTAGGCTTTCTGTCCCTGGCGGATTTTCTTTATGTCGCTTTCGTAGACATTGGCAATAATCCATACATCGCTCAAGTCGGCTATCTCAAATGCCGGGTCGTCGTTGTTTGTGTCGTCAATGTAGCTGTCGTTGTAAACATTTTTGTTTATCACGAATCCTGTTCGTGGCGAACAAAGTAGGGCATGGGAGTGACTGGCATAACCGTTGATGCCAGCCACTGTTTTTAGCCTTGCACATTCTGATTTGGCCACATTGACTCTGCTTTGTGCCTCGGCAACATCCTTGTCGGATACCATGCCGCTTTTTTGCATGTCAATCTTCATTTGCAGTTCACGTTCTGCTATTCTCAGTTCGTTCTCTGCTTCGCTACTTTGTTTGCCATATTCGGCTGCATCGGTAGAATTTACAGTAGCCAGAATTTGTCCATGCGTTACCCTATCTCCAATCTCTACCTTTATTCCTGAAATCTTTCCGCAGCAAGGCACGAAAACCTTGCTCATTTTGCTTTCGTCGCATTCAACCCGTGCGTTGATTTCGAGTTCCTCGTTCTCAAGTTCGTTGGTTACTGTTATGCTTTGCAATACGCTTTTTATGCTGTCGGCCACCTCGTTGTCGGAGCTTACTGTTTCCTGGAAATTGTTGCACGAAGCAACAAGCGGGGCGAGTGCAGCCAATAATATCGTTTTTCTTATCATGATGTTTATGTTTTGTTTATTGCTGAATTATTTTCTCGTTGATGTGGGGCAGAAGCGCAGATTTATGATGTCTTTTCCTACAGCCGTGTTAAGTTCTACGGCCGACTGCATAAGATTGTTGTGCGCGTCTATTCGTGCCAGATATGCATCTTTGTATGACTCGTAGATGTCTATGAATTCGAGCAGCGATATGTTGTGCTTTAGAAACTGTTGCTCGGTCTCGCTAATTATATTGTCGGCGTTGTTGCCGATGCTTTTGTCGGCCTCGTCAGACAGTCGGTGGTTGGTTATGATTTGCCTTGTAAGTTTGTTTATTTCGGCTTTCGTCTCTAACTGCTTCATCTCAAGACTGAGCTGCGATTGAAGCAACTCTGCCTTGGCCGACTTTATGCTGCCTTGATTCCGGTTTAGCAACGGAATTGTGACCGAGAATCCGATGCCGAAAAAATTGTGGCATATCGAGCCGTTCTTGTCCCATTCGCCTGTTATGCTTAGTTGTGGCAAGGCTTGTGCTTTCTGTAGCTTTACTTCGTGCTCGCTGGCTTTAATCTCGTGCCTTAGCGATACGATGTCGGGACGTGTCGAAGCCATCAGCAGAACCTCGTTATTGTCGTACATGTAGTTGATTTGTTCTTTTATGGCTTTCTCGTTTATCAACGGTTTGTAGTACGACTCGTTGTCATCGTTCAGCATAAGTCTTAGCTGTCGCTGCATATCCTGTTCGGTTATAATTAGTTCGTTCTGTTCTTGCAGCAGTCCGAACCGCATGGCCTCGATGCGCTGCACTTCTATTGCCGGAATGTTGCCTTTCTTCATTTGCTGGCGATAGGTGTTCAGAATTTTTTCTGTCGATGCAATTTCTTTGTTGTATATTGTCTGTTTGAGTTGTGTGAAATACAGGTCGAACATCAGGGCGTCGAGCTGTCCAATCAGTTCTCTTTCTGCATCTTTCAACTGTGCATGCTGCGATTCTGCCAAGGCTTTCTGCTTGCGCACTTTGGCATTGTGCTGTCCGCCTATGGCTATTGGCTGTTCTATCTGGATGTCGGTTTCTCCTTCGTGTCCAGTGTCGAAATATTTCTTTGTAATCGGATTGTAGACGTTGTGCTGAAAACTTACTTGCGGATTTTCCCACAGTCTGCTCTGCTTTAGTTCGCTTTCGGCCTTCTTGACGTCGCCTTCTTTCAGACGCAGTTGCAGATGCTGCTGTCGCATTGTCTGCTCGGCATTCTCAAGCGTTATGCTTATTGGGTTGCTTCCAACTGTCTGTGCTTGGGCTCTTTGTGCGATGTTAGAGACTAAAACAAATACTATTAAAAAATGTGTAATCTTCATAACCGTTTGTTTTGCTTGCAAAGGTATGGAGATTCGTTTGCTCGTGAAAAAAATAGCCGTTAGAAGGCTTTAAAACAAGATTAGAACTTTTTAATAAGATAGAAAAGGTGCTGTTTTAGAGATATTTATGTTCTTTTTTGTAAAAGACGATGGTTACAAAATAAAAGATGGTCGCATTTCCTTAGCGGCCATCTTTTTGTATTGATTGAATTTGTTATTTCTGTGTCGGATTCATGTTTGATAATCTTGTTGATTCCAGAATTGGAAGGTTTGATTCTGTTGGAACGTAGATTACAGTTTTGTTGCTCAGGTCAGACTGCTGGCGAACCCACAGATACTGAATGTAAGTAGGAGTGATGCTTCCGTTTTCGATTCTGATGGCTTCGGCTGCACCTTTGGCGCGTTCAATTTCGGCCTGTGCATTCAGTTTTTCGGCCTCAAGATTTGCCTTTGCTTCTTCAATCTTGATTTTTCGGTTCTGCTCGGCCTTGGCAAACTCAGCCTTACCTGCCATTTCCTGCTCCCAAACATTGTACCAAGGGCGGATGAAAGACATTGCGACGAATACAGCAACGATGGCGAAAACGTAAAAGAAAATTTTGTTTAGGTTGATTTTGCTGAAATCAACACTCTGGTGATTGTTGTTCATGAAAATTTTAGTTATTGATTATTATTGTATGTTATTTAGATGTGCAAAGGTCTGCAAAATTGTTTAATTTTACAAACCTTTGCTCTTGAAATATCAATGATTTTGTTTCCAGTCTATTTTTAGATTGCGGATTATGCAACTGCCGTTGGCTACCGTTCCCGTGTGCTGAATGCCAAATCCTCCGAATTTGTTAGGCTTTATGGTGGCTGAAAGTTCGGCATTTACAGGCAGACCCTTATCCTGAGGGTCGCCGGCGGTATTGTTGGTTACCGATGCCGTGAAAATCTTGCCCTTTATCTTCAGACTGATGGTGCAGCCTGTGCGGAATCCGGTTGCAGATACAGGCGCGCCAAGTTCTACTGCCGTGCCGTTGCTAAAGTGCATCAACTGGAAGTCTACTGCCGAGTTGAACCTCTTTGTGCGCATAATCCTCAGTCCGTAGCCAGTTTGTGTGGCTGGGTCGAACTTTATGTAAACGTCCATATACTGCATGCTTGTTCCTGAGAAGCCCTGCCCTGCATTCTTGCATGGTGCGACCTCCATTGTAACGTCCATTTCTGAGTATTTGCCATCCATAGGCGTGTACATCATTCGTGCGCCGCGATGCGCCTGATTGAAGCCTATGATGCCTGCCGCGCCGTCAATTCCGTATTCGTAACGGTACACATCTTCGTCCTTCTTCTCGAAAGCCCACTTGTACTCGTTCGTGTCCTCTGGCTTGTTGATGGTCAGAGTCCACAATCCGGCGGCAATATCAGACTGTATTGTTCCCGGCTTGTCGCTGAAATCGGTGCTTAGCGACAGCATCTTATCAGCGCAACTGATAGGCGACTGCGTTACAACCTTCACGATGTTTTCGTTAGCCTCGCACCTCTGGTGTTTTGTGGCAATGGTAGCCATTATGTAGCAGCCGTCGTCCTCTTGGGTTATGCGATAAGTTTTCAGAGGCTCGTTGCGCGAACATCTTATTTTGTACCATTTTGTGGTGTCGGGCTTTCCTGTGGCGTCTCGTCCGCATCTGTACCAGTCGATAACCGACATGTCGCGCAGGTTGCCGTCCATATTCAAGGCATACTGAAGGCTCAGCTCGCTGCCGTTCTGGATTATCGACGGCGTGCCGATTATTGCCGGCGGAGGAAGTTGCTTTGGAATGAGGTTAACGCGGCAGGCCGTCTCGAGTCCGCTTGATGTTCTTGCCGTTACTATTACCGTGTGTGGCTGGTCGTCGGTAGAGATGCCCTTTACAACGCACTTGCTGCCGTCCTCGTTGGGGCGCAGGCTCACAAGCTTGGCTTTCTCCTTGTTGTCTACGCACCACGTTACCTTGTACGGATTTTCGGGTTTCTCGTTATTTCCGTAATAATATTGGTGTGCAGAAAGAGTGTACTCGTCAACCTCGCTCTCTATGGTTATGTTGCGCTGCGAAGCCACAATCATCGACGGCTCGTGATGCACGGCGAGATAGTTCTTCATCTGCGGATTCCACCCGTCATCGCCCGAGATAAGGTTGTAGATGTTGTATGTTCCGTTTGGATTTTTGAATGCCGAAAGAATTTTCTTTCCGGTCATGTCAATCGTGAACCACGGCTCTTCTCTCTGCCATTCAATGTTCTTGTTGTCGTTTCCTGTAACATTGTAGATGTAGTTCCGCTGGTCGGTTATTGGCTTCAGAGCCCATCGATATGTAGGCTTTACGCTGATGTTGTCCCAATGGCAGTCTACCATCACCACCGAGCCGCCCGACCGTGTTATGTACTGCTCCCTCATCACGGCGTAGAACGTGCAGTTCAGGAACACCACGCCCGAGCTGATGGTGCTGTGCAGAGGCTTGTTGCTGTAAAGGCTTATCTTGCAGTTTTCGTAAACCGCCATGCTGTTAAGTCCGTTCTCGCTACATTCCATCTCGCAGTTTTCGTAGAGAGTGCGGTATGCGCCGACGAAAGGCGACATGAGTGCCCTTCCGATGAAGCGGCAGTTCTTGAAGTAGAATCTGTCGCCCATTGCTATTCCGATGGATGCCTGAACGTTGGTGTTGGTGCGCCTTTTGCGGCTCAGTTCGGGTTTGAGCTGATAGACGAGGTCGGTAGAGCAGTAGTTTCCGAAGGTGATGTTCTCGGCGGTAACGTCTTCGCCAATCCAGTAGAACATACAGAAGTTTTTGTTTGCTCCGAAGCCGTTTCCGCGGTTGCTTGCCAGAACTACGTTGTGAGGGTCGGCACTCAGCCCGATGAGTCTAACCTTACTCAGATTAACCTTCATGCCAACGGCAGGCATCGACTTTGTGCTGCTTTTCCTTGTCGAGGGGTCGTCGGGGTCGTCAATCCAGTAAACGTTTGGGGTTATGTATATGTCAATCGTGCCCAGTTCTCTTATTTTCCGGTTCTGGGCTGACTTAATGGCATCGTTTACGTTGTTGTATACGTGCTCAATCTCGATAGGCGTTCTGCTTGGATCTACAAGATACACGCTCATGCCCGTGGTAAGGGTTTTACCTTGGTACATGAACTTTTGCTGCGCCGTGGCATTCAGGCAAAAGACAAAAATGGTTAAGAATGTCAAAAGTCCTTGTTTCATCACATCTTGTCTTTAATGCAACAAATATACAAGAAATGTTTAATATAAAAGTGCTGTTTTGGAATTTGTTTTTTACAAAATGACATGAATTTTGTTTCTTTTTTCGAGAGAGAGAATTTTTTTTGCATTTTAAATCAATTTTTTTGTCGGAATATTTGGAATTTAAAAAGAAACCCTTATCTTTGCAATGTGTTTTTCATAGTATTAGATTTAAGGTTAACAAGGTTGGGTGCAGGCGTGCACCCTTTTTTCGTTTTATGCCCTTGCTGATGCTCAATCTTTCTGAAAAACTGGCGGAAAATCCTTTGGACGAATCATTTAAATGACAGATTTTTAGCGCATGCCGCGCCGAAAATCATTTTTTTTGTCTATTTTTGCACCTCAACTGAAAGATTATAACATGAAAGTAAGAAAATTATTTCTTTTTGTTTCTGCCATGTTCATGGTTTGTTCTGTCGAAGCCAAGGATGTGATTGTTGAAATGCAGAACAATGTCAGTATGATTCGCGAGAATGAGATTGTTGAAATTCCTCTTGAACGCATTAGCGCAACTCTCGGACTGAAGGCGGGCGACCGCATATCGGTGATGGATGCCTTCCACAAAGAGGTTCCTACTCAGATAACTTACGACCGCAAACTAATCTTCCCGGCAAACGTTGGAGCCGGAACTCGCGCTGTGTATACAATCCGCTTGGCATCGGGCGTTCCTGCGCCTGAACAGGCCGTTTTTGTATCGCAGTACACAAAGCATCAGGGCGATGTGGTTTGGGAGAACGACAAGATGGCTTATCGCCTTTACGGCCCGAACAACAGCCGCATTGGATTGAGCGAGTGGGGCAACGACGTGTGGCTGAAACGAGTGCCAGAACTGGTGGTTGATGCCCGCATGTCGAACGTTCTGAGCGACGATAACCGAAACAAGGTGCGCACGCTATCTGCCATAGACGGACTGGTGGGCGAGCAGTATGCCGCATCGTTCGACCTTGAGCACGACCACGGAAACGGAATGGACTGTTACAGCGTTGGTGCATCTCTCGGATGTGCCGGAACGGCTCTCGTTGACAATGCCGGCAGAATTCTTTTCTCTGGTTACTACAAGAGTTTTAAGATTCTCGACAACGGACCTCTCCGCCTCACATTTCAGGTTGTTATGAACCCAATTACGGTAAACGGAAGCGTGGTTACCGAGACTCGCACTATTCAGTTGGACCGTAACAGTCAGTTTAACAAGACAACGATTTCTTATACCGGACTTGGCAAGGCTGCAAGCGTAATCACAGGCTTGGTTATGCACAAGGACAACACTACAAGATACGGCATCGCAGCCGACAAGTCGTACATGACTTACGAGGATTTGACTTGCAATCCGCAGAACAATAACGGCAAGATTTTCGTTGCCGCAATGTTCCCACAGACTCCGGTAAAGATTGAGCCTCAGATGCTTGCCGTTGCCGAATCGCAGGGCGGCGTTGGCCATGTGGCAGCCTTCAGCACAATAAACGGCTCGGCGGCTTACACTTATTATTGGGGGGCAGGCTGGACAAAGTTCGGATTCCCAACCCTCGAGGTGTGGAACAACTTTGTGCGCGATTTTGCTGCCAAGGTTAAGAAGCCAATCATTATAACGTTGAAATAATTTTTCATTTTGATAGTTTATACGAATCCTGCAAGTGCGAGAATATCATGCGTTTGCAGGATCTTTTTTTGTTTTGTGAGATTGTTTTTTGGGGGAGAGAACGATTTTTTCTGATAAAAATCTTTACAAAATGTTTGTAGGTATCGGAAAAAGTTGTATCTTTGCATCGCTTTTCGAAAGAAGAGTACTTCTCAAAGAAGTTTGGAGAGGTGGTAGAGTGGTCGATTACAGCGGTCTTGAAAACCGCCGAACGGCGACGTTCCGGGGGTTCGAATCCCTCCCTCTCCGCAAAAAAAGTGTTAAGCGTTAGTTCTTTAAGAGAATTGACGCTTTTCTTTTTTATAAAAACTTACTTAGAAAAGAAAGAAATCGTTGTCTGATTCTGGCTTATGCTTACCGTGCTTTTGTTTGTGTTTTTTCTGCCTTATTTCATCCTATTCCATATTAGAAAAGACGAAGCGATTGGGGCAGATTTCTTGTTTGAATAGAAGTCTGGCACAGGGACGCTACAATGAAGCTGGAGCGCAAGTTTATTGAGAAAGTCTATTGCGTAGAAGGTTGGCAGAGATTGGCTCTCTTTACCGCCTTCTATGCGATATAACATCAGTTCCACCAGAAATGCCATACGGTTGATTTGCGCAGGCTGTCGGCCAAGTCGTTGATAGTGCTGAGTCCTGTCTGTGTAAGAATGTCGGGGCAGAAGGTGTGCTGTTCTTTGGCAAGGTGCAGGCTCTGTGTTCCTTCGACAGGCTGCGGAGCAGTCATCTCGATAGTGTTGTATGTGATGAATGCCGGCGCGGCTCCGTATTGCTTAAACCAGTATTTGCCAACGCTGACAAAGGCTTTTTTGCTGGGGCAGTCGTTCCATCCGCCAAACGGAAACCATGCGAGAGCCTGCCACGGCTCACTTACTGGAATCTCTGCCAGAATTGCAGCATCAGAACTGTTGTAGTCGTCGAGGCACAAGTCGTGCAGTTCGTAGCCTTGGTTTGACGGCTTGCCCAGAAGTTCGTTGTATCTGTACGAACCACCGTATTCGTTCCATTTTTTTTGCAGCGTGTTTTCGAGCCATTTTTTGCCTTCGCTGTCCGATGCTATGTCTATCAGTTCTTTGCGCTTGGAGTTGATGTAGTTTATGCTTATTTCTTCTCCTGTTACGATGTTGAATTCTTTCATAATCTCGTCGTACAGGATGTCGCTTATAAAGACAATAATAGGAACGAACCCTTCCTTTTTGCCGCGTTCAAGTGCCTCGTGGTAAGTCTTTTCTATCTCGTCGGCCATGTTGAGTCCGAAGAATGTGCAAGGACAGTCGGCCAGTATTCTGAATTTGTCGAACAATTGTTTTTCTGCTTCAGCTTCTTTAGCTTTCTGTTCTTTAACGTAAGGGTTGTTCTTTCTGAATTCCCGTTCTTCCTTTTCGTCAGGGCCAAACATAATCAAATCTATCAGTTTTTCCGATTCATCTTGTTTTTCGTCTTCTTCTTTTAAGGAAAACTCATTTTCGTTGCCGGCTTTGTTATATATAACGCCTATTAAAATGACAACAAATATTATTATTGTTAGTGCGATAGGAAGGTTGCTCACGCAAATAAATTTGCCATATACTAAGAATTTTATAGCAAGTACTATTGTTGCAGAAATTATGAAAGTGATATACCTGTCTTTTTCCATAATGTTTGTTTTTAATATTGATTATTTTTGAAATGGTTCTCTCTTTGTTGTCGAAACGTCCGAACCAATGTGCTTTCAATGATTCGGACGCTGTTATGTGGAAATACGGTTTAGTCCCACCAGAAATACCATACGGTTGATTTGCGCAGACAATCAGCCAAGGTATTTACATAGCCTACTCCTTGAGAAACAATGTCTGTGCAGAACGCGTATTGTTCTTCGGCAAGTTCGAGGCTTTGATTGTTGCTTACAGGCTTAGAAACGGTCATCTCAAGAGTGTCGTAGGTGATAAGCGAAGGAACTGCGCCATATTTCTCGTACCAATATTTGCATACGTTTACAAGATCCTTCTTCTCTGGGCATGCATTCCAGTTGCCAAATGGGAACCATGCTATTACTTGCCAAGGTTCTTTCACCGGAACTTCAACGATGAGCATTGGAGGAGTTTTCTCTTGGCTGAAAATAGACAGTTCTTTCATTCCTTGCTGGTCGTTTACCGGTTCGCCCAAAATCTCATTGTATGAATCGTCTTTCAGGTCTTTCAACTCTTTTTGCAGCCATTTCTTTCCCTCTTCGGCAGATGCTTCGGCTATCAGTTTTTTGCGTGTCGAACGTATTGTCTGAATATCAATCTTATTTTCATCTTCCATTCCTAATTCAGAACTGATAGCCGTGTATAGTATGTCGTTTACATATATAAGCAATGGCACGAATCCTTCTTTCTTTCCTCGTGCAATGGCGTTGTTGTAATGGCGCAAAAACTCGTTTCCTGATGTTGGAGGATAGTAGGTGCATTTGCAGTCGGCTATTTCCTTGAATTTCGCAACCAGTTCGGTGTTGTCTTTCTCCGAATCGTTTTTCATTATCTCTTTCTTGATGAGTTCGTCTGTGAGAATCTGAGTGTTGTTCGAGTTTTTGCAAGACTGTAAGGTTGTTGATGCGACCAAAATGGCGCATAGAGTAAAGTTCGCTTTAAAGTTGAATTTGGTCATAAAGGTTTGTCTTTTAATTATTTAAAATGATTTTCTCTGTACTGCTGGGGCGTTACGCCCACGTTTTTTCTGAACGCGCGGATAAAGTACGAATAATCTTCGTAGCCGAGCGATGTGGCGATGTTCTTTATCGGCTTGTTTGTTGTTACCAGCGCAAGTTCGGCAAGCTCGAGTTTGCGCTTGGTTACGAACTGGTTGGGTGTCTCGCCGGTGTGCTCTCTGAACGTGCGGAAGAAATGCCCCTTCGACATGCAAGCCATGCTGGCAAGATGGTCGAAATCTATGGTCTGACCGATGTTTTTGCGGATGTAGGTAAGCGTCTGCTGAATGCGATTGTCCTTGACCTCGCTCTTTGCACTCGCCAGTCTGAGAAAGCGCGACAGAAGGATTATCATGATGCCGTGCGACTCAACTTTTTTGTGAAACGCGCTCTGCTGATTCTTCAGATAATTGTCTACGAGAGTCTGATGATTGTCGTAGGTGTTCGGGTTGGATGCCGGAATCTTCAACTCCGGATTTATATCGCACAGCCGCTTAATCAGTTCGAGGTCGCCGGGCTGAGCCTCGACCTCTACGGGCATTTCCAAGTCCTCCAGAATGGCTGGCTCGTTCTGTATATCTTCGAAAATATGAATGTAGTAATGTACGAAATGCGAATTGCAGAAGCAGTTGTGAACCGTGTATGCCGGAATCATGTAAAGATGATGCGGCGTGAGCCTGAATCTGCCCGAAGGCAGTTCAACTTCGGCTGTGCCCTCGGTAACGTAATAGAGGCGGAGGAAGGGACTTCGCACATTTGTCCAGTTCCAGTCGCCGTTGTGGTAGCAGCATCCGGCGTTGAGGGCAAGCAAGTGAAGCCGTTCGACAGGAATATTCATTTTTTTTGTTTATTTGTGAAAACTTCTGCAAAGAAACAAAAAAAGACAAAATATCAAGGCTTTATGTCGTGTTTTTCTTCAGAAATGTTAAGATTGTCCTATTCTTTGTGCTTTTTGTCTGACACTTTTTCTGCTGTTAATCCGTATCTTTGTGGCAGAAATCAGATATTTGAATATGAAGATAATAGGAAGAAGGACAATCGTTGGGTTATGCGCATTTCTTGCCTTATGTGGCAAGGCTGGCGCACAGAATGTTGTGGAAGAAAGTCTTTCTCGCCACAACTTTTTCTATGCAGGGCAGAGTAAGCGCCTGAGAATGTTCAAGGTGCAGAATGGAGCCGTGGCGTGGACTTACGACAATGCTCAACTGCCAGAGTCGGAGAGGCTGAAGGGAGAGATTAGCGATGCCATCTTGATGAACGACGGACACATTCTGATGGCGCATCAGTTTGGAATAACCGAGATTGACGGTAGCGGAAAAAACGTGTGGCACTACGACGCACCGCAGGGATGCGAGATTCATACCGTGCAGCCGATAGGCACTACGCACGTTGTTTTTGTGCAGAACGGAAAGCCTGCAAAGATTGTGGTGATGGAGATTCCGTCGAAACGCATCGTGCGCGAGTTTGAGGTGGCTACAAACGAGAAAGGCTCGGTTCACGGACAGTTCCGCAATGCCCGGTTGACATCGCGCGGCACTCTTCTTGTTGCCAACATGGGACTTGGCTGCATCAGCGAGTACAACTGCGAGGGCAAGGAGATTGAACGCTGGAGCGGATTCAAGCCGTGGTCTGTTCAGGAACTTCCGAAGGGCAATATTCTGATAACAGGCAGAAAGGGAGAAATTCAGGAGATGAACCGTCAGGGACAGATTGTCTGGCAAATGAATGTTGCGCAGATTGGTGTTACCCAGCCGCAGAAAACTGTCAGACTGAAAAACGGGAATCACATTGTAAACAACTGGTACAACGAGTGGAACAAGACTCCGATGGACAGCGCAAACGCGCCGGTTCAGGCCGTGGAGATTGACCGAAGCGGAAAGGTGGTTTGGCAACTCCGCGCATGGAAGAAACCCGATTTAGGTCCTTCGACCACCATTCAACTTTTGGGCGAGGCTGTTAATCGCAAGCGGATGTTTTTCGGCGAGTTCAACCCAGTCAGCCCTAATCTTTTCGTTGCGCCAAACCAGCCGCTGGGCGAGGGCAAGGGTATCAATCCCGGCAGAGTGGCATGGATTCACAATCCCGGCGTGGCATCGTGGGACGGTCGCACCGGTCTGTGGGTTGAAGACCGATGGAACAATCAGCAGAAAGCCGATGCCATGATTCGCGAGGCCATCATCCAACTAACCGGCGAAACTAGGGTGCAGAAGGCTTGGAAGGCTCTGTTCTGCCACTTCAACAAGGAGCATGGACGCGGCAGCCGTGGCTACAAGAAAGGCGAGAAGATAGCAGTAAAACTGAATATGAATAACGCCATTACGCACCACGACACAATCGAGTTGAACTCTTCGCCGTTTGTAACGCTGGCTCTCGTGCGCTCAATGGTGCGCGACGGCAGAATACGTGAGCAGGACATCGTTTTGTGCGAGCCGAGCCGTGCCATAACCGACAGCATCTACAACAAGGTTCACCGCGAGTTTCCGAAGGTTGTGTTTATCGATAACATCGGCGGAGACGGCAGACTGAAGTGCGAATATTATCCAGAGCAGATAACCTATTCGGCTGATAACGGCAAGCTGGCGCGAGGATTGGCAAAGTGCATCGTCGATGCCGACTATCTGATAAACAGCGCGTTGCTGAAGACTCATTCGGGCCCCGGCGTAACTCTGACGACGAAAAACTGGTATGGCGCAACCGACATCTCGCTTATTTGGCGACGAAATGCACACAGTAATTTTAGTCCCGACAAACGCCACGGAAAGCCCGGCTACAAGACGTTTGTCGATTTCATCTCGCACAAGAATCTGGGGCGGAAATGTTTGCTCTTCATAATTGACGGAACGTACGGCTCGCGCGATGTGAACGGAGCACCGAATCCGAAGTGGCAGAAAGAGCCGTTCTGCGGCGATTGGGCTTGCTCGCTCATCGTGTCGCAGGATGAGGTGGCTTGCGATGCCGTAGGGGCTGACATTCTGATTGGCGAATGGCCGGAGTTCGGAAGTCTGAACTATTGCGACGAGTATCTTCGCGAGGCGGCGATGATTCCGAATCCCGTAAGCGGAACGGTTTACAGGCAAGATGGCAAGCCGCTTACTGCGCCTCTCGGCCTGATGGAGCACTGGAACAATCAGAAGGAACGAAAATACAAGAAAATAGATTTGAAATACAAAAAAATGTAAGGAAAAAATGTATATTTGCGGACTAATGTCTTTGAAAATCTTTTTATAAAACACAAAACATTATTTATGACAAACTCAAGAGTTATTGCTGGCTTGCTGTGCTTTGTCTGCACAACTGGTGTTTTTGCCGACGAGAACGACAATCCTGCACAGATTGTAGACAGCATTTCTGAAGTAAAAGTAACGGCAGCACGAATCAGAAGCAACAGCAGTCATGTGCCGCTGAACATCTCGGTTGTGGGAAACCATACGCTTAACCGACAGCACAGAACAAATATCTTGCCAACGCTCAACGAACAGATTCCGGGACTGATGATTAACGGCCGTGGAGTTATGGGATACGGCGTAAGCACGGGCGGAACGGGCGGCATGATGATGCGAGGTATTTCGTCGGCTGCTGGTCAGGTGATGGTTCTCATCGACGGACATCCCCAGTACAACGGAATCTACGGACATTCAATAGCCGACAGCTATCATACTCTCGGGGCTGAGAAAGTTGAGGTCATAAGCGGTCCGGCAAGCATTTTGTACGGCTCAAACGCAATGGGCGGCGTTATTAACATCATCACGCGCGAGGCTGGAGAGAACCGTAGTCCGTGGGGCACAACGCGCATCAACATAGGCGGTGGATTTTACGGAACGCTCATGACCGACGCATCGCATCAGTACAAGAACGGCAGATTCTCGAGTAACGTGGCTGTTGAATATAACCGCTCGGACAATCACCTTCAAAACATGGATTTTGAACAGTACGGCGGACTGGCAAACCTCAAATATCAACTTTGCGAGAGTTGGAATGTCTACGGAAATGCCGACATCACGCACTTCAACGCATCATATCCCGGCACGGTGCAAAGCCCTATGCTCGAGGCCGACCAGTGGATTACTCGCGGAGCGGTGAATCTTGGAGTAGAGAATAATTACGAGGGCACAAGCGGACGTATCAGCATATACGACAACTTTGGTCGTCACAAGATAAACGACGGTTACGTCAACGCAGTCGGAGCAACTCCGCAGACACGTTTCTTCCGCTCGCGCGACCATCTTTTCGGCATCAACGCCTATCAGAGTGCGAGTCTTTGGAAGGGCGGAAAGGTGAGTGTTGGTGCTGACTATCAGCGAATTTACGGAAAGGCATTCTACACAAGCCGCGAGACTGGCGAGGTGCTCGAAACGCAGAACAAGCAGTCGGGCAAGGAAAATATGTACGAGTTTGGCATTTATGGCGAGGTTAGTCAGGAGATTAGCCAGTGGCTCACGCTCGATGCCGGTCTGCGATACGACTGTCATTCGGTAAGCGGTTCGGAGGTCATTCCGCAGGGAGGAATCGTTTTGCGCCCTATTAAGAACGGCGAGTTGAAGGCAATTGCTGGCAAGGGATTCCGCAACCCGACGATGCGCGAGATGTATCTCTATCCACCGTCAAATACCGACCTCAAGCCAGAGCGACTTTACAACTACGAACTGTCGTGGAGTCAGCGCATCGACAACGGCGGATATCCGTTCTTCGACTATAAGGTTTGCGGCTATTACATCAAGGCCGACAATATCATCCAGACTGTAAACCGCAAGAATATCAATACCGGCGAACTCACAAACAAGGGTGTTGAACTTAGTCTGAGAGCCGGCCTTAACAGTCATTGGAATCTTGTTTCAAACTACAGTTATCTCAACATGAAGAACGCTGTTGTAGGTGCGCCAAAACACAAAGGCTATTTCGGAGCAGAGACAAATTACGGCAAGTTCAGCGCAACGGTAGGAATGATGGTTGTAAACGGACTCTACACCGCTGTTGGCGAGAGCGAGACGACCGAGAACTTCGCGCTTCTCAACGCTTGCGTAAACTACGCAGTTTCGTCATCTGTAAAGTTGTGGATAAATGGCGAGAACCTTTTGTCTCAGAATTACGAGTATGTGTTTGGCAATCCAATGCCAAAGGCTACATTCATGGGTGGCGTAAGCTTTGAATTCTGAAAATCAGAAAGATATTTTCCATAAAAGGGAGTAAGATGCAAAGTCTTGCTCCCGTTTTTTAGTGTTTAGAGCCAAAACTTATAGCCAAGAGTAATCTGTACAACGCGGTTTTTGGCATCTCCCGATTCCGTATATTTGTCGTGGGTTGCATTTGTTATTCCGATATTGTAGCGGATGTCAAACTGAAGATTGTTGAATTCGTATGACACACCGAGTGGAATTGCGAGGTCAAAATCGCGAGTGAAATTATCAGCATTTATCGTCGTGCCATCAGCCGTGAGTTTGAATTTGCTTCTTATCCGAAATCCCGGCTGAATGCCGGCTTTCACCGCTAAACCGTTGGATGCGTAAATGTTTGCCATTATCGGGATGTTAATGTAATCCAGAATGAGATTGCAATCTGCATCGGGTGCAGCCATATCTGTAATTCCAATTTCTTTGCTGTCTCTAAATCCTTGCTGCGAATATATTGCGCCGACAGAAAGTGATAAGTTCTGATGGACGAAATACTCGGCTTCAACGCCTGCGGCAAAGGCTCTGCGTGACTTGGCATCCCCAGCTGGCATTGTTGCGATGTTAAGTCCGATTTTAGGCTGAATGTTGAGGCTGCCGACCTCACTTTGCGCATTTGACATTAGCGGCATCAGAGCCACTATTGTCGGTAAAAGATGCTTGTTCTTCATGAATTGCTTTAATTAGTAAAATGTTATTCATGAATATAACGGAGTTTATCATTGTTTTGTATATTGAAGGTATAGATTTAGACAAAAAGATTCGCGCAGAAAGTCCCGAAAAACTTTCTGCGCGAGTTGTTGTTAAGACGAGAATTTTTACATTTTCACTTCCACCTTCTTGCCGTCATACTCTACGACTTTGCTCTTGCCGTCTGGCAATACGACCTTGAAAGAACGGTTCTTCAACATTCCGTCGAAACTGCCTTTAACATCGCTTATAATCAATGCTTTTGCTGAATTTTTCCAAGTGAACAGAATTTCTGAATATTTGCCGTTTTCGTAGTTGTAGTTGTCGCCCTCGTCCTCGTAAAGCGTAAAACTTCCGTCTTTGCCGGGATAGAGGCGGATTTCGAGACTGCTCCAATCCTTTTCTGTAACGTACTGCATTTCAGGTGCTAACGGCAATATACCGCCAGCCTTTATGAACATCGGCGACTTGTCGAAAGTTGTGGTTAACGTAACCTTCTGACCGCCTTTGTAAAGTTTTCCGGTGTAGAAATCGTACCAGTCGCTGCCTTTCGGAAGGTATTTGACGGTTTGTTTTGTCTGAGTGAAATCAACATTTGCAACCTGCTTATTGTCAGCGTTGTTTCTGTCCCAGCCCGACATTTCGTCGGTCTTGATGATTTTTTCTTCGGTGTACTGAGCCTCCACAACCGGGGCGGCGAGAATGATGTCGCCAAGCAAAAATTCGTCTGCCATTTCCCAGACATTTCTGTCAGCGGCAAAATCACTGAACAACGGACGCAAATAACTGCCGTTGTTGCTCGTTACCTGCCAAGCCGTACTGTAAAGATACGGTAAAAGTCTGTATCTCAGACGGATACATTTTTCGATGGCGTCATACACGGGCGTGCCTTTTTCGCCAAACTGCCAAATCTCCCTCGGAGCGTCTGCACCGTGGCTGCGGAACACAGGACAGAACAAGCCGTATTGCATCCAACGTACATAAAGTTCCTGATACTGAGGATTTTTGGGTGCGCTGCCCGGCCCCATAACATTGTAAGCGTTGCAGAAAAATCCGCCGATGTCGGTATTGAAATTCGGATTGCCGGTAAGCGAGAAATTAAGTCCGGCAGGAACTTGTTTGCGCAACATATCCCAAGTGGAATTAACGTCGCCGCTCCACATATTGCTGCCGTAACGCTGCTGACCCGCAAACGCACTCCTCGTCATTATAAAGACACGTTTTTTGCTTGATTCCTTGCGCTGAGCATCGTAAACGCCGCCCACCGTGCAGAGCGGAAACGCATTTCTGAGCGAGCGGAATGTCCCGCCGGGAACATCGCCTGCCTTGTGGTCGTAATTTTCGGCTGTCGGATAAAAACAGTCGGGGTCGGTAGAGTCCATCCACCAAGCGTCAATGTCGTAGTCAAAAAGCGTTTTGAGGTTTTTCCAATAAATTTTACGAGCCTCCTCGCTGAACGGGTCATAAACACAAACGCCTGACGGATAATCCATTACAGGCGGCCAGACATGCGAAATACCGCTCTGAGGCCATGTCTGAAAGTCAAAGAGCAAGTCTTTCTCCTTCAACTCCCTGAAAGCCTTTGTCATAGGACCGAAACTTGCCCAAATCGAAATCATAATGTGGGCGTTTTTCTGATGAACTTTTTGCACCATCTGTTTGCCGTCAGCAAAATCCTCCGAAAGAAAATCCATCGCGTTCCAAAGGTAATTGCTGCCCCAATACTGCCAGTCCTGAATGATACCGTCAAGCGGAACTTGGAGTTCGCGGTACTTGTCAACAACAGAGAGAAGTTCTTTGCTGCTCTTGTAACGCTCTTTCGACTGCCAATAGCCGAAAGTCCACAGAGGAAACATCGGCACTTCTCCTGAAAGTTTCCTCATCTGCTTAATCACGCCGTCAGCCGAGCCGCCAAGCATAAAATAATAGTCTTCGTATCTTGCCACATCCGAGGAAAAAGTCATACCCTCAGCCGTGCCGTCAAACTGCGTCGGAGAATAATTGTCCCAGAAAAGTCCCCAGCCGTTGATGCTCTGAACCACATTTTGAAAATCTTGAAGATTAGACTGTTCCATCAAAATATGCGCATCGCGGCGGTTGAGTTTGCCGTCTTGAATTGTCCCCAAACCGTAAATCGCCTCGTCTTTTTTCAGGAGAAATTTTTGGGTGAGCCTGAAAGTGTTCAAATTAACAGCATGTCGGGGAAATTCTGCCGTCCAAGCCCCTTCCGCCAAAAGAAGTTTGCCTTTTGCATCATAAAAACTGAGCGCATCAGTCTGCGGATTGTACTTGACGGTGATTTTTGCGCTTGACACGGAGTTTGTCTTTTTAGTAACAGAGACATCTTGCGGCTTTAATGTTACCACAAGACTCTGACCGCCAACGGGTTGGTCTTTAATGGTTTTTGTTACCCTGACAATTTCAGGAGTATAAAACTGTACTTTTACGCAGGTCTGTCTCGCCTGCCAAACTTTACTGCTCTGCGCCCAAAGTCCCGACGGGACAAGGCACGCGAAGACAGACACAAATAGAAAAATTTTTTTCTTCATTTTGCTGCTATTAGGATTTTTTATTCGAGTTATATATTTGTATTTCGGAGAGCAAAAATACTGATAAATTTTTGTTTAACGGTTGTTTAATGTCCGAAAATGATAGTAAAAAGGCTTGAAAAATAAAAAGATATCGACCAACTGAATGTTTTTGCCGATTATTCTCATTTTGCTTGTTTTGCAGAATGATGCGTCGAAAAAAATCGGACAGAAGAACGCCTTGTCCTTCTGTCCGATGATTTGATTATTTGTTGAAAATGTATCCTAAAGATAATTGGATTACTCTGTGCTTTGTGCCTTCGCGAAGGGCGTCGTTCAGTCCGAAATTGTATCGGGCATCAACCTGAAATCTGCCAAATTCGTATGAAATTCCGACGGGGATTGAAAATTCTAAACGAAATTCTGGCGTGATGCTTTCGTCCTCATCGTAACTCCAATGTTCTGTAAGTCTGTTTCCTTTTTTCTTGCCGTAAACAAACATGCCAGGTTGAACACCTCCTTTTATAGCCAAACCTTTCCAGAGATAGACATTAAGCAGTAAGGGCAGATTGATGTAATCCATCTTGTATACACCAAAGCCTTCAGCATGGCTGCCTTGCTGAGAATACATGAGTCCTATGGAGTAGACACATGGATTTGAAGTCGGAATCTGCGCCTCAAATCCAACGTTGAATCCTTGGCGAGTGCTGTAATGGTCGTAATAATCATCGTCTGTAAGTTTTGACCAGTTAATGCCTGCTTTGAATAACATGTTCTTGTGAGTTTTTTCTTCTTGTGCGTTGCAAATTAGCGATACAATTGCAACAAATGCTGTTAAAATGTACTTTTTAGTCATGATTTTTTACGTTATTTTGTTCTTATATTGAAATGTTATGCTATTGAGTTTACTTCTTCGATTTTCTGCCGAATTTATATCCTACGGTAATCTGGGCAACTCTGTGTGAATAGAAGTTTGAGTAAACCACTCCGATATTGTATCGGGCATCAATCTGAAATCTGCCAAATTCGCAAGCCATTCCGAGTGGTACGATTGCAAATTCAAGTCCGCCGTCTTGATTATAGTTTGGATTATCCTCACTGTCTGAAAATCCAAGTCCCAACTGCGCTCCTGTCTTTAATGCAAAATTTGGAGTTATGTAGAAACTTGCCATACACGGAAAGTTAACAAAGCGGAAATCTATGTTGCAGTCTGTTGCCATGCTGCTGTCGTAGTGGTTGTAGTATCCTTGAACCGAATACAATGCGCCGTACGAAAGGGCAATCTTGTTGCTCAAGGCAACTTGCCTTTCCAGTCCGATGGCGAAACCGTGGCGTGGCTTAATAAAGTTTGAGTTGACCGTGGCAAGATTGTAGCCTGCCTTTACAAGCCAGAATCTGTGTTGGTCTCGTGTGTTTTGCGCATTACAAATTAGCGATAAAAATGCGATGATAACAGTTAAAATATATTTGTTCTTCATTATGAATCGTTATTTTTTAATAGTGAAACTTATAGCCCAAAGTTAAGTGCAGAGTCTGGGTTCTGATTGATGGAAATTCTGCTCCGTCAATTGCATTGGTGATTCCGATGCTATATCGTGCATCAATCATAAAATTCTTGAGGTTTATCGACAAACCCAATGGAATAGAAAAGACAAGGTCGTTTACAGGTTCTGTTTTTTTGTGTAGAAAAGGGTCGTAATACGATTCATACGTCTGATAATTGTCACTGCTATTGTCATAATAATTTTCATAAAAATTACCATTGTACCAATAAGTACAGTTATCTGTAATAGTAAATTCTGGCTCAATTCCTGCTTTTACAGCAAGTATGTTCTTGTTATCTATGTAATAGTTGAGCATAAGAGGCAGGTTGATGTAATCGAGCCTTACATTAGTATATGTGTAAAATACGGTTTCTCCGTCGTAACAGTCTTTGCCACCTTGTTGCGAAAATTCTGCTCCGTATGACAGCGACAGCTTCTTTGCAATAGGGTGCTGCGCTTCGAATCCGAAGGTTAGACCGTAGCTCGAACGGCTGTATTTTGTACTTACGTCGCAGATGTTCAGACCTGCTTTTGCAACAATGAACTTTCTGTCGTCTTGCGCATGGCAAATTAGCGACAAAAATGCCGCGAATACGGTTAAAATAAATCTTATTCTCATGATAAAATTGGATTTTAAAGTGATGCTTTTACCTCTTTTGTGCGAAAACGTCTTTGGTAGTGTTGATGCACGAATCTGTTTCTAAGTTTGTTGGAAGAATTTATGACACATAACCAATGGCTTGTTTTGCGCTTTCCTGATTTTAGTTTTTCTGAAAAAATCCGGGCAGAACGAGTAGTTAATCTCTTCTGCCCGGCTCTTTATTTAGTGAAGTATTGAATTACTTTTTAAGCTTTGCAAGACTCTCCTTCAAGGCTGCAATCTTAGTCTCGGCATCGCTCTGCTTCTTGCGCTCAAGGGCAACAACCTGCTCAGGCGCATTTGCTACGAAACGCTCGTTGCCAAGCTTCTTCATTACGCCGGCAAGGAAGCCTTCGAGATGCTTCAGTTCTGCCTCTTGCTTTGCAATCTCGGCATCCATGTCGATGAGGTTTCCAAGTGGAACGGCATATTCAGTTGTGCCGACAAGGAATGCTGCTGTGCCGTCGCCCTTAGCTGCAACCACCTCGATGCCCGAAAGGTTAGCCATCTTGATGATTACGCTGTTGAATGCCTCAACAGGGTTGCTTTCAACCACCTGAAGGTCAACAACTTCTTTCTGTGCG
>Ga0256405_10001862_pt1 | contig 53579 bp, 50 predicted proteins | sample RumenRJG_02DNA_FD_189096 | JGI IMG/M metagenome (GOLD analysis project Ga0256405, IMG submission 189096) | Bovine rumen microbial communities from Lethbridge, Alberta, Canada - RJG_02 | ecosystem: Host-associated > Mammals > Digestive system > Stomach > Rumen | place: Canada: Alberta... | reverse complement strand
GTCGTGCCCGTGGCCGTGTTCGTGGTCGTGTTCATGGTCATGCCCATGGTCGTGTTCATGGTCATGCCCGTGGTCGTGCCCATGGTCATGTTCATGTTCATGGTCATGCCCATGATCGTGCCCATGGTCATGCTCGTGGTCGTGTTCATGGTCGTGTTCATGGTCATGCTCGTGGTCGTGTTCATGGTCATGCTCGTGGTCGTGTTCATGGTCATGCCCGTGGTCGTGTTCATGGTCATGCCCATGGTCGTGTTCATGGTCATGCCCATGGTCGTGTTCATGGTCATGCCCGTGGGCGTGCCCATGGTCATGCTCGTGGTCGTGTGGCATCTTGCCATCCCCTTTCGCAAATATACGAATATAAACCCTAAATTGTAGCTATTACAAGATAAAACATTTACTCTATCGGTTTCGTTTTTCGAAAAGCCGCGCCAAAAACGATCAGCCGGAAAAACCAATCCATGAACATGGCATACCATACCCAAAGTACGTCTTTCCCAAGCCATGCCACAAAGATATAGGCAAAACCGAGTCGAAAAACAAGCATCGCACTTATGGCGACCAGCATAGGAAAGACTGCCCTGCCGATTGCCCGGAAATAATACGGAAGCAGGAACGCAACGGGCCATAGGATCATCGCCAGCGAATGGGCCAGAAGAAGTTCCTCCGCCATATACGCGGACTGAGAAGAAAGATGATAGAACCCGACCCAGATGTTCCTTCCAAAGATCATGACAGCACAGATGGGAAGCAGTCCTGCGTAATTCAGCAAGGTCAAGAGCTTTGTATAGTCTTTTGCCTGTCCCAGTTCACCCGCTCCCCTGCATTGCCCGACAATGGTCATCATGGCAGCGCCCAATGCGTTTCCTGGAAGATACAGGTAGGTCACCAGGTTGCCCGCCACAGCATAGGCGGCAATGGAAGCCGTGCCCAGCGTGGACACGAGGCTTTGGAGCAGCACTTTTCCCACATTGAACAGGCTGCTTTCCACGCCGCTTGGAATTCCGATGGAAAGGATTTCCCGCAGGATCCTCCCGTCCAGCTTGCATTGCCCGAAGTTGTCAATGCGAAGCGCATTGTCCGACGACTGGAGAAAGATACAAATGACAGCAGCGGCAACCATCCGGGAGAGCAGCGTAGGAATCGCAACCCCCTCCACACCCATGCCCAAGCCGAAAATGCACAGCACGTCTCCGGAAATGTTCAGCAGGTTCATTCCGAGGGAAACCAGCATGGACAGCCTCGTATTCCCCACCGCGCGGAAAATGGAAACCGCCGAGTAGTAAATCGCCAGGAAGGGGAAAGAGACTGCGGTAAACCGCATATACACCTCCGCGTCCCGCATGACCTCCGGCGAAACCGTACCAAAGAGAAGATGAAGGATAGATTCCTCGCCGAAGAACAGCAGGAGGGACAAAAGAAGCATGAGGAACGTCGTCACAGAAAAGAGCTGTCCTCCGCTTTTTTTCGCCAAAGCATAATCTCCGCTGCCGATGTACCTGGCGCAGACAACAGTCCCGCCCGCAGTCATGGCAAACAGGAATTGAAGAACCAAATGATTGATGGAATCCACCAGGGAAACGCCCGAAACCGTCGCCTCTCCCACAAAAGCAACCATCAAGACATCGACCATGCCGACCAAAACGGACAAAAGCTGCTCCACCAGCAGCGGCCAAATCATCTGCAAGAGCTGGCGCCAGCTGAACATTCCTTCCTTGCCGCCCATTGCACCATCCTTCCTATTTCGCAAACCGATGGCAGGCCACCTTGTGGCCCGGTTCGATCTCCACTAGTTTCGGCTTTTCCTTTGTACAGCGATCCTGGCAATCCGAACAGCGGTTGCTGAAGGGACAGCCCGGCGGCAAATCCAGAGGACTGGGGGGTTCCCCATTGATGTTCTCGATTTTCCTGGAAAAATCCATCCTGACATCAAATACAGAGTTCAAGAGCGCCCTGGAATAGGGATGGCAGCAGACATCGGAAAGACCTCCCCCCGGCATGACTTCTACAATATTTCCCAGGTACATGACTGCCACCTGATGGGAAAAGGACTCGATGAGGGCAATATCATGACAGATAAAACCAATGGAAATGTTCTTCTCCCTCTGCAGACGGGTGACGAGTTCAATGATCGTTTTCTGCACGGAAACGTCCAGGGCACTGGTAGCCTCGTCCATGACGATGAACTCCGGCTCAAGGGCAATGGCCCGGGCGATTGCCACACGCTGGCGCTGGCCGCCGGACATGTTATGGGGGTACCGGTCAGCAAACTCCCCCGGAAGCTCTACCAGTTCCAGGAGTTCCCGCGCCTTCTTGTCCATTTCGGACCGACGGATGCGGTCAAAGTTTAAGAGCGGCTCGCAGACGATCTCCTTGATCTTCATCTTGGGATTGAAGGATGTGGAGGGGTCCTGGAAGACCATCTGGATATGCTGGCGGTTCTCGTGCAGCTCTTTCCCCTTCATCTTCGTGATATCCTTCCCATGAAAGAATATCTCACCCTCCGTGGGAGTGTCAAGGCTCACCAGAAAGCGCATGAAAGTACTCTTGCCACAGCCGGATTCGCCAACGATGCCCAGTGTCTTTCCCTTATAGAATTTCAAGTTCACATCATTGCAGGCGGTCAGCATACGTCCGTCATTGGTAGGAAAGCGACGCGTCACATGACGCGCCTCAATCAGAAGATCCTTTTCATCAAACATAGCGTCTACCTCCCAAAGTCGGCACCGCATCCAGGAGAAGCTTGGTATACGGATTGGTTGACTGATGGAGTATGTAATCTCGTTCCCCCCGGTCGACAACCTCGCCTTGCTTCATGACCACGATCTTGTCGCCCATATAAGCAGCTACCCCCAGGTTGTGGGTCACGATGATAATGCTGGTTCCATACTCGTCGCGAAGCTCCATGAACTGCCGGACAATCTGTGCCTGGGTCGTCACGTCAAGGGCCGAGGTAGGCTCGTCGGCCAGGAGGAGCCTGGGCTGATAGGTCATGCCCATGGCAATTCCGACGCGCTGGCGCTGCCCACCGGAAAGCTGGAAGGGATAGGAACGCATGATGCGGTCCCCATCCGGAAGACGCATCCGCTCAATCATTTCGACGCCCTTCGCCCAGGCCGCCTTCCTGGAAAGTTTCTCATGGGTAATGATATATTCCACATAGCTGTCCCCGATCAGCCGCGTCTGGTTCATCATGGTGCCACTGTCCTGAAATATCATGGACACATCGAGGCCGCGCAGACCCCGCCATTCCTCATCCGTCAGGTTCAGCAAATCCGTGCCGTCGTAGGTAATGCTGCCGGCAGAAACTCTGCCCCCTCCGGGAAGCAGGCCCATGATCGCGCGGATCACGGTGGTTTTGCCGCTGCCGGATTCGCCGACAATACTGCAGATTTCTCCCCGTTCCAGATTCAGGCTGCAATTCTTTACCGTACGGTTCTTTCCATAGGAAATATCCACGTTCTTCAATTCTAATAACGACATGATATTCCCTCCTTACTCTTCCCGCGGGTCCAGAATATCCCGGAGATTATCGCCCAGCATATTGAAGACCACCACCGTAATGAAGATTGCCATGCCCGGATATATCATCATCCAGGGCGCCGACTGCATGAAGTCGCGGCTCTCGTTCAGCATGGCGCCCCATTCCGCCGCCGGCGGCTGCGCGCCAAATCCCAGGAAGGACAATGCCGCAAGCTCCATCATCATGCTGCCGATATCCGTCGCCGCCGTGATGACCAGCGTCGTGATCGTATTGGGCAGCATATACTTCCATAGCATGCGCCAGGTACCGGACCCCGTGACGATTGCCGCATCCACATAATCCGTGTGCCGGACCTTCAACACCAGCGAACGCGCCATGCGCGCATACTTTGGCCAGGTCACCAGCATGATTGCAATAATCGCATTGCGCATGCTGGGCCCCATCATACCGGCTACAGCAATGGCCAGGACCAGGCCGGGAAAGGCAATCATCATATCGGCGAGACGCATGATCGTCGCATCCACCCAGCCGCCAAAGTATCCGGAGACCACACCCAGAGCCGTGCCAACCACGAAAATCAATATCACCAGGATGAAAGTGGAAGAAAGGGATATCCGGGCGCCATAGAGGACACGGGCATAAACATCCCGTCCCATCTTGTCCGTGCCGAAAATATGCTCCGCATCCGGCGGCTTGATGGCACACTCCAGACTGCCGGCCTCCGGGTCAATACCACCGGAAAGCATCGGGGCAAAGATAGCGATCAGTACAATGATGGATGCCAATATCCCAAAGAGGACGAAGCCCCGGTTGCTCAAAAATCGATTCTTTGTTGCGTCCATACACTTACCTCCTCAGACGCATGCGGGGATCCACATAATAGTAGGAGATATCCACAATAAGATTGATCAGCATATAAATGACAGAAACCCACAGCACATATCCCTGAACCAGGAAATAATCGGCAGAGGTGATGGCCGCTACCGCAAGATTGCCCAGTCCCGGATAGGAAAAGATGATCTCGACCACACTGGTGCCGCCCAGCAGGGAACCTATGGACAGGCCCAGCATCGTGATCAGCGGCAGCAGGGAATTCGGAAGCACATTGCACCACAGGATCTTTTTTTCCGATATGCCACGGGCGCGGGCACCAATCACATAGTCCGAGTGAAGCTCTTCCAGCACCGCCGTGCGGACCTGACGCGTATATTTGGCCGTCATGGCCACCGCCAGCGTCACCGCCGGAAGGATCAGCGACTCAAGGTCTGCGCCGGAGGAAACAACCGGCAGAAGTCCCATCTTTACACAGAAAACAAGGATCAGCATCAGGCCCAGCCAGAAGTTCGGGATGGACACGCCGAAGAAGGTGATGGCACGCACGAAATAATCGATGGGCTTGTTATGATGCACAGCAGAAAGCACCCCCAAGGGCACGGAAAAAAGCAGCATCAGTATGGTGGAAGCCAGAGTCAGCTTCAGTGTCGGCCACAGGCGGGCCATGAGCAGCTCTGACACCGGTTTGTGCAGCATGAAGGATTCCCCAAAATTGCCCTGCAGGCAGTTGAGGACCCAATCCTTATACTGGACGAAAAAGGGCTTATTGAGTCCCAGTATCTCCCTGGTCTCTTCAATCTGTTCCGTCGTGGGCATGATGCCGCTTGCCGTGAACAGGTTGCGGGCAGGATCTCCCGGGGACAGATAGGTCAGCAAAAAGGTCAGAAAGCTGATGCCGATGAGTACGATCAGCATCTGCAGCAATCTGGAAAGTATCTGGTTCTTATTCATTGTCGTTCTCTCCGTCAAAACATCACAAGAGGATACAGCATGCACCGTATCCCCTTGCAGTTTCTTGTGTAGCCACTCGAAAGCGGATTTTTTCTCTATTACTTCGCGCCGACGGGCTTGATCTCATCGGTAATCCAGTAATAGTCAAGCGGATAAATGTGGGCATACCCAACCTTGTCTGTGTTGTAGACAATGCAGCTGTTATAGTAGCCGTCTACCAGAACGGCTGCCTCATCAATCAGGATCTGCTGCAGCTGGACCATAAGCTCCTCATACCGCTTCGGATCCATGGTAACCTGCAGTTCTTCATAGGCCTTGTCATAGGCATCACTCTTGAAGCCGCAGTAATTATCCTTGTTCTTGCTCCACCAATTGCCCATGTAGGATGTATTGGAACCGGCAATCATGGTATTCCAGTTATTATTATTGAGATCGTACTCACCGGCAACCAGCTTCTGCCACTGGTCGTCAGAACTTCCGTACTCACTCTTCACGCCAATGCCTATCGCCTTCAGATACTGGGTATGGGCATCGGAGAAGTCATTCAGCAGACGGTTCGCATAAGAGACATAGCGGAGCTGGATGTTCTGTCCGTTGAGCTCGCGGATGCCATCGCCGTCCGTATCCTTGATGCCAGCATCGTCCAGCATCTTCTTGGCGCCTTCCGGATCGTATTCATCGGGATTCTTCAGCTGGTCAAAGCCATGCCCCAAAGAACTCGGGATGACCGACGGACCGGGGCTGTACAGGCCGCCGATGGTGTTGGACTGGCAGATGGCCTTGTAGTCGATTGCCTTATGGATGGCCTGTCGCAGCGTCTTGTTTGCCAGCGGATGGCCTTCCTGCATATTCATCCAGCTGAAACCGCAACGGGTACCGGCAGTGATTTCCACCTTGAACTTCTTGTCCTCCTGCATGGCTTTCAGGTCAGCAACGTTCATGATGTTCTCCGCCAGATCGATCTGACCGGCGCGAAGCGCGTTGGCCTTGGCGGAAGCATCCCCCATGAACAGGATCTTGACCTCGTCATAAGGCGGCTTGCCGTTCCAGTAATGGGGATTGGCAACCATCTCATAGCCTACCTGGTCCTTGAAACTCTTCACCATGTAAGGGCCGGTGCCGATGGCGCCGGTGTCGAGATTCTCGGAGCCCTTCACATCGATGATGACCATTGCGGGGTCAGCCAGGCTTGCCGGCATATCGGCATAGGCCTTCTCGGACTTGATGGTAATGGTGCCGGCCGCATCGTCAGCCGTAACAACTGCCCCTTCGTCCAGGAACTTGGTCGGGTTGGTGGAGCCCTTCTTGCCTGCTTCACGGATCCAGTCCAGGGATTCCTTCACCTTGGTGGCCGTCATTTCCGTGCCATTGCTGAACTTTACGCCTTTGCGCAGCTGAAAGGTCCAGGTCTTGTAGTCATCGCTGTGCGTAGCGGATTCCGCCAGCTGTGGGACTGCCTTCACGTTGTCGTCAAATCGGAACAGCGTCTGGCCGACACCAAAGCGGCTGCAGTTCCAGGCTGTGTTGGTCTGCAGCGCAGGATTGATCAGGCCGTCGGAATACATCTGGCATCCAAAGGTCAATACCTTGCCGTCCTTGCCGGAATCCGCCGTCTGGCCGCCACAGCCTGCAATCACACTGCAGGTCAGAAGGCCTGCTGCCAATAAGGAAGCGACTTTTTTGGAAAACTTTTTCATCGAGGTTATTCCTCCCTTTCAATAATTTATAAATAAACGATGAAAGAAAAAGCATCCTTTCATCTTTACTTATTCCATCCATGTGCCCTTCCGGTAATACCAGTACAGCATGGCACCCGCCGTGCCCCAGGTGATGGGATAGACGGCTGCCAGCAGACGGATGTCATGGGCCATCTGCATGAATCCGAACAGGATTGCCGTCCGGAGCAGGCATTGATTGAAGAGCACGATATACATGGGAACCACTGACAGGCCTGCGCCTCGCAGCGTGTCCGCAAAGGTTTCAAGAAACACATAAAAGAAATAGAAGGGAAAAGCGATCCAGATAATGGTGACTCCCATGTCAATGACGGCAGGGTCGGAGTAAAAGATGCCGAAGGTCTCCCGTCCAAAGTAGAGCAGGATGGCTGCCAGCACAAGGGAGTAACCCACGCCAAACCCCAGTGTCAGGCGAAGGCCGCGCTTCACGCGGTCATAGAGCCTTGCCCCCACATTCTGCCCCGCGAAAGTCATCATGGACTGCCCCAGAGCACACAGGGGCATGTAGAACAGAAGCTCGATACGGTAGTAGGCGGTGAAGGCCGCTATGGCCACCACATCGAATCCATTAATGAAATACTGTACGAATACATTCGAAAGGGTCACCACTACGCCCTGCAGACCCGCAGGCAGGCCGATGCGGATGATCTCCCGCATCAATGGGACGTCCACTGCCAGTTTCGATGCATGCATGACCCCGCTTTTCAGCAGATAGTACACAGAAATGAGTGCCGCAAGCACCTGGGAGAGAACCGACGACCATGCGACTGCGAGAATGCCGTTCTCCATATACACGATAAACAGATAATTGGTCACAACGTGTATGATGCCGCACACCAGCTGGATCAGCATGGGAGTCTGTGAATTGCCAAGAGCCCGCATGACACCCGCCGCCATATTGAAGACCAGCATGAATACCAGGCCGAGGAAGAATACCTCCACATAATCAAAGGCATCCTGAAAGATGCTCGCCGGGGTATCCACCACACGCAAGAATTCGGAGGCGGAAAGCTCGCCAACAATGGTCAGCAGAACACCGCCAATGAGCCCAAGGGCCATCGACGTATGGATGGATTTGCTGAGCTGCACCTTATCCCTGCGTCCAAAGGCCTGGGCAATGACGACACCGGCACCGATGCTGATACCCGTGAACAGGTTGACGAGAGCCGAATTCAGGAGCACGCTGGCCCCCACAGCCGCCGAAGCCTCCACACCCAGGAAATTGCTGACAAAGAGAATGTCAACGGTGGTATAAAGCTGTTGGATCAGGCTGGCTCCCAAGAGGGGCATCGCGAACAGCAACAGCCTCCGGACGATGGAACCCTGGGTAAGGTCGAGAGTCTTAGCCAATCTTCTTCACATCTCCCGGCACCGCATTGGTGTGAACATGGGTTTGCGAAGCCTGGGGCACATAGCCCTCCGGCAGTTCCGCGTAAGCGCAGAGCACCCGGCCCGGGGTGATGGAAAAGGCCGGTGTCATATAGAGCATGATGCCGCTGAACTTGGCATGGAATTCCTCCTGTTTCTCACCAAAGAAATCAGTGGTATAGCCCAGCAACTCTCCCTTTTCCACCATTTCGCCGCTGTGCTTTGCGTGGTACCAGCAAGCCGGCCTGTCAGCCTCAAGGTATTCGATCTTGGTCAGTTCCTGTGGCGTGAAAGTGTGGAGATGACTGTGATCGTACCCGGGCGTCATGCCCACATGCTTCAGCACGTGCATGACATCATCCTTGTACGCGTCGATGTCCTCGCGGCAGCAGAATCCCGTGCCGCCGCGCTCCACAAGAATGCTGGGCACACCGTGCAGCGCCGCACAGTTATACGCCCCCGTTGTCGCAGTGGATCGAACCATGTATTCTACATTGATCTGGCTTGCAAGCTCCCGCGACTTATTATTGACCTCTTCCGAAGCGTTTCCGGGGAAGTAGGCATAGGGATGCAGATCCTCCTGAAGATCGCCGCTGTGCAGGTCAAGGTAGTAGTCCGCCTTGAGGATGAATTCATGCAGCAGGAAATCGGCGAGCTTATAGGTGCGGCTAAGGGTTGCATTACCGGGAAAGACACGGTTCAGATTCAGCCCGTCCTCGGGACCGAGCTCCGCCATGCGCGCCCAAAAAGCCGAAACATTCACCGGGTGCATGAGGATGAGACAACCGTAAATCTCTTCGGGATCCAGATCCCTGCCCAATTCCATGGACGCGGCAATCCCCGGATACTCGCTGCCGTGCACACCGGAGGTGACCAGCACGGTAGGGCCGTCATATTTTCCGTTGATAAAAGTTGTTGGAATGGCATTTAACGTGCGCGGCACATCAACAAGCGTGCGAAATTTGGTGCATGGTTCCACATGAAAATTCGAGAAACAGACAGTATGTAACATATATTCTCCTTTGTTTCAATAAAAAAACCCTTTTCCCGCAAGAAAAGGGCATAGTTATACTGCAGAAAAAAAATCCTGAACACCGCCAGGATTTTCCGTTACAGACGCATCTGCAAATCCCCATCCCCATCGCTCGCGGGTCACAGAAGCCTTGCGGGGCTCCCCCACAGGTTCCTACGGTGATTGTCAATCAGGCAGTTCTCCTGGCTCCAGGTCATCGCTCCCCCGTGCCTTCCCAAGGCTTTCGCCCCAGTGACATATATACGGGTTTGCTCTCTGCTACAGTGGCGGGACCGCGCCGGATTCTACCGGACTTCCCTATTAAGTCTTAGGAACTGTGCATCAATAATCGCTTCATTCTGCTTGTCTGAATCCGCCATGGCTGCGTTGTCGTCGTTCGACATAGCCCCGCTATGACTCACTCCTCCGCCTTGTCATGACGAATCCATTCTGCGCATACTGTAGCGATTATTTTCGCCCAATTCCTTACGACACCTGATCCAATCCATATTCAACTGTAACTCCTGCAGGAAAGTCCCTACAGATTTGAAACTATTGTATCACTTCCAAAGTCCCATGTCAATCAAATGGGGGCCTTATTGTCCCTTCTATTATTCAAATAAGACAGTAAATATATATTGACATGCCTGAAGAAGCAATCATTTCAAACAAAAAAATTTCTTTCTTCTTATTATATATTATGATATAATTCTCTAAAAAATCCAAAAGAAACGGAGCCTTTCCCATGGATGATCATCCTTCCAATAAAAGAAACAAGAATTCCTTTGCGTCATCCCTTGTATGGCAACAAAAACCGCTCAGCAAAGCGGAAATATCGGCTCTGGAATACGATGAATGCCGGAAAATGTCCATCCGCACCAAGATCATCCTCTTCCTCGCCGCCGCCCTCTTCATTTTCGGTTTTCTTTCCGTCCTCATCAGCTACCAGGTCTATATGGATTCCGCCATCCAGCATCACAAGCATATCGGCGAAGGCATGGCAAGGCTGGTCGTCAGTGCCATCAATCCAAACAAGGTAAACGAATACCTTGCCCTTGGCAGTACCGCAGAAGGATATGAAGAAACAAAACGCACATTGTACCGCATCAAGGAAACCATGCCTGCCACCGAGTTCATCCATGTCTACAAGATTGAAGAAGATGGCTGCCATGTGGTATTTGACCTGGACACTGACACAGTGAAAGGAGAGGCTCCCGGAACTGTTATCCCTCTTGATGATTCCCTGCAAGAACACCGCCCGTTGCTCCTGCAAGGAGGAAACATCCATTCCATCCTTTCCGAAGACAAAGAACATGGCTGGCTTCTCAGCATATACAGCCCTATTTACGATGAGAAAGGCGTCTGCCAGTGCTATGCCGCCATCGACATTTCCATAGACCACATCCAGACCAAGGCAAGGGATTTCATTGTGACGCAGAGCCTTCTCTTTCTCTTCATCCTTGTTGTCATCCTTCTCGCCGCCTTCTGGCTTGCCAAGTACAACCTGATTCTCCCCATCAACACCATGTCGCATTCTGCCGGCATATTCGCCTACCACAACGAGGAAGCCCTGGAAAAGAGCCTGGAAAGGATCAGCAAGCTCGATATACGCACGGGGGACGAGGTCGAGAACCTGTACCGCTCCTTTGTCACTATGGCGAGAAACAGTGTCCGCTACATGACGGATATCCGCAAGAAAAGCGAGACCATCGCCAAGATGCAGACTGCCCTGATCCTGACCCTTGCTGACATGGTGGAGCGCCGGGACAAGAATACAGGGCAGCATATCAGGAAAACGGCAGCCTATGTGAAGATCATCGCGGAGGAAATGCAACGCAGGGGCATCTACCCGGAAATACTGACCGACGAATACGTCCAGAACATGGTGGAATCCGCGCCGTTGCACGATGTGGGGAAAATCACCATTCCCGACGCCATCCTGAACAAGCCAGGCAAACTGACCGAGGAGGAATTCGAGCTGATGAAGTCCCATTCCTCTGCAGGAGGGAAAATCATCGACACTCTCATCGAGACAGTTCCCGACTCCGATTATCTGTATGAGGCAAAGAATCTGGCGACATACCACCATGAACGCTGGGATGGGACGGGCTATCCCGCAGGGCTCTCCGGAGAGGGAATCCCCCTTTCCTCGCGCATCATGGCCGTGGCAGACGTTTTCGATGCCCTGATATCGACACGAAGTTACAAAAAGGGCTTTCCCTATGAAAAGGCTCTTGAAATCATCCAGGAGGAAAGCGGCTCCCACTTCGACCCGAATGTGGTCGACGCCTTCCTTGCATCCAAGGACAAGATATTGGCCATCGCAGAAGAATTCCATGAGATGGAATTGGACCATTTCTCCTTCGGGAAAAATCTTTGATCAAATAGAAGAGAGGACTGCTACGGCAGCCCTCTCTTTTATTTCGTCTTGGACTTCTTCTCCTTTACCTTCAAATGCTTGTCCAGAAATCTAAATATCTTTCCCATATTCTCTTTGCCCATGAAATCCTTCACATGATGTCCCGCACCCTCCAGGGAAACAAAGGTCACATTGCTGGAACCAATGGTGTGCCGGAGACTGTCAGCGAAATGCTCGCTCTGGGTGATGGGGCAGACATTGTCGGCAGTACCGTGCCCGATAAAGAAAGGAACCGCATCCGCCGATATGTAGCGTGTAGGATCGTGGAATGCCACCAAATCCGGGATGCTCTGGATTGGCGCGCCATACATCTCCATGCCATATTCCTCTTCATCGCGGGGCAAGGCAGGCGTGATGCCAAGACTCTTGAAATCACTGTCCATGTGAACCTCATCCAAGTCGGGAAACAATACCACAGCAGCATTGACGCGGCTGCTCTGTCCACGGGAGCCAATGGATAAATCCTCCAGCTCACGATGGCTCGAGGTCGTTCCGACAAACGCCGCAAGCTTCCCACCAAAAGAGTCCCCCCATGCGGCAACATGGGAGCCATCCAAATGGTACTTGGAAGCATTCGCTTTCAGGAAGCGGATAGCCGCCTTGGCATCCATCACATCCGCAGGAAAACGCGCTTCCTCCGCCTCACGATAATTGACACAGGCCACGGCATATCCATGGGAAAGCCCCATCAATGGCGCTTCCATCTCCGGTCCTGTCTTGTCCTCATGACGTCCATGGAATGCAATAATGACCGGGTATGGCCCCTTTCCCCTGGAAGGCAGATAGATGTCCATTTTCTGCTTCTCCGACAGGGTTCCATAGGCGACATCTTTCCATTCCGTCGTCTTGTTCTCTGCAGCTTGTGCATCGGCAGGCTCTTTTGCCGCAGCATCCACAGGAGACGGCAGACATAATACAGCAATGCACATCACCATCACCCATACGGAAAGTATCCGGGATAATCCCGCTTTCTTCTTCATATCATTTTCCACCTTTCTCAAAGAAAGATGGATATCCGAGCCAATCCATCGGATATCCATCTTTTTTCATACTTCAGACTCCTTCCGCCCCTTTGCTGACAGGGGGGAGCCTGCAACAACATTGATAATCAAGCAAGAACCTTGGCAAGATGTATGTATTCCGGATCCAGTTTCTTCTTGTTTGTCACCGCATCATGGAGATTGATGGAAACCACATTGCCACGGTTGAAGCCAAACACGATATCCGAAAGCCCGGAAATGATGGCCAGGGCAGCCTTCTCGCCCAACTGGGAAGCCTTCACGCGGTCAATGACCGTCGGTGAACCACCGCGCTGGACATAGCCAAGAATCGATACGCGGGTATCCAGCCCCGTCTTTTCCGAAATGGCCTTTCCGATCTCCTTGCCGCTGCCGGCGCCCTCGGCAACCACCACGAGGATATAGCGCTTTCCCGCCTCATAGGCAATCTTCATCTCTGTGCAGATCTCATCCAGATCGTACTCTTCTTCCGGCACGAGAATGTACTCCGCACCGCCGGAAATGCCGGATACCATGGCGAGCCAGCCACTGTTGCGCCCCATGACCTCAAGGACGATGACGCGGCGATGGGCAGATGCGGTATCCCTCAATTTGTTGATGGCATCGATGATCGTATTCGCTGCCGTATCACAGCCGATGGTATAGTCAGAGCCCCAGACATCATTATCGATGGTTCCGGGCAGGCCAACGATGGGAATCCCCGTCTCCTGGGAAAGAAGCTGGGCACCGCGCAGACTTCCGTCACCGCCGATGACCACCAGTCCCTGTATGCCGCGATCCACGAGGTTCTTATAGCCCTGCATACGGCCTTCCGGTGTCTGCCAACGCTTGCAGCGTGCCGTGCCGAGGAAAGTGCCGCCGCGCTGGATGATATCGCCCACATTCTTGGACTGCATCTCAAACATATCCTCTTCCAGCAGCCCATGATAGCCATTGTTGATGCCCCAGACCCTCGCGCCCACGAACAAGGCCGTACGCACAACAGCACGCGCCGCCGCATTCATTCCCGGGCTGTCGCCGCCACTGGTCATTACCGCGATGCTCTTCAACATTTCAAGTCCCCCTCGCTGTTTTATCTAAAGTTCCTAAATTTCTCAAGGAATCCATTTCAAAATAATTCTAACCAACTTTAATGATACCATAAAATCTGCAAATAAAACAGTATTTTCTTGTAAATCCATTGACAAAAAGCAACGGGGATGCTACATTGAAACCAGAAACTGTACGACTGACGGAAGTGGAGCACCACATGGGAGTACAGTGGGAAAAGCCGACCGTCTGGGCACTCATTGCCCACGTGTCGGCTTTTTCGATGATGATGACAGAGGAAAAGGAGAAGAACATGAAAGAACTCGAACTGAAGTACGGCTGCAACCCGAACCAAAAGCCCGCCAAGGTCTTCATGCAGGAAGGGGACCTGCCCTTCCAGGTACTGAATGGCAAGCCCGGCTACATCAACCTGCTGGATGCCATGAACAGCTGGCAGCTCGTAAAGGAACTCAAAGAGGCAACAGGACTTCCTGCAGCCGCTTCCTTCAAGCATGTGAGCCCCGCAGGCGCAGCCGTTGCCGTCCCCCTTTCCGATACCCTGAAACAGGTCTACTTCGTGGAGGGCATCGAACTTAGCCCCATCGCCACGGCCTATATCCGCGCACGGGGCGCGGACCGCATGTCTTCCTACGGTGATTTCGTCGCCCTGTCCGACGAATGCGACGCCCAGACGGCCTCCTTCCTGAAGCGGGAGGTATCCGACGGCATCATCGCCCCTTCCTATTCCGATGAGGCACTGGAAATCCTCAAATCCAAGCGCAAGGGCACCTATCTCGTCATTCAGATGGACCCGGGCTATACGCCGGAACCCCTTGAGCAAAAACAGGTTTTCGGCATCTGCTTCGAGCAGAAAAGGAATGACCTGGAGATTACCATGGACTGCCTCAAGGACATTCCCACCAGGAACAAGGAGATTCCCGAAACTGCTCGCCGCGACCTCCTGATCGCCCTCATCACCTTGAAATACACCCAGTCCAACTCCGTCTGCTACGCCAAGGACGGGCAGGCCATCGGCATCGGCGCCGGGCAGCAGTCCCGCGTCCATTGCACCCGTCTTGCGGGAAACAAGGCGGACGTATGGTATCTCCGCCAAAGCCCGCAGGTCCTTTCCCTGCCCTTCCGCGAGGATGTGCGCCGTCCTGACAGGGACAATGCCATTGATGTCTACATCTCCGATGAATGCATGGATCTCCTCGGAACAGATGACTGGAAGCGGATCTTCACGGAGAAACCGCCCGTCTTCACCCGTGAGGAAAAACAGGAATGGCTGAAGACAGCCAAGGGCGTCGCCCTCGGTTCCGATGCCTTCTTCCCCTTCGGGGACAACATCGAACGCGCCCACAAAAGCGGCGTTGCCTACGTTGCCCAGTCCGGCGGTTCCATCCGTGACGACAATGTGATCGAAACCTGTGACAAATACGGAATTGCCATGGCCATGACCCATATCCGTCTCTTCCATCATTGATTATAACGCATTGTTCAAATTTTGCCGACGGCAAAATCTTCCAATTGACTCGTTATCCACAGGAAAACAACAGGAGGAAACCCTTTTCCCAATGGGTTTCCTCCTAATTTTTGCCCCTATTACATCAAGTTACCCACATTTTTTCAAAAAAGCCTGTGGATATGTGGAAAAATTTGTGGATAACTCCTAAAAAATCCCTCCGATGCGGAGCGTATCATCCCAGAAATCATAGTCGCTCTTTCTCTTCTTCACCGCTCCGGACTTCTCAAGCTCCTTCATATGCTCCACAACTGCATAGTATATTTCTTCCTCCGTGCTTCCCGGCACGAGGTTCTCCCAGTTCTCATACCTGTACTGGCGCTCCTTTATGGCATTCTGAGGCTTTCCCGTCACCTCAAGCTCACTAAGAAACTGTATCTGCTGCTTTTCAGGGCGCAGATAGAAATGTTCCATGTAATATTTCTGTGGATAACTGTATTCCGCATCCTCCGATATATCCTCCAGCCTGACCCATATATCGATGATGGACTCCAAAGAGGAATAGGGCATATCGATCCAGCGGACATTCTGCGTGTCCAGCCAGTAAATGAAAGAATCATCCTGGCAGAGCATCATATATCGTTCCCTTTTCTTTCCTTCCTGTGTCCTGCGTGAGGATGTCCCATCCTCCCAATCTTCGCTGTTATCCTTCGTGAACCAGTCATCCGCCCATGTGGTATCCGTGGTATATGTGTTATCCGGAATCTCCTCCACTTCCTCGGGAATCTCTTCACCATAATAGGCCCAGGAACTCTGGGATGCCAAAAGCATTGCGCCAAACATTGCAACCGCTATGAAAAATATCCTACCCATCGAAAACCCTCCCCTGCATGCAGGCTATTTCTGATATATTTCGTCCTGTCCTCTCCATTTTCCTTTTTCTGCGAAAAATTTCAATGACCTTTCATAGAACAGCCTCTTCTGGACTTCTTTCCCAGATTTCTTCGCAGGATCGCGTCATAAATCGGGCGAACCCCGAACATATCCAGCATCAGGCAGGCAGAAAGAGAAATACAAAGCAATATCAGCATATGGTCAAAAGAACCGGTCAATTCCATGATGAGGATGCTGCTCGATACAGGGGACTTCACCGCTCCGGCAAAATACCCTGCCATGCCAAAGACAATGCAACAAGGGGCCAGTGAAGGGTCCATGATCCCAAAAAATAAGGCACCCTTGGCAAAAATCGCCCCGGCAGCCGCGCCAAGGGCCATCATGGGAAGAAAGATCCCGCCGGGAGAACCGGAACCAAAGCACAGAAGCGTAAAGAAATACTTCGCGACCAGAAGAACCAGAAGAAAAGAGAGCTCATAGTCCATGACCATCAGCTTGTCCACCAGTGTATTTCCCCCTCCAAGGACCTCCGGAAGAAAGAATCCAAGAATTCCTGCCAAAAGCAGGGCAGGCATCACTTTTGCCATCCCCCGCAGGGAAAGACGGTCATACATCTCCAGGGAAAAGAGCAGTCCCCGGTTGAACAGCAACCCCAGAAACCCGCAAAAAATCCCCAGAAGGAGGAAGGTCACATAATCTTTCCCCAGCAGAATGACAGGGAGATCCTCCAGATGGAACACAGGCTGTGCCCCAAAGACAGTCCGGGAAACCGCCGTGGAAACTGCTGCAGCCAAAATCCCTGACAAGACCTGCACCGCAGAAAAATCAGGGGCCAGCTCTTCCATGCAGAAAACCACGCCTGCCAGCGGCGCATTGAATGCCGCCGCCAATCCTGCCCCTGCTCCTGCCGTCAGGAGATTGCGTTCCTCCCGAAACCCGGACTTTCCCCACAGGCGGCTGATTCCCTGCCCGATGCAGGCGCCAAACTGCACACTCGGCCCCTGCCGTCCAAGGGAAAGCCCTGCGCCGATTCCCAGTACAGCCCCAAGGAATTTCAAATACAATACCCGAAACCAGTTCATTTTCATCTTGCCGAGCAGAATTCCCTTGACCTGCGGAATGCCGCTTCCCGATGCCATAGGTTCTTTCCCTGCGATCCGGCAAAGGATTGCGGCAACCAGAACCAGCAGGGAAAACCAGAGCAAAAGCACCGAAGGAGAACTCTCCCCCCAGGAATAGACGGTTTCCCGAAGGACTTCCGACCAATCCAGCAGCCATCGAAAGGCCGACACCACCGTCCCGGTCAGGATTCCCACCAAAGCCCCCTCAAACAGGAGCTGGATCTCATAGATACGCTTCTTGTACATCACTATATCTTCCTTACAAAAAAAAGGGACGATTGCTCATCCCTTTCCATGATATCCCATAAAAACCAACAGGTCAAGAATCCTCCTGCATTTCAATATAAAGGTATCTTTATAAAGTTTCTATTTAATATTCCAAAGCAAGGTCATCCAAGGCTTCCTTCACGGCTTTCTGGACAGAACGCTCAATGACACGACCATTTACATGTCCATTGCTGGTCTTTCCCATGGCAACGATGTCATTCCGATAGACATAGTCCCCCGTGTTCACATCCACCAAACGGATGCGCAGCCAGACGTTCTTGTCAATGGTATGCGTGTTGAACAGACCGAAATTATGAGAATATACCTTTGCCTTGCCATTGCTGAAGGAAAGGACAAATACGTAGTCATATTCGCATTCCCTGCCTGCACGGACATAATCCATCCTCTGCATGTCCGCAAGCCCCCTGGGTTGCATCCCCACAGGCATGCCATCCACATCCACCCTGGAAGGCTTTCTCACCTTTGACCATTCCGCAGCCTGCTTCTGCGTGCCCATGCCAAAAGTAGCGGATCCGCCTACATCAAGCCCATGGCTGTTCCCGACAAGATTTCCTACATCATTAATGCCAACACTGCGGTTATAGGAGCCATCATTTGTTCCCGTTATGTCTCCACTTCCATAACTGGTAATTAGATTTCCGTTCCCATCATATAAAGGAAAACTCCCATCCCAGCTTGCATCATAGCCATTATAAGAGGATCCATTGTCCGCAATATTCCGTGTCCCATTATAGTAATCATCAAATCTTCTAAAGCTTCTTCCGGCAGATCCTGTAATAGAGCCAAACATGGAACTTGTTTTGGACTCATAGGCATTGTCCTGTGTCTCCGCAGTCTCCCTCTGGTCGTAATAAAGCTCCTCGGAATACTGAAGCAGACGGGTATTCACATCCGTCCCCTTCATCACCGCAAAGTTATCCCGAGGGAACTTTGTCCTGAGCTGGCTATAAATCTGGTTCTTGACCCGATCCTCAACAATGATGTTCTCATCCCCATTGATGACCACGGCAATACGCACACGATCATCATGGGGCTTTCTCCCGCCATAGATGATATGGTGCGCCCGTCCATAAATGTCAGAGGGCTCGTAATTTTTATCCTTTTTCAGTTCACGGTCAGCCGTCCGTATCCCTGCTGCCTCTGCTATCTGAATACCGCTTTCCTGCCCACCCACCGGCAGAAAGAGAAAGGAGGACACGGCAAAGAATGCCGCTGCTCCACTGACAAATGCCTTTCGCATAGCGCACTCCTCCAAAGCCAAAATCCATAAGAAAAATTCTGTCATTTACTCAATAGTATGCTTACTATTATATAATAGTTTTACGAATATTTCAATGATATTTCTTTCATAACTCAATGCCCCAACGGCTTTTTCACCGGCATTCCCGCCTTGCGGGGATATGCTTTGGGTGTTGGCTTTGCTTTTGGAACACGGAGAATCGCACGGACGTCCTCCATACCCGGAAGATGCACTCTTGTGATCTCGATGCCGCTGCCTCCCAAAAGGGCAACGGCCTTTTTTGCTTCCTCTGCCTCCTCCTGATACTGCATGCCCTTCCATGCGAGGAAGGCACCCCCGACGCGCACGAAGGGGAGACAGTATTCCGCAAGGACCGGAAGACGTGCAACGGCGCGGGAAACGGCGATATCGAAACCTTCCCTGAACTCCTTGCGCGCTGCCTCCTCTGCCCGTCCATGGACACATATCACATCCTGCAGGCCCAGTTCCTCCACCACGGTCTGCAGGAATCTTATTCTCTTATTGAGGGAATCCAACAGGGTAAGGCGCAGCTTGGGCTGAAAGATCTTCAGGGGAATCCCCGGAAAACCTGCGCCTGTTCCCACATCAATGATACCGGCATCCCCCGACATCCTCTTTTCATCCCAACCGGCAAGGGAATCCAGCATATGTTTGACTGCCACTTCCCTTGGTTCCGTGATGGCAGTCAGGTTGATCTTCCCGTTCCACTCCATGAGAAGCTCATAGTACCGCTGAAACTGCCCCTGCTGTTTCTCCGTGAGGTCCAGCCCATAGGACTCCGCTGCCTTTCGCATCTCGTCATTGAACATTGTTTCCCATCCTTCTCTGCTGTTCCAGATACACCAGAAGCACGGACACATCCGCCGGAGACACGCCGGAAATCCGCCCTGCCTGCCCAACGGAGCGGGGACGGATGGCAGCAAGCTTCTCCCTGGCCTCGTCACGAAGGCTCGCTACCCGGGTGTAATCGATATTTTCCGGCAAAAGCTTGTTCTCCAGCTTTTCCATGCGCTCCACTTGTTCCTTCTGCTTTCTGATATATCCCTCATAGGAAATGCTGATTTCCACTTGCTTCCTGATTTCCGGCTCCAGATCCGGCAAATCGAAAACCTTCTGCAAGCCCTCATAAGTCACCCCTGGACGCCGCAAAAGCTCTCCCAGGGGCATTGCCGTGCGGATGAGTTCCATGCCGGCATCACGAAGCTTTTCCTGGGTTTCCTGGCTCGGCGTAAGAATCTCTTTTTGAAGGAACTCCAAGGATCCCTGCACCGCTTCCTGCTTCTTCCTAAATCTCTCCCAACGGTCATCCTTCACCAGCCCTATGCGGCGGCCTATGGGGGTAAGGCGGCTGTCCGCATTGTCCTGCCGAAGGAGCAGACGGTATTCCGCCCGCGAGGTCATCATGCGATAGGGCTCGTTCGTCCCCTTGGTCACAAGGTCGTCGATGAGGACGCCGATATATCCCTCAAAGCGGCGCAGAACCAGTGGCTCCTCCCCCTTTGTCCGCAAGGCCGCATTGATTCCGGCAATCAATCCCTGGGCCGCCGCTTCCTCATATCCCGATGTCCCATTGGACTGTCCTGCGGAAAAGAGTCCCCCGATGGATTTGAACTCCAGGGACGGCTTCAGCTGCAGGGGATCGACACAATCGTACTCGATGGCATATCCTGCCCGCATGACCCTCGCATTCTCAAGGCCGGGAATCGTATGGAGGAAATCGAGCTGCACATCCATGGGCATGCTTGTAGACATTCCCTGCACGTAGATCTCGTTGGTATGAAGCCCCTCCGGCTCCAGAAAGAGCTGATGCCGCTCCTTGTCAGGAAAGCGCAGGATCTTCGTCTCGATGGAAGGGCAGTACCTGGGCCCAATGCCCTCAATGACACCATTTGCCATGGGCGCCCGGTGCATGTTGTCCCGCAGGATCTTGTGGGTTTCCTCGTTGGTATAGGTGAGCCAACAGGAAACCTGCTCCCTTGTCCTTTCCTCGCTCATGAAGGAGAAATTGCGGCATTCCTCGTCACCCGGCTGCAGCTGCATCTTGCTGTAATCAAGTGTGCGGGCATCCACCCGCGCCGGCGTTCCCGTCTTGAAGCGCATAAGGCGGATGCCGTGCTCCAACAGGGAAGCCGACAATTTGACAGCGGCCCTCTGCCCATTCGGCCCGCCATCATGGGTGCTCTCCCCGATGATGATGCGTCCCTTAAGATACGTTCCGGTAGCGATGATGACATTTTCCGCAAGGTATTGCTCCCCTGTCTCCGTCTCCACGCCCCTGACCACATTTCCCTCCACCATGAGGGATTCCACCAGAAGTTGCTTCACATCAAGGTTTTCCGTATTCTCACAGGTCTCCTTCATAGTGAGCTGATAAAGCTTTTTGTCCGCCTGCGCCCGAAGAGCCTGGACCGCAGGCCCCTTGCCCGTATTGAGCATGCGGAACTGGATGCAGGTCTTGTCCGCATTGATCCCCATCTCCCCGCCAAGGGCATCGATCTCCCGCACAAGATGCCCCTTTGCAGGCCCTCCCACGGAAGGATTGCAGGGCATCATGGCAATATTTTCCATAGAAAGGGTGGTGAGAAGTGTCTGGCAGCCCATGCGCGCTGCCGCCAGGGCTGCCTCCACTCCCGCATGGCCAGCACCGATTACTATGATATCGTATTTTCCCGCAATAAACATGCTTTCCCTACTTTCCGATACAGAACTGGCTGAAAATCTGGTCGATGATATCCTCTCCCACAGTCTCGCCGGTGATTTCTCCCAATTTCTCCCATGCAGAACGCAAATCAATAGAAACAAAATCCACACTCATGCCCGCCTGTATGGTGTTTTGGGCCGCTTCCAGATGATTTTCGGCCTGACGCAAGATCTCCGCCTGACGCTCATCATTGACAAAAGAACCTTCTTCCCCGGAAAAATTGCTTCCGTACACCTTTTGGACAATGGCCCTCTCAAGCTCCTGAAGCCCCGTTTCCTCCTTGGTTGATATCGGACATAGCGTAAGCGCCGGAAAACGCTCCTGGAGCCTCTCAGGAGGAAATGCGGGCTTCAGGTCTTTTTTGTTCAAGAGAAGAATGGCTTCCCTTCCCTCAACCAGCCCCATGATTTCCTCATCTTCCTCAGTGAGCTCACGGGAGCCATCAAAAATAGCCAGAATCAGGGAAGCCTCCTCCGCATAGCTTCTGGAACGCTCCACGCCGATGCGCTCCACAGCGTCCTCCGTCCTTCGGATTCCCGCGGTATCGATGATGCACAAGGGAACCCCCCCGATATCCGCATATTCCTCGATGCTGTCCCGCGTAGTGCCCGGGATATCGGTGACAATCGCCCTTTCCTCCCTCAGAAGGGCATTGAGCAGGCTGGACTTCCCAACGTTGGGCTTCCCGATGATGGCTGCCGTAAGCCCGTCCCGCAAGATCTTCCCCGCATGGGCCGTCCGAAGCATTCCTTTTAAAATATTGATAAAGTCAACCACTTTCTTTTCCACATGCTCAAGGACAACTTCCTCTACCTCATCCTCCGGGAAATCGATGCTTGCCTCCAAATGGGCAATCTGCTCCAGGATATCATGGCGCAGGTTCCTGATCCTGCCGGAAAACTGCCCGGAAAGATGCCCTTCCGCCACCTTCAGCGAGGTCTTTGTCCTCGCCTGTATCACATCCATGACTGCCTGAGCCTGGGAAAGGTCCAGACGCCCGTTGAGAAAGGCGCGTTTCGTGAATTCCCCGCGCTCTGCGGGCCTCGCTCCCGCCTCATAGGTCAGTGCCAGTGTCCTGCGCAGGGGCATCGTTCCCCCATGGCATTGAAGCTCCACAACATCCTCCTTCGTATAGGAATGAGGACTTCGCATGACGAGGGCAATGGCCTCATCCACAAGTTCTCCCTGAAAATCGCGGATATGACCATAAACAGCCCGATGGGACTCCATATCAGACAGCTTCTTTCCACAAACAGGGAAGAATATCTTCTCTACTGTTTCGATAGCTGTTTCGCCGCTTATCCTTATGATGCCGATTCCTGCGGTTCCCTGTGGAGTCGCAATGGCACTGATGGTATCGCTTTGCTGCATAAGCGTCTCCTTTACTGTAGGATATAAATACTGTTATCATTTGTATCTTTTTTTATTTCATTATTTATTTACTCATATATCTGCAAAAAAGGACTGCCCCTTAGGACAGCCCTTTCACAGCTTCGTTCCATCAATCATTCGTATGATCTTTTCTCTTTTTCATGCCGTCCCAAACGCTTCGGCACAATGACAACATAGCGGTAAGGCTCTTCCCCATCGCTGTAGGTGGATACCCTCCGATGATCCTGCAGGGCCATGTGGATAATCTTGCGCTCATGGCGGTTCATGGGCTCCAGCTTGACCTCCGCGCGGATGCGGTTCGCCTTGTCTGCCAGACGCATGGCAAGACGCTTCAAGGTCTCCTCACGGCGACGGCGGTACTTTTCCACATCCAGGATTACCCGAATGCGATCCTCTGCCAGTCCCCTGTTTGCCGCGAGATTTGCAAGATACTGCAGGGAATCCAGCGTCTGCCCGTGCTTGCCTATGAGAATTCCAAGCTTCTCGCCCACGAGATTGAAGACATATCCTTCCTCGGTCTTTTCCAGCTCCATTTTCACATCCAGGTGCATGGCAGCAAAAAGATCCTTGAGGAAATTCTCCGTCCTTCCCAGGGACAGGGAATCATCCCGTTCCACCTTCTCCGTCACCGACGGCTCTTCCTGCCGGGTTTCCTGTTCCGCCTCCACGGAAGCTTCCGCCGGCTGCCGGGCAGCAACAGGCACTTCCTCCTGCTCCTTCCTCGTCACACGGATACGGGCAGGCTTTGCCCCGAAGCCGAAGATTCCCTTGCTTGGCTGCGCAAGGACTTCATAGGATACCTGGTCTTCCGAAGCACCAAGTTCCAGCAATGCGTTTCTCAATGCCTCTTCCACGGTTTTTCCTGTCTTTTCCACCATATCTGCCATATCAGGCAGCCTCCTTTTTCGGATTGCGGTCATCACCGCGATACATCCACCACTGCTGAATAATCTGGGTAATATTCATCGTCACCCAATAAAGGACAAGCCCGGAAGGGAACTGCAGGCTGATCCAGCCGATGAAGATGGGCATGACCGTCATCATGATCTTCATCTGCTGATTCATTTCCGTGCTCGTCTGCTTCTGCTGCAGGAAAGTCGTCAGCGCAGAGAGTATGGGCAGGATATACATGGGGTCCGGCTCGGAAAGGCTGGGAAGCCAGAAGAATGCCTCCATCCCTTCCTCAAAGTGGAAATTGTAAAGGGAATAGTACATTCCCATAAGAATCGGCATCTGGATGAGAAGGGGAAGGCAGCCCGCCAGGGGATTTACCCCCGCTTCCTTGTAAAGTTCAGCGATTTTCTGCTGCATTACCTGGGGATCGTCCTTGTACTTCTCCTGCAGCTTCTTCATCTTAGGGGAAAGTTCCTGCATGGCCTTCATGGACTTTACCTGCTTGACCGTCAGCGGATACAGGATCATCTTGACAATGATCGTGAGAAGCACAATGTCCCATCCATAGCTGATGAAACCAGCAGAAGCCGTGAGACTGTGAAGACTCGTAAGAACAAAGGTCAAAATACTCTCAATCGGCGAAAAAAGCGTTCCAAAGAAACCTGGCTCCAATTCATCACATCCTATCCTATTCCTAAGGCAGAAACCTTCCTGCCAATTATTACATTAGGGCGTGTTGAAAAACTCCACCAGCGCACTACAGCGGCCATTTTTCCGTCTGCCTGCGTCTGAGAACCCTTGACGTAGCTCTGCTACGACTGCGGGTTCTCTTCCTTGTCATACGAAAAACTGTCTCGCTGTAGTACACAGTTTCCGTTTTTCAACACACCCAAATAATCTATGGCACGGGATCATAGCCACCCTTGTGAAAGGGATGGCAGCGCAATATGCGCCGAAGGGCCATCCAGCCCCCCTTGAGAGCCCCATATCTTTCAACAGCAATCCATGCATATTCCGAGCAGGTGGGAACAAAGCGGCAGGAAGGAGGTTTCAACGGTGACAGGAAGTCACGATAGAACTTGATGAGGAATATCAAGATCTTCTTCATCATCCCTGCCTCCCGAGAAAGATTCCCGCCTTTTTCCCAAGACCCAGAAAAGCATTTTGCGCCACAGCGCATTTTTCGTCCACCAGGGCACGACGCCCAACCAAAAGCAAGGCAATCCCGGGACGCACCTGATCCTGATGCAACCGGTAACTCTCCCGAAGAAGTCTCTTGACCCGATTGCGGACCACCGCATTCCCGAGCTTCTTTCCGGCAGCGAAGCCGACCTTCCCTCCCAGGGAATCCGAAGGATACACATAGAGGACAAGATAACGATTCGCATAGGATTTTCCGTATCGATAAACCGTTTGAAAATTTTCTTTTTTTCGGAGAATCCTGCGTTTCGGCAGCTTCAACATATCATGCTCCTTTGACTCGTCCAAGGAACCCTTCCAAAGGAGGATTCTCCATGAAATGGAAAAAGGCCACCTCAGTGACCTGTAACGTTACGCCGTAAGCTTCTTCCTGCCACGCTGACGCCTTCTCTTGATGACGAGACGGCCACCCTTCGTCTTCATGCGCTCACGAAAACCATGGGTCTGCTTGCGCCAATGATTGTTCGGCTGATAGGTTCTCTTCATTCTCTTAACACCTCCTTGAACCTCTGAGGCAATTTCTGGGGGAGCGACCCCCGAAAAATCAGCTATGTAGATTATAGACTAGCTCTCTATAGGTGTCAAGCAAGAAACTATGCTTATTTTTGCCTTTTTCCACGGAATCCCCTACAAAACTGTTGATAACTTCCCTCTATTTTGTTATGATATTCCTGCATTCTCCCAAATTTATCAATCATATCCAGTTTTTCATGCCATATGGCAAAGCTTATCCACAGCTGTGGAAAAATATGTGGATAATGTATAAGATAGAAAGGATTTTTTCAATGGATGAAACACAGATGCAGGCGGTCTGGGAAAAGATACTGTCCAAGGTACAGGAGTCCCTCTCTGAAATTGTCTGCAATCAATGGCTTCGTCCGGTCCGTCCCGTCTCTTTCACGAACCAGACCTTGACCATCGGTGCTCCCAACGAATTCCATAAGGACTATATCATCAACCGTCGCTACATTCCCTTCATCGAAGACGCGACCCTGGATGTCACAGGCAACAGGCTCACTGTGTCTGTCGTCAGTCTGGATCTCCCTCAAAAGGAAAAATCTTCTAAGAAATCTTCAAAAAATGATATTGTCAAGGAAGGCACCCCCATCCAGGACTCCCTCATCAACGAGGAAACTCCTTCCATAGAAACGGGAAGCCCCCATCAATGGCACGATATCCCGGAACAGATTTCCCCTGGGGATTCCTCCACCTTGAACCCAAGATATACCTTTGATACCTTTGTCACAGGAAAATCCAACCAGCTCGCCCATGCTGCCGCCCTTGCCGTGGCAGCCTCCCCGGGCAAGGCATACAACCCATTCTTCATGTACGGCGGCGTCGGCCTCGGCAAGACACACCTCATGCACGCCATCGGCCACCAAATCCTCAAGAACAATCCCGACAAACGCGTCCTCTACGTGTCCAGCGAGAAATTCACCAACGAGCTCATCAACGCCATCCGCGACAACAATCCGGAAGTCTTCCGGCAGAAATACCGCACCGTCGATGTCCTCCTCGTGGACGATATCCAGTTCCTGTCGGGAAAAACAGGAACCCAGGAGGAATTCTTCCATACCTTCAACACCCTGCGGGATGCCGACAAGCAGATCATCCTCTCCTCTGACCGTCCACCCAAGGAAGTGGAGAAACTGGAGGAGCGCCTTCGCTCCCGGTTCGAATGGGGACTCATCACCGACGTGCAGGCGCCGGATCTGGAAACCCGCATCGCCATCCTCAAGAAGAAGGCCATCATCGACCATCTCGATGTCCCCAACGATGTCATGGTGTACATTGCCAGCCGCATCGACAGCAACATTCGTGAACTGGAAGGGGCACTCACCCGCACCGTCGCCTACGCCTCCCTCACCCAGCAACCCGTGACCAAGGAAGTTGCTGCTGAAGCCCTCAAGAACATCTTCGAGGGCAACAAAGCCAAAGAAATCACACTTGATCTCATACAGGAAATCATAGCAGACCATTTCAAAGTAAAGATTGAAGAACTCCACTCCAAGAAACGCACAAGAGAGATTGCCTATCCCCGCCAGATCGCCATGTATCTCAGCCGCGAGCTGACAGAAATCTCGCTTCCCCAAATCGGCAGCTTCTTCGGCGGACGCGACCACACGACAGTCATGCATGCCTGCAATAAGGTAATGGATGAGCGGAAATCCAACAAGCAGGTGGACAACACGATCTCCAAGCTCATCGAACGCATCCAGCAAGTTTAGTGCATAACTATGTGGGAAACCCTATCATTATCCTGTAGATGAAATGTGTATAAGCCAAAGGGAGGTTATTCCAGTGAATAATGTGGATAACCTCCCCTCTTGCTATCAACAGGTTATCCACATCCAAATTCCCCAGACAGAGAAACACCAAGGCACTTTCGAACATTTCCACAGGCCCTACTACTACGGCGACTAATTCTTTTAATCTATAAGTTATTGTAAAAAGAAAGAAGGCTCACCATGAAATTTTCCTGCAGCAAAAAAGACTTTACAGAAGCTCTTCAGGTCGTATCCAAAGCAGCCTCCAACAAACAGCAAATGCCCATCCTCTCGGGTATCTACCTGAAAGCAGACAATTATTCACTGGAATTGCAGGCAACCGATTACGAACTGGGCTTCATCGTCAAAATACAGGCAAATGTCGAATCCCCCGGACAAATCGTGCTCTCAGGTCGCTTTCTGCAAGAGGTTGTCCGCAAACTCCCAACGGAACAGGTCATCTTCTCCTTTGACAAAGAAGAAAACATCGCACATATTCAGTCCGGACAGGCAAATTTTACCCTCCTGAGCATGAACGCCAGCGAATTCCCTATCATCCATCACTTTGAAGGAGACCTGGAATTTGCCATGGAAAACGACGTACTCCAGGATCTCATCAAAAAAACCGTGTTCTCCTGTTCCACAGACGAAACACGCCCGGTCTTCACAGGATGCTACATGGAGGTCGACAACGATACAATCACCATGGCAGCCACCAATACACACCGCCTCTCTGTGAAGAGCATCACCCTGGATCTTCCCCTGGGAGCCATCAAGATCATCATTCCGGCCAAATCCCTGAACGAACTCCTTCATATCATGAACCCGGACAATCCGACTACCGTTCATATCACATGCTCCCACAACAGAATCAGCTTCTCTTTTGACAATATCTACATGACCTCTCGTCTGATAGAAGGAGCATTTCCGGACTACAAGAAGGTTATCCCGAACGATTTCTCCACGAAGGTCACGGTGGACACAGACCTCTTCAGTGCGGCAATCGATCGCGTCTCCCTTATATCACGATCCAATGAGTACAACATCATACGACTCAGCTTTACCCAAGGCCAGATTCATATATCATCCAACAATCCCGACATCGGCAAGGCAGAAGAGACCGTACCTGCCTCTGTGGAGGGGCCTGACGTCAATATTGCCTTCAATGCAAAATACGTAACCGATGTATTTAAGAATATTCAAACGAATGAATGTGTTTTGTATCTGCAGCAAAGTCTCAGACCCATGTCTGTCCGCGAGAACAATAATGATACCTTCCTCTATGTGGTAACACCGGTAAGAACGGCACACTGAAGATGATTGTCCATTCTTTGTCCCTAAAAAATTATAGGAATTATACTGCATTGGATCTCCAGCTCTCTCCCAATATCAACATTCTTCTGGGAGCCAATGCCCAGGGCAAAACAAATCTCATAGAAGCCATATACTACGCATCCTTTGGACATTCTCACCGCACACGGACGGATGCAGAGCTTATCCTATGGGAAGAAAGGGAAGGAACACTCAAGCTGGATTTCGAGCGCATGGGAGTTCCCAATGTCCTTGAGTTCCTCTTTCACCGGGAAAAACGCCGCAATATCCTCTTCAACGGGCATCCCATCCGTCCACGGGAGCTGATCGGCAACCTGAACACCGTCCTGTTCTCCCCGGAGGATCTTCTGCTGGTCAAGGGAGCACCGGCGGGGAGGCGCCGCTTCCTGGACGGGGAGATATCACAGGCAAGTCCCTCCTATTATCAGGAACTTTTGCAGTACAACAGGATTCTCGTGCAGCGCAACACCCTCCTCAAACGCGTGCGGGAGCACAAGGCAAGGCCGGAGATGCTGGAGCCTTGGGATATCCAGCTGGCAGAAAGCGCAGAAAAAATCACTTCCAAGCGTCTGGAGGCCATCAAGAAACTCAATATGCTGGCCAATCTCATGCACCGGCGCATTTCAGGAAACCGGGAGAATCTTTCGGTTTCTTATGAAATTCATGGACAAAAGTCCGGAGAAATGACAAATGACCTGAAAACATGGTATAATAAAAAGATAAAGGCATCAAGGGAACAGGATGTTTTTCGGGGTTCCACGGGAATCGGGCCCCATCATGACGACATGATTCTCGAGGTGAACGGCATCAACCTGCGTTCCTTTGGCTCCCAGGGGCAGCAACGCACCGGCATACTTGCCCTGAAGCTTGCCGAGCTGGAATTCCTTCGTTCCGGTACGGGAGAATATCCTGTACTGCTTTTGGATGATGTCATGAGCGAACTGGATGCCGCAAGAAGGAAGCAGCTCCTGGACTTCATTCGGCGGGAACGCATCCAGACGCTCGTTGCCGCAACGGAAGAAGCCTATTTCCCCCAGGAGTCCATCGGCACCTGTTACGATGTCAGAGAGGGAACTGTGTCAAAGCGATGATGAGAAAGGTGGTCCCATGGCAAAACGCACGCCGGGAATCGAGCAGGTGAATACCATCCTTCCCAAGAGCATCCATGCCCTTGGACCGAAGGTGGAAAAGCTGTATCGGTGCCATTTTGTCCTCTGGCACTGGTTCAATATCGTAGGCGAGACCATCGCTGCCCATGTGCATCCCATGGGAATCGAGCATGGAAGGCTCTGGCTCTATTCCATGGATTCCAGCTGGCGAAACGAAATCCAGATGATGCAGACAGAGATCCTGCAGAAGGTCAACCGATATGCAGGAGAGTGTCTGGTTACTGAGATGCGTTTCGGCAGGAAATGGGAAAAGCCGGAATTGCAAGGAATAGTGCAGGATGAAGAATATAATGAAGAGACTTTAAAAAGAGATATTATAAAAGAAAATCTCACGGATGATGAGATGGAATGCATGAAAAAGGAATGTTCCTCTGTGGAAGATGAGGAACTTGCAGAACATCTGTACTATTTAATGATCCGTCAGAAGAAGCTCATGAAATGGAAGAAAAGCCAGTCCTGGCATCCGTGTCCTGATTGCGGGACTCTCTGCCCAAGGGAGGAAGAGAGATGCAATGTCTGCGACCGGCGCCATAGAAGCGAGGTGCGGGCGAAGGTGCGCCATATCCTCCAGGAGATCCCATGGATGCGCTATGGGGAGATCCGGAAACAGGTGCAGGAGAGCACGCCCTATATGGTCAACAGCCTGAGGGCCTCCATGGTGCAGGAGATGGCAAAGACGGTGGACTTCGGGGATTTTGAGAGTATGGCGGCAAAGCGGCTGGTGATGCTTCATCGCTGCCTGCCTCCCGAACAGCTTACGGAGGAGGTCATGCGAAGGACGCTTTACTATCTCAGGAAAGACCTTTCCAAACCACGGGAGTTCAGGACTGTGAAGCGTTACGATTACATTCTGCGAGGGAAAAGGAAGGCGGGTGGAACGAGTGTTTCTTCATCTGGGAAATGATATTTCCATTCGTCTCAAGGACATCATTGCCATCCATGACTATGAGATTTTCAAGTCCGGCTCCAACAGGAAGTGCCTGGAAAAGGCGAAACAGGAAGGATGTCTTGTTCTTGCTGTGGGGAAGGGGCAGCAGGAGAAATCATTGGTTATTACAAGAGAATGCATCTATGTGTCTGTCATATCGCCGCTGGCCTTGAAACGGCGGTCAGCCATGATGATTGGGATAGAGAGCGATCAGGATTCTGGGATAGGAGCGTAATATTTTCATGGACATCTTGAATGAAAACGATAAGAATGATAAGAATGAGCAGGCCGTGGATGGCCGCGAGGTCATTGAGGAACTTCTCGAAAGGGAACCCGACACGACTGGCGTGGAGATCCATATGGACGGCGATGCTGCCGAGGTGACGGCAGTCGATGGGGACTATGGCGCAGAGCAGATCCAGATACTGGAAGGCCTGGAGGCTGTGCGCAAGCGTCCCGGCATGTATATCGGCAGCACCTCGGAAAGGGGACTCCATCATCTCGTCTATGAGGTGGTAGACAACTCTATTGATGAGGCGTTGGCGGGATACTGCGATCACATCGACGTGACCATCTGCCAGGACAACAGCATCACCGTGCAGGACAATGGGCGCGGCATCCCCGTGGACATGCACGAAAGCGGCATGCCGGCGGTGGAGGTCGTGCTGACGGTGCTTCATGCCGGCGGCAAATTTGGCGGTGACGGCTACAAGGTTTCCGGCGGTCTCCATGGTGTGGGCGTTTCTGTGGTCAATGCGCTTTCCACCTCTATGGAGGTGAAGGTGAAGCGCGACGGGAAAATCCATGATATCTCCTTTTCCCGTGGTGTCACCACCAGTCCCCTGACCATCCTTGGGGATACCGAGGAGACAGGGACCTGGGTGCATTTCCAGCCGGACCCGGAAATCTTCACCGTCACGACCTACAGCTATGACACCCTGCGCCATCGTCTGAGGGAGCTGGCCTTCCTGAACCGCGGCATCACCATCAACCTGAAGGATGAACGTGAGGAGGGCAAGAAGGAGAGCTTCCATTTCGAGGGAGGCATCAGTTCCTTTGTGGAACACCTCAACCGCAAGAAGGAGAAATTGAACCCGGAGCCCATCTATTTCAATGGGGTTAAGGATGATACGGTGGTGGAGATTGCCCTCCAGTACAATGACAGCTATCAGGAGAATATCTACAGCTTTGTGAATAATATCAACACGGAGGAAGGCGGCACCCATCTTGCCGGATTCAAGCTGGCCCTTACGAGAGCGGCGAATGATTTTGCCCGCAAGCAGAATATTTTAAAGGCAAATGACAGCAATCTTTCCGGCGAGGACGTGCGTGAGGGGCTCACCTGCGTTATCAGTCTCAAGATCCGCGAGCCGCAGTTCGAGGGACAGACCAAGACGAAACTCGGGAATTCCGAGATCCGCGGCATCGTGGACTCCATCGTCACGGAGGGACTTTCCGAGTACTTCGAGGAAAATCCTTCCATCACGAAGAAGATCATTGACAAGGCTATCATGGCGGCAAGGGCAAGAGAAGCGGCACGCAAGGCCAGGGAACTCACCCGCCGCAAGAATGCCCTGGAGGTTTCCAGTCTGCCCGGAAAATTGGCGGACTGCAGCGTAAAGGACCCGGAGCAGGCAGAAATCTACATTGTCGAGGGCGATTCCGCAGGTGGCAGCGCGAAGCAGGGACGTGACCGCCGCTTCCAGGCCATTCTTCCACTGCGTGGCAAGATACTCAACGTGGAGAAGGCCCGTCTTGACAAGATTTTTGCCAATGCGGAGATCCGCACCATGATCACGGCCTTTGGAACAGGCATCAGCGATGAGTTCGATCTCTCCAAGCGCCGTTACGGCAAGATCATCATCATGACGGATGCCGATGTGGATGGCGCCCATATCCGCACCCTGCTCCTCACCTTCTTCTACCGCTATATGAAGCCGTTGATTGAGCATGGCCATGTGTTCATCGCCCAGCCTCCCCTTTACCAGATCCGAAAGGGGAAGAAGCATTGGTATACATACAGTGATGAGGAGCTTTCCAAGAAACTTGACGAGGTCGGGAGGGAAGGCAGCACCGTTCAGCGCTACAAAGGTCTTGGAGAAATGAACCCGGAGCAGCTTTGGGAGACGACCATGGATCCTGCGGAGCGCACCATGCTGCGGGTGGACATGGAGGATGCAGAGCTTGCCGATGAGCTTTTCACGATCCTGATGGGGGACAAGGTAGAGCCGCGTCGCCAATTCATTGAAGAGAATGCAAAGCTTGTGAAGAATTTGGATATTTGATATTTATGATGAAATTGATTTCAATTGTGGTTCCTGTCTATAATGAAGAGGATAACATCCGGCATTTCTACGGGGCAATCTGCGAAGTGATGCAGGAATTGCCTTATGACTGGGAATTGGTGTTTGTGGACGATGGCTCCAGAGACAGGAGCTGGGAAATCTTGCAGGAAATGGAGCAGTCCGACAGCCGTGTCCAGCCCATTCAGCTTTCGCGCAACAAGGGCCATCAACTGGCATTGACCTGTGGTATGGACTATGCGGAGGGAGATGCCGTCATCACCATGGACGGCGACATGCAGCACCCTCCGGAATTGCTTCCCGTCCTGATCCATGAGTGGGAGAAGGGATTTGAGATTGTCCAGACCGTGCGGAAGACAACGGAAGGGGTATCCTGGGCAAAGAATTTTTCTTCCAATGGGTTCTATTGGCTGCTCAATCACATTTCGGATACCCATATCATCGAGGGCGGATCGGATTTTCGCCTGATGGATGCCAAGGTCGTCCGTGCCTTCCGTCATTACCGCGAGCACGTCCGGTTCATCCGGGGCATGATCAGCGAGATGGGATACCGACAGACAACGGTTGAGTTCGTGGCGCCGCCGCGCTTTGCGGGGGAATCGAAATTCTCTCTGAAGAAGATGTTTCGCCTTGCTGTCGATGGGGTGCTGGCCTATTCCTCCTTGCCTCTTCGTTTCGGATTGTATGTGGGCATGCTCTGTGCATGTATCAGCGTCCTGATTTTCCTGCACGTGCTCTACGTCACCTATATCGGGGGAGATGCAGAACGCGGCTGGCCCACGATTATTGGCTGTATCGTCTTTTTTGGAGGCGTGCAGCTGATGACACTGGGAATCATCGGTGTCTACATCGGGCGGATTTTCGAGGAAGTCAAGCGCAGACCCCTGTATCTGGTGAAACAGGAGAAACCAACCGTGCAGAAGCGCATGAGGGAAGACAAGTAGCAGGGAATCTTCTCATGCAGATGCCCTGTCATTCCAAACACTGTTCTAATCCATTCAGGGCCTGCTGCATCTCATCTTCTCCCAGATTTGCATAATTGAGCACAAATACATGATCGGCACTGGCAGGTACTTTTCCTGCATAATACTGGCTGAGGGATTTCATCTTGATACCCGAGGCCAGTATTTTTTTCTGCAGTTCCTTGTCCGGAAGATTTACCGCAAGACGCAGCAGCAAATGCAGGCCGGATCCATGCTCGATCAGGGTAACATAGGTCCGCACCGGCGAGACCTGCAGAAGTTCCATGAACCGCTCCCGTCGGCGGCGATAAGTAGTGCGCATGCGGTTGATGTGTTTTTCAAAATAGCCATCACCGATAAACCTGGCCAGAGTGTACTGTTCAAAATTGGCCACGGTGCAGCTGTAGCAGCCCATCTTCTCCTGAAAGACTTCCACCAGCGCAGGGGGCAGCACCATATAGCTGATGCGAATGGTAGGGGTCAGGCTCTTGGAAAAGGTATTCATATAGATGACACGGTCATGGGTATCGCTTTCCATCAGGGTGGGAATGGGACGTCCCTGCAGGCGGAACTCGCTGTCGTAATCGTCCTCGATGATATATCGTCCTGTTTTCTCTGCTACCCAGTCCAGCAGGTCATAACGCCGGCTGATGGGCATGACGATTCCTGTGGGAAAATGGTGGGAGGGGCTGATATGCACGATTTCGGCCTTTGCTGCCCGAAGCTCCGGCAAGCATATTCCCTGGCCGTCCAGACAGATGCAGGCGCAATCGATGCCATTGGCCTGGTAGATCTGCCGTATGCGCTCATAGCCCGGGTCTTCCAGACAGTATTTCCTTTCCCTGCCAAAGAATTGAATCAGCAATGTATAAAGATATTCCGTTCCTGCCCCAATCACGATCTGTTCCGGCGACAAAGTCATGCCCCGGAAATTCTGTAAATGATCGGAAATGGCCTTCCGCAGGAACAAGATTCCCTGTCCAGGCGAGGGAGCCAGCAATTCCTCTGCGCTGTTGCCCAGAGTCTGGCGCATAAGCCTTGACCACGTGGCAAAGGGAAAATCCTCTGCCCTCATAGGACTGGAAGTCAGATCTATCACCCGCTTCTTCTGCCCGGGAGGTTGGCCTTCTGTATTCCTGCCTTTGATCTTCGGTACCGCAGGTGTCTTTCGACTGACTGGCACAGAAAGCACAAAAAAGCCCCGGCGGGGCTTTGATTGGCAATAACCTTCAGCCAGAAGCTGATTGTAGGCACCTTCCACGGTCACCACACTGACACCCAGATTTCGGGCCAAAGTCCGCTTGGAGGGCAGCTTTTCCCCGGGGGCCAGCTTGCCCGTCAGGATATCCTGGCGGATGCAGCGATAAAGATGCTCATAGAGGGATTTTCCCTGCAAGTGTTCAAAGGAATATGTCAGCAAAGGATCCAGCTCCTTTCAGGAATCGACTCATAGCATTTGCAGAAATTGCTGATGGATGCGCACATCTTTGGTAAGCTCTGGATGAAAGGCCATGGCCAGTTGCTTCTTATAGCGCACGGCGGTGATTTTGCCATGAAAAGTGCTCAGGATCTGAACATCCTTGTTCAAAACCTTTTCGATATAGGGAGCACGGATAAAGCGCATGCTGACCCTGGGCAGGTTCCCAAATTGGCCGCTGCAGGCAAAGCTTCCCAACTGGCGTCCATAGGCATTGCGCTGTACCCGTACTGGAAGGGTGCCAAGGGTCTCGGCAATGTCGTTGCTCAATTCCTGCGCCAGAAGGATCAGCCCTGCACAGGTGGCAAGGACCGGCATTCCCTCCCGGAGCCGTTTCTGCAGGGGGTGGAAGAGCCCGGATTCCTCAAGCAGTTTGCGCTGGGCGGTGCTTTCCCCGCCGGGCAGGATGACGCCTGCAATATCTGATGTGAGATCCTTTGGCTGGCGTATTTCCAGAAACCTTGCTCCCAGAGCATCCAGCATCTGTTCGTGCTCCCGGAAGGCTCCTTGCAGGGCCAGCACACCAATTGTTTTTTCTGCCATAATCCTGCCCCCTTATTTGCCGCGCTCGGCCATCAATAACTGGATTTCGTCGGTATTGATGCCCACCATGGCTTCGCCCAGATTTTCCGACAACTTGGCAATCAGGGCGGCATCCTGATAATTGGTCACCGCCTGCACAATGGCCTCTGCCCGCTTGGCAGGATTGCCGGATTTGAAGATCCCGGAGCCGACGAAGACACCATCGGCCCCCAGCTGCATCATCAGGGCCGCATCTGCAGGAGTAGCCACGCCTCCGGCGGCAAAGTTCACCACGGGCAGTTTCTTGTTGTCATGTACGTATTTTACCAGTTCATAGGGAACCTGATAGCTTTTTGCCTCCTCAAAGAGCTCGTCCTCCCGCAGTACCGTCAGGGCTGCAATCTGTTTGTTGATGTTGCGCATATGGCGTACAGCCTGAATCACATCCCCGGTACCCGGCTCCCCCTTGGTGCGGATCATGGAGGCGCCTTCGTTGATGCGCCGCAGGGCTTCACCCAAATCCCGGGCACCGCAGACAAAGGGCACGGAGAAATCACGCTTGTTGATATGATACATATCATCCGCCGGGGACAGCACTTCGCTCTCGTCGATATAATCGATCTCAATGGCCTGCAAAAGCTGTGCTTCCACAAAATGGCCGATACGGCATTTTGCCATGACAGGAATGGACACGGCCTGCTGGATTTCCCGGATCATGGCAGGGTCACTCATACGGGCTACGCCCCCTGCGGCCCGGATATCGGCGGGAATCCGCTCTAAAGCCATGACAGCGCAAGCCCCGGCCTTTTCTGCAATATGGGCCTGTTCCGGCGTGGTAACATCCATGATCACTCCGCCCTTCAGCATCTGGGCCAGTTCCTTGTTCAGTTCATAACGGTTATTTTCCTTCGTCTCAGTCACAGAAAACCCTCCTTAAGCTGTGATGTTGCTTTCGACAGCCCTTATGATAAGGTATAACTGAATATATTAAAATAGTCAATATATAATATAATTATAAGGTCAGAAAGCGAAAAGGAACGCTGACTGACCTTATAATTCTCATTATACCTTTTTGCAAGCCCGATTCTGTCGTGTCTGCTTTTTGCCTTGATTATAGCGGGTTGTTGGTGTATAAAGTAGAAGGAACATAAATGAGGATATTGATGAGGTGAAAAAAATGGAAAATCGCTTGCAGTTCCAAATCCGAAAGAAAAACTCTTCAAAAAAGGCGGCCATATGCCGCCTCCATTTGTATTTTCACCCCAACGCCATATCCAGCGCCATCATCAGCTGATGAAACTGACAGCCAAAATGGTCAAGAACCCTCGATGGGCTCCACGATGCCTGGAAGCATGCCTCCCAGAAAAACTTGATGCTTGTTCATGCCTACAGGGGAATGGAAAAATACCCCATCCATGGCGGTTTTCAAACTCTTATCTTAACGTGTTTGCCGCAGAAGGCAATGCCATATTTAAGGATATGTTCCTCTGGGATGTCACGGCTCAAAAATGCTTGGATATATTCCTTGCCTTCTACTTGTTGCAGAGCTTCCTCCGCACGTTCATCAAGTTCAGCTTCCGTTTTGGCTGTCTTGAATTCCAAAATGGCCCCAAAGCTGCTCTTATCTTTTGGAAAAACGGCCAGGTCGAAACGCCCATCCCCACTTTCCCGATTGGACTGTACCTCATACTGCGGCACCAACAGGGCAGTCATACCCAGCAAGAAGCCGTGGTAGAAGCTTTCCTTATTGGCAGTATCATAGACGCTGGTCATCTGCAACAAGATGTTCTGCAAGTCGTCCTGGAATTGGTCAGCCTTGCCTGACAGCAGGTTCCGCATAAGTCTGGTGAGAACAGAGGTGGACTCTCCCCCGCTGATCTTGCGGAGCACCTCCCTGCTATAGATACCACGAATTTCCTCGTTTGGGATGGTAAGATTACATTCTTGTCCGGCAGGGCCCCAGCTGATGGATTCCGCCGTCAGGTAGCCTGTTGCCAGCATTACCGTATAGAGTGCATCCACCTGCGTGCCAATATCCTCGTAAACAATCCCCTCATCGACAATAGCAGCGATATTTTGACCACGAAGCAATCTCAGCAGGTTGTTTTGCTGCTCCTGGCTGGTGTTTTTCAGCAACTGCTTGAGTATGGCATTGCTGGAAGTGTTGGCCCAATAAGGCTGCGGGCGACAATTATTGTCAAAGTAGTTCAGTACTGACCACGGATTGTAGATCTCTATCCCCGCAATGCGATAGCCATCATACCACTGCTGAATCTCCGGGAACTTATCCTCATGGCCCATTACATTGGCCAGATCACGGACTTCTTCAACAGTGAACCCCATGGCCGTAGGATAGGATTCTTCTATGACGCTGCTGATGACCAGGTTGTTAAGACCACTGAAGATGCTTTCCTTGTCAATTCGCAAAACACCTGTCAGCAGAGCAAAATCCAATGCTGGATTGGTTTTGAGTGCCAGACTCAGGAAATTCCGCATAAAGGAGATGGCTTCCGTGTAGTAGCCCTGTTCCCAAGCTTGCTGTATAGGCACATCATACTCATCCAAAAGCAATACAACAGGTTTTTGGTAATACCTCTTGAGCATTGCCAGCAGTTGCTGTAATGAATTTTCCAAAGACACCTGCTTGGCTTCTTCCTTCAGGATGGAATTAAAGTAACGGAGGTCTGCTTCATTAAGGTTTTTATCCTCCAGCAAGAAGCTATATTGACGATACAGTGAGGAAATTCTGTTCCTGAGCCTATCCTGCATATTTTCCCACGAAGTTGCCTTACAGTCCTTCAAGGAAAGCATAACCACTGGCTTTTTTCCCTGCTCATTCATATACTTGTTTCCTGCGCTTTCAATAGCCAACCCCTTAAAAAGCTGCCTATTATCCTCTTTATCCAGAGAAAAGAAATATTTGACCATTGACATGAGCAGAGTCTTTCCAAAACGTCTTGGTCTTGTCATCAATAGAACTTTTGGGGATTTATCCATCAGTTCTTTTATGAATAATGATTTATCTATAAAGTAGTAATTTTTATCCCTTAATTCGGCAAAATCTTCAATGCCAATAGGCAGTTTTACTTTTTCCTGACAATCCCTTACAGACGAAGCAATCATCACAAGATCACATCCCAGCATATCATGTCTGACAATTGTTTTATCGTATACATAATATTCATTTTTTCTTGATAAAAACATTCTTTCAATTCCGCTCTAATACACCTTATTTTATACTCGCGAATAATAAAATTTACATCTCGGTACAACTCACCCGCGGTATATGCAGAGAGCGTAAGAGCTTTCCCTTCGGGAAATTCTAACGCTCTCTAGTATAGCATAAATCAGATATCTTTGCCTAAAAAAATGATCTCAAATCCTAGTGTCCCGCCTCGTTCATATCCATAATAATTGCCCGATATGCAGTCATCTGCGTTGTCATCGTCAGTTGGCGTAGCCACCGCTACGCCGCCCTCCTCTTCCTAGCATCTGACTACATCTCGAACAATTATTTTTATGTTTCTGAACGAGGTGGGACACTAGCCCGGATATACTAAGGGCGGCAGAATAGCGAGGACATTCTATCATTTCGCCGATAGATATCGCTTCGTCTTCTTCCATTGTCACGTCCTTTATCTGCGATACTTTGAAATGGCTTAGCATAGGAGAACTATTCTCTGCTGTCTTTTCAGACCAGTTACAGATAAGCCAACACTCGTTCACGTACGCATGATATCATGAGTGCGCTTGCCGGGATGCCTGTCAGCACGGGCAGCATAGTTGCGTGGAAATATCTTGGAACTCTCCTCCGAATCCCAACCCTTTCGAAGTATTATTCGCTATACTTCTTTATTTTCCCTGCTTTCCCCTTTGCCAAACAGGACATACAGGTTTGATAAGAGCAGGAAAAAAGCTCCCCATCGAGAATATATTTGGAAGATATCGTAAATGTCTATCCACAACAGGCTTTGAATCTTACATCGTATGCTGCGAGGTGTACCAATGAAAACAGCCAATTCAAAATATATCTACTTCATCTCAGCCGGACACATGACCACGGACCTTACGCCGGGGGCGCTTCCGGCTATTCTTCCTTTTCTCGTGACGGAGCGCGGCATGTCCTATACGGAAGTGGCAGGGCTGATGTTTGCATCCTCCTTGCTGTCTTCGCTGCTCCAGCCAGTCTTTGGCTATCTGGCGGATCGTATTTCCAGCCGCTGGTTCATGGGAGCAGGGATCATAATTTCCGGGCTTTCCCTTTCCTTGACGGGCCTTTTTGAGGATTATTGGCTTATCTTCACTTTTGTTGCCTTGATGGGCATCGGGAATTCCATGTTCCACCCGGAAGCGGCGCGCCTGGTGAACCTGATTGCAGGACAGGGACAGCGCGGCCAGGGAATGGCGGCATTCTCTGTGGGAGGCAATGCAGGCTTTGCCATCGGCCCGATCCTGGCTGTGGCATTGGTGAGCCTTTGGGGACTGAAGGGAATGGCGGCCTTCGGGCTGACCGGCATTACCATGGGAACTGCTACCCTGCTGTTGGTGCCGCGCATTGTCCAAAAGGCAAAAGCATTGCAACAGAAGGAACAGCAAGCCGTCATGGACAAGACATCCGTGAAAAACGGGCCTACCGCCAATGATTGGCCGGCCTTTCTTCGTCTGACCTTCGTTCTTTTGGGCCGTTCCGCCGTCTTCAATGGCATCATGGCATTCCTGCCGCTTTACTGCATCAAGACCCTTGGTGTCTCCAACGCCGTCGGCAGTTCCACACTCTCGGTCTTTGCCGTATGCGGCATTGCCATGACTCTGCTCGGCGGATGGATGGCTGATAATTTCGGCATGATCCGCACGGCGCGCAGGACGACCTTGGTGCTGGTTCCCGTCCTTGCCATGCTCACCTTCGCGCCAAGCATATCCATTGTCTATGCCCTACTCCTGCCCCTGTGCTTTGCGACCCACGGAATCTACTCTCCCATGGTGGTGCTGGGACAGACCTACCTGGCAAAGAGCATCGGTTTTGCCTCAGGCGTGACACTGGGGCTTTCCACCAGTTTCGGCGGCATCATTTCGCCTCTCATGGGCATGCTTGCCGACCGGGAGGGAATTGCCGCTGTCATGTATCTGCTGATCGGCATCGGCGCCATCTGCACCCTTGGCGCTTTCCTGCTGCCAAAACCAAGAAATGGATGAGGATTGAAACAAGAAAAAAATCGTGTTTCAATAAAAAACAATGACAAACACGCAAAATCATGATATAATTCACAGGGTGTGTTGAAAAACGAAAGGAGATGATCCCATACTTCCCGAAGAACGCCAAAACATGATTGTCCAGATCGTGAATGATACAGGCTCCGCCAGCGTCAAGGACCTAAGCCAGCGTTTCTCCATCACGGAGGACAGCATCCGCAAGGATCTCACCGCCCTGCAAAAGAAAGGGCTGCTCAAGAAGACCTACGGCGGAGCCCTCAAGCTGGAAGAAGAGGAAATGGAACAGTATGTCTCCCAACGCAAGGGAAAATATATGCCCGACAAACGAAAAATCGCCCAAAAGGCCCTTCGGCTACTCAAGGACGATGATGTGGTGTTCCTTGACATCTCCACCACCAGCATTGAGATCGCCAAGCTCCTAAAGACCTCGGGGCTTTCCCTGACCGTTGTCACCAACATGATCGATGTCATGCTGGCCATGGCCGGGGACGAATACAACCGGCTCATCTTCATCGGCGGCACCTTCAGCGAGGGAAAGGACGGCTTTGTGGGTGCCATTGCCAACCGTGAAATTTCCCGTTACCATTTCGACAAGGCATTTCTCGGCATCGTTGGAGCAGACCTGGAGCGCAACGCCGCCATGACCTACACCTCGGAGGACGCAGCCACCAAGGAAACGATACTGAAATGCAGCAGAAGCTCCTATATGCTGCTGGAGACAAGGAAGTTCAATAAAACAGGGAACTTTATCTATGCAGCATTGAGTGATTTTTCCGGTGCCATCCTGGACAGGCCGCTGGACATGAAACAAAAGACTTTTTTCGACCAGCACGGGCTGGACTATATGTGAAAAAGGGAGCCTTTTCAGGCTCCCTTTTGCTACGTCTTATTTTGCATTTTTCATCGTGACGCCTTCGCCGCAGAGCTTGGCAAAATCCTTCGTGAAAGCCTCAATCGCCATGTTTACGCAATCGTTCTTGATGAGACCGTGGATGACATCCGGCGCGACCGTGGCCGCGCCTACGCCGTAAGAGCAAAGCTCCAGCACCTGCTGGGAGTTCTTGAAGCTGGCGGCAAGGATGTCGGTGGACAGGTCATTGCGGCGGAAGATGTCGTGGATGGTCTTTGCCGTTTCAATGCCGTTGGCGCCGAGATTATCGATGCGGTTCACATAGGGGGCAACGAAATTCGCGCCGGCTTTGGCCGCGAGGAAGCCCTGCATGGCAGTGTAGACTGCCGTGGCGGTGATGCGGACCGTCTTGTCTTCCTTGCGCAGCGTCTTGATGGCGACAAGTCCCTCCTCGTTGACGGGAATCTTCACATAGGTATTCGCGCCCAGCTCCTTGCGGATGCGCTCCGCGTCCTCCATCATGGCATCGGCGGTCCGCCCCACCACCTGCACATGAAGGTCCGCCTTTGTACCGATAAACTCCCGTATCTCCTTCAGCACATCGAAGGGCTGGCGGCCGCTGGCCGCGAGGATGGAAGGATTGGTGGATACGCCGTCCATGGGGAATACGCGATACACTTCTTTTATTTTCTGGATATCGGCATGGTCAACAAGAAATTTCATGATGATTGCTCCTCCTATTCGTCTATGGAAATGTTTTTTATGCCCTTCCTGCGGGCAATTTCGGCAAAATGCTGCATCTCTTCCTTCGCAAAACGGGCAGGATTCTCCTGGAAGCAGTATTCCCTTCCTACCAGATGGTACTTGGCAGATGCCAGGGGATTGTAGTTCAGGAGTTCATAGCGGACATCGGGATAGATTCCGGAAAGGAATGCGGCAATGGCAGCGACATTTTCCTCCCTGGCCGTATATCCGGGAATCATGGGGGTACGAATGACCACCCTGTCACGTTTTTCCGAGGTGAGGAGATAGTGGATATTTTCCCGGATGCACCGATTGGCCCCCCCCGTCGCCCGGATATGCTCCTCCTCATCGAACAACTTGCAATCTGCAAAGATGAGATCCAGATGGGGAAGAACCATGGCAAGGTTTCTTTCCGGCACCAGAAGCGCCGTTTCCATGGCAGTGTGGATGCCCTGCTCCTTCAGCAGTGCCAGCAGATTCGCTGCAAACCCCGGCTGCATCAGAGGCTCACCGCCGGATAAGGTAACCCCGCCGCCATGATGAAAAAACGGCTCGTCCTTCAAAACCTCACGAAACAGCTCCATCACATGGACTTCACGGGAATCCCAGCCAATCGCGCCTGTGGGGCAGATCCTCATGATCCTGTCCCAATCCTCCGGCCGGTCCGTGTCCAGAAGGATCTCCCCCTGCGCATCAAGCCCTACGCCGCCATGATCTGCGACCTTGATGCAGCTTCCGCAATGGATGCACTTTTTCTCAAAATAAAAGGGACGCCGCTTCCCGCTGATTCCTTCTGGATTATGGCACCAGACACAGGAAAGGGGACAGCCCTTGAAGAACACCGTCGTGCGGATGCCATCGCCGTCATGGGTGGAAAAGCGGCGCACATCGAAGATAGTTCCCGTGCCTGCATCAGGATGCAACAGGTTTTCCACAACATCCACTCCCCCATCAAATATCGGCATAGCTGGTGCGGGCAATGATCTCGTCCTGCAGCTCGTCGGCCAGTTCCGTAAAATAGGCGGTGTAGCCTGCGACACGCACGGTGAGGCTTCGATACTGCTCCGGATGCTTCTTCGCCGCGATGAGGTCTTCCTTCCTTACCACATTGAACTGGATATGAGGAATCTCCAGTTCGACGAAGGTGCGCAGGAATTTGGCAAACTTGTCGATGCCCGTCTCCGTCCTGAAGAATTCCGGCAGGAACTTCATGTTGAGAAGCCCTCCATTGGTGGTGAGTTCCTTATCGAGCCTGGAGACGGATTTCAGGACCGCTGTGGGCCCCGCGACATCGCGCCCATAGACGGGAGACATGCCTCCATCCGCCAATGGCTGCCCTGCCATGCGCCCATCCGGGGAAGCCCCCACATTCTCTCCCATGGGAACATGCGCCGAAACCGTGTACATGCCCGTATGGTATTTGCCACCACGATAGTTCCTATAGGTTCCGATGCGCTCGCGGAAGTATCTTGCCCACTTCACGCCAATATCATCCACCCACTCCACATCGTTGCCATACTTCGGCACCTTGTTCAGAAGGCGGGCGCGGAGAATGTCATATCCTTCGAAATCCTTCCGCAGGGCATCCAGAAGTTCCTCGCGGCTTACCATCTTCTCATCATAGACAAGCTGCTTGATGGCGGCGAGGCTGTCCGCCAGATTGGCCACCTGTATCATCTGTATGCCGGAAAGATTGTATCTCGCTCCGCCCGCCGTCACATCCGTTCCCTTTTCCATGCAGTCGTCGATGACCGCCGACAGGAAGGGCGTGGGCAAAAGGTCGATATGCGCCCGCTCCACCTGCTCACAGGCCTTGATCATCTTCTCCATGAATTCGTCAATATAGCGGCGCAGCACCCCTTCCAGATCCTCGTAAGTTTCGTAGGCAGTGAGGTCGCCATAGTCCGGCGCGAGACGTTTCCCCGTCAGCAGACATTTGCCGCCGTTCAGGGCAAGTTCCAATGCCTTGTTCAGGTTGAACATCGCCGCATCGCTCCAGCCGAGATTGTTGCCTTGGGTTGTCAGTTCCACACACCCAACAATAGCGTAATCCCTGGCATCCCGTTCGTCAATATCCAGTTCGGCCAGCGCGGGAATGATGGCCTTGTCGTTGAAGAATTGCGGCATGCCGCTGCCCTTTGCCACCACGCGGACGGCCTCCTTCAAAAGAGCGTCTCCCGTATGCTCATGAAGCCTGACGGAAAGATTCGGTTGGGGAAGCCCCAGATGCTCCTGGGCCTTCAGGCAAAGGAAGGAAATCTCGTTGGCGTAGTCCTTTCCGTCGGCATCCTGCCCGCCGACAGCGATGTTGAAGCCAATGGGGAACCCTGCGAAGAATTTGGCGCTGTGGGCGTTACGCATATAGACGATCTGGTTGAACTTGAGCCAGAGGCACTCCACGATTTCCAGGGCGTATTCCTCGGTCAGGCGACCCATCTCCTTGTCCTTCCGGTAGAAGGGAATCAGGATCTCATCCAGACGTCCCGGAGAGAAGGATGAAGCATTGGATTCCATCTGGAGAATCACGAACAGGAACCAGAGGGACTGCACCGCCTCATGGAAGGTTTCGGGAGGACGCCCGGAAATCGCCGCGCAGTTTGCGGAGACCTGCCGAAGCTCATCCTTCTTCGTTTCGATGGATTCCCTGTCCGCCAGCTCCGCCAAAAGCTTCGCATAACGCTGCATGAAATGCTGCGCCCCTGCCATGACGATGGAGACGGCCTCGTAGAAATCCCTTTTTGCTCCCTGGGCAGATTTCTGCTTTTCTTCTGCCTGTGTCCGAAGTTTCGCCGGCCCCAGCCTGAGCCAAAGGGAGCAGTTCGGGCAGATATGCCCTTGGGCATGGTCCGTCTGATTGATTTTTGCGACCTTGGAAATCTCGCTGATTTCCTTTCCATAGCGCGCTTTCAGCACATCCTCCAGCGATTTTCCCGCCCAATAGGGTTTGATCTCCTCACGAAATTCCCTGATGTCCTCCTCACGCACCTCGAAACGGTCCTGCGCTCTTGTGGGAAGCGTCTCGAATTCCCTGTCCACCCAGGTACTTCCGCTCTCCGGAAATACGACGCCAGATCGCACCCCGGCGGTACGATTGCCCACAATGAGTTCCCCAGGCTCCACGCGAATCTCCATCTGCTCCAAAGCCGCCTTGAGCGCCAGTGCCCGTTGCAGGATGCGCGGCTTTCCCTCATTGGCCTTGTAGGTATTCGTGATGATGCGGGCTTGCTCGATGGATGCATAGCGCGGCTCGGACAGCATTTTGTCCCGCAGGGCGCGAATACGCAAGCTCATTTCCATATTTTTCATATTTTCCCTCCTTTTTAAGAGTTTATTTTACAGATTACATTATTGTTTCCAACTTTTAATCATAAATTAACACACCCTTTCATACATGTCAAGAGAGAAATGGGAAAAACATTGAAAAACAATAAAACAGCCGAAGAACCCTCATAAAAAGGATTCTTCGGCTGCTGCCAACCGCTTCAAGTCATACATACAGGCTTCAATATCCGCGCACTGCATCAGCCCGCTCATGATGCATGCGCCGCTGGCCCCTGCAGCCACCGTCCCGGCAATATTTTGGGGCGAGATTCCGCCGATGGCATACACAGGAATCCGGACACTTCTGCAAATCTCCCGCAGGAAGGGAATTCCTCGCGGGGAAAGTCCCTTCTTGCAGTCTGTTGGAAAGATATGCCCCAACGTGATGTAACTGCATCCCATCGCCTCTGCCTCACGCGCTTCTTCCATGGAATGGCAGGAGGTTCCAAGAACCTCAAACTCTTCCCGAAGGGACCTTCCCGTTGCGCGCAGAAGGGGAAGCGGCAGATGAAGTGCCCTGGATTGAAGTTTTCTTGCAACGTCGGTGAAGTTGTGCAGGATGCATGACGTATGCTCCATTTCGCAAATCTCCATCACGCCCCTTGCAAGCCTCTCATATTCCCTTGGCATCAGGTCCTTTTCGCGGAGCAGGATGGCATGGGGATGACAGCGGGCAATCTGCCGGATCCTCTTCAGAAAATCATCGGGGCAGAGCTTCCTGTTGGTCACGCAGATGACCTTGGAATCAAAGGCTGACATAGTCATTCAACACAGGCTGCAGGCCCGCTCCCCGTATGTCGTTGTACATTGTGTCGAGGCTGCGGGTATCATTGATCTCGAACTGCTCATCGCCCTCCTTGCATTCCCCGCACTCCTCGCCATATTTTTCCGCATGGTCGCCAATCCCGGTGGAAACCCCGGCAGAAACCTTTGTCGCGGCAATGCGGACAATGCCGTTGCGGAAGGCAGAACTTTCCCGCGAGGAAACCGTGATGCCGGCAAAGGGAAGGAAAATACGGTAAGCGCAGAGGATCTGGCAAAGCTGCCTCTCGCTGACCTTTTCGTAGCACAGATCCGTGCCGCCCACAATCGGCCGAATGCGGGGACAGGAAAGGGACATTTCGGCTCTCGGATATTTCCGCTGCAGATAATAGACATGAAGCGCCGTCGCAAGGGCATCTCGCCGAAAATCCGAAAGCCCCAGCAATGCGGAGAAACCGACGCCCCGCATGCCCGCCATGAGCGCCCGTTCCTGCGTATGGAAACGATAGGGCCAAATGCGCTTGCGCCCGTCGAGATGAAGTTCCTCATAGCGGTCGCTGTTGTAGGTTTCCTGGAACACCGTCACATAGTCCGCCCCGCACTCGTGGAAATAACGGTAGTCCTCCGTATTCACCGGATAGACCTCAAGCCCCACCATGCGGAAATATTTCGCCGCGAGACGGCATGCCTCTCCGATATAGCGAATGCTGCTGCTGCCCCTGCTCTCCCCGGTCAGCAGCAGGATCTCCTCCATGCCGCTCCTGGCGATGACATCCATCTCATGCTCGATTTCTTCCATGTTCAGCTTCAACCGCCGGATCTTGTTGTAGCGGTTGAACCCGCAATAGACGCAGTAGTTCTCGCAATGGTTGTCGATATAAAGGGGCGTGAAAATATAAACGGTGTTGCCGAAATGGCGCGAAGTTTCCCTTTGCGCCCTCTGGGCCATTTCTTCAAGGAATGGTTCTGCCGCAGGGGACAGCAGCGCCTTGAGACCCTCGATGGAGCAGGTCTCTCTCGAAAGGGCATTCCTGACATCCCTTGCCGTATAGCGCGAGGCATCATAGGAATTCATTTCCTCCAGAACCTTGTCGCAAATGTCCGACTCAATCACTTCCATATCCGGCAAGTATTCCATATGATTGATGCGGGAGGATGGGTCGTTCTCCAACTGGTATTTTCTGTCCATGACTACACCCTCCTAATCCCGCAGAAATCCCGTCAGCGGGTCCGAGGAAGCCGCCCCCCGCACGAGCACCCGGCCAAGCCCTGACAGGTACGCCTTGCGCCCCGCATCGATGGCCTGACGGAAGGCCGAGGCCATCATCGTAAGATTCCCAGCCGTTGCAAGGGCCGTGTTTGCCATGACCGCTGCCGCGCCCATTTCCATAGCCTCGCATGCCTGGGAAGGCTTTCCGATTCCCGCATCGACGATGACGGGAAGATCCAGCTCATCAATGAGCATCTGGATGAAGTCACGGGTGGCAAGTCCCCGGTTGGAGCCAATGGGCGCAGCAAGGGGCATGACTGCCGCCGCTCCCGCGCTCACAAGATCCCGCCCCACATTGAGGTCGGGGTACATATAGGGGAGCACGACAAAGCCTTCCTTCGCAAGGATTTCCGTCGCACGAATGGTTTCCGCGTTATCAGGCAGAAGATACTTCGTGTCGCGCATGATCTCGATCTTCACGAAATTGCTCCCGCACAATTCCCTCGCAAGATGGGCAATGCGGACGGCCTCATGGGCATCCCGCGCGCCGGATGTATTGGGAAGGAGCGTCACCCCCTCCGGGATATAACTCAAAATGTTCTCATGCTCTTTTGTCTGAGCACGGCGAACCGCCAGTGTGACAATCTCCGCACCTGCATCCCTGACAGCCGCCTCGATCAGCTGCAGGGAATATTTCCCCGAACCTAGGATAAACCTCGAATGGAACTCCTTCCCACCGAGAACCAGCGTATCTTTTTCATCTTTTTCCTGCATATGAAAATCTCCTCTCCTATTGTCCCATGTCTTCCGATATTCAACCGCCGCCCATGAAGCTGATGATTTCCACCACATCGCCGTCCTTGAGAATGGTCTCACCATACCGCTCCTTCGCAATGATTTCCTCATTGATTTCGACGACAATCTGCCTGGGCTCATAGTTTGCAGATGACAGGTATTCGCTGATGCTCTTTCCTGCAGCATCCGTCTCCTGCCCGTTGATCTTGAGCAACCACCTGCACCTCCCATCAAAAAAGGGATTGCCTGACAGCAATCCCAAGAAAAGTCAATATCCCTACGTTGGCATTACCCAAATCAGGTCTATGGGTCGAAAGGCGCACTTTCCTCTCAGCCTGTTTGCAAGCTCCCCATTCATATGCAATTGTCCAACCCTGTGCAGGGACATCTTTATTCTATCACTTTCTGAGAGATTTTCAAGAGTTTATGACCTCCATTTCTATTGATTGACAGGAATCGGAAAAAAAGCTATGATAGAGTTAGAAAATGTGTGAATGTTTTGCGAAAGGAGCGCTGGTCATGGAAAAGCGGATGACATGGAAGGAGATTCAGGAAGCCTATCCCGACCAGTGGGTTGGGTTGACTGATTCCACGCTTGACAATGTGCCATTCATTTTCTCGAATTGGGCGGTAGATGCAAAATGAGACATTTGCGTGTTTTCTGCACTTCTGCCAAAGAACAAGGAAAATCCTGCCCAAAGGCAAAACCTTGATGGGCAGGATTTTTGTTTCAAATAAATACATCGTCAACATTTGGGAGGTATACATCATATGACAAGAATATGGTTCAACCATTGGTTCAGCACAGCGTATCATCTGATCCAGCTCATGCGGGATGGCACCGATGAGCCCCTTTGCATCATCGGGTCCAATCGAAACGAACATGCCATATACCGCCGTGCTTGCGAGGAATGGCATACAGAGCCGGAAATCCGGTCCGATGAGGAATATGTTTCCTTCTGCCTGGAATTCTGCAAGCAGCATAAGGTCGATATCTTTGTGCCACGCCATCGCATCACAGCCATTGCAAAGCAGGTGGATTCCTTCAAGGAAATCGGTGTTCTCGTTCTCTGCGGGCACAATGCAGAATTAATGAATATCCTGGACAGCAAGCAGGAGACCTATGCCTTCTTCGCAGAACATGGACTGGCCGATTGCATCCCCGAATATCTGTCGACACATTCCTTCCCGGAATTTTGTACTGCATACGAGACACTTCACAGCAAAGGCTTCCGCGTCTGCTACAAGCTCGCAGAAGATGAAGGCGCCCTCACCTTTCGCGTCATTGACAACAATCTGGAGCAGCTGTCCGCACTCTATTCCAAGCCCAATACGAAAGTCACTCTTTCTGCGGCAAAAAGCATCCTGCAAGACTATGACTTCTCTGTGCCGATGCTTGTCATGCCATATCTGGACGGCCCGGAAATCAGTGTGGACTGCCTGAGGACCTCCCGGGGAAATATCGTCATCCCGCGCTATAAAACAAACACCCGCTATTCTGTCGTGAGGTTCGACGCACAAATCATGGCTCTCAGCAACCGGATTCTGGACATCCTGAACCTCAATGCGCCCCTCAACCTGCAGTTCCGCCTGCACCAGGGAAAAACCTTCCTGCTGGAAATCAACCCCCGCATGTCGGGAGGCCTGCAGCTCTCCTGTCTGGCCACAGGCATCAACCTGCCCGCCATCGCACTGCAGCAGCTCTTAGGAAAAGATCTTCCTTGGAGTTATCCCGACTTAGAAGAGCAGCGTGTCGCTCATATCGAAACCCCGATCTGCTTGTCCTGAACACTTTCACTCATGCTTTCCGATGATTTTCTCCATCCATATCATATTGTACCAGCGTCCAAACTTATGGCCACATTTATGGAAGGTGCCAACCTTTTGAAATCCCATATGGGCATGGAATTTCTCGCTGTTCCTTGTAAGATATTCATCCTCTTCCAATGGATCCCCTATGCAGGCATATAGATTCTTGATGCCCATGTCGGCAAGTTTTTCCTCGATTGCCTCGTAGAGCTTCCTTCCCGTTCCATGCCCCTTTTCCTCCGGGCTGAGGTAGATCGTCAATTCCGCGGACCAATCATATGCGGCCCGTCCCACAAAAGCGCCGGCATATGAATAGCCAACAATTTTCCCGTCACGCACCGCCACAAGGTAGGGATATTTTGACAAAGTCTTCCTGATGCGTTCCCGAAACTCTGCCAACGTCGGCACATCGTATTCAAAACTGATTGCCGTATGCTCAACATAATACTCGTAGACGGCAAGGATATCCTTTGCGTCACTGATTTCAGCCAATCTTATCTGTACCATATCCATATACGTCTTCTCATTCCCCTCTCCATAAGCTTACCTGAAAAGCTCAAGGATCTGCTTTCCGATCAGCACTGTAGTCATAAGGATAAAAAGCGGCCGGACATAGCCGGTTCCCTTTTTCAATGCCATCTTGGCACCGCAGGTGGCTCCGAAGATCATGGCAATCCCCATGGGAATCGCATAGGAAAAATTCACTGCGCCGAAATAGCTGAAGATAAGAGCAGCGGCGATATTGCTGGCAAAATTCAATGCCCGGGCATTGGCGGCGGCGCCCAGAAAATCAAAGCCTGCCAGGAGAAAGGCAAAGAGCAGGAAGGAACCTGTGCCCGGACCGAAAAAGCCATCGTAGAATCCAAAAACGAATGCCACAGCCAGACTCAGGACAAACATCTTTCGTGTCATGCCGTGATAGACATTTTCCGTTCCCCAGTCCTTCTTTACGACACTGTAGATTGCCACCGCGATCAGCATGACCAGGACCAGCGGACGCAAGAAATCAGAGGGCATCTGGCGCACCAGCATGACTCCGGCAGCCGAGCCCAGGAAGGAAACAGGGAACAGCTTGCGGATAAGGGCTGTATCCATTTTCCCCGCACGGATGAAGGTCAGGAAACTGGAAAGGGCTCCCATCACCGAGGCCATCTTGTTCGTCCCCAGGACTTCCACCAAAGGGATTCCCGTACACATGATGGAAGGAATGGTGATCAGTCCCCCGCCCCCTACCACGGCATCAATAAAGGCAGCCAGAAAGCCCATCAATATCAAAAATAAGATGGTGCCATCAGCAAAGAATTCCACATCATCACCTCACACATCCGCCTTTTCCACTTCCACCCGGTCGATTTCCTGTCCGTCCGGCAGGAAACATTGGATAAGGATGCGCTCTTTCGATACATCCATGGTGAGATAATTGTCCGTCTCCGGCTGGGGAGCCACTCTTTCATCCAGGGCATGGTCGATCCAGAGGCCCGGATAGCGCACGTTCCCCGCCACCCCCGTGAGGATATAGAGAGGGCCATTGCTGTCATGGCGCATGTCCCGGATATACCCGCGGTTGCGGTAGGTATGAAGATGGGCCGTGAACACGATGTCAATGCCAAGTTCCTCAAAAAGGGGCATGAACACCTCCCCAACATCGGAAATCCCTTCCTGCCGTTCCGGGCGATTGTGGATGCGGTATTGCAGGACATCCCTGTGAATCAGCACGATCTTCCATTTCTTCTTGCTCTTGCGGACATCCTCCCGAAACCATTCCATCTGCTCCTCCAGGAGGCCGGGCTTGAAGTCCTCCGTCTCCTCCCATTGGCTGTTCAGCACGATGAAATGCACCGCGCCATAGTCGAAGGAATAGTAATACCGCGCAAAATCACGGCTCCCGTTTCCCGGCACGGAGAAATAGCGCAGATATGCCTCTGGCAGGCGCACGTTCCAGTTCTGGTCATAGGTCTCATGGTTGCCCATGACGGGGACAAAGGGAATGCGGTCCATGATGTTTTCCACCGCATGGAACCATGCCTGCCATTGGGTATGATCCTCCCCGTTGTCCACGATGTCCCCCATATTGATGAAAAACGCCGCCTCCGGATTTCGCTTCGCGGCTTCCTGTGCCACTCTTTCCCAATCGCTGTAATCGCTGGACTGGGAATCGGGAAAGATGAGGCATTGGAAACTGTCCTCCCCCGCCGTATGCAAAGGATGCCAGTCGCTAGCCGAGCTTTCGGAAACCAAACGGTACTCGTAAGCCGTATCCGGGGAAAGTCCCGCAAGGCTGGCAGCATACTGATGGTTTTCCACTCCATCGTCCGTAAAGAAATCTTTGCTGGCGGGAACTGCTGCCACTTCCTCCTGACCCTGACGGCGATACTCTATGCGGGGGTTAGAAAGAGGACCGGCAGACTGCCACATGAGAGTCCGGCTGGTGGAGGGATCAGCAACAATGATCTGCCTCAGATACTGTGCATCCAAATCACCGGCCAGTTCCCGCACCCCATTGGTCGCTTGCCGATACCACGTCCCTTTGCCGAGAAAAGCGCCTCCCCCAAACAGGAAAACGCCGCCCATCATCAATTTCAGGAAATTACGTCGATTCATAATCTGCTCCACCAATTTGAACCAAAACCCAACAAAAGGGGATTTACCCATTTTCTTCTCTCATTTAACCTAACCCACAAGAAGTCTCCCGCCTCTACAGGCGGTGAGATGAATTGTGGGCTTTTCTGAGGGTTCGATACCCTCGGAAAAACAATTGCTTTGTATCTTGTTCCATGATATAATCAGTCGTAAGAACGAAAGGATTGATTGCAACATGGAGTTGGATAATAATAACCATTCAGTGTTCT
>Ga0256405_10001861_pt1 | contig 53584 bp, 50 predicted proteins | sample RumenRJG_02DNA_FD_189096 | JGI IMG/M metagenome (GOLD analysis project Ga0256405, IMG submission 189096) | Bovine rumen microbial communities from Lethbridge, Alberta, Canada - RJG_02 | ecosystem: Host-associated > Mammals > Digestive system > Stomach > Rumen | place: Canada: Alberta... | reverse complement strand
TGATGTTTCAACTTTAATCTGTGCATCTGCATAACCCACTGCTGACAGCATTGTTAGCAGGAGTAGGAAATGTTTTATCTGTTTATAAAATCTCATAACTAAATCCCGATTTATCTGTCTTTTATCTCTATCTTTTTTATTACCTTGGCTGGAACGCCACCAACAATGGTATTCGGTTCAACGTCCTTTGTCACTACTGCACCAGCAGCTACTACGGCTCCATCGCCGATAGTCACACCAGCCAACACCGTGGCGTTGGCTCCAATCCAGACGTTCTCACCAATGTGGATGGGGGCATAACTCATGCTCTGACGCTTGGCAGGGTCAAGGTCGTGGTTGATAGTGGCCAGCACGACATTGTGACCTATGAGGGCACCCTCGTCGATGGTGATGCCGCCCTGATCCTGGAACTTGCAACCCATGTTGATGAATACTCGTTCACCAACGACGGTGTTCTTACCACAGTCGGTATGGAACGGAGGAAACATGCCTACCGTCTTGGGTACCTCACGCCCCCAAAGTTGTTCCAGCAAATCGTGCAACTGCTCTGGAGTATGATACTTGCCGTTAATCTCAGCCGTAATCTTCAGTGCCTCCTGCGACAGCTGATGAAACATCATGTGGACATCACCACCGCCAACGACGGGTTTGCCTGATGTCATGTAATCACGAAATTCTTGTATTGTCATAGTTCTTTATTTTTCTTTTGTTAGTTTATAAACCGCCAGGGTAGGGAGGAGGACAATCAGCAATAGTGCCACCTCTACTAAAGCGTAGGAGCCGAAATAGTCAACCAACGTCTGGAATTTCAGAACTCCATCCACCAAAAAGACCAAAATGGCAAACCAGCAGGGTAAAAACACGGCTGCAAATTTGATTTTTCGTGTCTTCAGTTTCATAATATATTCATATTTGGAGCAAAGGTACGAATAAGTGAGCAAAATACCAAACAAAAAGAAAGGTATTTTTTTTGCTTGTATTTTCGAACGATAGTACCTTGGACAAAGTCAAAGGTACAAAAAAATCACAAAAGCAACAGCATTTGTGATTTTTTAGTTTCAATGTTCAATGTTCTTAATCCATTTCTCCACTTTCGCCTTCTCTGTTCTTACCTCGTGGCCGTAGATGCTGAAACCCTTCGTGACATTGGCACCTGGGAACGCCTCTTTCACGTCCTCGACGCAGTTGGCGAGTCCTGAGCCTTCGTGGGTGGTGAAAGGAATGACGGTTTTGCCCTTCAGGTCGTTGGCGTGGTTCTTGAAGAAGGTGAACATCACCTGCGGATAGGTTCCCCACCACACGGGACCGCCGATGAACACGGTGTCGTAGGGCGAGAGGTCGATGTCGCCCTCGTACTCGGGCAGTTCGCCATCCTTCGCCTCTTTCTTGGCCAATTCGATGAGCGGCATATAGGCCATGCCATCGTATTTGTGGGTAACGATTTCAAACTGCTCAGCGCCAGTGATTTCGCTGATGTAGTCGGCCACGATTTTCGTGTTGCCGACCTCGATGTTGCCCACGTTGTAGTTGTCGCCTGCGTGGGAGAAGAAGATGACGATGGATTTGTTCATGTTGCTATGATTTTGAGGTTTGACTTTTTGTTTGTTTTGTGCGTTGCAGCTGGTGACCATGAAGAGAGCCAGTAGTGCGGTGATAATGCTATTTATTTTCATATTTATTGCATTGATTTTAGTTATCCGTAATTTTGAATTAGATGCTTCACAAATTGCGGGTCGCCGAAATTGATGGTGCCTGTGTCGTGCTGGTTCATCTGAGCGATTTGTGCCATGTCGGCATCACTCAGCGAGAAGTCGAAGACATCAAGATTCTGCGCCATGCGCTCCTGATTGCTCGACTTGGGAATAGCTACGATGCCACGTTGTGTGAGCCAACGAAGGGCAACCTGAGCAGCACTCTTATTGTACTTGGCTCCGATGGCCGCCAGCTCTTCGCTCTTCACGATGCCTTCAACACCTTGTCCGCCGAGCGGTCCCCAAGCCATCATCTTCGTTCCGAACTCCGCATGAATAGCCTCGATGCCCGTCTGCTGGATAAGCGTGTTGCACTGCAACTGGTTCACCATCGGCTTTATTTCCACATAGTGGGCGAAATCGAAGAAACGGCCTGCCTGGAAGTTGCTCACACCGATGGCACGAACCTTGCCATCGCGGTAGGCTTTCTCCATCGCCCGCCATGTGCCGAACACGTCGCCGTAGGCCTGATGGATGAGTAGCAGGTCGATATACTCCGTCTGCAACTTGCGCAGACTTTCGTCGATGCTCTTGGCGGCCTTTTCTTCACCATTGTTCGAAATCCAGACTTTTGTCACGAGGAACAGATCCTCGCGCTTGATACCACTTTTGCGCCAGGCATTGCCCACGCCTTCCTCATTCTGGTAGGCCTGTGCCGTGTCTATCAGCCGATAGCCCACGTTCAAAGCATCCGTCACGCAACGTTCACACTCATCAGGGCTTACGAGAAACACGCCGTAGCCCAAAGTCGGCATCTCAACGCCGTTTGATAACTTAATAGTTTTCATTGTCATTTTTTTTTCTATTTCAAAGTTTCTTGATCAGTTTTGCAGGATTTCCACCCACCGTTTATTTTCGACTGCAAAGGTACGGCGATTTTTTGAAAGTTTTGTTTCACAAAAAGCATCAGAAGTTTCACTTTTTGCCCAAAAATGTTGTTTTATATCAAATTATTCGTAATTTTGCCGAAAAAATTGACAAGATGAAGCCTGATTTTCAATATTCCAACGACTTCAACGGGCTCAATTCCAGTGAGTTGCGCCACACTTGTATGCACCTACTTTGCACGGCAGGGGAGGGCAGTTTTGTGTTTAACGAGAAGTGCTATCACATTGTGAAAAACGACCTCGTGGTGATTCCCAACCCGACAAAAATGAAAAACCTTGCGGCTCAAGCCGATTTGCAGGTGGAATGGTTTGCTGCCGATTACAAATTCCTGCAAAGCCTGCTGCCAGCGAACAACTACAGCATCGGAGGTAGTATTTCGCTGAGCCAAGACCCTGTCATCAAACTTTCCGACGAGCACGCGCAGCATCTTTTGGACGATTTCCACCGCCTTCGCGACCGCATGGACGACCACCATTTGCAGTTCTATCGCGAACTGATGGGAAGTCTCTGCCTGACGATGATGTACGACATTTTTGAGGCACATGCGCAACAGGAATCCACCGACTTGCATACCGACCGCACAGCCTACATCGTGAAACAGCTGATGGACTTGCTCGCCACGAGCATTAGTCGCACGGAACGCAGCGTGAACTACTATGCCGAACGGCTGAATGTGTCGCCGAAATACCTCTCGGCCACCATCAAGCGTGTAACGGGGCATAGTGTCACTTCTTACATCGACCGTCATACCATACCTATTTTAAAAGACTATCTGAATGATGAACGGCTGTCGCTCACCCAGATAGCCGACCGTATGAATTTTACATCATTGAGTTATTTCAGTCGCTATTGCACCAAGCACCTCGGCCAATCGCCCAGCGACTACCGCCAGAGCCTGCAACCGAAGTAAAAATTCGCTTATTTCAGCGAACTACTTCCCAAATTCATTATAGGAAACATTCTCGGGCTTCCACTTGTCTTTCGGCGTGGGGCTCTCAGCAGGGTGGCCGATGGCGATGACGCACAGCGGAATCATGGTTTCGGGCAGATTCACCGCTTTCGACACGAACGCGACACGCTCGGCAGTGGGATGCACACCCGTCCACACGGCACCCAGTCCGAGGGCGTGGGCGGCCAGAAGGATGTTCTGCGTGGCGGCAGAGCAGTCTTGAATCCAGTATTCCTGCGCCTTGCCCTGCAGCGTCTTGTTCAGGTCGCCACAAACCACGATGGCCACTGCGCACTGTTCCAACATGCGGCCACGATTGCCGGCCAACTCCTTCAGTTTCGCCTTGTCGGTGACAGCGACGAAATGCCACGGTTGCTTGTTGACAGCCGTCGGCGCAGCCATACCAGCACGCAACAGCGTCTCGATGTCGGTCTTCGAAATGGGCTCGTCGGTGTATTTCCGAATGCTCGTGCGCGTCATAATCGCGTTTAACACTGGATTCTCTTTGGAATCATTCACACTCTGTGCCGAACCGGTCAGCACACTTGCCACTGCCAACAGGCAGGTCATCATCATTTTTTTCATATTTTTATAATTTTCGATTAAGATTTACGATTCATTTCCTAACGATAATATTTTTAGTCCGACGACTGATTTGTAAAATCCCTAAATTCCGACGGCGACAGCCCCGACCTTTTCTTGAAGAATCGGCTGAAAGAGGCTTGTTCGCTGAAGCCGAGCAGGTCGGCAATCTGTTGGATGGCGAGGTCGCGCCGTTCGTTGAGTAGTGATTTAGCCTGCAAGGTCAGGTAGCGGTCAATGCACTCGCTAGCACTGAGGCCGATTTCCGACTTGATGAGCGTAGAGAAATATTTGGGCGAGAGGTTGAACAATCGGGCATAGAAATCGACCTTGTGCGATTTGCGATAATGCTTGACAATCGCCTCGTTGAAGTGCGTCGAAAGGTTGCTCCTCTCGTTTCTGACGGCATCGTTGGGTATCGGACAGAATTCATACCGCATCATGATGATGGTGTGGAGGACGTTGAGCATCATTTCTTCGCGGCAAATCTGCCCGATGTTGCTCACGGTCTTCAGCAGTTTGAAGGCATCTTCCATCTGGTGGTACTGCTCGTCGGTGAGGTGGCACGAAGGATGGGCGATGTAATAGAGGATATGGGCATCGAAATGGGAGATGTTGCGCTGTCTGAACTTCTCAAGAAAGTCGTCCGACATGACGATGAGCCGCGTGCGATAGTCGGCAGAAATGGTTTTTGTCTTGATGACATGCCCCGCTCGCATGATACAGAGGTCATGGGGGCGGAATACGACGGGTCTCAAGCCATATTCTGCATCGAGCGTCCCCTGCTCGCACAGTGCAATGACGGCAAAGGGAGAGATGTATTCATCGCCGGTGAAGGGCATATTGATGATGTTGTCCAAGACAACCAGCCCTTGCCTTTCCACTGTCGGACCAATCTGCAGTAGCGGATGTACTCCTGCCTGTTTGTCGTTTTTCTTCATGCGTTTGTCATTTTGGGTGCAAATTTAACAAAAATTCGAGATATTTAGGCAAAAATCTTGGCTTTTTTTACTATCATCCGACCAAATGCTAAATTTTTCAGCCAATTTGTTAAGAATTTTCTTTGACAAATACCATAATTTTGCAGGCAGATTCACTTAAAGGTAATAAGAAGATGAAAAGATTGTTTTTATTGATTGCAGTAATGATAGGAATCCTGACGGCACAGGCCGAGGACTATTCCTATTTGACTTTCGAGACGACGGACGGAGCGAAAGTGTCGGTTTCGACATCGTCGCTGACCATCACCATTTCTGGAACGACACTGACAGCAGGCTCAGAGTCGTTTACTCTCTCAAACCTATCTAAGATGTACTTTTCAACGGGCGACGAATCAACGCCGACGGGCATCGAGCAACTGAAGTCGGTGAATTTCGATGAAGCCATCGACATCTACGACCTCAATGGCAGAAAAGTGGCCAAAGACCAGATGAAAAATGGCGCATACATTATTAAAACAAAGCAGGGAACTTTTAAAATTGTCGTAAAATGAAAAAACTATATATGATTTTTGTCGCCATCGTGCTGACGATTGCAGCCGAGGCGCAGACGCTGAACGTGCGAGTGGGCAACGTGACCTATCGCTTTCCTGCCGCGCAATGTGGCGAAATGAACTACGCGAACGGCACCACGCTGACCATCATGGACAAGGAATTTTCGTTGAACGAAGTGACGAATATAACTTTCGACCCAACCGAAGTGGTGGACAACACCATCGGCGTGACCTATAACGGTTCGACGGCTTCGGTGGTGGTCGCGGGCAACATCGCGCAATATGTCACCCCGACCGTCAGCGGTGCCCACGTCGGCATCACGCAGCGCGACGACCTCGCCGAAGAAATCACCTACACGCTCAGCGGCACTTCGACCGATGGCGAATTCTATATGTCGGGCTCTTACAAGGCCACCATCGAACTGAATGGACTGACGCTGACGAATGCGACGCCCGTCTATAGCGGTGCGGCCATCCACATCCAAAACGGCAAGCGCATCAAGGTGAAACCCGTCACGGGAACGACTAACTCCCTTACTGATGCCGCCAGTGGCTCGCAAAAGGGCTGTCTTTACATCAAGGGACACGCCGAATTTGCCCAAAAAGGTACGCTCAACATCGTGGGAAAGGTGAAGCACGGCATCAAGACGGGTGAATATTTCACGCTCAAGAACGCGACCATCAACGTCACCTCGGCGGTGGGCGACGGCATCAACTGCGAACAATTTTTCTTGATGGAAAGCGGTAGTATCAACATCAGTGGCACGAGCGACGACGGAATTCAGTGCGACATCGAAGACACCTCGGCAGGCTCCACTGGCGAAACCACCGACCACGAGGGCGAGGACAGCGGAAATGTCTATATCGCTGGCGGCACCATCACCATCAACAGCGACGCAGCTGCCGCCAAAGGCATCAAGTGCGAGGGCGACCTGACCGTCACCGACGGCACCGTCACGGTGAAATCGTCGGGAACGGCTGTCTGGGACGCAGCCGACGCCGAAGTGAAAGGTTCAACCTGCCTCAGTGCCGACGGACGAATGACCCTTAGCGGTGGAACGCTGACCCTCACCAACTCGGGAGCAGGCGGCAAAGGCATCAAAACCGACGGCGTGATGACCGTCGGCGGCAATGCTGACCTCAGCGTGACTGCCAGCGGCCCGATCGCCTATTGCAGCAGCACCACCAATACCACCATCATGACAACCACCACGTCAAGGACCGTCGAGCGGCTCAGCGATGCCCTGAAAACATCGCCGAAAGCCATCAAGAGCGACGGCGCAATGACCGTCAGCGGTGGCAGCATCTTTGCCAAGTCGAGCTACCACGAGGGCATCGAAACGAAGAGCACGATGACCATCACCGACGGCTATGTCTATGCCGAGGCTGGCGACGATGCCATCAACTCGTCAGGCGATTTCACGATTAGCGGCGGCTACGTTTTCGGCAATTCGTCGGGCAACGACGGTTTGGATGCCAATGGCAATTTCAATATCAAGGGCGGCAATGTCGTAGCGGTTTGTGCCGGTGGGGCAGAAGTGGGTCTCGACGCGAACACCGAAGGCGGCAAAAAACTCACGATTACAGGTGGCAACATCGTCGCCATCGGCGGATTCGAGCGGGGTTCCACCATTTCGGGCGGTACGGCCAAGTCAGCCAGTTACACCAAAGGTGCTTGGTACGGACTCTACAACGGCTCGACAGCGGCCTTTGCCTTCAAAGTTCCTTCAAACAGTTCGATGGGTTCGTCGATGGTGGTCTATACCACCGCCACGCCAGCACTCAACAAAGGTGTGACAGGCAGCGGCACGAGTTTCTGGAACGGCAACGGATTCCCCAGTTTCAGCGGTGGCACCTCGGTCAGCCTCTCCAACTATAGCAGTGGAGGCGGTGGTGGCTGGCCCGGCGGTGGCGGTCGATGGTAAAAAAGAAAAAAGTCAATCAGTTTTTTTCGACATAAACGGCAGTGTTTTCGCCATTTCCATGATTTGGTCGGCAGCATTGCCGTTGCTGTCTTGTGCGCCATTGAGCATGTCGTAGAGTCGTTTCAGTCCCTCACGACTGCCGTCGTTTTTCATCACATAGACGAGGCAGAGATTCTGCGGCGCTATGCTCGATGCAAAAAAGTCGTAATCGGTGACGGCCAGTTGCGAAAGGGCGAGGTGGTAGGCATCGTCGCTGTGCTCGTCGATGAAGCGCTGCACGTCGCCGAGGGTCTTGAATCCGAACGACTCGAACACGGGCAGATAGAACATGAGGCTGACTGGGAAAATTTCTGCTTGATTGACCGCCGCGATTCGCCTGTTCAGGCGGTCGAAGGGCTTCAATTCGAGATATTTCAGGAACGATTCACGCGACAGTGCCACATCGTCGAGTTGTCCGTTTTTTACCAAGTCCAACGTAAGGCGACGATAGTCGGTGATGACCATGCGGAGGCGGCTGAACTCGTCGTCGATGAGTTCCATCATGCCCGACAAACGACTGAACTGGCGCCTGTGCTCGGGGAGCATCTTCACGCCGGCCTTGTAGCCCATGTCGTGCTCAATAGTGGACCAAACGTGCTGAAGTGCCGTTCGCATTTGAATTTCGAAGCGCTGACCGCCCGTTTTCAGCCGACAAATGTAGTGGAGCGAGTTGTAGCCGAAGGAGGTCAGTTCGTGGAGTTTGCGTTTATCGACGCTCTCCTTCCAGTCGATGTCAAAAATGTTTTTGGCAATCATCGACACCTTATCAACCTCGTCGGAATAGAACGTGATGACGCGCAGGCCCACAAGGTCGGTAATGTCGTCGAGGGTTTTGTATTTCGCCCCTTTCAGTTCGAGTTTTCCAGCCAACGATTTTTCGGTTTTCACCCTGTGTTCGATGGCTGTGACGTAGATTCCCTGCTTCTGAAGTGCATCTTGCAGCAGCTGGTAGGCATCTTCCGACAGTTTTTCCAACGTGGGGCGCATTTCCCGAAATTGCCGTAACAATTCTTCGCTATGTGGGTTCAATTTCATGTGATTCATCGGCTTTTCGAATGGTTGAGACGGCTCTACTTCTTGATGTATTGGATGGCCATCATCGTCAGGTCGTCGCTTTGCTCGGCATCGCCAACGAATTGGTGAACGGCATCGGTCATCAAATCGACAATTTGGTGCGGCTCATGCTGATGGTTGGCGAGCGCCTCGGTGGCCACATCGGTGACGCGATTGATCTGGAATTGCGCAAACTCGGCATCCATGGCTTCGGTCAGTCCGTCGGTGAAGAGGAAAATGGTGGTGCCGGGGAAGATTTGCGCATCTTGCAGCGTGAATTGCCACGAGGGCATCACACCGACGGGAATATTCGAGTCGCAAGGCAGTTCGCCGACGCCATCGCCAACAAGCACCGGCGCGTCGTGGCCCGCATTGCAGTAGTGGAGGAGGCCGGTGGGCAGGTCGAGCACACCGACGAACAGCGTTACAAACATGTGGGTCTTGTTCATCTCGACGATGATTTCGTTCATGCGTGTCATGATTCGGTTCGGCACCGATTCGTGCGACGACACCGTGCGGAAAACCGCTCTGGTCACGGCCATGAAGAGCGAGGCCGGCACACCCTTTCCCGACACGTCGCCGATGCAGAAGAAGAGTTTTTCGTCGCGGAAATAGAAGTCGAAAAGGTCGCCGCCGACATCCTTTGCAGGGGTCAGCGAGGCGTAGATTTGCACGTCGTCGCGGTCGGCCTTGGTGGGGAATTTGTCGGGCAACATACCCATCTGAATACTGCTGGCGATGTGGAGTTCGCTCTCGATCGAGGCCTTCTGCGAGGTGGTTTCCTTCAATTCGCTGATGTATTGGACGAGCGACTGTTGCATTCCAGCGAACGAATGGCTCAACTGGCCGATTTCGTCGGTGCGATGGAGGTCGGGCAACTGCACGTCGAAATGTCCCGACGCGATGTTTTCAGCCTCGTCGGCGAGTCGTCGCAGCGGACTGAGTTCGCGGGTGATGATTCGGATGAGGAAATAGAGCATCAGCATCAATCCCAATAGCACCATCGCCATCACAGCGCGGCGCACGCGCTTGAAACTTCCGAAAATGTCGCTCTCGGGGCAGACGATGGCCATCGAACAGCCTGTTTTTCCGAGTGGTTTGTAGAACACGTAGCAATCTTCGCCATCCAGATTGATGAGTTTCATGCCCTCTTCGCCGCGTTGCATGGCATGTCCCAGTGCCGTCAGTGCCGTGTCGGGGTTTTCCATGGTTCGGGTGAAGATGGTTTGTCGCGTAATTTTCGTCGAGTCGGGGTGCACGAAATAGGTGCCGCCGCGCCCCACCATGATGCTGTAGGAGTTGGGGTAGGGCTTGATAGACGAAATCGAGTGCGAGAGCCATGAGATGGAAAGGCTGGTGTTGATGACACCGATTTTCCGCCGTTGATGGTCGAAAATGACTTGGCTGTAGGTGGTGACCATCTCGCTCGTGTTCGTTGCCGCGTCGAGGTCCACGTAAGGCTCCGTCCAGCACGGTTTGTCGAGAAGCATGGGCATCAGATACCAGTCCATGTAGAAATATTGGTAGTTTTCGCTACCGCCTTGAATCGTGCGAATGCTGTCGCCGTCGTGTTTGGTATAGGCGGAAAAATAGCGGCCTTTTTCCTTGAAATGGTCTGCCTCGAAGGCGATGGAACAGCTGTAGAAATCGGGATTTTTCAGCAGCATGCTACGGCTATATACAAACATCGAGTCGGGTTCGTCGGGATGCCGTTCTGCGAGCCATTTCGTCATGTTCGACGCCACTTCCACTCGGTTCAGGATTCCCTCGACGTAGAGCGAAGTCTTGTCGAGAATCTGCGAGGCCCGACTGATGGCTTCCTGCTGGATGGCCTTGCTCGATTGGTAGAACATAATGCCGAGGGCTGCGACGAAAATGACGGTCGCAAACAACACCACCCACAGGCTGACCCTGACGGAAAGCTTTTTACGGATATATTGAATGATTGTTCTCATAATCGTCTTAAAATTTCACACTTCACACTCCACACTTCACACTTCACACTCCACACTTCACACTTCACACTTCACACTCCACACTACTCAACCAGCTCCTTGTAACCCACTTCCCGACTCAACATCAGGTTCTCCAACATCAACTTATTGGCTTGTCGAACCATGTCGGGGCGAAGGCGGAACTCGCGCTTTTTCGACTCGCGATCGATCTGCAGTCGCAACACTTCCTTCAGCATCAGCCGTTGCATCACGCGATTGGTGCTGATGTGGTCTTTCTCGACATAGCGCATCACAATGTCGATGGTCTCCTCGGGATGCTGAGCCGCCCATTCCCAACCTTTTCGACTGGCTTGGGCGAACTTTTTGGCCATTTCGGGATGCTTCTCGTAGTATTCGCGAGTCATATAGACACCGTCTTCCTGCACGTTGTAGCCGTGGTTGCAGAAACGATAGACGTCTTTCTCGTTCATCTCGAAACCCGCCTGCACCAGTTGATAATACTCGTTGTAACTCATGGCGAGAGTCGCGTCGAGCGCACCGGCCACAAACAGGTTGATGCCCTGTGCGCAACGCACCCATTGGTAGTCCAAACGCTCCTTCATGCTCATGCAGATGGCCAACTGACCGAACTCCACGTTCCAAATGCCGACCCTCGCACCTTTCTGCGTCAGCGGATTCTTGCCACGAGCCGAAACGATGACCATCGCATTGTTCATCGACGTCTGCAAAATGTTCACCAATGGCACGCCGCCGTCCACTATTTCCAACGCCTGACAAAGCTGTAGCGTCGTGGCCTGACAGTCGTTTTTGAGCAGTCGCTTGACGGCAGACTGCGTCGCCAGCAGGTGCTCAATCTTCACCTTCACGCCTGCCTCGCGATAGAATCCTTTCGCCTCAGCCACGTAGTAGCCCGCAAATTGCGCCTGCGCAGTCCATTGGGGCGTGAACACGATGGTTTCCGAGTCTTGCGCCTTGGCCGATTGGCAGAGCACAAGGAGAGCCGTTATCATCAGAATCAAAATTCTTTTCATTTTTTCGTTGTTTAAATCATGCTGCAAGAACCCTTTTTTCGTCCTCGTCAGCTTTCATTTTTTGATTCACTGCGCAAAGATACGAAAAATTTGAAACAAATTGACTATTTTCTTTGCTATTTTATAAAAAAAAATGTACTTTTGCAAACAAGTATCGCCCTTGCACTTCTCGCTTCATCAGATTTTTAGTACCTTTGAAGAAGGTACTTTCGTTCGAGAATGAAAAGAAAAACTTGTTTTCCTTTTGCATTCTGCTCACTTATTGAATAAAATCTTCACGCTCGAGCAAACAAATTTATTTATTTGCTTCTCGCTTCATCAGATTTTTCGTACCTTTGCACTTGTGAAAGCGATTCGCCTTCTTTTCAATGCCGTGGTCGTTGCTGTGGTGGTGACGATTTTGGTTGCTTGCTCTGCCACGAAATTCGTGCCGGAGGGCGACTTTATGCTGCAATCGGTGAAGGTGAAGTCGGAACCGAAGGGCTTCGACGTGGCGTCGGTGGAGCCGTACATCCGCCAGAAGGCGAACTCAAAATGGTTTTCGCTGCTGAAAATTCCGCTCGGGGTGTATTCGATGGCGGGTCGCGACACGACGAAATGGCTCAATCGGACGCTGCAACGCATTGGAGAAGAGCCTGTTATCTTCGATTCGACGATGGCGGTGGCGACCTGCGGCGACTTGCAGACGGCGTTGCGAAATCGTGGCTATCTTCACGCCGAGGTCGATGTGAAAACGAAGAAAAAGGGCAAGAAACTAAAGGCGGTTTACACGTTGCGACCGGGTGCGCCCTACGACATTCGCCACGTCGCTCGCGACATTCAAGACGAACAGATTGCCAACCTGCTGCGCGAGGAGGACAACGCGTCGCTGCTGCGGCAGGGAGAGCCCTTCACGATTGGGAAACTCGACGCGGAGCGCAAGCGAATCACTTCGTTTCTGATGAATCGCGGCTACTATCGTTTTCACAAGGATTTCATCAGTTATTCAGCCGATTCGGCTCGTCAGAGCAATGAAATCGATGTGACAATGCACCTCGCGAAATACCGCGCTGGCGGTCAGGAACAGCCTGTCGAACATCCGCGCTATCGCGTGCGAAACGTGAATTTTCTGCGTGGTCAGGAGGGTAGAGGAGGACTGCGCCAGCGCGTGCTCGAAAACAACACGGCGATTCGCCAAGGGGAATTTTTCAGCAGTGCCGATTTGCAGAAGACCTACAACAATTTCGGGCGGTTGCAGGCCGTGAAATACACGAACATCAAGTTCACCGAAGTGCCCGACTCGAACCTGCTCGACTGCGACATCCACGTGAGTATGAACAAGCCGTCGGCCATCGCTTTCCAGCCCGAGGGAACGAACACGGCAGGCGACCTCGGTGCCGCTGCGTCGCTGACCTACGAGAATCGCAACCTGTTTCGCGGTTCGGAGTTGTTCAGTGTGCAGTTGAGAGCCGCTTTCGAGGCCATCACGGGGCTCGAAGGCTATCAAAACAAGGACTACGAGGAGTACAGCGTCGAGACGAAACTGACGTTTCCGCGCTTCGTCGCACCGTTTTTGTCGAGGAATTTCAAGCGTCGCAGCACCGCCTCGTCGGAGTTGTCGCTTTCCTACAACTTGCAGAACCGTCCGGAGTTCCACCGTCGCGTGTTTTCGACGGCATGGCGCTATCGTTGGACGACGCAGAACCGCCACGTGAACTATCGCTTCGACCTGCTCGACTTGAACTACGTTTATATGCCGTGGATCAGCGAGACGTTCAAGAAAGACTACCTCGACAGCGTGAGCAATCGAAACGCCATTCTGCGTTACAACTACGAAGACCTTTTCATTATGAAAATCGGCTTCGGATTGACTTATAATCGCGGAAACCACGCCTTTCGCGTCAATGTCGAGACCGCCGGCAACCTGTTGTCGGCCATCGCCCACACCGCCGGACTGCCCAAGAACGACGACGGGCAATTTACGCTGTTCAACATCGCGTTTGCGCAATATGCGAAGTTCGATTTCGACTACACGCGCCTCTGGCAACTCGACGACCACAACCAACTTGTCGCCCACGCCGATTTCGGCATTGCGTGGCCCTATGGCAACAGCACGGTGCTACCTTTCGAGAAGCGATATTTCGCAGGTGGAGCCAACTCGGTGCGTGGCTGGAGCGTGCGCGGACTCGGCCCAGGCAGTTTTCGCGGCACCGACGGTCGCATCGACTTCATCAACCAAACGGGCGATATGAAATTCGACTTGAATTTGGAGTATCGAACGAAACTTTTCTGGAAATTCAACGGCGCGGCCTTCATCGACGCGGGTAATATTTGGACACTGCGAAACTATGCCGACCAGCCCGGCGGACAGTTTAAATTCAGCGAGTTCTACAAGCAGATTGCCGTGGCCTACGGTCTGGGAATCCGTCTGAATTTCGACTATTTCGTGCTACGCTTCGATATGGGTATGAAGGCGGTGGATCCGGCCTACGACGACTCACACGAGCATTATCCCTTCCTGCATCCGAGCCTGAGCCGCGATTTTTCGTTCCATTTCGCAGTGGGATTGCCGTTTTAATTGACAGTTGATAGTTGATAGTTGACAGTTACGTTGTCTATTTCTTTTTCCGAAAATAAAACCTTCCAACCACCAGCACCACAGCGATGGCAAACACCACGATGATGGCGAGGCTCAACTGACGGCTGTATTTCTCAATCACGGTCGGGTCGGCGGCTTTGTAGGCGAGCCATCCGAAGAGGGCGAGAACGAGGTTCCAAGCCAGTGCGCCGAGGGTGGTGAAGAAGCAGAAAGCCGCAATGTTCATCCGCGAAAGACCGGCGGGAATCGAAATCAACTGCCGAATGACGGGAATGAAGCGCCCGATGAGCGTGGAAATGTTGCCGTGGGCGTTGAAATAGGCTTCAGAACGCTGCAATTTCTCCTCCGAAAGTTGTAGCAGACGCCCCACTTTGCTGCGTGCGAACGCATAGATGATGGGACGACCGAGCCAAAGCGAAAGAAAATAGTTGATCAGCGCGCCGAGCAGTGCGCCGATGGTGCCGAAAAGAACCACCAGCCAAATGTTCATTCCGCCCTTGCTCTCGGGGTTGCAGGCGACATAGACCGCCGGCGGAATCACCACTTCCGACGGAAACGGAATGAAAGAACTTTCAACCGTCATCAGGCCGGCGACAGCCCAGTAGTTCATATGGGCATCGTACCAGTGCAGCAGGTCGGCCATAAATCCCGTTGAGGTAGAGTCGCCGCGCACGGCTTCGGCAATGCCAGACGTTGGTTGTTCGGTGGCGCAGGCCGGAAGAGCGAGAGTTGCCGCAATGAGCAGCGCGAAAAGAATTCTTTTAAGCATAGTTGATTCGTTTTTTTCGGCTGCAAAGGTAAACAAATTTCCTCAATTTCCGATACGTCGATGATTTTGAAACGTCCGAATTGTTGTTAAATAGTCTTAAAAAGTTGGTTCTTTAGTATTCAGAATGAAAGAAAATAAGAAGAAAATGTGTAAATTTGCACCAAAAGTCGGTATGAAAATGTGATAAAATCATTTAGAAGTCGGTATGAAAATGTGTTTTTATGTATAAGAGAAAGATTGAAAAGGTGTTCCAATCGTGGTTGGAAAATGCCTCTCACAAGCCTTTGGTTGTGAAAGGTGTGCGACAGTGTGGCAAAACCAGCAGTGTGATGGATTTTGCCCAAAAACATTTTAAAAATGTGGTATATCTGGATTTCCGTGAGCATCCAGACTACAAAAAGTTCTTCACGCCCAATTTGGAGGTGGACGCTATCATTATGCGTATCACGGCGGCTATGCCAAATGTCGAAATAGAGACTGGCAATACATGTTTCGTTTTCGATGAGATACAAGATTGCCCTCGGGCACGAGGCTCGCTGAAATACTTCCATTTGGACGGACGGTATGAAGTGATCAGTACAGGCTCGTTGCTTGGCGTAAATGGGTACAAGACTCCCGATGAGAAGAAAGAAGAGGGGGAAGCCTCCATCCCTGTGGGGTTTGAGGATATTGTCGAGATGTACCCGATGGATTTTGAGGAATGGCTGTGGGCGAATGGCATCAAAGAAATGCACGTTGAATACCTGAAAAAATGCCTCGTCAGCGAAATTCCCGTTGAAGAAGCCCTGCACGACCGCTTTCGCGAGTTGCTCCATCAGTATGTTGTGGTGGGCGGTATGCCTGAAGTCGTAACAGCATTTATGGAAACGAAACAGATAGGAAAGGTGCTCGCAGTACAAAGGCGCATTGTCGATGAGTATCAATCGGACATGGTGAAATATGCCGCTACTGCCGACAAGTCGCGCATCAGGGAGTGTTTCGAGTCGATACCAGCTCAATTGGCTCGCGAATACAAGAAATTCAACTACACCGTAGTCCGCCGAGGAGGCCGTGGGCGCGACTATGCTGGAAGCCTGCAATGGATAGAGGACGCCGGTATCATTCGCCGTTGCTATAATACGGAGATAACGGAACTTCCGCTCGACGGACATCGAATCCAGAGTGAGTTCAAGGTGTATATGGCTGACATCGGCCTGTTGGTTTCGATGCTGGAGGAAGGTACGCAGTCAAGCATCCTGCAAGGCGACCTACTCAGCTATCACGGTGCCATCAAAGAGAACCTTGTGGCCGACATCTTTGGCAAGATGGGGCGCAAGCTATACTACTTCCATAAAGACGGCGGCGTTGAAATTGATTTCCTCATCCGCTACAAAGGGCAGTGTGCGCCCGTGGAATGTAAGGCTACCACAGGCAATGCCAAATCGATGCGCACAGTCCTGAAACACCCCGAGAAATATCATATTACAAGTGCTTTCAAACTTGGAGATTACAACATCGGAAGAAGTGAGGAATTGCTAACCTTGCCGATGTATATGGCATTTCTGCTGACAGAGGTGTAGCAAAAAACAACCAGCACCGATGCTCACGCACAGGTACTGGTTTTGACAATTGCCATTTAAAAATAGAAGTGTTATCTTTATGAATTACTCGTCGAGTTTTTCAAAGACGAAGTCGCAGGCCGAAAACCATTGGCCGCGGAAAGGCTGTCCTGTGAATTGGTAGTCGGAAGTGAGGCCGTAGCTCACGGCAGTGGGTTTCGTGATGACGAAGGGTTTGAATGCAAAACGGTTCCAGCCGTAGCCCTTGCCACCGTTGGCTTCTATGATGCTTGTCCTCTGTCTTGTAGCAATTCTTTGGCGACGTTTTTCCATCGGGTGTATTCTTTTTATTGGTGTTATTTCCGATTTTTGATTGTTTTGAATGCTGTCTGACTGCTTTTTCGCCTCCTGCCAGATGCTTCCGCCGATGTTTCCCGTTGCAGGAATTTCGATGAGTTGTTTTTTTCCGTCGATGATCTGATAGACGAATGCGCCGCGACCATTGGCCCGTGCTGCGCAGTGAAGATAATATCTGCCCGGCATCAGCGTGTCGGTGCGCTCGACGCGATAGCGTTGGCGACCGTCTTCGTCGTAGCAGTCGAGGTAGCGATTCCAACGGTCTTCTTCGACATAATACTCGCCGTGAGCCGTGAAGCGGTTGTTGCAGCCCTCAGCATTCACGACTTTCCATCCGTTTTCTTGCAGATATCTATATTCAAAGCGTTTCATCGTGACACCTTCTTCGGTGATAAACTCTTGATTCAATTCCGCCCTTTTACGATTCAATTCCGCTCTTTTTCGCTCATTTTCCTTAGCCCTGTTGATGCGTTCCGTTTTTTTAAGTTCTTGATAATGCCTCATATCGGTTGAGTCGATGATGTTATACGTAACCAATGTTATTGCCAATGTTGAAAGCCACACGAAAATCAAGCCGATCCGTTGCCCGATTTTCAACGGTTGCAACACAAGATGTTGGATGATGGCGTATGCGGGAATGAGTAGCGAGGCCAGCAATGCCATTAAATAGCCTACGAAAATTGGAAGAAGGTCGCCTCGGATGATTTCCGTGTCCCAAGAGATGAAAGATGGGTCGGAAGGTGAATAAATGGCGAACAATCCCATCAATAAAACCGCAACTCCTGTGAAGAACAAACCTGCCGCCAACAGTATCAAGAAGATTTTAAGGCAGCTGCTGAGAAACTTCAAAATTCCGTTGAACATACTTTTCAGGCAGCCGCTTTGCTCCGTCGATTTTTCGTCTGTTTCCGACACGTTTTGCACCACTTCTTCGGCCAAGTTCTGCATATTTACAGGCTTGCCCTGCATTTTCAATTGCTGTTCGGGCGTTTCTGCCTCGGGCATAATGATAGCCATAATGATATAGAAGACGACAACGGTCAGGAAGACATTCGCGTTGAAGAACACGTGCCAATTGTAATAGCCAAACATACTGCCCAACATAGAAAGGATAATGACCCCGACGATGACGAGCAGGCGCAGCAGCGTGACATCTATTTCAAACGTCGAAGCCAAGCCCGAAATCACACCTGCAACCATCTTGTCTTTCGGGTTGCGGTAAAACCGACGCTCGCGGAAAAACTCTTTCAGGTCGTCGAGGAAGCTGCGGAACGACGAATATTTATGACCATTTTCGGACTCATTGCTGTGGAATGAAGCCTTCTCGTCGTCAGTTTCTTTTGCATCAGGAACAGGCTGGGCTGAGGCTTCCTCATTTAAGGTGGAATCGTGTTCGTAACCGTCCATTTCTTCGGGCTTCCCGATTCGGTGGACAATTTCCTTGATGTGGTCGATGTTCACGGCCTCCGTGCCCTCGTTTTTCAGTTCCTCGAGCAGTTCGGCGATGCGAGTCTCGATGTCGTCGGCGATTTCCTCGCCGCCCTCTTGCTTCGCGAAATACGACCGCAGCGTGTCGATGTAGTGGCGAAGCAGTTCGTAGGCATCCTCGTCGATGTTGAAGAGTCGCCCACACAGATTGATGGTGATGTTCTTTTTCATAAAATATGATGTTTTAATTTTTAACCTTTTAACCCTTCAGGATGTTCACCGTGTTGGCAATTTCGCCCCACGCCGTGTCGAGTCCTTCAAGAAATTCGTTGCCTTCGGGTGTGAGCGCATAGTATTTTCGTGGTGGCCCCTGCGTCGATTCCTGCCATTCGTAGGAAAGCAAACCGTCGTTTTTCAGGCGCGACAGCAGCGGGTAGAGTGTTCCCTCCACCACGAGCAGGTCGGCATCTTTCAGCCGATGGATGATGTCGGACGCATAGGCTGGTCGCTGCCGCAGCAGAAGCAGAACGCAATATTCAAGCATCCCTTTCCTCATCTGTGATTTCGCATTGTCGATGTTCATAAATAAATTTTCAATTAACAATTTACAATTATCATTTTTCACTCTTCACTTTTCACTTTATTGTCGTTTGACGCTGCAAAATTATAAAAAATATAGTACCTTGCAATACAAAGTACTATAAAAATGAAATGAATTATTGTTTTTTAACAATTTGCTCAACTTTCAATGTTTCCACCTATCGGTTAACTTTCTGCAGCGACGAGGGCAAACTGGACTGCGATGATGGTTTCCTCATTGTTTATGGATTAAATTGTTCTATGATTTTTTTGAAAGCCTCGAGGTCTTCGTGGTGCCACGATTTGAGGTCGTGGATGTTGCCGTCCTTGTCGATGATTTTGTAGGTGGGAAAGGACGTCACGCCCAGGTAATGCTCGACGGCACTCTGTTGGTCGGCAGGCAGGTTGTAGTGGACGCAGTTTTCGCCCGTCAGGTTGTATTCCTTGATGACGTTTTTCCACGATTCTTCGCTGCTGCGGTTGGCGAGGTAGAGATACACGATGTCGTAGTCTTTCAACTGTTCGTACATCTGTTGGCTGTGTGAAAGGGCTTTCTTGCAGGGGCTGCACCACGTTCCCCAGATGTCCACGTAGATGAGGCGACCCTTGTAAGGCTCGATGATTTTGCGCAGAATCTTCTCGCCGTCGGTCATATTCTCTACATCGGACGATGGGCGTAGGCTGGCGGCATTGGCGAAGTCTTTGTTTTGTAAGGCGAGGTATTTCTCCTGTTCGGCACGCAGAAATTCCTTGGCGGCTTCCATCGACACGTTTTCCTCGACGTATTGCATCACAAAATCGGTTAGTGGCTGTCGGTTTTGGTTTATTTTCCCGTAAAGTTCACTGACAATGATGATGTCGCGTAAGTCTTTGTCGCAGTCGAGAGGGTCCAAAATGGCAAGCGTGTGATATAGAGGGAACAAAGGCTGCTCGGTTTCAAGCACTTTCTTGATGTCCTTACGTTTTGTGATAGCAGAAACTCGCTCATAATTATCTTGATATTCTTTGTGTTCGGTCTCCCATTTCTCGGCATCTTCCTCGTCTTTGAAAATGCGAATAGTTTGGTTCCGATTGTTGGCAAAGTTTTCCATCGCCGCCAGTTCATCATCGGTGATTGACACTTTTCCTGCATCGCGATAGCGGCGCAGCGTGGGCACTTCCATATCTGTGTATGTGTATAAAAAACCTCCTATTGGCATTTTGATGGCATAGCGTTCTTGGTTGAGTTGGTCGATATAGTCGCCTCTGAATGTGCAAAAATCGCTATAGAGCGTGTAGGGACGGCTGCGCTGCTGCCAATGTTGCTGGTGGACATAGTTCATATATTCTGCCGGAACATTATTGTCCTTGATGTCGAAACGACCCTGCATCAGTTCGCGACCCTCGCTGGTGTTGTAGAATCCTTTCACAAAATTGAAATATCGGTCAGAAATGTTGGGATGTTCCGCGACCACTTGATTCAGTTTTTCCATTGCTCCCTCTTTTACCTGTTTCAGACTTTCGAAAAGTTGCAATGCGCCTGTTTCGTCAAATTTTTCTTCCGGGTATTCGTTTCTCCATCTTACCATTGCTATCGGATATTTGAGAAGTTCGTTTTGCAGACGAACATCGTTGCCCATATAGAATCGGCGACCTTCCTTGAAGTCATAGAGCAGGAAATAGGTTTCGCCGGGTTCGAAGAGAGTAAAAATATAGGTGCGGATTCCGTCGAAAATAACCATAGAGGAATTGAGCAGTGGAACTTTCGCCACAAAACGACCCATTGAATCTACTTTTCCGGAAATCGACATTTGTTTATCCGAAAAGATATTTTTATAATAGACATCAAACGCATCGCCCTTGTCTTTCATTTGCTGAGGCATATCTTTCAGCCAACCGATGAGGGTCACGGTGTCTGTTTTGTAATGCGTGTCCTTGAACGCCGTGCGCGTGTCCTTCGTGGGATAGTCGGGCAGGAAGCGGCTGGTGATCATCGAATAGACGGCCTTTTCGTTGCCAATTTGAATCGTGCGCGTTCCTTTTTTGTTCTTACCGACGACGATTTTCAACTCATCGTTGCCGTTGGCCAAAACCATCGTTGCCTCGCCCGTCTTCGGGTTTACGTTGCACTGCTTATAATCCCAAAACTTGCAGTCGTAGATGGCGCAATCCTCGAAAAAGGCAATCTTCCAGTCGCCTTGGGCGTTGCGCCAATATGACGGAAATAGTTGCTTCCAACGTTCCTCCACAGGCTTGATGCCCTTGATTTGGAAAGCACGGTCGCCGTCGCCTTCGATGAAGTCGAACGATTTGGTGTCTTTAGGCAGCGGTGGGAAGTGAAACACCATTTCGCGCTTGCCATTTTTGTCCGTCTGCACATATTTGTTGAGTTCGATGCCGTCGGCTGATACGAGGGTGTAGCGTTTCTCGCCCACCTTGAGGTAGGTGTCGCCCACAAATTGGAAACTATATTCAGGATAGTCAGACCGCTGCTGTGCAGTGATGTGCACCACGGTCTCGGTCTCTTTCAATTCCACTTTCGTCACGTCGAGGGATAAAATGAAATATCCGTCGCCGTAGCTGTTACTGTATTCCGTAGTGGGATTGTTCCACACAATCTCTTTGGCCTGCCCCGCCACTGCGACGAGGACGAACAGGGCGGTGATGATGATTTTCTTCATTGTTTGATGATGTTTTCGTGATTATTTCTTTAGTTCCTCCATCAACTGTTCGATTTCGTAGCCAATGTTGTAGAAGCCGTTAACTTGCAGATCGTCGCGGACACGGCGGCAGTCGGGGGTGATGGTTTCGTAGTGGGGGATGCCGTTGAACTTGAAAAGTTCCTCTAAGCGGCGGAAATCGGCGTGGGTGACGCAGACCGTTTCCTCGTCGGCCAGCCATTCGGCCACATATTTCTTATAGGCATCGCTGCCCTCGGTTGTTCTTTCTCCTGCAATGAAAATGAGTTTCACATCGTCGCGCTTGGCGATTTCGGCGCGTTTCTGTTTGCTGCTCTGAATGGCTGCCCGACACGGCCCGCAACCCATTCCCCAAAAGTCGATGACGAGGAATTTTCCAGGGAATTTGGCACAGAGCGATCGGATGAGGTCGGCTGCAGGATTGTCCTCGGGCAATGGCGTGGAAAGTTCCGTTTGTGCCATCTTTTGGGTGTGGTATTGCTCGGCTTTCAGACGCACAAAGGGGTGGGCGAACGCTTCGAGGTAAAGAGGAAACACCCTGCTAAGCGTAGATAAATCTTTCGTAGCATCCAGCTTTTCTTTTTCTGTAAGCGTCGTGTCGGCAAGAGTCTTGGGAACGCATTCCTCGTTTCTGCGCCATTGGTCGTAGTTGCTTAGCAGATCCTTGTAAGCGCAAAGTTGTGCCATCAGGTTGTTTTTGTCAGTTCCCATCAGTTCGCGTAAAGCCTCAAAACCATATTTCAGTGCTTTCTGCTCATTCGATACGGAGGCTTTATAGAAGCCGTTTTCGTCCATAATTCTATGATAACGGCCATCAAAGACAGGCTTGGAATATTGGATGCGGTTGAGGGCGAAGCGATGCATATTGTTTTGGAAAAGCAATGGATTGTCGAAGTCGATGCGGTGCAGTGCCACATAGTTTCTTCCGTCGCCTAATGCCTTATATTCAAGGCTGTCGATGATTATCTCTGCCGTTGCGATATGATTTTCAACATCCCATTCCACCAAATCGTCTCTGCGATGCATCGCATAACTCATATATTCTTCGGCAAACAACACCTGCGCATCGGCAAGGGCAAGTTGCATTTCCAGCGGTGTGAAATGGTCGCGACGGCCCATCGTCTGCAAGCGTAACATCAGATTCTGCCATACTTCCTCGGCCTTCTGATTGACCTCGTGGAAATTTCCTTCGAATCTCCCAAGTGGAGAGGTCAGTTCCCTTGTCAGCAAATCCGCCTTCAGCCACCGCTCAACTTCCTTGCTGCTGCCGTTGTTGTAAAAACATTCGTATTTGCCGTTGGCGTTTTTGCGCACGGTGATGTCGATGGTTTCTCCGGGACGGGCGAAGAAGGGTATTTCGCTGAAGCCATTTCTCGATTCTGTAACATAGAACGAGTTGTGGACGGGATAACTCGTTTGGAATTTCTTCTCGAACGAGCCGTCAGGTGCAATGTCTAGTACCAACGCTCCGCCGTCTTTCTCGAAAACATCTTCGTAATAACATTCCATCGATGTGAAGCCAAACTGCTCGGCATCGTAGCCCTCGATTCGACCTTTGACAGTGATGGTGTCGGTCTTGAACCAGTCGGCAGGCACCGTGTAGGGGTTCGCTTTGGAAAGTTCCTGTAACGTGGGAATTTTCAGTTTCGTTTTCTTGTCGTGGATGCCAAGAAGCATAAAGGCTCTGGGAACGTCGCCCTCGATGAAATCGAAAATTTTCGTGCGCTTCGGCAGCGGCTCGAAGTGCATCGTGAAGTCGGTCAGGCCGTTTTCGGGCGACGCAACCCACGTGTTGAGCGCAATTCCTTCGGCTGAACGAAGCGGATAGCGGTTGCCTGCCTCGTCCACCAAGTAACTCTCCTTGACGAACTGGAATGTAAGCCCTTTCGGGTACTCCATCGTGAAATGCACAGTGGTCGCCGTGTCGGTCATCACCACTTCTCTGGCTCTCAATTCGCCCGGATAAAGAACATTCACACACGCCATCGATTTCGGTGATTTGATGGTCTTGTATGTTTTTGCCTGCCCCGCCACTGCGACGAGGGCGAGCAGCGCGGTGAAAATAATTTTTTTATTCATAGATAATTATAAAATAATCGAGTAAAATTTTGTACTATCGGCAAGTTTTTACTTCATTTTCTGCCACAAAAAAGCTAATTTTTGCCGATAACGGCAAGAAATTCACGCCAAATTACATTCTATTGCGGTATTTTGGCATAAGTAACGATGTAGCGGACATAGACATTGCGCTCGTAGTCTTCCTTCCATTCGAGGGCATAGGCATAGCGATGCGTCTTGGTCGTGTCCTCGTTATCAAGTATATTCACATTTAAATAGTTGCTGTAGTTCTCGCCAATAGTGATGTATCGGTCCATATCATCGCCAATTATTAAATTGCGTTTTGTTCCACTCTGTGGATTGCTCTTCGTCAGAGAGTTGATGCTGTAGCAATTGGGGTTATAGTGACCAGTGTACTCGAAAGCCTCTATCATCTCGTTGAACAAAAACCGTTGTTTCTTTGAAAGCGTAAAGGTTATGACATCGCATCGCCATTTCAATGGCAAACCCTCTTTCTGAAGGTCGCGTTCCTGACCGAGACTTTTATTGACATCCACGTGGTGGTCAATGGCTCTGGAAATGAGGCCACTCATCCAGGATTCCAAATCCTGAACAATGATTTTTTGTGCCGAGATAGGCATAAAAACAAGCGCAAACAGCGCGGTAAAAAATAGTTTTTTCATCATAGGTAGAAATGTTTTAAATTACCAGCACCGATGCTCACGCACAGGTACTGGTTTTGACAATTGCCATTTAAAAATAGAAGTGTTATTTATATGAATTACTCGCTTTTTTCGGCTTTTATCTTCCCGTAATCTTATACTGGTTCGCCTGTAGTTGGCTGACGGGGATGTTTTTGATGACCTCAGATTTTGACCAGCCTGTAGTGCCAGGCACGTGTTCGGGATGGGTGTCTTGCCCGACGTCGATGTGGGTGCAGTTTTTCGGCAGAGGCGGATAGATGCCCACCGAGTAGATGTAGTCGCCCTCGTGACCTTTTATCCAGTAAGTCACATCGAGCGGTGCGCCCACGTGTTCCTTGATGTAATATTTTTTTCCAGTCTTGCTGTCGCGGATAAACTCTGTCGAACTCGTAGAGAAATACATATTGTCCCAATGGACTTTCTTGATGGTGAACATATAGGTTGCTTTCTTGGTACACCAAAGAGCCGTGCGATTTACAAAATCTCCACCTTGTGGGGCGACGGTGGCGGCTGCTTTGTAACTGGGCCACGTTGCGTAGTCCATCGGGTCGTAGTTCTCGTGCATTGAGAGCAGTTGAGGTTCCATTTCGATGCCTTCGAGGTCAGATTCCTTGTCGTAGCGCAGGCGCTTGTCGTCGTTTTGGGCTGTCATCGCCGCGCAGGTTGAAAGTGCGATGAGCAGCGTGTATAAGCGTTTCTTCGTTTTCATTTTTCTAAGTTTTATGGGTTATTTTTTCTTCCCGTAATCTTATACTGGTTTGCTTGCAGTTGACGGACGGGGATGTTTTTGATGGTGGGGGTTTTTACCCAATTTGTGACATTGGGTACCTTCTCGGGTTCAACGTCTTCTCCGATGTCGATGTGGGTGCAGTTTTTCGGCAGTGGTGGATAGATGGAAACTGAGTAGATGTACTTGCCCTCGTTTCCTTTAATCTTGTAAGAAACACCGACTGGTGCACCCTTATGTTCCTTGATGTAGTATTTCTTTCCTGTTTTGCTGTCTCGGATAAACTCTGTTGCGGTCGTAGTGGAAACCCTGTTTAACCAATGTTCACGGATGGTGAACATATAGGTTGCCTTCTTGGTACACCAGAGTGCCGTGCGCTCCACCAAATCGTCACTCTGCAAGGCGACGGCGGCGACGCACGGTGTGGAAAAGACTGGCCACGTTGAGTGGTCCATCGGGTCGTAGTTCTCGTGCATCGAGAGCAGTTGGGGTTCCATTTCGATGCCTTCGAGGTCGGATTCCTTGTCGTAGCGAATCTGTTTATCGCTTTGTGCCATCATCGCCGCGCAGGTTGAAAGTGCGATGAGCAGCGTGTATAAGCGTTTCTTCGTTTCCATTTTTCTAAGTTTTATGGGTTATTTTTTCTTGTTTTGTTTTTGATGACATCACCTAACAAATCGACATAAGTTCTTAAATCATTGATGTCCACTGCTATCATGTCCCTAATTTCATCTTCAGTTGCGGTAGGAATTGCGCGCGTCGTCAAAGCCTTGTTTTTGATAAACTCTATAAATTCACCTTTATTAATTAAGCCGTTATCTAACTGCCTCCTCCTCTCTATCAACTCATTAAAAAAATCAAGATAGGATATAATTTCTGCGATGTCCTTTTCCTTTAAATTTTCTTTTATTTCAATGATGTCTCCTTCCGTTAATTCGTGTCTTGTTGATGCCAAATCTTCGTCTTCGATAGAATCGATATATTTTATTTCATTATTTTTCGCTTGAGGCTTCGACTGTGGCATTGTGGCGTAGGTAATCACGACTTTTCCCTTGTAGGTTTTTTCCGTGATGGGTATTTTGACCAGTTTTCCGTTCTGCTCTTTCAGCTTGAAGGGGACGTTTTGTTCAATCCACTCCAAGGCATAGGCGAAACGGTGGGTTGGGGTGGTTTCGAGCGTGTCGAGGAAATTCACGAGGGTGTAGTTGCTGCGCTCGCTTCGCCCCAGTTCGACCAGTCGCGTCGGGTCGTCGCCGACGAGGATGTCGTGCCAGTCCATACGGCCAGCTGTGTGGGTTTTCACGTAATAGCATTGTTCCGACGACGAATTTGCCGTCATTGTTCGCGACAACTGCTCGATGTGGCTCAGCAAACTGGCGTCGCAGGTGAAATCCCAGATTTCGCACGTCGATTTCATCGGGTTGCCGGGCTTGCTCAAGTCGCGTTCGCGGATGACGCTTTCAGAGGTGGCAATGCCGGGTGTGGCAAGAAACTGCCTGAAGGCTTCTTCAACCGCTCTGTTTTGTGCTGCTGCTGCAAGGCTCACGGCCCAGAAGAGCAGGGTTAGTCTGATTGTTTTCATAAGATTTTATTTTTTATGGGTTTTAACTTTGTTGCGTTCTCACTTTTCCGGCTGTTGCCTCTTTTTCTTCCTCTTGCGGTGTCAAGATGGTCAAAACTAGTTGCAAACAGCGTTGTTTCATTTCCTTTTCGTAGGCCGCCTGCCGTCTGTGGGTGGCCTTTTCCATCTCCAATTCGGCATAGTGAAGTTGCTTTTTCAGGTCAATCTCGGCCTTTTTCACTTTTTCATCGGTCTTTTTCTTCTCGGCGATGGGTTGAGGCTGGATTTGCGGTTGCACTTGCGGCTGTTGGTGCTGTGTGGCTTGTGCCAATATCGGCTTTTCTTGCTTGACCGTCGTTTTTTCTTGCGTCACCATCGTTTTTGCCTGCTTGACCATCGTTTTTTCTCTTGCGACCGTAGTTTTTGCTTCCGCCACCATTGTTTTTTCTTCTTTCGTCACCTTTGTTGTTGGCGTTTCTTCGGTTTCCTTCGTCGTGGTTGGCTGTTCCGTTTGCTGTGCCACGATGTTTTCTTGTTTCGGCTCTACCTTATTATAATGTAGCGTCAGCAACAACAAGACGCTGGCGGCTGCGGCGGCAATGCCCGAATAGAGCCAGACGCGACGACGCTTGGGCTTCGCCGTCTGCTCCTCGATTCGCTGCATCAGTCGGTCGGCGAAGTCGGCGGAAGGCGTCATTTTTTCGGCGGCCTCGTTTCTGTGCTGAAGGGCGAGGCGCAGGCCTTGGTCGTTGTATGGTTTAGTTTTCTTCATTGTTTTCAATATTTTTGATGGTGATGGTCAATTTTTTCCGAATCCATTGCAACCGCGAGTGAAGATAGCCTTCGCTACGCTCAGTGATGCAGGCGATTTCCCGTATCGGACGGTTGTCGAAGTAGTAGAGGTTGAGCAGCATCTGGTCGTCGGGTTTCAGCGTGTCGATGGCCTTTTCCATCAGTGCCACGCGGTTGGTGTCGTCGAGCAGGGCATCGGCTTCTTCGTCGGCGACGGTTTCAAGCCAATTCTGTTCCATTTCCACGATGGCCACCGCCTTGTGATGCTGTCGGTAGTGCTTTAGTGCCGTGTGGTAGGCTATGCGCATCAGCCACGTGGGGAAACTGGCTTTTCGCGCATCGAATCGGGCGAGACTCTGGAAGGCTTCCAGCAATGTGTCTTGTGTCACTTCCTCGGCTTCTTCGGGCGAAGGAATCAGGCGGCCCACCATTCGCATCACCTGCGTGGCATATCGCTCTGCAAGTTGGCGGAACAGCCCTGTCTGTCCGTCAAGTATGCGGCGTATGAGCAGTGTTTCGTCGAGCGTGGTTGGGGGTGTCTTGCCTGTTGCTGTTTCCATTCGCTTTGTGTCCTCTACTTATATATTACCACTTTTCGCGAAAATCTATAATCGAGTTGCTCTTTTTTTTTACTCGAAATCTTTTTCTGGTAAAATTATTTTTGGGGACTCCTGTATCTCCATTCCCTTGAAATAAGTGATTTTTCCATTATCAAAAGATTTGATATTTGGCCAGTTCGAGGGAATCCATTCCACGCCATCAGTCTGTGTAATGGCAAAATGGAAGCCGAATCGGTCGTTGCGAACGCTTATGCTATAGTATTCGGCTTCAGAAAGGGGGAAACAGCTCAGAATGGGTTCCCATAAGAGAGGCAACCAATAAGGATCTTTAAAATTGATGTTATATTTGTATCTGTACAAATAATCGTGATTTCCATCGGTGAATTTTAGTGCAATACTGTCGATTTGATGGAGAATTTGCCAAGCCTTCTGTTCCTGTTCTATCGGTATGGTGAATATTGTGGCATTTGTGATGCCCTCAAGACTATGATCGCTAAGTTTATATCGGAATTCAAATCCTAACCCATTGTTTTTCCAGATGGAGTCGGAATATTCATTGTCGTGTCTCCAAATGGCTTTGCGAGGTTTGATTTTGTTCTGCTTGAAAAGGCGGATAACATCGGAAGTCAGTGTTTCCAAACTCTTTTTTTCTGCTTCCTCACTCGGTTCGGGCAGGCTGACAGCATAAGAGAGATGCCCCATAGAAACATCAGACTTTTCGGACCGAAAATTGAAGTCCAGAAATTCGTCGGAATTGAAAATCGGATGGTTGCTGCCCAAATATTTTTTTGCGTAACGAGTTGTGTCACGACAAAGATTCATAGAATAGACGATGGTGTCACGACCGCCTTTGTGGTATTCGTAATGGTAACTCTCAGCGGCATCCTCTTGCAGTTCGTCGAGGGTATGACGGACGATGGACAACTGCTGTTGCAACTTGTTCCATTCTTTACGGAGCAGACTGTCTGTGGAGTGGGTTTGGGGACCATAATACATATTTTTGCTGTAGTACCAATCTACAGAACATTGCAAACGCGTGGGCTGATGTTTGCCACCCGACTTGATGATATTTGTTCGCTCACCCAATTCCGTAAGTTTATCGAAAAGTTGCTGAATCTTCGGATTCACTTGTGCTTGCGATGCCGCGCACAGAGGCGTGAGCATCAGTAAGAGAATAATTCGTTTCATTGTTATGTGGGGTTTAGAATTACATCGGATTTTGTAAATGTTGCTGTACTTCTGCTGTCAGTCGTTGTCCGCGCATACGTAGTTCGTTCACGGAGAGCATTTCCATTGCAGGCATTTGATTCGAAGCATCAACGATATATATCACTTGTTCTGGGGAAAGATGAATCGTCCTCGTTATTGTCACTTGAGAACTTGCTTCTGCCGTTAAGTGCAATTCGTCGTTTTCTAAATGTGTAACTAGTTCTTCAGTCGTGTCTGTTGGCTTCGGTTGTGTGGCCTTTGCCTTTCTCACGCGATTTTTTTGGGGCGATTTGGACGGTGTTTTTTGTATCGTCATTGTCGTCTTAGGTTTTTCTGCCTTTGCCACTAAAGGAACTTCAACCATTTTCGTGGGCATCGGCTCATTTTTTATATTGTAAGAACTATCTGCTGCAACTGTCTTCGTTTCTGCCAATGGCATTTCATTCAACTCACCACCACGATTATTATAATAATGTAGCGTCAGCAACAACAGGACGCTGGCGGCTGCGGCAGCCCCCACCAACCTCCCCCAGTAGGGAAGGCTTTTGATTCTACCCTCTTTACGGGGGCAAGGCTCCTCGATTCGCTGCATCAAGCGGTTGGCGAAGTCGGCGGACAACTGCGGCGTGTCGGAATATCGGCGGCGCAGGGCTTCTCGAAGGTCGGTATCTTTATAGTTTGTCATATTTCTGAAGTTGTTTGAATAGTTTTCTGCGGATTCGGTAGAGGCGGTTTGCCAAGGCGTGGGCCGTCGCGTCGATGATGAACGCACATTCGTCGAGCGGACGGTTTTCGAAGTAGTAGAGCGTGAGCAGCAGGCGGTCGTCGGGCGGCAGGTCGTCCATCAGCAGTTCCAGTCGGCGTATGCGTTCTTCGTTGCCGGTGGACAGTTCGGCGGCCAGTTGCTCCTCGCCGATGTCTGTCTGCCAAACCTCCGTGTCTTCTATCGAGACGATTTGCGGACGGCGGCGTTTCAGGAAGTCGAGCGTCAGGCGGTAGGCGATTCGGCATAGCCACGTGCCGAGCGATGCCCGATTGGGGTCGTAGCTCCCGATGTGGCTGAAGGCGCGTAGGAAAGTGTCTTGCGTCAGTTCCTCGGCATCCATCGCGTCGCCCACTTGGCGGACTACCATCGCGAACACCTGTTGCCCGTAGCGACTGACCATCAGGCTCTGTCCTTTGCTGCCACCGCCTTTGATGGCTTCTATGATTTCTTGGTCCGTTTTCACACTTGTTTTTGTAACCTGTCTCTATTTGTTATACGACTGTTTTCGGGAAATATCCCGCCCGTCGAAAAAATAAATGCAGATAGTTCGGACTATCTGCATAGTTTGGGGTTAGAAATCAGAATACGGCGGCGATTCTTGGAATTTTCTTCAATTGCTCAAAAAACGACTTATTGCGCTTAGCCGACAGCAGATTGTATTTCATCTGCAATGAGAGCAGTGGCATCGGGTCTAAGTCGAGCGCCTGACAAATCAGCAGAGCCATTTCAGCACTCAAAGGTCGTTTGGCATTGAGCACCTCGTTTAGTTGGCTGGGGGGCACACCGATTTCCGTCGCCAACCGTCGCTGACTGATTCCTCGATATTCCAGTTCGTCTTTGATGACTTCGCCGGGATGCGTCAGATAGAACGGCTCCAAATTGTTGGCAACCATACGGTCGTCTGTTCCTTTTACGTGTACCATAATATATTTTATTTATAATGATTCGACAATTCTGTTATATTCACAATTTCGGCAATCGTTTTTCCCTCTTCGACAATCTCTCGGAACTCGATGCGATACTGATTGTTCACCCTGACCGACGAAGTTCCTTTCTTATCGCCGTGCAGATGTTCATAGTGCAGTCCGCCATATCGAGCCAATTCCATCACGTTCGTCAATTCCATCATCAGGTCCACCACGCGGATGTACTTTTTGACGATTTGTTCTTGAAAGCGATGTCTCTTGTCGCTGGCCTTTCCATTTTCATAGAGCTCCCTCAGATAATCTTTTTCGAAGGTAACTTTCATAAACTTTTGCTATTTTGGGGGCAAAGATACAAACAATTTTTCGTATTCACAAATTTGAGAACACTTTTTCTGCCATTTTTCCTGTGAAAACGGTCAACTATCAACTCTCAACTAAGTATTGATAGTAGTCTTTCGGCTCGACCTCCTCGGGAAACAGGTCGCAGAGCACGATGGCGGCTTCGCGTGGGTTGCGCTCGCAGGCTTTGCGGACGGCCTCGCGAAACTCCTCTTTCTTCCCCAGCGAATAGCAGCACAGGGCCTCGTAGGCAAAGCCTTCGGTGCGGTTTTCGTTGTCCTCGAAATTGTCGAGCATCCGAAACAGTCGGTAGGCGTGGTCGTAGTAGCCGAGGTCGTAGATGGAAATGGCGACGCGCAGGAAGATGTGCGCCGAACCACCGCTCTCGATGATGGCCTGCGAATAGCACGCCTGCGCCTCGCCCCATTGCTTGGCTTCCATCAGCAGGTGAGCCTTCATCACAAGGGCTTCGTCGTGGGGCGCGTTGGGCAGGTTCAGCATTTTTTCGGTGTATTCGAGGGCTTCGTCGATTTTTCCGATGCGCGAGAGCGAAAATGCCAGTTCCTGATAGATTTCAAAAAGGTTTTCCGAGTCTTCGGGGGCGATTTCCTCGGCTTTTTTCAGGTGCTTGATGCCTTTTTCGGGCTCTTCCATATTGAGGTAGCAGATGCCTTGGAACATCTCGCCCGACTCTTCCTGCGGACAGAGTTCGCAGAAGCGTTTGTAGAACTTCCTTGCCTCCTTGAAATTGCCGAGGCTGAAGAGTCCGTTGGCTTTGTTGAGGATGGCGTCGGCGTTGTTGGGATTGATGGCAATCGAGAATTCGCTGCTCTGGATGGAATCGCGGATATTGTTGTGCATAAACTGCGCCGAGGCCAAGTGGTTCCAATAGGGCGTAGAGTAGGGGTCGCTGTCGATGAGTTCGTTGAAGATGCGCTCGCTCTCCTCGTAGTTGCCGCGATGCATCGCGATTCTTCCGCGCAGTTCCTTGTAGTCGGGGTCGTCGGTGTCGGTGTATTGGTGCAACCATTTCGCGGCCTTTTCGTAGAGTTCGTAGTCGGCGTAGAGCATTGCCACATCGATGATGAAATCCTCGCGTTCTTCCTCGTCGTCGATGGCTTCGAACTGCTCTTCGAGAAACGCTTCGGCTTGGTCGTATTGCTTGCTGAAAATCATCAGTTCGGCCACAACATAATGGTATTCGGGATGGGTTTCGTCGTCGATTTGGTCGATGAGTTTTTTCGCCAGTCGTGTGTTGTTGTCGGCGTGCAGAGCCATTCGCGCCCGAAAAGCCAACGGTTCGGCGGCTCCGGGGAACATTCTGACGGCTTGGTCGGCGGCTTCAATGGCAGAGGGCATATTGCCGAGCATATAGTAATACTCGGCAATATCGGTCAGGTCCTCGGGGTCAAAATACGGCGTTTCACCTGCTTGGCGGGCCGTTTCATATCGACTGATGATCTCCTTGAACTCGTCGCTTTCAAAATATTTGTCGTTGTCAGACATTTTCTATTGTTTATTGACTTTCGCCCACGTGTCCTTGAGTCCGACGGTCTTGTTGAAGACGGGATTTTCGGGCGTGGAATCGGTGTCGGGCATAAAGTAGCCGATGCGCTGGAATTGCAGGTAGTCGCCAGCCTTCATCGTGGCGGCGTAGGGCTCTACATAGCAGTTCGTGAGCACGTTCAGCGAGTCGGTATTGATGATTTGCTTCATCGCGGTGACGGCATCGCACTGCTGCGCGTCGCGGATGGCGGCCATTTCGTCGCGTGGGTTCTCGACCTTCCAAAGTCGGTCGTAGAGGCGGATTTCGGCCTTTTTCGCGTTGTGGCAACTCACCCAATGCAGCGTTTTTCCCTTGATTTTTCTGTCGGCACCGGGCATTCCACTGCGCGATTCGGGGTCGTAGGTGCAGTAAATCGTCGTCACATTGCCGTTTTCGTTTTCGTCGCAGGGATGTTCCTCGTCGCATTTGATGATATAGGCGTTTTTCAGGCGCACTTCCTTGCCGGGGGCGAGTCGCATAAATTTTTTCTCGGCCTCTTTCATAAAGTCGTCGCGCTCAATCCAAATTTCGCGGCTAAATTCAATCTCGTGGGTGCCGTCGGCCTCGTTTTCGGGGTTGTTCACGGCGGTCAGCGACTCGATTTTGCCCTCGGGATAGTTCGTGATGACAACGCGCACAGGGTCGAGCACCGCAGAAACGCGGATGGCACGGCTGTTGAGGTCGTCGCGCACGGCACTTTCGAGCAATGCCATTTCGTTGAGCGCGTCGTAGGTCGTGTAGCCAATTTTGTCGATGAATTTTACGATGCTCTCGGGCGAATAGCCACGACGGCGGAATCCGCAGATGGTCGGCATTCGCGGGTCGTCCCAACCGTTCACCATCCCCTCGTTCACCAATGCCAACAGGTTTCGCTTCGACATCAGCGTGTAACTCAGGTTCAACTTGTTGAATTCCGTCTGGCGAGGCCCTTCATAAGGCATTTCCCTCCACTCTTTCATCCATTCTACAAACAGGTCGTACAAAGGCCGATGCTCCACAAACTCCAGCGTACACCACGAATGGGTGACGCCCTCGAGATAGTCGCTCTGACCGTGCGTAAAATCGTACATCGGATAGGCGTTCCACTTCGAGCCCGTGCGCAGATGCGGAATGTTCAGCACGCGGTAAATCAGCGGGTCGCGGAACAGCATATTCGGGTGCGCCATATCGATTTTCGCACGCAAGACCAGCGTTCCGGGCTCGCACTCGCCACTGTTCATATACTCAAACAACCGCAGGTTTTCTTCCACGGGACGGTCGCGATAGGGCGAATTGGTGCCCGGGCTCGTCGTCGTGCCCTTCTGCTGGGCAATTACCTCGCTGCTCTGCTCGTCAACGTAGGCGCGACCCTGCTTGATGAGCCACACGGCGAAGTCCCAGAGGTCCTGAAAATAGTCCGAGGCGTAGAAAACATTCGCCCACTTAAAGCCGAGCCACTGAATGTCGCGCTCGATGCTCTCGATATATTCCGTGTCCTCCTTCTGAGGGTTCGTGTCGTCGAATCGCAGGTTGCACGTGCCACCGTACTTCTTCGCCAGTCCGAAATCGAGCGCAATCGCTTTGGCGTGGCCGATGTGCAGATAACCGTTCGGTTCTGGCGGGAAACGCGTTTGCATCCGTCCGCCGTTCTTGCCCTCGGCCAAATCTTTTTCCACCTGCTGCTCAATGAAATTGAGGCTTTTCTTCTCTTCCATCGTCTTTTCGTCTTTCTGAATCATAATGTCAAAGTATAAATTACGATGCAAAGTTACGAATTTCCAATTAAAAACCGACGAGTTTTGAATATTTTTTGTAATTTCGCGGCTGATATGAACAAAATTTTTGTTTGGTGCTTCGCACTGCTGATGCTTGTGGTCTCGTGTCGGCAGGGTAGGGTGGCGACGACGGCTTTCGAGGGCGACACGTTGCGCTTGAAATATGCCGAAAACATTGTCATTGTGCGCGATTCGGCGGTGACGATGGTTGAGTTGCGCAATCCTTGGGGCGAGGGCGTTTTGCACCGCTATTGGCTCGTGCCGAAAAATGTCGATTTCTCGCCGTCGGAAGGCACGGTTGTGCGTGTTCCGTTGCAGCGCAGTGTCGTCTTCAACACGGCGCACGCGTCGCTGTTGCTGATGCTCGATTCCGACGAGGCGATTGCAGGCGTGGCGGACTTGAAATATATGCTGTTGCCCGAGATTCATCGGCGCGTGAATTTTGACGAATTTTCGACTCGAAACGCTTCGGAAAAACTGATTGTCGATTGTGGCGACGCGATGAATCCCGACATCGAGAAAATCGTTGAACTCGATGCCGATGCGATTCTGCTCTCGCCCTTCGAGAACAGCGGTAGTTACGGGCAGTTGGAAAAACTCGGCGTACCGCTCATCGAATGTGCCGAATATATGGAAACGTCGGCACTCGGACGGGCGGAATGGATGCGATTTTATGGTCTGTTGTATGGCTGTGAGGCGCAGGCGGATTCGTTGTTTGCGGTGGTGGAAAAGGAGTATTTTTCATTATCGAGGAGCGAGGAGCGAGGAGCGAAGAGTGAGAAAAAATCCATTCTGACCGAGCGACTGACGGGCAGCACGTGGTATGTGGCAGGTGGACGAAGTACGGTGGCGCGACTGATTGCCGATGCCAGCGGCGCGTATGCTTGGGCCGACGACAAACACAGCGGCAGTCTTCCGTTGTCGTTTGAGACGGTACTCGACAAGGCTGGCGATGCCGACGTGTGGATTTTCAACTACACAGGCGCGATGCCGCTAACGCGAAAAATGCTTGCGGCTGAACATCACGGTTACAAGGCGTTCAAGGCATTCCAAACAGGCGAAATCTATTACGTAAATTCGCTGAAAGTGCCTTATTTCGAGGAAGTTTCGTTCCGTCCCGACTGGCTGTTGTGCGACTATATCATCCTCCTAAATCCCTCGAAACAACACAATCAAAAACTACGATACTTCCAAAAAATCACCCCCTAACTCCACACTCTACACTATCCACTCTACACTATGACCCCTAAGCCTCTCTTCCCCGCCCTTATCATTGCCCTATTTGCATTGTTCCTCCTCAACCTATTCGTCGGTTCGGTCGAAATCCCCATTTCCGAGGTCATCGACATCCTTCTGGGTCGAGGCGATGCGAAAGAATCGTGGCGTTTCATCATCGTGGAATCGCGCCTGCCACAAGCCATCACGGCGATGCTCTGCGGCTCGGCGTTGGCCGTCTGCGGCCTGCTTCTTCAAACCGCTTTCCACAATCCTTTGGCCGGTCCGGGCATTTTTGGCATCACCAGTGGAGCCTCGCTTGCCGTCGCCCTCGTCGTGTTGCTTCTCGGCGGCGGCATCGTTACTGAAATCCTCCAACTCACAGGCTTTTTCGCCATTCTCGCCGCCGCATTCGTTGGTGCGATGGCCGTCACGGCGGTTCTTTATTTCTTCTCGCGAATCGTCCAAAACCACGTGATGTTGCTCATCATTGGCTTGATGGTCGGCTACCTCTCGTCGTCGGCGGTGACGCTGCTCAGTTCGCTCGCCACCGAAGAAGGCGTGCGCTCGTATGTGATGTGGGGAATGGGCACTTTCGGAGCTGTTTCGCTGCGCCATCTGCCCCTTTTCGCCCTCGGAATCGCCTTCGGAATCGGCTCTGCCGTCGTTCTTGTCAAACCTCTGAACGCGATGCTGCTCGGCGACCATTACGCGCAGAATCTCGGCATCGACACGCGACGCGTCCGCAACCGCCTACTGCTCACCACCGGCCTGCTCTGCGCCGTCACCACCGCTTTTTGCGGCCCTATCGCCTTCATCGGACTCGCCGTTCCCCACATGGCACGGCTCTTGCTTCGTCGCGCCAACCATCGCCTACTGATGCCCGCCACGCTGCTGATGGGCGCGGTCGTCGCATTGGCCTGCAACCTGATTTGTTCTCTGCCGACGAATGGCATCCGCCTGCCACTCAATGCCGTCACGCCTTTTTTCGGTGCGCCCGTCATCATTTACATGATTCTCAAACGGAAATAGGATTTTTAATGCCTTTTGATTTGGAAAAAGCCGAGTCGATGGGTGATGCCCTTCCGACCGAGTGAACGAAGTTGATAAAAACCTTCGGGAAGGGTGCTGACGTCGGTTTTGTTGCCGCGCCACGGACGAGTGGCGACGAGCGTGCCCTGCAGGGTTTCGATGGCAAGGGTGTTGGCATCGAGGGTCTGAGGCTTTTCGGGAAGCGTCAGTTGGCGACCGTCGCAGGGAAGAAGGGGGATGGTGGAGTTGAGAGTTGATAGTTGATAGTTGACAGTTGGTTGCTGCGACTTAAAAGAATGGCTTTGCAGCGGTTCGCTCTCGTTGCCGTAGCGGTCGAGGGCGGTGATGGCGTAGAATTTGGGTGTTGGGTGTTGGGTGTTGGATGAGAAGGTGATGTGCGGCTCAGTCAATCGTGTGGCAACGAGGTTGCGCGGGTCGGAAATATCGACAGGACAGACGGAACTCGCATATACATTATATAAAAAAGGTGTTGGGTGTTGGGTGTTAGTTGTTAGGTGTTGGGTGTTGGGTGTTAGGTGTTGGGTGTTGGGTGTTGGGGCTGTCCATGAAATCGTCACCTCGCTCCTCGTTCCTCGTTCCTCGTTCCTCGAAATTTCCTTCGCATCGGCTCCTCGTTCCTCGCTCCTCGCTCCTCGAATCCGAAAATCCCTCGGCGCATCGGGTCGCGTCGCATTCACCCACGTCATCGGCGGAATCAGGGCCGGACAACTGTTGAATTGGCGTTGGAAAGTGTAGATTCCCTTCGTGTTGTCGGTCAGGAAGCGACTGCGGAAATGCGTGTGGCCGAGGCCGAGTTGCCGTAGTACGTTCATTTCCTGTGCGACGGTCAGCAACGGCCAGTTGCCTTCGCGACGGTCGAGCATATAGGTCGCCAAGCCCGGCGCAACAATTTTCCCGTGCGACTGCTCTTTCCAGTCAATCGCAAAAGGAAAGAAATGGTTGTCGCGGAAATACATCATCGGGAACAGCGCGTCCATCACACCCGTGCGCAGCCATTCCTGTGCGTCCTGACAAACCACCGTTCGCGCATTCCATCCACGCGACGAATAGCGGCTCAGGTCGTCGTGCTTGCCGATGGGCGAACAACTTATCATCACCCACGGTTTCAGTCGTTTCACACGCTGGCTAATCGCCTCGGCAATGCTCGTGATATGGCGGCGACCCTGTTGGCGAGACACCTTGATTTTCCACGTTTCGGGATAGCGGATATAGTCGAGGTGGATGCCGTCGATGTCGTAGTTCTTGACGATTTCCTCGCAAATGTCGGCGATGTAGGTCGCCGTCTGCGGTTTTTCGGGGTCCATCACGCCCTCTGCCGCACCGTTCACGGTGATTTTCTTCACCAGATTCGGCTGCCGTTTCCGCAGTTGCGTACAGCCTGCCGCCGCCCATTTTCCGATGGGAATCGTCACCACCCACGCGTGCAACTGCATTCCGCGCTTGTGACACTCGTCGATGGCGAACTGCAGCGGGTCGTAGCCCGGATTTCGCCCTGCCGTGCCCGTCAAACAGCCGTCCCACGGTTCCATCGCCGAGGGATAGATCGTCGTGGCACGCACACGCGTCTGCAACAGCACCACGTTGATGCCAGCAGCCTTCAGTTGGTCGAGAATCTTGACGAGTTCCTGTTTCTGACGTTCCACACTGCCCGAAGAGCCGTTCGAAAGCGCTTTCGGCCAGTCGAGTCCGTTGAGTGTCGTCAGCCAGACGGCACGAATTTCGTACTTCGGCGAGGTCGTCAGAAAATCGGTCTGCGCCTTTGCCGACTGGCGGCCAAGCACGACGAATGCGACGAGCAACAACCCAAAAAGGTATGTGGAAAGTCGATGAAATTTCATTTTTTTACTTCTTCCGCTTAAACTTCCGATAAAGTTTCCAACCGAGCAGAATACCGTCGAGCACACCAGCGCCCGTCGTCATCAGCGAACTGATGCGCTTCGAGGGCGTGAGTGCGGAAATCGGCTCACGCTTGGCGAAAAGTTGACCCCAAAGGGCCTTGATTTGCTGGTCGTCCTTGCGGATGTCGGTGAGCAGCACGTCCTTGCGGTCGCGGATTTCGTCGAGCGACCGAAAAGTCGCAGTCGGGCGGTTGTTGGTCGTTTCCATAGCACTCATTTTTCCATTAACAAACTGGCGAGAAACCTGACGACGGGACGCTCTATCCACCTCCGACGGAAGAGGATGAAGAGAATCAGCACGGCCAAATAGAACAAGGCCACAATGCCGAAGGCTGCGGCCATTCCCACTGCCGGAGCCAGCGCGTGGGCGGCGGCAAACGAAGCGTAAATCAGGAAGAGGATGACAAGCAGGGCGAGCACCACCGTCAGGGTAATGGCGGTGATGAGTCGCACCACTTTTTCGATGACGTCGAGCTTCATATATTCGCGCTGCAGCCCGACGTAGTGCTTCACGGCCTCGGCCAACTGGCCGATGGTTTCAATGTTTCGGTCGTTGGAAAACATCATCTTTGCTTATTCTACGATGTCGGAAGCGGCCTCTTTAATGTCATCGACGAGGTCATCGACTTCGCGGCGGCTGAGTTTGATGTTGTGCTTCTTGCAGAAGTCTTCAACGGCATCGGTGATGCGTGTGCGAGTTTCTGTACCTTTCTCGGGTGCGAGAAGCAGTCCGAGTGCTGCGCCGGCGATGGCACCGCCGAGAAATGCGCCAAAATAACCTACTGTTTTCATTGTTTTGTCTGTTTTAGTAAATAAATATTCATTTTGAGCCACGAAAATGGCATTTTGTCTGAAAGACATCGCAAATGTAGTAAAAAAAGTGCGAAAATCGCGAAAAAATGCGGTATTTTTTTGTTAAAATGGGCATATTTTGCAGTTTTAACAAACTTTATGCGAATTTTTTCCTGTTTTTTGGCAGATAATTCGTAATTTCGCCCTGTCTTTCAGACGAATTAGTTTATTCATTAAAAAATACAGTAAAGATTATGAAGAAATCATTGATTTTGAGTGCAGGTTTATGCGCAGTGCTGACACTGGCAAGTTGTGGATCGAAAGAAAGTGCCTATCGCAAGGCTTACGACAAGGCGCAGGCTGCCGAGGCCGAGGCTAACGCCAACGCTGGTGCCGTTCAGACAACGACGGATACGCCCGTGGTGACGCCGCTCACCCCGACGAACCCGGCACAGCCCACAGTTGACAACTACGACAACGCGACCTATCGTCAGGAGTCGGTGACGCTCGTCAGCGGCGGTGGTCTGCGGAATTTCAGCGTGGTGGTCGGTTCGTTCTCGGTGCAGGCCAATGCGCAGGGTCTTCAGAACACGCTGAAGGCTGCCGGCTACGATGCCCAGATTGTTCAGAACTCGCGTGGAATGTATCGCGTCGTGGCTTCGACCTTCGACCGCAAGGAAGACGCTGCCCGCTCGCGCGACGCTTTCCGCTCGAAGTATCCCGATGCTTGGTTGCTCTATAATAAATAAGGTGTGAGAATCCTCTCCATCGATTACGGCAAGAAGCGTACAGGAATAGCAGTCACCGATCCGCTACAGATTATTGCTGGCGGATTGGCGACTGTTTCCACATCTGAACTATACGATTTCTTGGTCGGCTACATCGGCCGCGAACCCGTTGAGCGAATCGTCATCGGCGAACCACGACAGGCGGACGGCACTCCAAGCGAGAATTTCGCGCGCGTCGAGCAGTTCGTGAATCGCTGGCGAAAAAGTCAGCCCTCGATTCCGATTGAGTTTTACGACGAGCGATTCACCTCGGTGTTGGCCCATCGGGCGATGATTGACGGCGGACTGCGCAAGAAAGACCGTCAGAACAAGGCGTTGGTCGATGAAATCAGTGCCACGATTCTGCTGCAAGACTTTCTTGAGTCGAAAAGACGAATGTCGAAGGGCGAGTAGCGAGTTTCGAGGAAGGAGGAACGAAAATTGAAAATTGTACATTGTAAATTTGTAAATTGTAAATGATTCTACCCATTTATACCTACGGTCAGCCCGTGTTGCGAAAGGTTTCGGAAGACATCACGCCCGACTATCCCGGGCTCGACGAACTCATCGCCAATATGTTTGAGACGCTGACCGCTTCCGAGGGCATCGGACTTGCCGCACCGCAAATCGGCAAGAACATCCGACTGGCCATCATCGACCTCGACCCACTGAGCGAGGATCTGCCCGAATACAAGGATTTTCGGCACGTCTATATCAATCCCCACATCGTGGAAATCGACGAGTCGTCGCCGACGGAAACGAGCGAGGAAGGCTGTCTGTCGGTGCCCGGAATCCGCGAGAAAGTGACGCGCCACACGCGCATCAGAGTGCAGTATATGGACGAGAAGTTTCAGCCGCACGACGAGTGGATCGACGGTTATCTGTCGCGTGTGATGCAGCACGAATTCGACCATCTCGACGCCAAAATGTTCATCGACCGCATCTCGCCGCTGCGCAAACAACTCATCAAAAGCAAACTGAAGGCGCTGACGCAGGGTCGCTATCATTGTAGTTATCGCACGAAGGCACCGAAGAAGTGAAGAGTGTGAAGTGTTGAGTGAAAAGTGAAGAATGATGAGTGTTTTTTTGTTGAAAAATATTGACAAAAAAGTTTGGCGGCATCGATTTTTGTCGCTACTTTTCACTTTTCACCTTTCACTGCTTGCTTCCCTCGCCCAATACAACACCGACCGCCTCATCATTTCGGGGCGAATTGCGCTGAGCAACCACGACTATGTCGTCGCCATCCAACATTTCAATAATGCACTCGCGGCGAAGCCCTATCTCTACGAGCCGTGGTACTATCGCGCCCTCTGCAAACTGATGCTCGACGACTACACGGGTGCCGAAAACGACTTCAACAAGGCCATCGAACTCAATCCCTACGTCCACGAAATCTTTGCCGCACGCGCCGAGTGTCGTATCCGACAAAAAAAATATGCCGAGGCCATCGACGACTACGAAAAAGCCCTCGTTTTCAGTCCCGACGAGCGCGGATATTGGTTCAATCGCACCTATTGCCGCTATTTTTTAAAGGAAAATGAGCAGGCGCATAAAGATTTGGAATACATCGTGCAACGCTGGCCTGATATGAATATGGCCTATGCCTTGCAGACTGAAATCTACCTCAACGAAAACGACACGACAACCGCCTCGCAGTGGCTCGACCGCACGTTGGAGCGCAATCCCTACGACGGCAATTCGTGGTCGATTCTGGCGCGACTGAATATGCAGCGGAAAAACTGGGCAGTGGCCGACTCGGCTCTCACGAAGGCGATTCACTACCAGCCGCGAGTCGTCAATCATTATATGTATCGTGCGATGGTGCGCGTCAATCGGAATCGGCTGCGGCAGGCGATGGACGACTATGATATGGCCATCGATATGGACCCGAACAACTTCCTGTCGCACTACAATCGCGGTCTGCTGCGCCAGCAACTCGGCGACGACAACCGCGCCATCGAAGACTTCAATTTCGTGCTGCGCCACGAGCCTAACAACCTGCAGGCGCTCTACAACCGTGCCCTGCTGCTCGACCGCACGGGCAACTATCGCGCTGCCATCGTCGACTATTCGCGTGTCATCGAGACCTTCCCGAACTTCTGGGCAGGACTGTTGGCGCGGGCGCAGTGCTATCGTCGCCTCGGAATGACGGCGAAGGCCGAACAAGACGAATTTCGCGTCACTAAAGCCCAACTCGACAAGCATCAGGGCATTCAGCAGCGGTGGAGCAAGAACAAACTGCGCGAAATGCGCAAGTTGAGCGATGTCGATGTCGAGAAATACGACCAATGGGTTGTTATCGATGATGAAGTGACGACGCCCGAATACAAAAACGACTATCGCGGAAGCGTCCAGAACCGCGAGGTGAAAACCGACCTATTGCCGATGTTCTCGCTCTCGCTGATGCCCCGTCGCAGCGGTCTCAACACATTCCAAATCATCGACCACGCACTCGAGCAATTCAACCGCGAAAACAAGCCCCTGCGCCCGATTTTCGTCGTTTGCCGCCCCGGAACGCTCGACGAAGCCGAGTCGAAGGCGATTTTCGCCGTCATCGACTCGCTCAGCCGTGCCATCAGTGCCTCGCGCGACGTTTCGACGGCTCTCGCACTGCTTTTGCAACGCGCCGTCGCCCACGCCACCACCCACAATTTCTCGGAGGCTATCAACGACCTCAACGACTATCTCGCCATCGACTCGACCTCAGTTCTGGCGCATTGGCAGCGGGCCGTCTGCCTGCACGAACTCGCCGACTACAGCAGTCTGCAAAGCGGCGACGTGAAACTCGGTCAAAGCCTCAGTTTGCGCCGCATCGACGACGATTTGGGCAACGCCCTCGCCCTTGACAACCACAACGCCCTGCTGCTTTACAACCGTGCCACGCTCAAGGCCCTGCAAAAAGACTACAACGCCGCCATCGACGACTTCCAGCAGGCCCTCGCCCTCAATCCGAACCTCGCCGAAGCCTATTTCAACCTCGGCCTGACCTATATCTTCTCAGGCAACAAGGCCGATGGCCTCAAAAACCTCAGCAAAGCCGGTGAACTCGGCCTATATGATGCTTATAGCCTGATTAAACGATATGGGGAAAAATAGTGCAAAAAGAAAAAACGTTTTTTTATCCTCACTTACTCGAAATTTTCGTACCTTTGCAGCATGAAAGGATAACTCTCAATTTTCAACTGTCAATAATAACTAAAAAATGGATATACAGAAAATTCCCGTTTTGCTGCTCACGGGTTATTTGGGCAGCGGAAAAACGACGTTGTTGAACCGGATTCTGGCCAACGAGCGCGGGATTCGCTTTGCGGTCATCGTGAACGACATTGGCGAGGTGAACATCGATGCCGACCTGATTGAAAAGGGCGGTGTAGTGGGGCAGAAGGACGAGAGTCTGGTGGCGTTGCAGAACGGTTGCATCTGCTGTACGCTGAAGATGGACCTCGTGGAGCAACTGCGCGACATCACCCGTCAGCGCCGTTTCGATTACATCGTCATTGAGGCGAGCGGCATCTGCGAACCAGCTCCCATCGCCCAGACCATCTGTTCGATGCCGACGATGGGACTTGAATACGTTTACGACGGTCAGCCCGTCATCGACAGCATCGTGACGGTGGTGGATGCGCTGCGAATGAAGGACGAATTTGCTGGCGGCGACCTGTTGTTGCGTCCCGACATCGGCGAGGAGGACATCGAAAATTTGGTGATTCAACAGATAGAATTTTGCAACATCGTGCTGTTGAACAAGGCTTCGGAAGTGTCGCCGAAAGAGTTGGAGCGCACCAAGAAAATAATCCGCGCCCTGCAACCGAAGGCCGAAATCATCGAAACGAACTACTGCGACGTGGATTTCAGCAAGATTCTCAACACAGGATTGTTCGACTTCGACAGCGTGGCGACCTCGGCAGCGTGGATTTCGGCGATTGAAGAACGCCCCGACGATGATGACCACGAAAAAGAACATCATCATCACCATCACGACGATGACGACCACGACCATCATCACCACCACGAAGAGGAGCATCATCATCACGAAGGTGGCTGTCACCATCATCACCACCACGACGAGGGCGAAGCCGAGGAATACGGCATCGGAACCTTCGTCTATTACCGTCGCCAAGCCTTCAATCTTGGACGTTTCGATGAATTTGTGGCACGTCGTTGGCCGAAGGGAGTCATTCGCACGAAAGGCATCTGTTGGTTCCACGACGAACCCGAAATGTGCTACGTTTTCGAGCAGGCCGGCAAGCAAGTCAGCATCCGCAATGCTGGACAGTGGTATGCCACGATGCCCGATAACGAATTGCAACTGTTCAAGGAGCAAAATCCAGGTTTGCAGCGCGACTGGGACGAGCAGTATGGTGACCGGATGCAAAAACTCGTCTTCATCGGGCAGCATCTCGACAAAAAGGCCATCGCCGAGGAACTCGACCGCTGTCTTGAGGCATAAAAAAGCTTTTTTTAAGTTATAGGAAAAACAAACATCGAAGAATATGAAGAAATTTTTACTTTTACTTTTAACAATGTTCTCAGTCTGCACGATGCAGGCCCAGAACGAAATTTTTTACGGAATCTACACAGGTTCAGGCTCGTTGAAGCCGATGGGAACGGAGAAGGCCGAGACCTACGACGTCGCGATGCATCTGAATGACGATGCACTGGTGGGGCTGCAGGTTGTCGGCGTGCGGATTCCGATGAACACAGGTGTTTCGCTGACCGACTGCCAAGCGTGGCTCACAACCGAATTGCAGTTGGCGAGCGGCAAAAACGTCGCCAACATTGCCACGACCAATTTTACTGCAGAGGGACAATGGGTCGATGTGGCATTTGCAGAGCCTTACACCATCACCAGCGAGGGCGTTTATGTCGGTTATTCGGTGACCGTCCCTGCCGTTGAAACCGAGGCCAACAAAAAGCCCATCATGTGCGTCGCTTCGGAGAATGTCGGCAGTCTGTATTTTCATTCGTCGCGCACGGTGCGCAAGTGGCGTAATCTGCCTGAAACGGCCTATTACACGACTGGCGCTTACGCGATGGTCGTTCGGTTGAGTGGCGAGCAAGTCAAAACGAATGCCGTCGGTGTTTTGCCGCCGGATGAACTCAGCACATTCGTGCTCGTCGGTGAGAAAACCACGCTGACGATTCCCATTGTGAACCATGGAACAGCCGCTGTGAGCAGTATCGAGTACGATTTGAAGGTCGGCAACGAAACCTTCAGCCGTTCGGCCAAGGTGTCGCTCAAAGGAAAATATTTCGGTGGCACGACCAATCTCAAGGTTGAAATCCCGGCGATTCAGGAAAGTGGTTCCTACGACGTGGAATTTCGCGTGACAAAGGTGAACGGAGTCGATAACGAAGACGCACAGCCCGCCACCCATTTCACGATGGCCATCCTGTCGGAATTCCCCAAGCACAAGCCGCTGATGGAGGAATACACAGGCACGTGGTGTCAGTGGTGTGTGTCGGGGATCGCTGCGATGGAAGCCATGAACAAACTCTATGGCGACGACTTCGTGGGCGTAGCTTTCCACAATGGCGACGTGATGACCATCACCTCGCTTTATCCGAACGATGTTAATAGTTTCCCGAACGGCTATCTCGATCGCGTGCAGAACGTCAGTCCGTTCTTCGGTTCGAGCGGTGCCAGCCTTGGCATACGTGACGACTGGAAGAAGCGTGCCAACATTGTTGCGCCCGCCACGCTCACGATGGAAGCCCGTTGGACCGACGAAGCACAGACGAAACTCGAAGTGACCAGCACAACGACTTTCGTGCGCGATTTTGCCAACAATCCCTACCAACTCACCTACATCCTGACAGCCGACGGCCTCAAGGGAACGGGAAAAGAGTGGGGGCAGCAAAATGGCTATGCCGGTGGAACTTCCTCCGACCCCTATCTCTCCCCTTATACAAAGATGGGCGGACTGATTTCCGACATTGAATTCAACGATGTCGCCATTCAACTCTCCGCCGAGCGTTCGCAGGCCATCGCCGGCTCACTTCCCGCTTCGGTCAAGGGCAACGAAGGCTATCAGCACACATACGTCTTTGACATCTCGGCCAACAAACTCGTCCAAAACAAAAGCAAGTTGCGCCCCGTGGCCGTGCTCATCAACACACGGACGGGCGAGGTGGTCAATGCTGAGAAAGTTCGCGTCACCGACACCAACGGCATCGACATCGTCACTTCTGACAGTCAGAAAACGGCGGTTTACGACCTGCAGGGTCGCAAAGTCGCGTCTTCTCGCTCGATTTCACCCTTGAAAAAAGGCATCTACATCGTCAATCACAAGAAAATCATCCAATAAAATCAGGTTTTTATGAAAAAATACATTTTTTCGTTGTTCATGCTTCTCAGCACAACGATTTCATTCGCCCAGAGTGTAAACAAACCCGTTGAAAACCGCAAGTTCGCGCCGATTTCGAAAGTCACCGCCGACGAACACGGCATCATCCGCGAACAGCCCGACGGCGAATATCGCATCTACGTGCGCGAAGGTCGGGCCACATACGCCAACCTCTATTTCATCGACGAACCGCAGTCGGGAATCGTCGAGGAAGTGGTGTTCAGCCACGATGGCACCAAAGCCTATTTCAAGAACATCCTCTCGCACGCCACGACCTACACATGGGTCGAGGGCAATGTCAATGGCAACACCATCACCGTGCCGCTCGGCCAGATGGTTTATTGGTTCGAGAACGACAACTACGGAATGCGCCTCGCGCGTGTGAAAGTGAAAGGCTCGATCAACGAATACACCGTCGATACAAAGGGAAGTATCACGTTTACGATTGATGGCGACAAACTGATTCTCAACAATACTTCCGGCAACAAAGACGAGACCACTTACGACGCGCTCGGACTGGTCTATACTGGTGCCTACGAAGGCGAGTGGAGCTATTATCTCGACTACGAAACCGTGCTGACATACGCCCATGAACTGCCCGTGACACCGCCCGAGAACCTCGTCACACAGACCTATTCGATGGAGAATCAGACCTACGGACACCTTCTTCAAGTTGGTTTCGACGGCAACGATGTCTATATGCAGAATGTCACCGAAAACAAACTCCCCCAATCGTGGATGAAGGGAACCATCAAGGATGGAAAAATCGTCTTTCCTGCGCAGTGTGCAGGCATCGGTGGCGCATTCATGTACTATTTCTGCGGTATCAATGGCGAGCGTGTGCCCCAAGAAGGTGGTGGATATACGTGGAACTACGAATGGCCCGCAGGCGATTTGATTTGCGATTACGACCCCGAAACGCGCTCGTTCTCGACCGACCAGACGCTTTTCCTCATGACTTCGCTCAATGCCAACGACGGTCGTGGTGAAATTTTCCACATGCCGCGCTTCCGTCCCTACGAGGAACATGCCGGAACGCCGCAAGACCCCAAAGTGACGGCTTATGTCGTCTATGCGAATGGTGCGCTGAACATCGCCATGTTCGAGGTGCCACTGCAAGACACCGAGGGCCGATTCATGGACCCCGAAAAGCTGTCCTATCGCTTGTTTGTCGATGACGACGAGCCTTACATCCTTTATAAAGACGAATACAAAAACATTGAGGAAGACATGGAAGAAATTCCTTATCTTTTCTCCGATAAAAAGGGTACGATTGTCGAGAAAGCCTATGGCATCTACATCTACCAGACTGGTTTCGACCGCTTCGGCATCCAGACCATCTATCGCGGTGGTGGCGAGGCTAACTATTCGAACATCAGTTATTGGTATTTCAACGAAGACGACGCTGTGGAGGGCATTGTCAGCGGTGAAAAGACCGTTCCCGTGGCTCGTTACGACGTGACGGGAAGGCGCATCGGCGACAACCATCGCGGACTCGTTCTCACTCGCATGAGCGACGGTAGAGTGGTGAAAACAATCGACAAAAAGTAACATCTCAACATGGAAAAGCAAAAAAACTTGGCCACGCTCTGCGTGCAGGCTGGCTGGGAACCGAAAAACGGTGAGTCGCGCATCGTGCCGATTTATCAGAGCACGACGTTCAAATACGATAACACGGAGGAGATGGCCGACCTCTTCGACCTGAAGAAGGAGGGCTATTTCTACACCCGTCTGCAAAACCCCACCAACGACGCTGTGGCACGGAAAATCGCCGCGCTCGAGGGAGGAGTAGGGGCGATGCTCACGTCGAGCGGACAGGCCGCCAATTTCTACGCGATGTTCAATATCTGCGAGGCCGGCGACCACTTTGTCGCTGCCGCTGAAATCTACGGCGGAACCTACAATCTTTTCGCCGTGACGATGAAAAAACTCGGCATCGAGTGTACTTTTGTCAATCAAGATGCGTCGGAAGACGAGATTTCAAAGGCTTTTCGACCCAATACGAAGGCTCTTTTCGGCGAAACGGTGACGAATCCGGGCTGTCGCGTGCTCGACATCGAGAAATTTGCCCGAATCGCCCACAGCCACGGCGTTCCGCTCATTGTCGATAACACGTTTCCGACGCCCATCAACTGCCGACCGTTTGAGTGGGGTGCCGACATCGTCACCCACAGCACCACGAAATACATGGACGGACACGCATCGCAGGTGGGCGGTTGCATCGTCGATAGCGGTAACTTCGATTGGGAAACTTGTACTCACAAAGGCGAACTATCAACTGTCAACTGTCAACTATCAACTAATAAATTCCCCGGCCTCACCACGCCCGACGACTCTTATCACGGGCTGACCTATACGAAAGCGTTTGGCAAAATGGCCTATATGACGAAGCTCACGGCTCAGTTGATGCGCGACCTCGGTAGCATTCCTTCGCCCCACAACGCTTTCCTGCTGAATCTCGGACTCGAAACCCTGCATTTGCGGATGCCGCGACACTGCGAAAACGCCCAGCGAGTGGCCGAATTCCTGCAAAACGACGACCGCGTGGAATGGGTGCATTACAGCGGACTGCCCGACGACCCGCACCACGCAATGGCGCAGAAGTACCTGCCCAACGGCTCGTGTGGCGTCATCGCTTTCGGACTGAAGGGCGACCGCCAGACCGCCATCCGCTTCATGGACTCGCTGAAGATGATTGCCATCGTCACCCACGTGGCCGATGCGCGAACCTGCGTGCTCCATCCCGCCTCGCACACCCATCGCCAACTCTCCGACGAGCAACTTCGCGAGGCAGGCATCGCACCCGACTTGATTCGTCTGTCCGTCGGCATCGAAGATGTTGAAGACATCCTCGCCGACATCCGTCAGGCACTGCCTTAAAAGCAATTTGAAAAGAAATCGTCGAAATATTTTGGTGCAATCGGGAAAAAGTAGTACCTTTGCAGCCGCTATCACGAGATGGTAGCATGAAATTCAATTATTAATCAACAAAATCAATTAAAAAATGGCAACAAAAATCAGATTGCAGCGCGGTGGTCACAAGGGATACGCAGTGTATCGCATCGTAGCCGCTGACGCAAGAGCACCACGAGATGGTAGGTTTATCGAGAAGCTTGGTATGTACAACCCGAATACCAACCCGGCCACAGTGATGTTGAATTTCGACCGTGCACTTTATTGGCTTGAAGTGGGCGCACAGCCTACGGATACGGTTCGCAACATCCTCAGCCGTGAGGGTGTGCTGCTGATGAAGCACCTGCGTGGTGGCGTGAAGAAAGGCGCTTTCGACGAGGCCGCTGCCCAGGCAAAGTTCGACGCTTGGAAGGCTGACAAGGAGAAGGGTCTGGAGGCTGTCCGCCAGGGCGACCAGAAGGCTGCGAAAGACCTTGCCGCCAAGAAGTTGGAGGCTGAGAAGAAAGTGAACGAGGCTATTGCGAAGAAAGTGGCTGAGAAGAAGGCTGCTGCTGTCGCAGAAGAAGCTCCCGCAGTGGAAGAGGCTCTGGCAGTGGAGGAAGCTCCCGTCGCTGAAGAGGCTCCCGCAACGGAAGCACCTGCTGAAGAGGCTGCTCCTGCCGCCGAGGAAACTCCGGCTGCTGAAGAGGCACCTGCTGAGGCTTAAAAACCGTACATTGAGAAATGAAAAAGTGGTAAGTTTTTGCTTACCACTTTTTTGTTGTCCGATATTTTCTTTCGAGAAGTTTTCGACGATTTTCTCGACGAAAAAACTTAGAACTTCGCCATTTTAATCGCCACGACGGCACATTCGTCGCCCTTGTTGCCGTGCCGTCCGCCTGCGCGGTCTTTCGCTTGTTGCAGGTCGTTGGTGGTCAGCAGGCCGTAGATGACGGGAATCTCGTTCTTGGCGTTGAGACGGGCGATGCCGTAGGTCACACCCTCGCAAATGTAATCGAAGTGAGGCGTTTCGCCACGAATGACGCAACCGAGAATGATGACGGCATCGTAGCCACCGTGCAGACACATCTGATGGGCTCCGTAGATGAGCTCAAAGCTGCCCGGAACGGTTTTCACGTGGATGTTTTCGGGTAGTGTGCCGTGCTTTTCGAGCGTATTGACGGCTCCTTCGAGCAGGGCTCCCGTGATTTCGGGATTCCACTCCGACACGACGATGCCGAAACACATATTGCTCGCGTCGGGGACTTTCGAGAAGTCGTAGTCGCTCAGGTTTCGCAGTGCTGTAGCCATTTCTTAGTTGAAAATTGACAGTTGAGAGTTGACAGTTATTTCAGGCGGCTGATGTACTTGTCAATCTCCTGACTCTGGACGAGGGCCGAGTTCACGTATTTCTCCTTGATCGACTCGTAAATCTTCAGCGCTTCCTCCTTCTTGCCTTGTGACTCGAGGATTTCGGCGGCTTGCAGGCGGAACGTCGGTGCAATGCTGTTGTTCACACCCTCGTCGCCACGCTTGTCGGCCATATCGGCGGCTTTCGTCAGCGTAGAAACGGCCTTGTCGAGTTGGTCAACGTGGGCGTAAGCGTTACCGAGCGCTGCCATTGCTGCCGGGCTCACCATTGCGTCGCTGCCACCGTCGTACTTCTCCAGATGGTTGATGGCTTCCTGCCATTTGTCGAGGTTGGCGTAGCACAGTCCGGCATACAGATTGGCGAGGTTGCCGGCGTCGGTGCTGCTGTAGTCGCTGGCGATTTTCAGGAAACCAGCATAGTTCGCGCCGTCGCCGTTGAGCGCCTTGTCGAACTGCTCCATGTTGAAATACTCCTGTCCGCGGGCGAGTGCCGTGCTGGCCTTTTCCTCACGCGGGCCGGTGTATGCCTTGTAAGCGAAAATACCTGCGATGACGGCGAGAAGCGCAATCGCTGCGATGATGATGGCCTTCTTGTGCTTGATGACGAAGGCTTCCGACTTGTTAAGGGTCTCGTTCATGTCGAGAACTTCCTGTTGATTTTTCTTGTTTGCCATTATTTTTTATGATTTTAAATTTCTTTTTTTCAATAAAGCGGTGCAAAATTACAGAAATTCTGCGATATGGTGAAATTTTTTGCCGATTTTTTCGTTTTTCGGCGATAATTGCCTAACTTTGCACCTATGATTTTGAAACGTATTTCCATCCTTCATTATAAGAATATCCGTGAGGCGACGCTGCAATTCTCGCCGAAAATGAACTGTTTCATCGGTCACAACGGCGAGGGAAAGACCAATCTGCTCGACGCGGTCTATTACCTTTCGTTCTGCCGAAGTGCGAACAATGCCGTCGATTCGCAACTCATCAACCACGACCAAGATTTTTTCGTCGTCGAAGGCGAATATGGCAACGATTTTTCGGAAAAAACGACGGCTGAGACCGACGAAAACCGCCTGAACATCTACTGCGGAATGAAGCGCGGCACGAAAAAGCATTTCAAGCGCGACGGAAAGGCCTACAGCCGACTTTCCGACCACATCGGACTGATTCCCGTCGTGTTCGTTTCGCCTGCCGACACGCTGCTCATCGACGGCGTGAGCGAAGACCGCCGACGGCTGATGGATATGGTGATTTCGCAATACGACCGCTCGTATATCGAATTGCTTTCGGGCTATAACAAGGCGTTGCAACAGCGGAATGCACTCCTACGGATGGAACAAGAACCCGACCTCGCCGTGCTTGAGATTTGGGAACAGCAAATGGCTGTGAACGGTGAGAAATTGTACGAGAAACGCAGAGCTTTCGTCGATGAACTGATACCGATTTTCCAACGGATTTACCAGCAGATTGCCGCAGGAAAAGAGCAGGTTTCGCTGCGCTATGTGTCGCATTGCGAACGTGGTCCGTTGCTCGATGTGATTCAGCGCGACCGCGCCAAAGACCGCGTTGTCGGCTACTCGCTCCACGGTGTGCATCGCGACGAACTCGAAATGCTCATCGACGGCTATCCCGTGCGCCGCGAAGGCAGTCAGGGACAGCACAAAACCTTCGTCATAGCACTGAAATTGGCACAGTTCGACTTCCTCAAACGCACCGTTTCGGCGACGACTCCGCTGTTGCTCTTGGACGATATTTTCGACAAACTCGATGCACAGCGCGTCGAGCGAATCGTGCGCCTCGTGTCCGACGATGGCTACGGCCAGATTTTCATCACCGACACCAATCGGCAGCACCTCGACCAAATCCTCAGTTCTGGCACCACCGACTACAAACTGTTTCGCGTCGATAACGGCGTGATTTCTGAACAAATCCCATAACCCCCATCACCCATAACACCCATCACCCATCACCCAAATGTTCAAACGCCACCCCCAAAGCCTCACCGACGTCCTTCATCAACTCCTTCGTGAGCAAGGACTCGAGACGCCGCTTCGCGAAAAACGGCTGATTGACGCGTGGGAAAAAGTCACGGGCGCAACGGTGGCTCGCTACACCGGCGAAAAATTCATCAGAAACCAGACTCTTCACGTGAAAATCACGAGTCCAGCCCTGCGCCACGACCTCTCGATGATGCGGTCGCAACTCGTCAAGCGATTGAATGCTGAGATAGGCGCAATGGTAATTGCCGACGTTCGGATTTATTAACAGCCACTTTTTTCGGCTTTTCTTTCTCCTCGTCAGCCTCTGGAAGTTTCGGAAAAGAGGCGTTTTCCTTGAAAATTCGCAGTGCCTCGAAAATCACGGGGTCGTCTTGGTTGATGTAGCGCGTCCACGCGTTTTCGTCGAGCATATTGTAGATGATGCGGCTGTTGATGTAGCGTTCGAGCAGTTTGTGTGACTTCTGAATCAGCAGGTTGCGTCGCTTCAGACCGTGGCTGTCGGCATACTGGGCGAATTTCTCGACCGTGTTTTGCCGCACGAGATAGTCGGAAAGTTCCATCATTTCCTTGAAATTGTTGAGTTTCAGGCGGTTGTTGTCGGTGTAGCTGAAGGCAAATTGCATTATCAGCCCGCTCATCGCAGCTTGTTTGTAGTAACTCGTCATATTCGTGGTGTCTTCGGGCACGAAAATGTCGGGCGTGATGCCGCCGCCGC
>Ga0256405_10001860_pt1 | contig 53725 bp, 46 predicted proteins | sample RumenRJG_02DNA_FD_189096 | JGI IMG/M metagenome (GOLD analysis project Ga0256405, IMG submission 189096) | Bovine rumen microbial communities from Lethbridge, Alberta, Canada - RJG_02 | ecosystem: Host-associated > Mammals > Digestive system > Stomach > Rumen | place: Canada: Alberta... | reverse complement strand
TGATACTGTTGAATTTACTTCGATAGGCAATGATAATGGTATTAAATCTTTTGAGACATCTGATGGTGTTAAAGAGGACTATGAAAATTATAAAGAAACTTATCGTTGTGCACAGACACCTTGGATTGTTTCAGAAGTTAAAGAAGCCACAACTGAGTCCATCAATGTTAAGAAACTCTTTAAGTTCTATACTATTTCCGATGGTAATGCAGCAAACTATCAGGTAAAAATTTCCATTCAAAGAATTAGACCTGATGAGGGATTGTTTGATATTTGGATTCGTGATTTCAATGATACAGATGCTTCTCCTGTTGTTCTTGAAAAATTCACTAACTGTACGATGATGCCTGGTACTAATAACTACATTGGTGCAAAAGTTGGTACATTTGACGGTGGCTATGTTGCAAAATCAAAATATGTAACAGTTGAAATTTCAGATGAAGATGGTGTTGAGTCATGTGTTCCTTGCGGATTCCTTGGTTATCCTGTACCTACTTATGGAAAGAATAGGATTGAATTAGCATATAACACACAATTTAGGGATGAAATTAAACCAAAGAGACAGTATTTCGGTTTAAGTAAAGATATTCTTGATGTTGATGTTCTTAATTATAAGGGTGTTACTGCTTATAGCAATGGAAATGGTGATGCCGAACCAAGTTTAATTACTAATGGTTTCCACCTTGATGCTATTCTTTCAATGCCTAATAGTAAGGAAGATGTTAGTGGAAATACACTTTCAGGTGCAACCATATTTGTTGATGCAGAAAGCGGTTATACTTTCACAACTGTTGACCCTATGCAGGCTGCTGCACAATCAGTTAAAATCCCAAGACTTTTCAATGAGGATTATGTTGATGGAACAATTTATGAAGACATAAATCTCCGTAAATTTACTGTATATCCTTATGGTGGTTTTGACGGTTGGGATATTTACAGACCTGAAAGAACTAATAAAGATAGGTTTAAGGCTTCTAAATATGCAATTGTTAGTGGCTGTCCTTTCAGTGTAATCAGTGATACTGAATTAGCACTTGACCCTACACTTGATTTAGGTTTGCCTGTCAATGCTATTAATACTGACTACTATGCTTTCTTAGCCGGTTATAAACAGTTTGCAAATCCTCAGGATGTTGATATTAACTTATTTGCAACACCAGGTATTGACTATTTTAATAACACACTTCTTGTTGAGGATGCTCTTGACATTATTGAGGACCCTGAAGATGGTCGTGGTGGTGATGCACTTTATATTATTAATTCACCTAAGGATGTTAATGAGGATAAATCAGCAGATGTAGTTGTTGAAGCACTTGAAGATAGTGATTTAACATCATCCTATGCATGTACATATTGGCCTTGGATTAAGTTCTATGATAGTACCGCTAAGATGTATCTTACACTTCCTGTAACTAAGGATGTTGTTAGAAATATGGCTGAAACCGATAATAATTCTTATCCTTGGTTTGCACCTGCCGGTACTGAAAGAGGAAATATTGACTGTATTAAGGCTGATATAAAAACAACATTATCTGATGAAGATACACTTTATGAAGGTAGAGTTAATCCAATTAAGTCATTTGCTCAGGATGGTGTTAAAGTTTGGGGTAACAAGACCCTCTATACAAGGGAAAGTCCTCTTAATAGAATCAATGTTAGAAGACTTATGATTAGAATTAAGAAACTTGTTACTGAGGCTGCTAAACATCTTATCTTTGAACAATATGATGCAACACTTGAAAAACAGTTCAGGTCATTGGTTGAACCAATTCTTGCTGATGTTAAATCAAATAGAGGTATTGTTGATTATAGGGTTGTTACTGAATCAACACCTGAGACAAGAGACCAACATATTCTCCCATGCAAGATACTTGTCAAACCTACACCTGCATTAGAATATATCTCAATTTCATTTGTTGTATACCCAGAACAAATAGAATTCGAAGAATAAATTAGTCGAATAAGTATTTATTAAATTCCCGATAAAAATCGGGAATTTATTTTTTTTTTATCATAAAACTTAACTTTTTCAGGATTTTTATATATTTATATAAAAAAAATAAAATGAAATACAATCAGTTAACAACAGAAATTTTTATTAAAAAAGCAAAAGAGGTACATGGCAATAAATATGATTACAGCAAAGTAAATTATATTAACGCTAAAACCAAAGTTTGTATAATATGTCATGAGAAAGATGAAGATGGTAACGAACATGGTGAGTTTTGGCAAGAAGCCAATTCACATTTAAGTAATCATGGTTGCCCTAAATGTAGTGGTAGTTATATGGATGATAATTTATTTATAAAAAGGGCCAAGAAAATTCATGGTGATAAATATGATTATAGTAAAGTTAATTACAAAAGAAATAATGTCCCAGTTTGTATAATATGTCATGAGAAAGATGAAAATGGTAACGAACATGGTGAGTTTTGGCAAACACCTTCATCACATATAGATAAGAAAGCAGGTTGTCCAAGATGTTCAAAAAATCATAAATATACAACCGAAGAATTTTTAGAGAGTTTACCACAATGGATTAAAGATAAATATGATTTTTCTAAGTTCATTTATAAAAATACTCATGAAAAATCAATTATTATTTGTCCTGAACATGGTGAATTTTTAATGTCCCCACATAATATAAGAAAAGGGATAGGATGTCCTGGGTGTAGCGAAAGTGTATTGGAAAGAACTATAAGATTGTTTTTAAAAGAAAATAATATAGAATATATTAGTGAATATAAGCATAATAAAGATTTTCATAAACAAGCAATTGATTTCTATTTACCAAAGTATAAGATTGGAATAGAATGTCAGGGGATACAGCATTTTCAACCCACAGATTTTGCAGGAAAAGGGATAGAATGGGCTGAAAATGAATACAAAAAAAATATTTTATTAGATATCAATAAACAAAAATTATGTAAAGAAAATAATATTAATTTAATTTATTTTACAACATCAGAATATGAAAAATTAATAACTGAAAATAAAAATCAACATTTTATAAATTATAATGTTTTTAAAAGTATTAGTGAAATTAAAAAATTCATAGAAAGTGTGGGTTTTGACGAATAAATTGATAATTAAATACTTATAAAAAAAGTCACTAATTTTTTTAGTGACTTTTTTTGTTTTTTAAAATAAAAATTTGTAATTTTACGCAAAAAATGGAAATTACTAATAAAAATGGCTTAAGGGAATATGGTGAAGAAAATAATTGTTTAAATATTATATTAAGTAAATTATTTCCTAATAATATATTTCTACATAATAAAATTTTGACAATTGATAATCAGGTATTAAGAACAAAAGTTGGTACTGTAATAAAGCCTGATTATGTTTGTCATAAACTTAAAACAATAGTTGAATTTGATGGTGATAATATTTTAAGAAGGGGTCATTTTTCTAATATCAATATAAACATTATGGATAAGTTAAAGGATGATATTTATCACGAAATTGGTTATAAGATAATCAGGATACCACCATATGTTCAATTGGATAGTGAGATGATTAAATACTATTTTGATATTGATTATCTTGATGATTTATATGACACTTGTCATGACCATGGTTTTTTACATAAAGATATTTTATTACCAGGAAATTTTACTATCATAGCACATGAAAGGTTCACAAATGATTTGGCATCTTTCCCAGATAATGTTGTATTGAAAATAAAAATATCGTTAGAATATAGGAAATTTTTGTTAATTGAAAAAGGTTTTAGTAAAGAAGAAGCACATTTGATAGTATATGGATAAAGAAATAAAAAAAAAAATATAAATTATTTGTAATATGGAAAAATATAGTGAAATAGTTAGTTTTAAAATTGCAAAGATTTTGGATAACAGAGTATCAGATTATAGTGACACACCAAGTTACGCAGGTGAAGATGGTGTTGAAGGTACTATTGATAATAATCTTGGTGTAAGAAAATATAAAGAAGGACAGTTAATTGAATATGAGGATTATATTTATGGAAAATACTATAAAGCACCAACATATGCTGAGGTTTTTGATTGGCTGTCTGAGGAATACAATATTGTTATTGAAATGATACCTGTATATACACTGGCGTTGAATGATAGAACAGGTTATTTTTATACTGTATGGAGAAGGAATGACAATGACCACAAATATGAACAGATATTGAGGGATAAAGAATGGTTTGGGTCATTTGAAAATACAATAGAAAGTATAATTATAAAACTTAAAATAAATGGTACTATTTGATAAAACACAAAGATTTGGTACAACTGAGATTTCAGACCCATGTTTTCACCTTGAAATTTTTGATAATTTATATGCAGGAAATCTTATAATAACAAAAAGGTTGACTGATAAACTTATTGATAAAATAGTAGAGAATAAGGAGAAAATAATATTACATATTTGTGTGACTGGAATGGGTGGTAGTAAAATAGAACCACTTGTACCCAAAAAAGAATGGAGTTATCAACAAGTAAAGAAACTTATTGATAAAGGTTTTCCTGTTAAGCAAATAGTATTAAGGGTTGACCCTATTGTGCCAACTGAAAAAGGTATAGAAACTGCTATTGATGTTATAAATTTGTTTATGGATTTAGGTATTAAAAGGGTTAGAATATCTTTTCTTGATATGTACAAACATGTTAAAGAAAGGTTTAATAATGAAAAAGTTAAATTACCTTATAATACTTTTCATGCAACTGATGTAAGTAGACTAAATGCATTACAAATGATTATAAATGTTACAGTGAGAAATAATATTGATTTGGAAATATGTGGTGAGCCAAATATTGGTGACATGTATTTAAAAACAACACCATGTTTATCTCAAAAAGATGTTGATATACTTGGCTTGACTGACAAAATTACACTTATTGGTAATAAAGAAGCAAGAACACATTGTGGTTGTAGTGAAAATAAAACTGAATTAATTAAAGATAAACCACATCAGTGTAATAATAAGTGCCTTTATTGTTTTTGGAGATAGTTTTGGTATGATTTTTGTAAGTAATATAATGTTAAATATATTTTTATGGGAAAACTTGAAATTACTGAAATTAAAAGAATTGTTAATCTGATTCAAAAAATAGAATGTAAAAATTATGCAGTATTAACCGATACTGCCAAGGAACTTGGTGTAAAAAAGACTGAGTTGATGCAGTTTATTGAGGATAATAATAAGTTGTTTAAAATTAGTGAGGTTAATGGTGTAAAAGGTTTGACAATAAGTAATGTTTATTTGAAGCCTGAGGATAATCCTGAAACAGATGAATGGATTGAAAAGAAAAAGAAAGAATGGGAGAAAAAACTACATGTATCTAAAATGTATTATTATGGTTGTTTTGAATTTTATTATATAACAACAGATATAGATGGTTATTGCCCACATAGAGAATATTTATATAGAAATACCGAGGCAAAAATGAATAAGTTGATTGAAGATGGTGTTCTTACTTATGAAAAGAGAGGATATGGTGATTATACTATTGGTAATTTTATTCTTTTTGATTCGAATATTGATAAAATAACTAATGCCGGTTGGACAACCGATTTTAATGAAATTAAAGAAGAATAATATGGCACAATTAAATGAGATAAAAAATCTAATGTCACGAATTGGTGAACATGTAATAGAAAAGACGATTTTTAATGAGTTATATAATATTAATAATACATACTCACTACAAACACTTAATGAGGAAACATTGAGTAGAATTATTAATAAACATGGTAAGGATGGTTTTATTATTGTTTCAGCAAACAGAAGTGGTTTGGATAAAGAAACCAATAATAAAAACACAAAAAATCTTATTAACGATTTAAAAACATCACAATATGGTTATTTTCCTGTATATGGTGGTTATCATGGGACAGACGGTGTTGTAGATAGTTATGAACCATCTTTTATTGTTTTCAATCACACCAAAAACAATGGTGAACTAACTGATTTTTCTGATTTAAAACTGTTTGCAATACAAATGTGTGGAAAATATAATCAGGATAGTGTTCTTATTAAGGAGCCTAATGCAAGACCATATTATATTAATAAAGATGGTGAAATTGTTGGTAAGGCAATATCTGATGACATTGATTTGAACAATCCTAAAAATGAGTATTATACATCAATGATTAAATCAAATAATCTTGACTATAAAAATCCTGAAAGACTAAAAAGATTTTCTTACCCAATACAGTTTGAGTGTTATATGAATCCATGTGCAGATACTTTAAATGAACTTAGGAGAAGAAAAGAAGGTTATGGTGAAATAGTTTTTAATTTTGGTAATAAAGAAATTTTTTAATTATGCAAAATACTTGGATAACATCTGATTTTCATTTTTTCCATTATAATATTTTGAAATTTCAGAAGGAAAGAAGGAATATTCTTGGTTTGAATGAATTGGATATGGAAAATATAGAAATGGCCATTGAAAAACAAAATCAATGGCTTATTGAATTATGGAACAAAACCGTTAAAAAACAAGACACTATTTATTTTCTTGGCGATTTTTCTTTTGCTAATAGGGAAAATACTGAAAAACTACTTAAGAAATTAAATGGCAAAAAACATCTTATTGTTGGTAATCATGATAAGTCATTGGTTGGTCTTGAAAATTATTTTGAATCAGTCAACCAAATAAAAGAAGTGAAATTTAACTACAAACAATATGATTGGATTGATTCTAATGAGACATTTTGTATTGAAATTTGTCATTTTCCTTTATTGACTTGGAATAGACGAACACATGGTTCATGTATGGTACATGGTCATTGCCATGGCTCTATTGATAATCTAAATATACAATCAAATGAATTAAGAGTAGATGCCGGTTTGGATAGTGTATTAAGTAATTACAGAATACTTAATATAAAAGATGTTTATGATTATTTTTGTAATATTAGAAATAATGCAGGTTGTAAAACCTTTCAGGAATATGCTGAACAACTGATGAATAAACAAGGAGTAAGGATGTAAAATTAAGGACTGATAATATATCAGTCCTTTTTCCATACATATTTAATTAAACCACAATCGTATATTTTTTCATAACCTAATTTTTCAGTCATTTCTTTTTCGGTCATTGTAAGTGGTAAACCATATTTCTTATGTAATATTTGTTTTCTGAAACCGAATTTGTGTTGTCTTATTAAACCATCCTCAAATTTAAAATAATGATAATCTGGATTGGTATAAGAGTCAAATTTAAAACCTAATTGTATATAAATATTGTTTTCTTCATCTACTGTCCATCTTCTGTCAGCAAATGATTTAATTTCATTGGGATTATAATTCCTTACAAAATAACTAAATAACTTACCACCAACACCACAACAAATATAATTATAATTGCTTGCAAATCTTGTTAATTCCCATTTGTTACTATTTTTCTTTTCTTGCTTAAATGTCATTACACCAACTAATTCATTATTATAATAACACCCTAAATATATTGTGGATGCAACAAATCCTTGAATGTGAAATTCATTAAGAAAATCTCTTGCTGTGTTTTTATCTATTTCCCTAATATCACATTTTCGCCCATAAATTTTAGGGTAATTATCACATTTTCCAATAATATGTTTTATTTTATTAAAAACAATATCCTTATGATTTATGTATTCATCTTCAAATATTTGAAGTAATTTAATACCCTTTTCTTTACATGCATTGAGTTTTTTAAGATGATAGTTTTTATCCTTTCTATATTTTGTGGAATGCCAAATAAGACCATGATATTCAATGCCGGTTTTAATTTTAGGTATATAAATATCTAATTCGTAGGGGTTAATTACTGACCTGTCACCTTGTATTATTTCATCAGAAAATAAACTCTGACAATATTCATATATTTCATTTTCGGCTTTGGATAATCTTACACCACATTTTGGACAACCATGACCTGATAAATGGTCATGTGGTCTTTGTAAAAAATCGCCATGTATTGGACATGTAATTGTAATTGGTATGTCAGTACCTTGATATACTATTTTATCATAGTTATATTTAGAATTGTGGACAATATTGAATTTTTTTATTAATATATCTAAATTTGTTCTGTTTTTTTGAGAAATAATTTTATATCCACACTCCTTACACCCCTGCCCATTTAAATGACAATTAGGTGTTATCCAAAATTCACCATGTTCAGGACATATTATACATACTTTAGTACTACTATTAATATAATCTACTTTGCTATAGTCATATTTATCTCCATGTACTTTTCTTGCTTTTTTTATAAATTCATCTTGTGTAAGTTTTTTTGTTTGTCCTTTTAATAAATTTCCACAAGAAGGACATCCAACACCTTTAAGATGGTCATGTGGTGTCTGCCAAAATTCACCATGCTCAGGACAAACTATACAAACCTTTTCGAAAGCATTGGTATATTCTACTTTTGAATAATCATATTTATTATTGTGTATTTTTTTTGCCTCTACAATAAAGTTTTCGGTGGTTTTTTTTGTTTTTTCAGCACTAACCCTTCTTCCACATTTTCTACATCCATAACCTTGTGTAATATGTGCTTTAGGTGTTTGCCAAAATTCACCATGCTCAGGACATATTATACATACCTTGGTTGTTTTATTAATATATTCAACCTTGTCATAATTATATTTATTACCATGTATTTCCCTTGCTTTTATTATAAAATTTTCTTTATCCATACTTTATCCTTGGGAGTTTTTACAAATATAATAAAAAAATTTTGAAAAATCAAAAAAATATGGAAGAATTAAATTCTTCCATATTCTCTATTTTCTTATAAATTACTGATAATCAATTAATAAGCCAAAATCGCATAGTCCATCTTGATATTAATTGCTATGGTCGCAAGTGAATCATCACCATAACTTAAATCATTAAAATTAGATGTTGTAATCCATGCATTTTTAAGTATCCATCTTTGAACAACTGCACCTGTAGGGTCAAGCATTTCAAGTTCTATATCTCTCTTATAACCAGCAGCATATCCTTGTCTGCCTGTTACAGATTCAGAACAAAGTCTAATCCATTCCATAACAGCCTGAGAAGTAGATGGACCAATCATATCGCGCAACGTGACGTTGATGTCTTCCCAAGTGTATCTACCAACGACCCAAGTACTTGTATTCAAAAATTGAATTTCAACTGGGTTTTGATTAATGCTTGGTCTTGAAGCACTTTCAAGTGTCCATTCTTGAATACCCAAATCAGCAGGGAATCTTAATATCCATCTATTTTTCTTTAATGGCTCATAGGTTAATGGAGCCTTCAAAAGTAAGTCTGACATTGTATTATATTTTTAATTTTTTTATTATCTTAATTTTAATATAAATAGTATGTTTTTTGTTTTTTCATAAAAAAAAAGTATTTTTGTAAAAAGTTTTTTATGGATAAAATATTGATAACAGGTTCTAATGGTCAGTTAGGTCAGTGTATTAAATCACTTGTTGGTAATGATGAAAAATATATTTTCGCAACAAGGAATGAATTTGATATTACTGATAGGGATATGATAGAGGGGTATATTAAAAATAACCCTGATATTAAGATAATTGTTAATTGTGCTGCTTACACCAATGTAAATGGTGCTGAAAAAGATAGAGAAACAGCATATAAAATAAATTGTGATGGTGTTGAAAATTTATCTGAAATATCAGTAAAACACAATATATTTTTGGTACATATTAGTACTGATTACATTTATGGTGAGGTTAAGCCAAAACCATGCAAAGAAAGGCAATATTATGATTGCACAACCGGTATGATAAAAAACATATATGGTATGTCAAAGTATGAGGGTATGTGTAGATTGGAAAATATAATGGAAAATAATTATTTAATAGTAATAACATCATGGTTATATTCTGAATTTGGAAAAAATTTTATAAAGACAATATATAATAAAGTCAAAAATGGTGAGGAATGTAGTGTTGTAAATACACAGGTTGGTTCACCAACATATGGAATAGATTTAGCCGATTTTATTATTGATGTTGTTAATAATATAGAAAAGTACAAGAATGTAAGACTAATTAATTTCAGTAATTTAGGTGTAGCATCATGGTATGATTTAGCAAAAGCTGTTGATATATGGGATGGTGGTGATTTAGTAAAGCCATGTTTTGATACTGATTATATCAGACCATCATATAGTGTGTTAAATACTGAACAACTAATTAAGTTAGAGGAAAATAAACCATATGTCAGGCATTGGTTGGAAGGATTAGATGAATGTTTAGGAAAAATAAAAGAGGACTAATTTAGTCCTCTTTTTCTATATCCTCTTCTATTATATCTTTATAACCATGTCTTATATCAAACCGTCTCATTTTTTCTTCAAGTTCTCTATTTTTTAACTCATGTTCGGTTTCAATTTCATATTTTCTGATTTTTGTATTGGAATCAATACCGAACATTGTGCCTACCCAAGCAAGAATAGTACCAAAAGTAGTTACAACACTTGCATGTATTGCACCCATAGGTGGGGCAATTAAACTAAAAGCAATGATACCCATACCAAAAATGGCAAGTGCAATACCAAGGAATAGTTTTATCCATTCTCTTGTTACATTGACATCTCTTTCTTTTAAAGACTTTTTCATGGCTTTGTTTTTTTACTTTCTTCTATATATAAATAGTTTTAAATAGTAAAAAATTTTATTGTTCTCTTATATTTTGTGTATTAAATGCTGATTGTTGTTCAGGTTTTTTATCACATATGGCCCAAATTTTTTTCAATAACTGATATTTTTCATCATCAGGATTATCAGCTAACTCAGCCATTCCCCTTAATGCTTTTTTTCTAATATCATCAACAAATTCAGCAACATTCATACCTACGGATTCCATTTCTTTTGGTTCATTTGGTTTATTAACAATAGGTTCTTCCTGATGGTTATCAGGTTCCATTGTTGGTTCATCCATAGTTTCAATTGAGTCATCTGCTTCATTAAAGTTAAGAGCCTCTTTTATGGTTTTAGGAAATTTTGCTGATATTTTTTTAATTTCGTTGATATTTTGTTTAATTTCTTTACTCATAATACAATTTATTTTTTATATAAATAGTTATTTTTCTTAAAATATCTTGACTTTTATATTATAAACATTTTATTTTTAGAGTAAAGTAAGTTTTGTTTAATGAAAAGATTATTTATTAAGATATTAAATTGGTTTTTAGTTAAATACTATCAGATAAAGGGATTTTTCAGGTCGAAAAAATTGAAAAAAAATTATACTTATTTTGGCGGTGTTAATAAGGCATATGCCATTTATATGGGTGACAACACTTTTTACGAACAAAAAACATATAACTGTGGTGCAGGTGTATTGTATACAGATGCAAGTCCAAGAAAATATAATTATTTGCAATTAGGTCTATTTGAGTGGACTTTGTGCGGTGAGATAAAAACAAAAATATTTTAAAAATGGCTTATGTTTATTTATTATGTGACAGTGGTCATGATAATGTATTTAAAATAGGTATGACAAGAGGTTCAATTGAAAAAAGAATAAAAAAATTGCAGACAGGAAATGGTGATGAAATTTTTTTGGTGGATTATTATGAAACAGAATATCCTTTTTTTATTGAGAAAACACTACATCATAGACATTGGCCTGAACATAAGTTATATGAATGGTTTGAATTAGAACCCGAATCGGTTTTTAATTTTAAAAATGAATGCGAAGAAATTGAAAAAATAATAATAGGTTTGAAGGGTAACCCATTTTTAAAAAACATTAAGTAATATGAAAAAAAATATCAGTATTAACAAAGTAAACTGTAATAAAACACCTAATATCAGGAGATATACAGACGAAGAAGCACTTACTAAAATAAAGAATTTAGTTGGTGAATATAATAGTGGTTTAGTACTTTTAGATAAGTTTGATAGTGATAGTACTAACTATGATAATTTAAGACAAGAGGTTAAAAGGAGATTAGAGACAATAAGGAAGAAAACCAACGATATTATAATAAAAAAGCCTGACATTCTTAATAAGATAAAGATAGATTCAATACCTTTTGACATTGACACAAGAGAGGTATTTGATACTTTTAAAGGTGATGTTTTTAGTGAAAATAGTGATTTTAAAAACAAAAGTAAGGTACTTGCACAGGAATTGAGAGAAATAAAAAAAGAGAAAGGAAGACATGTCTTTTTAGTTGGCGATGAGTTACTTGCAAGAAAAGATAATGTTATTAACGATGCAAATTGTTGTTGCTGTTGTAAAGAAGATAAAACTTCAACAGGCTATATGGTTGAAAAAGTTTTAGAATTAACAAATGCAAAAAACATCTCGATAAAAGAAGATGGTGAAAATGTTAAAATTAGTGCATATAGTAAGTCGGAAGATATTTCTGTTGAATATACAATGAAAAAATCTGAAGCAAAAATCACATATGAAAACGGAACATTAATAGTTGAAAAAATAAAGTAATGACACAACCGATTAAAAATAAAATATTAAAGAAAGTTAAGAAAAATAATCACCATCAAACCACTAATAAAAAAACAAAAAAACATCCTGAATATGGTACTTCTAAATTAGAAGAAAAATTTGCTAAAGAGTTTTTAGATAAGTTGGGTGTGAAGTATGAATATCAGTTTAAGGCTGAGGAAATTGGAAGATATTATGATTTTAGGATTACAACCCCAATGGGCAGTAGTATTCTCATAGAAGTTGATGGTGATTATTGGTAAAAAGGCATGGTAAGGATTTGGTTTATGAAGAAAAAAACCGAATGCAGAAACACAGTGAATATGTTGATAGAGTTAAAGATGAGTGGGCATTAATGCACGGAATACCAATTATTAGAATATGGGAATCTGATATTAATAATAATCCAAGTAAGGTTATGAAAATATTGAAAGAGGCTTTAAATATTCAAAATAAAAAAGATGATATGAAAAAAAGGCATTAAAAAAAATTAAAATGTTATATTTAATAATAAAAAAAATAAGGTATTAATATAAAATTTAAAATGGAGATAGATGAAGTTCAAAGACAGAAAGACCTTAAAATGTTAAAAAACTCATATCTTATGTATGAAAACACTAAAAGGGATACTGAAAAAAATATGAAGAATGCATATGATTCCGAAGGCAATAAAATGTATACTGATGAAAAAATTAAGGAAGAACTTGATTTAATCACAGAAGCACAGTCTGATGTTATAAAAAAGTATGTTAATTTGGGTGGTGATGTTGAAGAATTAAAGACAATAAAAAGAGTACCTCGTAAGAACAATAGTAAACAGATTAATACTCTTTTTGAAAAATATGAAACTGAAGACAGGGCTAAGAAAGAATATGAAAGTCAGTTGCAAGCAAGAAATATGGAAGTAATGAAAGAACAACCAACACCAACTGAGACTGTTATTGAAAATAAATTGACCCCAAAATCAGAATATAATCCACAGGCTGCTTTTGATGTTATTCCTATTCCTTCAAACGGTGAATGTTATAGGAATAAAATTAATAGAATACCTGTTGCTTATCTCACAGCATATGATGAAAATATGATTATTGCTCCTAATCTTTATCGTGATAACAAGATTATTGATATGATGCTTAAAGAAAAAGTACTTGATAGCAGAATTGATACATATGACATGTTGGAAGGTGATAGGGAAGCAATAATTATTTTCCTTAGGGCAAGTGGCTATGGTAATGAATATCCAATTACAGCAAAGGATAATGAAACTGGTGAAGAATTTGATACTGTTTTTGATTTAAGCAAATTAAGTTTTAAACCATTTAAGTTAAAGGGTGATGAAAATGGTTGGTTTGATTATACATTACCTGTAAGTAAAAAGCAAATAAAATTCAGGTTTTTAACACATAAGGATTTAGTTTTACTTGATGAAGCCGAAAAAGAAGAAAGTAAGGGTGGAATTAAAGAAAAAATTAGAGACTATGTAGAAAATCTTGACAGGTTTATTGATGAGGATGAAACACTTGAAAAAGCAGAAAAAGTTAAAGTTAGACAAGCAATTAGAACAATAGAAAATTGGGAAGATAAGATTGAAGATGAATCTCCTGAATTTACACATAGTGTTACTAATAGGCTTGAATTATCTGTTATGGCAGTAGATGGTGTTACTGACAGAAAAATGGTTAGGGATTTTATCAGAAATATGAATGTTAGAGATAGTAGTTCTCTACGTAAATACATTACTGAAAATGAGCCAGGTATTGATTATAACATTGAGGTCGAAAAACCTGAGAGTCTTGGAGGTGGCTCCATGAAGGTGTTTCTGCAACTTGACCAATATCTTTTTCTCAATATTGCCTGAGGATTATGAAAAAAGGCTTAAAGATGAAATATATGGTTGTTTCAAATATATCGGTATACCAATAGAAACTGTTTATAACATGCCAATACAGGATAGAAAGTATTTTATTCTTAAACATAATGCTGAACAGGAAGAAAGTGCAAGTGAGCAACAAAGACTTGAAAAGGGCGGTGGTATGCGAAATAATGGTGATTTAAATAGTTATGCAAGGTTGGAACAATCTAACAGAAAAAATGGGAATAATTTTTAAAAGATTATCACCATTTTATTATTTAAAAAAGTGTTTCTTAAATATTTATATGTGAAATAATGTTGAATTTTATTTTATACTAATATATGGCTGATAATATTGATAAACTAACCGCAGCAATTGAAAAACTAAATGGTAATTTCAATGCTTTTCAGAATGTCATGCAACAGAACATCATGCAAAGACAAGATGGAAAAGGTAGATATCCTGGCTATACACCGTTTTTTGGCGGTGAAAACAGTTTGGAAAAAGCATTAAAAGAACTTGAACGTGCTCAAAGAACAAGTAAGAATGCCGGTAATTTTGGTGCAAGATTACTGGGGTTAGATGATGCTATGTATAAAGGCGAACAAATTAAAAGGTTCAGAGAAGAAGTTGAAGAAACTAAAAAAACATTAGAAGATATAAATAAAGAGATTGAAAAATCCCAAAAAGAGTATAAAAATCTTGAAAAACAGTTAGGAAAAAATAAAAAACTAATTGAAGATGTTATTGATGATTATCATGATTTACTTGATACAGGAAAAGAAAAAAGTGAAATTGATGATGAATTAATTAACAAATATGGTATTACTAAAAGTGAACTTGATGACATAATTTCAAAAGAGGGTACATTAAATGCATTAAAAGCAAAAGGAAATGACCTTCAGGAAGAAGAACTTAAAAAAATCAATACTCAAACCAAATTATATGGTGAACAAGCCAATTTGTTTGAACAAAAATATGATTCAATAAGAAGGGGATTTAACGATATAAAACAAGGTGGTAGTCAAATTTTAAGGGTAGGTAAACAATTTGCTGATGCTTGGATGAAAGTTGATACCGCTTCAGCAAACTTTGCAAGAAGTATTGGTATTGGTGGCAGAGGAATGGAGGCAATGAGAAAAAATGCTATTAATAGTATTGCTTCAGGGAACTTAGCCATGAATTATGGTGTTGGTATGGAAGATTTGTTAAAATTAAGGCAAGGCTATACAACGTCAATCGGAAGAAACATTAGTTTAAGTTCAAATGACCAAGAAAATGCTGTTGCAATGAGTGTTGTTATGGGGGAGAAGGGTGGACAACTTGCAACAAGTCTTGAAAATTTCGGTTTATCTTATTCTGAAGCAGCAAAAACTGCCGGAAAAATGTATGAAGAAGCAAGTAGATATGGTTTGTCTTTTGAAAAATATTCAGACAATTTCTTGCAGAATATAAAAATGGCACAAAACTATACTTTTAAGAACGGTTTGAAAGGTCTTGAAAGTATGGCAAGAAAGGCAACTGCTATTAAACTTGATATGCAACAAATTGCTAATTTTGCTGATAAGGTTGGTACATTACAAGGTGCTGTTGAGACAAGTGCACAATTACAAGTATTAGGTGGCCCATTTGCACAATTTGCTAATCCATTACAGATGCTTAATGAAAGTATGACTGATATGGAGGGATTGATGGATAGGTTTACCAAGATGGTTGGTGGACTTGGAAGATTTGATGCTACTACGGGGCAAGTAAATGTTAGTGCATTTAACAAACAACGTGTTAGGGCAGCAGCACAGGCCATGGGTATGGACTACAATCAGGTGATGGAAACCATACAGGCACAAGGAAGAGCAGATTATATTGGTCAGCAAATTGCAAATAACACTAATTTAACTGATGAAGAAAAGCAATTTATTAAAAATACAGCATCAGTAAGTGGTGGAACAGCACACATGACATATTTTGACAGAAATGGTAAAGAGATTACCAAGAATGTCAATGAAATGACAAGTGATGATATAAGGTTAGCAAGAGCACAAAATCAATCACAAACTGATAATATTAGAGATATTGCAAAAGATACAAGAACATTGGCACAACAATTAACAGGTGTCCAAAATAAAATGGATGCAGTTAGGGCCAAAGCACTAGAAAAGGTACAAAAACCAATTTCAAAGGCAGTTGATTTAATTGGCAATAATGTTGAAATGATTGTTCACATATTGACTGCTTGGGGTATAGGTAATGGAATAATGTCAATGTTTAGGGGTGGTATACAAACAGTTGGTGGTTTAAAAGGTGGTTTTGGTAGTAAGTCTTCGAAAGTTGTAAACGAAGGTGATTTAGATGGCAAACATTGGCATATTAACAAAAAAGGTAATCGTGCATGGGGAAACAATAAAGAACTAACTGCTGAACAAAATGCAAGAATAGACGGAAGCGTTAAAAACAAAAATGGTTTATGGAATAAAACTGCGTTGGGTTCAGGTGCTGTGACAGGTGGGCAAGTTGCTGGTGCAGGTGTGTTTGCTGGTGCTATAACTGGTTTAGCACATTTTGCTGCCGGTGATTTTGGAAAAGCAATAACTAAGGATGATAGAGATAATCAGAATAAAGCACTTGGAGACACAATTGGTAGCACAGCAGGTGCTGCTTTAGGTATGGCATTAGGTGGCCCAATGGGTGCAATGATTGGACAAGTTATTGGTGGTACAGCCGGAAAAATCATTGGCGGTGCAATTACGAAAGGACAAGAAAAAAGAAGAAGCAAAAAAAGAGAAGAACTTGCACATTCACTTGGTGCTAAATTAAGTGATTCATTTAAAAGTCTTGAAGGTGACTATTCAGTAAGTGAATTAAAAAACATTAAAAACGCACTTCAAAATAATGGTAGAATTGATAAGGGTGAGTTAAGTGACAAACTTTTACGTAAAATGTATGAAAGTGGTGATGCCGATAAATTAAAAGGTTTGTCAAAAGCAATGGCTGAAGCAAAAATAGATATAGATGAACAACAAGTAAATGCAAATACAGTTAATGTTACGTCCAATCAAAATACCTTGGGTATGATGGCTAATGGTGGTATATTAAGAGGACCATCACATGCAAGAGGTGGTATGAGAATACAAGGTTCAAATGTTGAGGTTGAAGGTGGCGAATTTGTTGTCAATAAACAGTCAACAGCAAGACATTTAAGCGAATTAAATAAAATTAATGCTGATAAATATGGTAATGGTGGTATAATTAAGCCAAGAAAGGCTGAAAACGGTGGAATGTTAACGGTATTACCAATGTCAGCTTTTAATAAACAGAGATTTCGTGCTGCGCAAGAAGCAATAGGTGGTCAGAATAAACCAATTGAGGTTAATATTAATGGAACACTTAAATTAGATGCAGGAAATGGTATTAATAAAGATATTTTAGGCGATTTAGTTAAGAATCCTGTATTTATTAGGCAGATTACAAAATTAATTGAACAACAAATGACAATTAATAACAAGGGTGGTAATGTTATTAATAAAGGTTTATATAATGCCAGTTAATAAGTAACATATATTAAAATATAATATAATGGCTGAATTAAAAATTAGACAAGAAATCAATAATCCAATGAATTTTCGTATTGGGTCAAGTAGTGTATATGCTGAACAGATTAGAAATAAAATAAACAAGAAAATCGGTGGTGTATATACTATTGGTACTGAATTCAGAAACGCAAACTTGATGTATAATCCAATGACATTAAGATATAAAAATCATGAAAATGCTCAGGGATTTGTTGATGGTGCTGATGTTGGTGAAATATATAGAATTGAAGATAAAAATAGACTGACACATTTTTTAGATGAAGAAAGTGGGCTGGTTGGTTTTACTTTTGGAGATTACACAACAAAACCAGGATATGAAAATAGTATAAATACGGGCGTTAGACAAAATTTTGATGAAGTTAAACATCATCAAGGTGAGTTTTTCACTGAAAATTATAAGTTTTTATATGATACTGAACAACATGAAGGTGTTGAGAATCCATATATATATGAAGAAAAATTAAATAGGCTTGATAAAGTATATCCTGGTAGATTTTATGGTTTATATAGTAATTTAACGCCAGAACAAGGTACACTTGCTAAAATAGACAATGCTATATTTATGGCACAACAGACATCATTTGAAAAAAATAGTACTGTTGTGGCAAGAAGATATATGTTAAATGGTGGAGGATATAAATTTGATGCTGAATATACAACGGATTTAGGTAGAAATTATTCATTAGGTGGTAGAGATTTAAGTGGTTTAAAAAATAGAATTGTACAATTATATTCGGATGTTTTCGGAATACCTGAATATAGTAGAGCAAACATATTTAACCGTTTTATCAATAGAATGATTTATAATCCTGCATTGCCGTTGAATCCGATAAACGGTGAGGGGTTTGATTTTAAAAGGAATAATCCGATACCTGAGTTAGTCAATAGTAATATTTTTGAACTATACAGTGTTGATGATAGAAGAGATTATAAACCTAATGAAATATTTTATGGTGGTAAAATTAATGGTTATAGTACTACAGAATATACTATTGATAAACTAAATAGAGTATATGATGACAGTCGTTATTTCAGAGATGAAAATCTTTATGATAACACAAAAGAATATACACCAAGGAATCAATATGTAGTACCATCTTCACAAAATACTGAAGATGATAGATATGTTGTATATGAAAAAAACACTAATAATTTTTATTCAGTTGATACACCTTCATATAGTCAAGGTTTTGGAGAAATAGTAGAACCAAAACCGTCAAATACTGGAAGTGGTATTAAAGAAACAATTAATTATGGTTTATATGATGAAAGAAACGGTGAGTCAGAAGAAATATATAATGAGGATGGTAGTAAAAATTATGAAAGTACAACAACTGTTAGTCTTCTTGACACTGATGATTTTTCTAAAAACAGTTTAATTAAAAAAACTAATGAATTATTTCAGAAAGGAAAAATACATTCTATTATTAATAGATTTCATACTGATGTTTCGGAAGGTGGTTTAACTGAAAGTGCAATTGATTATAAATATAATTTATCAAGAGGTAGAAATTTAAGGAAAAGAGTTACTGATACTCATAATGGATATGATGACCCATATTGTAGGGTATGGACATCACATTATCAGTATAGTAAAATGAATGACCTTATTAGAAATAAAGGATATGGTGATGAACATGGGAATAGTGATTTATTCCTTCCATTGAATAGTAAATTAAGGCCAAACAATAGTATCAAGAGACTATCAGCATTTTCTTCATTACAAGATAATGGTTTACCATTAATTGCACCATATAAAGGTGGTAAAGAAGGTTTTAAACCTAATGATTTAATCAAGAGATGCATGTTTTCAATTGAGAATCTTGCATGGAAAGATATTACATTAAATGGCAAAACTAATACATTAACAAAAGAACAGATAGGACCAAACGGTGGTAGAATTATGTGGTTTCCTCCATATAATTTAAGGTTTAATGAAAATGTTAATACTAATTGGAATCCTAATAGTTTTATAGGCAGGGGTGAACAGATATATACATATACAAATACAGAAAGAGGTGGTACATTAAGTTTTACTATTTTAATAGACCATCCTTCAGTTGTTGATTCATGGGCTTATGGAAAAGATGCACAAAATATCACCGAAGATGATGAACTTCAAATTTTGAGATTTTTTGCTGGTTGTGACGATGGTAATATTGGTAACAATGGTGAAAGTAATAGAGTACAAGAAAAAGAATTAAAAGATGAAGAAGCAACAAAAGGTCAAAAGAAACGTGAACCTGATAATGTAACAACTGAAATAACAACACCAGCACCTAAAGATATGTTTGAAGATAAAACATTACGTTATTTTGTCTTTTTTCCTAATGATTTTTCGGGTGTGGATTATGTTAAAAATAATGATATTAATACACCAATAGAATATTTGTATTCAGGTAAAACTTATGGCGTAAACGGTTATGAAATGAATGCAGGCGATGATAACGGTTTAAAGGGCTGTATTAATTCATCTGTAATTACACAAAAAGTTAATCTTGGTGGTGGACGAAATGGTATAAATGAATGGCATTATGAAGTTGATAATAGTTACAGTCAAGAAATATTGGAAGCAGCAAACTATTATGATAAACGTTCTTTTGGCTTAAACAGTAGTAATTTTGTAAGTTTATTAGAAGGACCATTAGGTTCACAAATGATGAGTATTTTGAATATTAGTAAAGATGAAATAGAAAATGATAATATAAGGTCATTTGAAGAATTACTTGGTACAGATTTTACATTATTAACAACATTTTATAGTGGCGTTACCGAAGGAAATATTTCAGATGATGAATTTGAAGTTACTGCTGAAGTAAAGGGTTTTGCTTCTTCACATGGATATGCAAAAAATAATTTAGGAACATCAGGCTTAGCCGGAAGAAGAGCAAAAGTTTTAAAAGAATACTTATGTTCACAAACACCAAGTGTTTTTATTAATGGTGAAACCATTAATGTTGTGGATAATGGTGTAGTTGAACTACCTAAAGGTAACAAAGATGTAAGTTCATTAGAGGCTAAGTTAGGAAGATATGCAGAGGTTAGGGTGAGTATTCATAGAAAAGAACTAACACCTGCACTTGATGCTGTTGATGATGGTGAAACCAAGAAAGAAGATATCGACCAAAATAAAACAGAAATAATACAGGAGGAAATTGCAGACAGTATTGTTACTTCCATTGTTAGGGAATATGCTGTTACTGATGGTTCTTATGATAATGAATATCTTTATTTTAAAAAAATAAATAATGATGAAAATTTCATTAAGAAAAGGATTACAGAAAAAGTGCAATATTTTGACCCAGCATTTCATTCTATAACACCTGAAGGTTTTAATGGTAGGCTTACTTTCTTACATCAATGCACAAGACAAGGCCCAACCAATGCTCTTTCAGACATGTCTGCAAGCCAACCAAGATTTGCAGGTAATTTATCATTTGGTAGACCACCTGTATGTGTGTTAAGAATTGGGGATTTTTATAACACTAAGATTATTATTGACTCTTTAACTATAACTTACGATAATAATGGTATAACATGGGATTTAAATCCTGAAGGTGCAGGTATACAACCAATGTTGGCAAATGTTGATATGACATTTAAGTTCCTTGGTGGAAGTGATATTTCAGGCCCTATTGCAAGGTTACAGAATGCGGTATCATTTAATTATTATGCTAATGCAAGTTCTTATGACAGAAGGGCTGATTATAGAAATAATTATATACAAAAGAATGATGATACTGCGCTTGCTTGGAATGCAATGACTGATGTACATACTCCATTTCAGACTATAAATGATGGCATTGTTGATAAGACGCAAGAAAGTTTCAACATACATGAAACTAATAGAGAAAAAGAATCTGATTCATGGGAGCAAAAATGGAACAAACATATAGATGAAATAACCGATTTTAAAAGAGAAAAGGCTATTTCAGGATATAATGAAGCAGCGGCAAGTATTGAACAACAAATAAATAGTGAAATAGATAATATGTAATTATGGCAACATATGACAGATATTCAAAATTTAAACTTGATGGTGAAATTAAAATAGTTCCTTTTGTAAAAATTAATAAAAGGGATAGTGATTATTATGAGCAATATAAAAGGGGAAAAACAAGACTTGATATTTTATCGTATGATTACTATGGTGATGCTAACTATGCATGGCTAATCATGCAAGCGAATCCTGAATTTGGGTCAATGGAATATGAAATACCTGATTCCGTTATTATTAGAATACCATTTCCATTAGATGAAGCAATTAACGATTATGAAAGTGGCATAAACAAATATAATAAACTATATTAATATAAATTTTGATGGCTGATAATGTTTTCTCAAAGGGAAAGTTTTTATATATAGAACCAACAAACCCATTTCTTAATTTACCTGATAATGCTGTAACATACCCATATGAAGATTATTCTATGGGTGTGAATTTGGAAGTTACAATTTCAGATAGATTTTCTTGTGGTCAGCAGGGAGCAAAACAAATTACGTTCTCTACTGATAAAGGTACTATTAGTTTTTTTGGCGGAAGTGGTACAAACCCTGAGGAAGAGAAACAAGGATACTTATCAACCAATTTTACAGAAATAAGCCCTGCAAACATTGGTAGGGGAAACAAAGAAACATTGGGTATTGAGTCAATTAATATTTCATATCAGCAATGGTTTTATCCTGTTGTCAACATACGATTTGTTGATGTCAGGGGTGCATCATTGTTCATGGCACAGGAAAAGGGGTTGAGAGACACTGTTGCAAGGGGAAACGCAGATATCAGTCAACTTGACAGTGGTTCATTTTTCAAAGCCATTTTTGCTTGTCCTTCTCCTGTTTTTAAATTAACAGTAAAAGGTTTTTATGGTGAGCCTGTAAGTTATAATTTAAGAATGTCTTCTTTTAAGGCTGATTTTGATTCTAACACAGGAAATGTAATTGCAAGTGTTGATTTTATTGGTAATATGTACGGTGTTTATACTGAAATACCATTAATTTACGCAGCAATTGCTCCATATATTGACAAAGATAATACGCATTTAAGTAATGATGTTGATTATGGTGAAGTTGAACCGGGACAGTATTGGTTAGATAATAGGAAAAGGTTTGTTTTTTCAAATGGAGCACCTATCCCAACATTTGATGAATTTTATAGAAAATTAAGAATATTAAAGACAGATGAAAATGATAGGGTAGGAAAATACGGTGAAGAAATAAGAAAAGCAAAAAATAGAATTGGTGAAGCACAGGCTGTTATTAGCATTGTTAATGATTTAATAAAAAAATATCCCTTTAATAATTTAAGAGAAGTTGTTGAAGACGGAACAAAGTATAAATATTATTTTGGGGATAGTAGTGATTTATATCAAAACAATAAAAATGTTAGTTACAGTAATGTTGTAAGTTTTTATAATTCAGTAAAGGAGTTTGTTGAAAAAAATAGTGATATAACAAATAATGTAGGTTCTTATATACCTAAAAACTATGAAGATAATGATTGTTTCTGTGAATATGTAATAACAGAAGATAATATTACAAAATATAAGAGTGAATACAACAGTGTACCAGGATTTGTAAAAGTTAACGAAAATAAAGTATCAACAATTGATGATAGACCTGTTGTTAAGACTGATACCATTAAACTAATTGAAGATATTAAGAAAGAGACTATAAAAGATGGTAAAACACATTATCTTCATTTGATGGACACAACAATATTGAAAAAGTTAAATGATATTGTTAAAGAAAATACAACAGTACAAGAAAATGAACAAAAAAGGTTAAAAGAATTGAATTATCAAACAACAAATGAAATTTTAGGGTTTGATTTAACAATACGTAATGTTTTTAAAATGCTATTTGCTCATCTTGAAACATTTATTTACCATTATTATACAGCATTAGATAAAGTTAACAATAATTTAATATCAAGTGGAAGAACATTTAATGATTATCCATTTAATAATTGGAAAGATTCAGATGTTAATGTACAAGTTAATGTACCACCATATCCACTTTGTATTAAAAGAGATGAGGAAACAAATAATGATGTTGCAGCATGGCCTGAAGAAACAACAACCTCAACTGTTATGCCGGAAACTAAGTTGGTTGTTGACATGATAAATGCTGCCAATATGTATAGTAATAAGGTAAAAGACATTAAGAATGAAGAAAAGAAAAAGAAAGAAGCAGAAGAAAATAGCACAAAAGAAGTAAACGAAAGAGAAGATTTTGTGCCACTTACATTATTTGATATGATAAATTATCAAACATGTGCTAATCCATATAAAAATATTGTTGATTTAAACAAGGAACCTAAAACTACTGCTCAGTTAATTGCTGCTGTGTTTGTTTTAAGGTGTTATTATGCATTATATACATATTATAAAAATAGTGGAAAGAATTTTTTGGGACTGATTAGTTATATTGAAACATTAAATATCTATAGGGCTTTTGGAAATATGGATAACACTATTTTAAATAACTTAAATAGTGCATTAATTGATGAAATAACAATACCTAATATTGATAATCCGTGGGATATCAATGGTACTGCCATTATTAATAAAGAAGGTATTTACACTTTTTTAAATGGTAACCTTTTCCCTAAAATATTTAAATTTGATACAATAAAAGATAGTTTTAATAACAATAAGAAAGAAAATTTCATCTTTTTTGATGGTGAAAAGGCAGATGATTTTATTATAAATAATGATAAAAATTTTTATAATAAAATAAAAAACTATATTATTGGCGCACCTGTACCAAGTAAAGAAGAAGGGTTTGAAAAAGAAATAAAAATTTTAAAAAAAGAAGTAGAAGATATATTTAATTATTTATGTGATGATAAATCTGAAATTAGTGAATATAATACCACATATAAGTTTAGTATAGAAACCGGTAATAGTGGAAATACTGGCCTTATAAGTTTAGATGATATTGATGATGAAACATTCTTTTGTGGTAAAGATAATAAACCAATTTTTGGTGTAATTGAAGGTAATGGTAAACGTTTTGGTGTTTTCAAAGAAAACAGCACATATAAAAAACAAGATAATTTGTTATCTAAGGCATATTTATTCTTATTTAGTTTACCTTTGGAAAGTTACAGTGAATCAGACATAAGAGCATATCAAAGTAGTTCCGGTGTTGATTTAAAAGTTGCATTATTAAGAGAAGGTGCATATTATTGGAGAGAATCATTTAATGGTGAACCAATAAACGGAAATTATGATGGTTTTACTAATGATAAAACAAAAGTTCCAATTGTTAAAGTAAATGATTTTTTAGGGTTAACAGAAAATAAAAAAAGTGTTTATTTATCGTGGGAAAAAATACAAGGTAAACGATTTATTGAAAATATTAGTAATGCAAGAAAAGAGTCTTTAATTAATCTTTTTAAAACTTTTGCTGAAGGTTTATTTAAAGATTTTGCTGTATTAGAAAATGAAGTTAATGATATTAAATATAATAGTTTGCAACATGTATTTTCGAAATTCTTAGGTGAAAGGGTAAGTTTTACCGATTTATCTAAACCAATAAAAGCAACAGTAAAAACAAAAGGTAATATTGATATATATAAAAATATTTTTAATAAAATAATTGATAATTTAAAATCAATACATAACTTTAATCTAAAAGAAAATGAAGGTAATGAAAATGATATACCAACAACTGAACCAATAGATACAGGTATATTTAATAGTAAAGATGTTTATTTATCTACATATCTTTTATTAAAGGATATGTATGACAAGTTTTTTGCTAATCTGAACAAAGAAATGTTCTTAATAAGAAAAGAAGGTGAACCAATAAATAATGATAATGAATTTGACAAATTTTTGTTTGTTGATTCATATTATAATGATATTGGCGATAAATTATTGGTTAATGGACAGTATTTATGCGATTTAATTCAAGATACAGTTTTTAACTCTGCTGCTGCTGAGGATGTACCAAGAAAATTAGATTCAAATAATTCTGTTTTTGAGTTCATGTCTCAAATCTGCGAAAAAAATAATTTAACTTTCTTAGCATTACCACAAAAATTTGGTTTATCTGTAAACGAAAATGGTTATAAGGAAATTGAAAACATGTTCAAACCACAGCCGTTTAATAGTAACATTTTTGATGATAATAGAATTAATGGTAGTTACATTGCATTATATCCATATAAACCATCTGAAAGGCTTGATATAAGGGATGATACGGGTAGTTATGCTTATAAACAAGATTCTTTTGATTTATGGGATGATGAACAGTTACCGGTGTCACTTGCCACATTGACAGATGAAGCAATACCTGCATTTGCAGTATCATTTGCAAAACAAAATCAAGGACTGTTTAAAAATATTAGTTTAACCACAGGTAACCAACAGATAACCGAACATTCAATTGTTGCACAAATGGATATAGCAGCAAGGGGTTCCATGGGACCTGGTGAAAGTACATTGTATGGACAAGATTTATATAGGGTTTATTCTAATTACTCATATCAATGTTCGGTTGAAATGATGGGCAATTTACAAATTATGCCGTTGATGTATTTCCAATTAAATAATATACCAATGTGGCATGGTGCTTATATGATTATTTCTGTTGAACATAATATTGTTGCCGGTAATATTACAACAAAGTTTACCGGTGTTAGAGTAAACAAAAATGCAATGCCATTTGTAAACAATAATTTTATATATGTTGAAAATGGTGAGGTAAATACATTTACTGATGATGAAGATACTACTGAAGAAAAAGATAATATTCATGAAGAAGGTAGTAATAGTGAGGGGTGGAACACACCACAAGGTGAAAATTCGCCTGAAGAAACAGAACCAAAGGGTGGTTTTGATGAATCAGACGATAAAGTGGAAGAAACACGTACACCAAGAAAGAAGGCTGATAGAAAGAGGGCTGTTACTGAAGCAATGAAAAGTATATTTATGTCTAATTGTAACAAAAAATCTACTGATGCTTTATGTGCAAGATGGACATATAATTTAGCACAGTCATTTGCTAAAAATATGGAAAACTTATCATTAAATAAGTGTCATACAATTGTTAATGTCGGTGTAAATGCTTATGATGATGAATTAATAAACAAAGTGGCATCACTTGGTTATACTGTTGTATCAGAATTTGGTAATTTAACCGGTAGTGAAGTGCGTGATAAGATACAAAAAGTGTTCAAATATGATTATGGTGATGTATTGATTTATAAGGGTGGTCCTAATGGTGTAGGTAAAAATGGTAAATATCATGCACAATTTTGTGTTAAGGATGCATATAGAAAAGATGCTGAAGGGTATTCTTCTAATGTTGAGGATAGAAAAGGAAGTTTTGAAAATAAGTCTGGTTGGGCTTGTGATGTGATTGATAATTATCATAATTCTTTTGTATATAATGACTATGTTAGTAAAAATTGGAAGTGGAAGGTAACACTTTTAAGATACTATGACAATGAACTTGATAGAAGAGCAGATGAAGAAAACATGAAAGACACTGCTGATATGCAGAATAGTGATTTGTCAGCAAGAAAACAAAAAATCATTAATTTTTTAATGGAGCATGAAGGTTCAAAATATACTGAAACTAAAAATGATAGAGGTGGTTGTACCAAATGGGGTGTGACTATAGGTACGTTCCAAAATTATTTTGGTTCTAATAAGACATGCCAAGATGTTGCCAATATGACAAAAGAAGAATTTAGTCAGGTTGTTGACGGTTTTTATAATAGAATAAATGGTGATTCTATTAATAATGATAGTATTTGTCATTTAGTTTTTGATATGTTTTGGATGAGTGGACCAACAGCAATTAAAAAAATACAAGAGTTGTTTGGCTTAAAGAGTGATGGTATTATGGGGTCACAAACATTGAATGCTTTGAATAATGGTAATCCAAAAGATATTTTTAAGAAAATTTGGGATATGCGTTACGAGTGGCTTAAAAATATTGCTAAGACATCAAGTCAAAGCGGTTTTTGGAATGGTTGGTTAAAGAGATTAAGAGCAATTGTGTTTGGTGGATAAAATAAAAATTAGTATATTTGCAAAAATAGATGTAAGTGAAAAAAATTGCAAATATATTAACTGATAGTAAACAGATATGGTTTTCTGGTAATGAACTATATAATGTGACACCGAATAAAGAAAACCTAATGCCCAATTTACCAACATTAATAATTGGGTGGAAAAAAGTTTATGAAATAACACCAAATTTTAGAATATTGGATTGGAAAATAAATGAAAACACATATTGGTCGTTTTCAAGAAGGGAAAGGGGTGAAAAATATGAAAATTGTTGTTATGATTTTGAAAAATTAGTAATAGATAATATTATTAACACAGTTAAATACCATTTTATTAATTTGCTAACGGTTGATATTACTGAGAAAAAAAACTTTCTTTTAAGAATAAAAAGTAATGAAAATAAAGTCATATACTTAGAAAATGATGTAATATACATATGTTTTAATGGCGAAGATATTGTATATGGATTGTCACTTGGTGATATTGATTATGAAAATAAAGATAGGAAAAGTTTTTTAAGTTTAATATTTTCAAGCCCTAATGTAAAAATAGTTAAATCAAAAGATTTTTTACCATTTGATTTTAAAAGAGCAATTGCTGATGTACCATATTTAGTTCCGTGGTTTTATTCTTAATTTGCTATTTTTTAAAATATTATACTATTTATATGTATAAAAACATAAAATTATGGCAGTTAAGCAAATAAACAAACGTATAAAAAAAGTTGATGTTCCACATGTTTTTCATATGGAAGAAAAGAAAAATAATATACAAAAAAAAGATAAGGATATGACAACTGAACAAATTGAAAGAGTTGAAGACCTTGTACAAAACATAAATAAACCTAAGGTAAAGGTTATTAAGAAAGAAAAAGGTTTGATTGAAAGAACTGAAACCGAAAAGGTTGTTCTTACAGAAGATAATAGACAAGTACTTAATGACTAATCATGGCAAAAAAGAATATTAGTGAATCAGTTAAAAGATTCCAACAGATAATGGAATATATAGACCCATCAGGTTCATTTACAGTAAATGAAGATGGTGAGGATAATAATGATATGCCAACACCTGATGGTGGCATGGACCCTAATGCTATGGGTGGAGACCCTAATGCTATGGGTGATAACACAATGCCTGATGGCGGTATGAACCCTAATGCTATGGGTGGTGACCCTAATATGATGGGTGGTGACCCTAATGCTATGAGTGGTGACCCTAACATGATGGGTGGAGACCCTAATGCTATGGGTGGTGAAACAGCCCCACAGGGATTTGCTCCACAGGGACAACCTGAACCAAATGTTCCTGAGGAAGAAGAGGAAGAGGTTATTGATGTTGATGAGTTAGTTGACACACAAGAGAAAACTGAACATAAGTTGGATAAACTTGCAACAAAATTTGATGACCTTCTTGATAAAATAGATTCTTTTGAAAAGAGAATTGATGATAGTAATGAAAGAATGGAAACATTAAAAACAGAAATAGAAAAAAGAAACCCAACACCTGTTGAAAAACTTTCATTAAGAGCAAAAGATTCTTACCCATTTAGTGTTTCTCCTGAGGAATACTGGAAGGATAAGGAAGCAACATCTAATTATAGCACAGAGGATGATAACAATGGTGCTGATGATAGGATTTATCAAATAACCAAGGATGAAATAGATAATTTTAATGATTATGCATCTATGGAAAAAACATTTGATAATTTTGGATTAAAAGATATGTTTGGATATTAATAAAATGTTATGGGTCAGTCATTCACAAATGTTTGACTGACCCTTGTTTTATTTTAATTTTTTTTGTATTTTTGTAAAAATTAATAACAGTTTTCAATGTTGAAAGCAAAAACAATTTAATAATAATTTATAAAAAATTTAATTTAATTATGGGTAATATTGTAGATTTACCGAACATTACACCTGATGTCTTAACAAATTTTGAAATTAATCAGGGTAAGCAAAAAACACAAAGTGTATTTGACACTAAAAATTATCTAAACACTCGTCTTTCTGACGGTGAAACTGAAAAAGAAATAACCATTAGGCTTTTACCAATGGATTTGAAGAATCGTAGTCCCTTTGTTCTCACACATTTTCATACTGTTAGAGTTCCTAAGGAGATATTTGGTGTTGAATGGAAATCTTATCTATGTTTAAAGAAGAATGCTGATATTGACCATGAAAAATATGGTAGTGAATGTCCATTTTGTGAAATAAACAAGAAGGCTTATGATGCAGCACAAAAAGAGACTGACCCATTTAAAAGGAAGAGTTTTATTGAACTGTCAGTTGCAAATAAGTCAAAGGAGGCTGTAATTGTCCGTTGTATTGAAAGAGGACATGAAGAGGATGGTGTTAAGTTTTGGAAGTTTAATTTAAGGGATGATAAAACTGACCCATATAACCAAATTATGAGACTTTATAATAGGAAACTTCAGAAGTCAAGAGAAAGGGGTGATAAGGATGAGAATATCTTTGATATTTTCAATGGTAGAGACCTTATTATTACAATAACTAAGGGTAATGCTGCACCAATTATTTCTTGTGATGAAAACGTTACACCGCTTTCAAATGATGAAGAAACTATGAAGAAGTGGATTTATGATTCAAAAAAATGGCAAGATGTTTTCACACCAAAGGATTATAATTATCTTGATTTGGTTACTGAAAAGAAGTATCCTTGGTGGGATAAGGAACAGAATAAATGGGTTGATAAGGCTGAATTTGATGCAAGAAAGAAGGGTGAAGTACAAGAAAATGAAGAAAAAGTACAACAGGCCGATTTAAAACTCAAAAATGATGCTGTTGACAATGATTTTAAGAACGAAATTGTTCTTGAAGATAATGATGAAGATTTACCATTCTAAAAAAATGATTTATTTCGTACCGGTAACAATATCGGTTACCGGTACATTTTTTAATAACTCTTAAAAAAATGATTTAATGTGTTAACATTTTATTATGGTACAATGGCTTCAGGAAAGTCATTGCAATTATTAGCAAAAGCACATGATTTCCAAGAACATAAAATACCATTTCTTATTTTAAAAAGTAAAATAGATGATAGAGATGGTGATAATGTTATTTATTCAAGGGCACTTGGTTCACAAAGAGAATGTGTAACAATTTCTGAAGAAGAAAATTTATTTATGTTAATAGAAAAGTATATTAATATAAATGGATACACAAATAAACAATTAAAGTGGATATTGGTTGACGAAGCACAATTTTTAACGCCTAAACAGGTTGAAGAATTGGCAGCATTAACTGATAATTATGATATTAACATTGAATGTTATGGTTTAAAAACTGATTTTAAAACATTATTGTTTCCTGGTTCTAAAAGGTTGTTGGAAATTGCTGATGAAATAAAAGAAATACCTTCAGTATGCTATTGTGGTAATAAAACAATGTTTAATGCAAGAATAAATCAAAATAAAGAAATTGTTACTGATGGGCAACAAATTGAAATCGGTGGTGAAGATAAATATGTTGCTTTATGTAGAAAATGTTATTTTGAAAAAACATGTAATAAAAATTATATTAAAAATATAGAAGAATAATTTAATATAAATTGTAAATATTATGGCACAACCATTAAAGAAAAAACATAGTTTCACTGAAAAAGACATTGAAAGACTCACAAACAGTATTATGTTTCATTTGAAAGAATCTTTATTAAACCCTTTTACAATGTCAAAAGAACTAAAAGAAAGTCCTTTAATGGAAGGTATTTTTAGTACATATGAGCCTGAAAAAGTTAAAAGGTATTTAGAAAAAAGATATGGTAAATATGCATTTGTAGAAACATTTGAAAATGATAATAATGTAACAATTTTTAGAATTGGTGTTTATAATGATGAAGAAAATAAACATGTTGTAGATAGTGATATGGCATTATGCGGTTATTTTCCATCAGAAACTATAGTATCCAAAGACGGTACAACCTTGTATACTTACTATGAGCCAAGACATCAAAATAAAGTTAATGAATTAGTACAAGACGAAGAATATATCTATCATCTGACACATACGAATAAAGTCAATAAAATTCTTAAAAACGGGTTAGTACCAAAAACATATAATAAAAAATTTGTATATCCTGATAGAATATATTGTTTTTTACACGAACCAGATGATGATGACTGTTTAATTCTAATGAAACAGTTTTATGTCGAAGAACTGAAAAAAGCAAAACAAAAAAATACTACAGTTTATAATGGTACTTATACATTATTGAAAATAGATACAGAATTAATTAAAAATATTGATTTCTCATATGACCCTAATGCCTTTGATTGTGTGTATACTTATGATAATATACCACCACAGGCAATTAGCATTGAAAGAGTTATTGAACAAGAATATATTAAAAATAAAATTTAAACAAAATTGTAAATATTATGGCACAACCATTAAAGAAAAAGGAAATAAAAAGTAATGCAGATAAATTTGCTGCTTTAAGAGCATTTAAAGAAAAAAATAACTTAGCACAAAGTGTGGAAAAAGAACCGTCTTGGTTGGTTTTACCTGAGAGTTTTCAGAAAGCAACACGCTTGATAGGTGTTCCATTAGGGTACTGTTCAAGGGTTCGTGGAAAGAGTAATACAGGTAAGTCAACACTTAAGTTGGAAGTAATTAAGGCTGCACAAAGACAGGGTATTTTACCTGTTGTTTTTGAGTTGGAAAATAACTTCACTTGGAAGCATGCAAAAGAGATAGGTGTCGAAATTGAAGAATATGTTGACCAAGAAACAGGCGAAATTTCATATGGACCTGGTGATAATATGTTATATTATGACACAGCCAAGTTATATGAATTATATGGTAAGTTTGACCATGAGCATGGTAAGTGGCTTTCAAAACCCAATAGGGACACATATGTTATCGAAGATGTTGCAATGTGTATTAAGGATTTGATTAGAAGTCAGAGAAATGGTGAAATTCCCTTTGATATGATTTTTATAATTGATTCCATTGGTGTTGGCGATTGTTATAGAGCAGCAGTTAATAATTCATCTAATAATATGTGGTATGCAGGTGCAGTTTCAGTTGCTTTTAATACTATCGTAAATGATTTAATACCGGCATCACGAAACATTAATTCAGAGTATATTAACACACTGTTTTTTGTGCAGAAAACCTGGACTAAGATGACAGCAATGGGATTACCAAGTGCTGTTAGTAAAGGTGGTGAATCAATGGATTGGGCTGTTAGAGTTTCTTTCTATCTTGGTGGTATTGAATCTGCAAGTGTTAAAAAATTGACAGCAACATCTGGCGGTAGGGAATATAAATATGGTACAAAAACTAAGATTCAAGTGGAGAAAAACCATATTTCAGATATAACATATGAAGGTGAAATTTGTTCTACTACACACGGTTTTTGGGACCCTGATAAACTTGATGAATATAAGAAATTATATGCCAAGGAAATTAAGGAAAGGCTTGCTGAAACATATAAGATTCCTGTTGATGAAGTTGGTGATGTAACTTATGAAGAAACTGAAGAACAAGAACAAGAGTAAAAAAATAAACCAAGCATTTTTGCTTGGTTTTTTTGCATTTTTTATGTATATTTGTTAAAAAAAGTATGTATAAAATTAAGAAAACAATATTAGTAACAGGCGGATGTGGTTTTATTGGTTCACATTTGGTTTTGCATTTAGTAAAAAAATATCCTGAATATAGAATTATTAATTATGACAAATTAACATATGCAGCAAATATAGATAATTTAAAAGAAATTGAAAATGAGTATAATTATGTATTTGTAAATGGTGATATCTGTGATTACCAAGAATTAGAAAGACAGTTTCTTGTGTGGGGTATTACGGATGTTATACATTTGGCTGCTGAAAGTCATGTTGATAATAGTATAACAGGACCAATACTTTTTGAGGAAACAAATGTTCGTGGCACACTTAATTTGTTGGAAGTTGCAAGAAATTTTTGGAATAAAATAGGTGGTTTGAAGGGACATAGGTTTCATCATGTCTCAACTGATGAAGTATATGGTATGTTGCCATTAGAAGGGAATGAAAAATTTACTGAGAACACAAAATATGACCCACATTCACCATATTCAGCAAGCAAGGCAGCAAGTGACCATTTTGTTAAAGCATATCACAGCACCTATGGTATGGAAACAACAATTTCCAACTGTTCTAATAATTATGGTTCGAATCAGCATAGAGAAAAGTTAATACCAACAGTTATTGATTGTATTAATAATAAAAAGAACATACCCATATATGGTGAGGGTAAAAACGTTAGGGATTGGTTATATGTTGAAGACCATGTTAGTGCAATAGATTTAATTTTTCATAATGGGGTTCCTGGTGAAACCTATAATGTGGGTGGAAATAATGAAAAAACAAATATTGAATTGATTGATAAAATAATCGAAATATATTGGGAACAAAACAAAGGTAAATATAATTCAATTGATGAAATATATGCATTGAAAACATTTGTTACTGACAGAAAAGGACATGATTTAAGATATGCAATAGATTCGACTAAAATACAGAAAGAGTTAGGGTGGAAACCTCAAACAAATTTTGAAGAAGGAATAAGAAAAACAATTAAATTTTATATGATATGAAAATTGATGCAAATACGAAAATTTTTAAATCGGATGATTTTTTAATGAAAGATGGTTTGCGTAGTTATAATGTTAACATATATACCTATGTCAAGGAAAAACAAACCATTTGGGGAAATACGGTCTATAAAATACAACAAGATATACCATATATTTCTAACCCCTTTTATGACAATGCATTTGTTTCCAATGATTATTTAAAAACAATGGCTAAACAAGAAAAAAATAGAATATTAAAAATATTAACAGATGGCGCAACCTATTAGAAAAAAAATATTAGAACAGAGACCTGAATTAGAAAAAAAACCCTTTTATACTTTATTAATAGATGGTAATAACCTTTTAAACCTAAGTATGGCTGATGATAAAATAAATACTGAGGGTTATCATTATGGTGGTGTTTTTCAGGTGTTATTACAGATAAGGTTAATGTTACAGAAAAAGGCATTTGATTATGTATATATATTTTTTGATGGGCACAAAAGTGGCCTTAAAAGATATATATTATATAATGGATATAAGGCAAATAGGTCAGATAAAGATTATAAGGCCATTTTAGACAATGAAAATTTGTCAGAATATGGTAAGGCATTTGAAGCGAAAATAAAGTCAATGCAGAATTATCTATTTAATAAAAACAAACCCAAAAGAGATAAAAGTGATAGGGAAAAATTTATTGATGAAAATTTTGGAAGAGAAAGAGATATTTTATTAAAATATTTTAACGAATTATATATTAGATGGATGTTTGACGATGATGAAGTAACTGAGGGTGATGATTATATTGCTTATTATGTAAAAAATAAGAGACCTGAGGAAAGAATTGTCATAATGTCAACTGACCATGACTTAACACAGTTAATATCTGATACAGTATGTATTTATGACAAGAAAATAAATAAATTCATATCCAAAGAGAATATTAAGAAAATCAGGGGTATTCCAAGTGAAAATGTTTTAATAGAGAAAATATTTTGTGGTGATACAAGTGACAATATTAAAAATATAGATGGCGTTAGTCAGAACCGACTATATGAATTAATTCCTGAAATTAAGGAAAGACCAATAACAGTAAATGAAGTAATTGAAAAGGCTAAGATTGCAATAAATGAAAGAGTTAATAATAAGAAAAAACCACTGAAATGGCAAGAAAATATAGTTAATGGTACAAGTAGGGGTGAATATGATGGTAATTTTTATGATATAAATAAAAAAATTATTGATTTAAGTGAGCCTCTTATATCTGAGGAAGCAAAAAAAGAAATGGACAGTATGATGTATACCGTTCAGGACCCTGAAGGTAGGTCATTTAATAATTTATATCAATATATTGTTGAAGATGATATAACCGAATTAAGAAATGAAAATAAATTTGCAACTTTTTTTGAGCCTTTTAAAGAATTGACTAATAAAGAGATATCAAGATATAAAAAAGAAACTGAAAAATAAGTTTGTTTTTGAATAATTTTATTAGTATATTTGCATTGTTAAAACAATATGTTTAACCTTTAAATTATAACAAAAAAATGGTAGAATTTAGAAAAGTAAAAGATTACAAGGAACGTTTCGAGTTCAAGTTGACTGTTGACAACAACATTATTTGTCAGCGTTATTTTAGGATTAATAATTTTAATCCAGTGAGTTTAAAGTCTTACAATTTGTCAGAGGTTATCTCCAATTGTGTTAATACAATTGATAATGACTTGAAGCAAAAGACTATTTCTTATCTTGAAATTTTTGCACCACTTTATTTTGATAGTGTGGAAGAAATGGACAAATATTTTCAGAATCCTGTTAATCGTAATAGGATTGGTTTGGGTCATGGTATTGTTGTAAAGAATTCTTCTGTTGATTATGCATGGACAGAAAAAGGCCCAAGAGAGTTGGAGTTTAAGTTTGATGACGGTGAACTTTATGAAAATAAGGAGAATAAGTCAATGATTTATAAGTTTGCTTTCCTTGTTGATGGTAAGGAAGTGTGTTCACGTATTTGGGAAGGTATTTATCCTAAATATATTAGGAACTCTATTGACCTTTCAAATAAGAGAGGTAAGCAAGACCCTGAGGATGTTTTTCACCTTAATTTTGAGCAGTATCTTGATTATCAGATTGTAAAGGGTAAGAGTGACCTTGTTTGGGGTTTGATAAAGGATATTTGTACTGTATGTAGTTATTCTGATAATAGTCTTTATATTCTTGATGACGAATATGGTGATAAATATTATGATAATGTTCAGAGTGATGAAGAACTTTTTAAGATATATGGTTTGTCAAAGGATGGCATGGTAAAGTTGAATAAGGCAGGTGCATAATATGGGAAAAACAATTGATAAAAGTAATTTAGGTTATTTAGGTATTGATTTTCAATATAAATTGGTAAAATACTTTATTGAAGACCGAAACTTTTTCAATGAAATTTCAAATATTGTTGACCAAAATGCTTTTACTGATTCCCTTTTAAGAATTTTTGTTGGTACAATTAAAGATTATTATAATAAAGAAAATATTGTACCCAGTTATTCCACAATTGAAATTGCTTTAAGAACTAAAGCAAATGATGAAATTGAAATAAAAGAATGGGAAGAATTAATTAACAAACTAAAAAATTTAAGTTATGAAGGAAATGCATTGGTAAAAGAAAATGCAATTAAATTTTTTAGGCAACAAAAACTTATTAAGGCAGCAAATAAAATGCTTGAAAAAGTTGGCAAGGGAGATATTGACCAATTTGATGAATGTCAAAAGTTAATTGAAGATGCATTACAGACAGATGCTATTGATGACTATGGATATTCAATATTTGATTTGGAAGAAAAAGCACTTTCTGCTGATTACACTGTTTCAATACCAACAGGTGTTGATGGTCTTGATGCTGTTCTTGGTGGTGGACTTGATAAGGGAAAAATTGGCTTGATTATCGGCCCACTCGGATTTGGAAAATCCACATTAGCAACAGCATTTGCATCAGCAGCTGCTGCACGGGGATGGAAAGCATTACAGATTTATTTTGAAGATGATGATGTTGATATAACAAGAAAACATTTTTCAAGGTTAACTGATACTGAAGCCTGTGAGTTTAAAAGACTTGATGAAACCAAGAAAAATGAAATTATTGAAACAATATCTCATCATCCTGATAGAGAAAAACTAAAAGAAAATCTTAGGCTTAAATCTTTTAATACAGGTGAAATGACAGCAACTGATATTAAGAATTTTATTCTTAAGTTAACCAATAAGGGTTTTAAACCTGATTTAGTTATAATTGACTATTTTGAATGTCTTGCGCCAGAAAGAAGTACAAACCATAATGATAGTGAATGGGCTAAAGAAGGTGTTACCATGAGAAAACTTGAATCAATGGCAAAAGAACTTGATGTTGCTATGTGGATTCCAACACAGGGTAATAAAGATAGTATCATGGCTGAGGTTGTCACAGTTGATAAAAGTGGTGGTTCTATAAAAAAAGGTCAAATTGCTCAGGTTATTATCTCAATTGCAAGAACTAATGAGGACCGTGAAAATAATAGAGCAACATTGGCACTTCTTAAGAATCGTTCAGGTAAAGGGTCTAAATTGTTTAAAAATATCTATTTTGATAACGGTAAATCAACAATTAGATGTGATGAGGTTGAAGAAATTGATTCGCTTAAACAACTTGACGAAATTGAACAAGAAATTGATTATAGAAACCAAGTTGAATTGACAAGACAACTGAAATTAAATAATTAAAAAAAATATTTTTTGGAAACATTTGAAGAATAAAACGTTAGTGTTTTCAACAAAAAATAGTGGAAATTTTGGTTGGAATAAAGCATAATTTCCACTATTTATTTTACCAAGAATTTTTCTTTTTTCTTGGGAAAATAATAATTAATTTAAATTGTAAAAATCAAAAATAATATGGATGTTCGTAAAAGTGATGGTTCCTATGAGGAATTTAGTAGGAGGAAGTTGATTGGTATTGTTAAGAAAGTGTTTAAAACCGCAGAGATGGAGTGTGACAGTGAATGTGCTAAAGAAATTGTTGACAGTTTATATATTTATGATGGTATACTTTGTTCCTCAATTAGAAAACAATTAGAAGAAAGGTTTAGTGAAAGGGATGAAAGATTATTAAGGGCTTATAGAGAAGTTAAGAATAAAAAGGAAGAAATTAAAAATTTTGTAGAGAGAAAAATTAACTATATTAATAATTATAAAAAGGCTTCTAATACAGCAAATGCTACTGTTGATGATAATTCTAACGTAGCAAATAAAAATATAGGCGTTCTGAATGCTGAAATTCATAAAGAAGACAATATTCAAATTAGTAGAAAAATGGTTATGGGTAAATTGAAAGAGTTATACCCAACATTTAATTCTAAAAATTATATTAAAGACCTTGAACAACATATTATTTATAAACATGATGAATCATCATTTGCCGGTGCAATTGCACCATATTGTGTTTCGCTTACAATGTATCCATTTTTAACTAATGGTTTGAAAAACTTAGGCGGACTTTCTGCTGAACCGAAGAATATTGATTCATTTTGCGGAATGTACTGTAATCTTATTTTTGCTGTTTCTTCACAATTTGCAGGTGCTTGTATGTATAAAGACCAAAAACTTTTAATTAATAAAGACGGATTAACTAATACAATAAAAGCAAAAGATTTTGTAAATAAGTTTGAATTGAACAAAAACTTTTCAAATTATCAAGGAGAATGGGAATATGCTGATATTTCTCATTTAAATTACTTTGTTGAAGAAGAAGAAAGAAAAGTTAAAATTAATAAGGTTTATAGAAGAAAATATAACGGTGAAATATATAAAATAAAAACACATGGTGGCCTTGAATGTTGTGTGTCAAAAGACCATAGGTTTAAAGTGTTATATAGAGATAGGATTTTAGAAATACCTGCAAATGAACTACAAAATAATGAAACATTGTTTGTTGGTAGTGACCATTCATGTATGATTGATAAAACAAGTCAAGATTATAAAGATGGACAATTTCTTGGAATTATTTGTGGTGATGGTTGCATAACTAATAAAAATTATGTAAGTGTTACTATAAATAAAGAACAAATGTATATAAAAGATTTTCTTGATGAATATTTTAACAGTGTTTTCGGAAAGATTGGCACATTTAAAGAAGATAACAGACATAATGCTATGTGTGGCGAATATGTTGTGTGTTCCACTGATATAAGACAGAAAATTTGTGATATGTTAACACCATGCGAAAGACATGATACCTTTACTAAAAATGTAGACATTGAGAACAAAACCATAGATTTTCAACTTGGCTTTTTAGACGGATTGTTAGTTACTGATGGTTGTTATTCTATTGATAAGGGAATAAAACTTGCTTTAACAAATGAGGGTCTTATTGATACGGTTGTAAAAATTTTGAGAAATATTAACATAAATAATGGAAATAAAACTGGTGGTAAAATATATACAAATCAAACAAATAAAAAACCAATGTTTAATATATGGGTTCCGTCAAAAGTAAGAAAATATTTACAATTAACACTTTTGAAACCTTGTAAATCTTCATTAAAGAGGGTTGCTAAAAGAACCGATTCAAAAGAAAAGTATCAGGGAAAGGAAATATATTATTTAGGTCCACATCATGCACCTTCTGCAAGTGGTCAGAAATTTATATGCAATGGTAATAGTCATAATATAAAATATAAAGATTATCATACTGATGTTCTTACCAATGTTGAAAAATTTGATAATGATGATGAGTATGTTTATGAAATTGAAACAGAATCACATTGGTATAATTGCGGTGGTTTAATAACACATAATTGTGCCACAAGTGAGTTTTTGCTTTATTTTACGTATTTTGCTAAAAAAGAATGGGGTGAAGATTTTTGGAAAACACCTGATAAGGTTATATCATTAAGTGGGACAAGGAAAAAAACTATACTAAGTCAAATTCATCAATATTGGCAACAGGTTGTATATACCATAGGGCAACCGGCATCAGCCCGTGGATTTCAGTCTGCCTTTGTGAATTTTTCTTATTTTGATAAACCTTTCTTTGAAGGAATGTTTGGAAATTTTTATTTTCCTGATGGAACACAACCTGATTGGGAAAGTCTTAAATGGATTGAAAAAGAATTCATGATGTGGTTCAACAATGAAAGACTAAAATGTTTACTTACTTTCCCTGTTGAATCTTTTACATTACTTTACAAGGACGGAAAGTTTGTTGATGAGGAAATGTTTAATTTTGTTTGTGAAGAATATGCAAGGGGTCATAGTTTTTTTACATATATTAGTGATTCGGTTGACTCGTTGTCTAGTTGTTGTAGATTAAAAAATAAAATACAAACAAAAGAGTTTAATTTTACTAATGGTAATATAGGCGTTCAAACAGGTTCGAAATCAGTCATAACATTAAATCTTAGTAGAATTATTCAGAATTGGTTTAATGGTAAGAAAGAAAAGAATTCGGATTTTGTTTTTAATGGTACTGACAGTGATTATGATAGTTTAAAGAATTATATGAATAAGATTCTTGAACGAGTATACAAGTATCATACGGCATATAATGAACTATTGTGGGATATGTATGATGCTAATTTATTACCCGTGTATAAATCTGGCTTTATTGACCTTAATAAGCAATATTTGACAATTGGTTTGAATGGTTTAAATCAGGCTGCGGAATTCCTTGGTATTAAATGTAATGATAATGAAGAATATGCTAAATTCTGTCAGAACATTTTTGGAAATATTAAGGAACAAAATACATTACATAAAGTAACTGAGGAAAAACATAAATTAACGTTTAACACAGAACAAGTACCGGCAGAATCACTTGCTGTGAAGAATTATAATTGGGATAAAGAAGATGGTTACTGGGTTCCTAAAGATACTAATCTTTATGCAAGTTATATATATAAACCAAATGAAGATTTAAGCATTTTTGAAAAAATAAGACTTATGGGACGAAATTATGTTGGTGAATATCTTGACGGTGGTAGTGCTGCACATCTTAATCTCGATAGTCACTTGTCGAAAGAACAATATGAGAAAATATTAAAATATGCAGCAGAAAACGGTTGTAGTTATTTAACTTTTAATATCCCTAATTGTCAATGTGAAGATTGTGGATTTATTGCTAAACAACCTTTTGATAAATGTCCACATTGTGGAAGTACAAATGTAAGCCTTTGGGACAGAATTATAGGTTATTTAACAAAAATTAAAAATTGGTCTGATGGTAGACAGATTGAACAAAAAACAAGAGTATATGGCAAAGTAGAAGAAGGAGGCTTAAAATAGCCTCCTTCTTTTTATCCAAATAAATCATTTTTACTAATATAATCAACAATTTCAATATTTTCAGGTGAGATTGTGTCCATTGTATAAACACCGTCTTTCATTCTTGGGTCAAAATAAAATGTTGGATTATTGGTTAAAGACGCTGTGTTTATTTTCAATAATGCCCAACCATCTGTTTTATTATAATAAAAGTTCTTACCTTCAATAAAATTATATACCCATTTTAGAAATTCATCATGACCAAGTTCTTTTAAAAAGAAATATATTCTTTCCGGATTTGAATATGTGTTCCAAGAAGAAAATTTCGGTTTTAAACCAATTCTATTAATTTTGTTTAGATATATATCAGGACAAATGTGATAAATATATTTATTTTTTAAAACAGTTTCTGTTACATCAACATCAAATTTTTTTTCGTAAATAAATCTTATAAGATTTTGATAACTATTTAACTTTTCTGATATGGAGCAGAACCAACCATATTTTAATAAGTATCTATCAAAATCATTTTGATTAAAATCGTTTTCGTTTATAATAATTTCAATTCTTTCAGTATTATTTTGACTATATTTGTTTAGTGTAATAATTCCGTTTTTGTTGCCTAATTTTTGATTTTTATCTAAAAAATAAAGTGTTCTATTTTTTTCTTCGGTGTTTTTAACATCAACTAAATCAAATAAATTTGCAAGAGCAAAAATAACATTATCAATGGGGTAACTATGTATTAAACCTTCATTAACAATATAAGGTTTTCCTGTTAACATTGTGTGGTACATATTACCACTTGGGTCATGTTTGGGTAGTGAATTAAACAAAATTTCGTTAATGACATCACCTATAATATTTTTTAATTTTTTCTCATTAATTTTAATTTTTGTTTTCATGTTTTTTATTATAAAAATAAAGATACAAGATAATTTGTCAATAGTATTTTTATTTTTAAAAAAATTTGTATATTTGTAAAAAAATAATGATGCCGGTTGAAACGGCTTTAATTTAAAAATAATATTATGGCAGAAGAAATTAGAAAAGAAATTACTGATGAGGTTATTGAAACATTTTTAAATGGTCATGACCCACAAGAGAGGATTGTTAATCTTGAATATTCTCATAGGGATAATTTTATAAGGGTTTTTTATCGTAATGAAAAGGACCAAAAGTGTATGTCAATGCAACCATTTTATCCATTTATATGGGCAAGGTTGGAGACATGTTTGGCATTATGTGATGGTAATAGAAAACAGTTAAAACTTTTACTTAATCAGTGTGGTGTTGAAATTAAAGCACTTAATATAACAACAAAGGATGGGTATGAAATACCTGAAATGAAAAATGGATATAGATATTTGTTCAAGGCAACAAGACCAATGTCTTATTCTGAATTTTTGAATTTTTTTAAGAAATGTAATTTTCCTGTTTATCAAGATGATAATGATAAAACAAGAAAAAAGATAGAAAGACCATTTTTGGCAATTACACCACAGGAACAATATTTAATTGCCACAGGAAAAAGATTTTTTAAAGGTTATGATGACTATAATCAGATATTGAGGTTAACGTTTGACTTAGAGACCGAAGGTCTTGACCCAACGAAACATCGTATTAAACTTATTGGTGTTAAACTAAATCGTCCTGTTGTTGTTCGTGGTAAAACATTTGAAAATTTTGAAAGAATATATAGGCTTGAAGGTAATACTGAGGAAGAAAAAAATAAGTCAGAATTAAAAATTATTGACACATTCCTTAGGGTTATATATAGTTTTAAACCTGATGTCATAACAGCACATAACGGAGAAAATTTCGACTGGTCTTTTATAATTGAAAGATGTAAACAACTTGGTACATCTATTGATGATGTTTCTAAACCATATTTCAATAATAAAACCATATATAAAAATCAAAAAGAATCAATACTTAAACTTGGTGGTGAGGTCGAAACTTTCCATCAAACAGTTGTTCCTGGTACTATTATAACTGATTCATTACATGCTGTTAGAAGGGCACAGGCAACAGATTCTAATTTTAAGGAAGCAAATCTTAAATATTCGGCAAAATATCTTGAAGTCGTTAAACCAAATCGTGTTTATGTACCAGGTGATATAATTGATAAAACACTTATTGATGAAACACCTTCATATGCTTTTAATAATATTGATGGCAAGTGGTATAAAATAACCGATGATAAACCACTTCAAGAAGGCTATGAAATCGTCACAGGTAAATATATTGTCGAAAGATATTTGTTTGATGACCTTCAGGAATGTAATGATGTGGAATTAACACTTAACCAAAGTGCTTTTGGTATTTGCAAAGTTCTTCCACTATCATTTCAGAAATGCTGTACTATGGGTACGGCAGGTCAGTGGAAATCACTTATGATGGCTTGGTCATATGAAAATAATCTTGCTATTCCTTTTGCTGAAAATACAGGAAAATTCACCGGTGGTCTATCACGACTTCTCAAAGTGGGCGGTTGTGGCCCAATTGTAAAACTTGATTATAACAGTCTATACCCATCAATTATTCTTACTTGGGCAATTGAGGACGAAAAAGATATATCAGGTGCAACGCTGAAATTTCTTAATTATATGCTTACTTCTCGTGAAGCATTTAAAAAACAGAAAAAAAATGCTGATAAAATAGTACAAAAATATGAAGAAAAGGTAAATGGTGGTGAAAAATTAACACCTGATGAAAATAATGAATATCATAAGGCACTTGCTGATTTTGCTAAATATGATAAACTACAAAATATCCGTAAGGTGTTTTGTAACTCATTTTTCGGTGCATACGGTTCTAATATAGGTTCAGTTTATCCTTGGAAATCGGTTAAATGTGCTGAAAGAACAACATGTACCGGTAGGCAAGCGCTAAGGTTAATGATTAGTCACTTTGCTAATTTAGGTTATGAACCTATCGTTGGTGATTCATTCACAGGTGACACACCACTATTTATTAAATATAAGGATAGTGGAATGATTGATATTAAGCCAATAGAGGAACTTATCAATGAAGATGAAATCAAGATTGATGCACTTGGTAGGGAATATGATTATAGTAAAAAGGATTATTTGGTTTTATCAAGAAGTGGATGGGTTGAACCAAGTTATGTATATAGACATAAGACTGATAAAGATATATATGAAGTTACTGATGGTGATATGAAGGTTGAAGTAACTGAAGACCACAGTTTATTTAACTCTAATCAAGAAAAAATTAAACCAAGTGAAATTAATGAAAATACTGAATTAGAGTATTATAATGGGGAAATAAGACCTGACGGATATACAAGGTATTTTATGACACAAGTTCCGTTTGCCAAGCAAATGGCAATTGAATTGGCTGAAGGTAAAATAGACAGAGTACCAATGAAGGTTTTGAACTATCAAAAGGAATATCAGAAGGCATTTTATAACACTTTTATGGAAAATTATAAAGATAATGTAAAATACAGTAAAACTTGTCTTGCTGGATTACAATACTTAAAAAAATGTTTAAAAAAATAATTCTTTTTTCGGTGCTTTTGGAAGCGACAAACTATTTATATTAAAAGGTTAAAATTATGGGTAAAAAAATAAGTTTAGAAGAAAGAATTAAACAAGCAAAAGAAATACATGGTAACAGGTACGACTATAGTTTAATTACTGAATATAAAAATGATAGAACAAAATATCCGATTATATGCCCTGAACATGGTGTTTTTTATAAGTCATTTAATAAGCATATTAGCTGTAAACAAGGATGCCCTAAATGCAGTGGCAAATTTAGATATAACACAGAAACATTTAAAGAAACCGCACAAAAGTTAAAACATTGTAAAGATTATACTTTTGAAAAAGTTAATTATTTAAATAATAAAAAAAGTGTTATAGTTACATGTCATGTAAAAGATGAAGATGGTATAGAACATGGAGATTTTAAAATATCCCCAACACATTTGTTAAGTGGCGAAGGTTGTCCAAAATGCAGATATATTAAATCTGCTGCAAGCAAAAGAAGAACAATTGATGACATAGTTACATTGTCAAAAGAAGTACACGGTGATAAATATGATTATAGTTTAATCACTGAATATAAAAATGATAGAACAAGATATCCGATTATATGTTCTGAACATGGTGTTTTTTTACAAACAATGAATAATCACATAAAAGGAAAACAAGGATGTCCTAAATGTGGAAGAATATCTGCAAGTAATAAAACAAGATTGACTACAGAAGAGTTTATAGAGAAAGCAAGACAAATACATGGAGACAAGTATGACTATTCTAAAGTTAATTATATTGATTCAGATACTAATATCTGTATTATTTGTCCTGAACACGGTGAATTTTGGATGGAGCCAAGTAATCATTTAATGGGACAGAATTGTAGAAAATGTTCATTAATAGATTCGAAACCTGAAGTTGAAGTGTATAATTTCGTTTGTCAACTAGTTGGTGAAGATAATGTAATACAAAGGGATAGATTGATTTTAAAAGGTAAGGAACTTGACATATATTTACCATTTTCAAAAATTGGTATTGAGTTAGATGGGTTATATTGGCATAATGAATTGGTAAAAGGTACTAAATATCATTTAAATAAAACAATTGCATGTGAAAAACAAGGTATTCATTTGTTTCATATTTTTGAAGATGAGTGGTTATATAAACAAGATATTGTTAGGTCAATATTAAAAAATATGTTAAATAAAACCGAAAATTCAATAATGGCACGAAAGTGTGAAGTTAGAGAAGTTAAAGCACATGAGGCAAATGAATTTTTAGAAAAAAATCATCTTCAAGGAAAATGTGGTTCATCTGTTAAATTAGGTTTATATTATAATAATGAATTAGTATCACTAATGACATTTGGAAAATCAAGACATTTTGTTGGCAATGGAAAACATCAATGGGAATTACTTAGGTTTTGTAATAAATTAAATACAAATATTACTGGTGGTGCAAGTAAGTTATTTAAATATTTTATTAAAAAACATGAACCCGATGAAATAATTACTTATGCTGATAGAAGGTGGTCCAACGGAAATTTGTATAATATTTTAGGTTTTACAAAATACAATGAGTCTAAGCCAAATTATTATTATGTAATTAACAATAGAAGACATTATAGATTTAATTTTAGGAAAAGTATATTAGTAAATAAATATGGATGCCCTGAAAACATGAGTGAACATGATTTTTGTTTGTCACAAAAATGGTATAGAATATATGACTGTGGCTGTTTTTGTTATATTTGGAAAAAAGAAAAATAATTTATATTTTTATAAAAATTTTATATTATGACAATTAAAAATAAAGGAAAAATTAAGGACTATGTGTATGATATTAGTCTTGATGGTACAATGGTTAATGCGTTTGGTATGAATGTGTTAAAACAAACTGATGGATTTAACTTCAAATTACCTGATGAGTCAAAGTATCGTTACACAAAAGAACATCCTTATGTCAGTACAGGTTTATCAAGAGAAACTAAGAAGGATAAAGAATATGTAGGTTTTGAAGCAGATGTTGCTGAATTTAATGATACATACATGTGTGATATGCACTATAACCCAAAAGCGGTTAATAAAATGGGACTTGGCATAAATAGCATCTGTGCCGCTTAAAAGTAATTTTAAGGCAATAACCTCTCTAACTGCTGGAAACCCCTAAACGAGCATGTAAATACAATTTTATCGTAGTGATATAGATAAAAAAGAATGGGTAATGCCATTTTCATTGTAAAAACTTTATATGTGGGGCAATCAACTAAAAGCAGCCAAGCATGTAATATCATATATTACTTGAAGGTTCAACGACTATCGAAAGAGTTCTTTTTAATGAATAATCAAGTAGAGTACACAATTTAATTGTGGAAATGGGAGGCTCCTACTATTGTAGGATGATGATATAGTCTGGAAGTATGTATAGATAAAGATACTTGAACACCGTGATGAAATTTTGGATTTTTCGTGTAATATATCGAGAAAGAATTATCTTGATTATTTTCCTGAGAAGCCATATCCGAAGGATGTAAAGATTGTTGGTAATACACTTAAGTCTAAGAAATTACCAATTTACATACAGAATTTTATGGACAGAGGTTTTAGGTTACTTCTTCAGAATAAAGGCAAGGAATTTCTTGAAGCGTATTATGCTTATATTGAGAAGATTTACAATTATAAGATACCGTTAAAGGATATTGCAAGTAAGGGTAAGGTTAAAAAAACTATACCTGATTACATTGCTGATTGTGAGACTGTGACCAAAGCAGGAAACAAGAAATCAAGGCAAGCATGGATGGAATTAGCAATTAAGAACAATGTAAAAGTTGATTTAGGTGAAACGTTGTATTATATTAATACAGGTACAAAGAAGTCACATTCTGATGTTAAGAGGGTGACACATTATAACATCATACAAGAAGATGGTACTGTTAAGGACATAAAGAATCAGTTGGATAAGGAGTGGAAGGTTGCTGATGATGGTAAGGCAGGTACTAAGAAGAAGTTAAAATTTGGTGAGTGGGTAAATAAGCATTATCCGCAAGTGAAGGTTGAGGATGAGATTATTTTGTTTGCTGAGTTGTTACCAAGAGAAATTGTTGAATCGGACAAAGATTTTTATTGTGAGGAAGGTAAAGAATACAATGTTGAAAAGTACATTGAGCAGTTTAACAAGAGAATAACGCCATTGTTAGTTTGTTTTTCAAAAGATATCAGGGATAGGATATTGATTAACAAGCCTTCAGAAAGACAGTGTTTTACTGATGAGGAAGCACAATTATGTTCAGGACAGCCCAATAAGGAGGGTGACCAAGACACATATGAACAACTTATGACAATGGAGGATAAGGAAATTAAGTTTTGGATGGCTCATCCTGAGTGGGAGATACCATATTTAAAGGAGTGTAATATGGATTGGGATAAGATTAAGTCCGATTATCTTGACAGGCAAGAGAGGGAGAGGCAGATGGGTATTGATAAGATAAGGATGATGTTTGATGAAGCCATTGAAAAAATTACTTCTGAAGAATATGATGCTATTGAGGATGGTAAGATACCGTCATCAATTGAAAAGATTGCTGATATTGACCCTGTAACATTTAATTTTGTGTCCAAAGAATATCCTGATGTTGTTCTTGGTACGATATATGACATTATGGATGCTCAACAGTTTCAACGTGAAAAAAGAACATCAGCAATTGAGGCAACTGTTAATGATAAAGAATAAGGAAAAATGATATGAAAATAAAAATTAATGAAAATGATTTGAAAAAAATTGTTAGTGAAACAATTAAAAAAGTTATTAAGGAATATAATATTTCTGATGTAGATGAGGTAATGGAATATATGTGGTTAAAACCTGAAGTAACAGGTTTAAAAGTTGATATATTTGTTGATGATGGTGGGTCATACGAAAGACATAATCACCAATTGCTTTTGCTTATTAGAAACGGTTATACTAAAATGGATAACACATATATAACAATGAGTGTTAGTGACAAACCTAAGATTTTAAATAGTGAAATTGATTATAATATTTCGTACAATGACATTTTTGCTGTACAAGATTTTATACAATTAAATTTAGTTAGCTTATTCATGCTTGCAACAAGAAGAATTAGTCAAATTGAGTTTGTTAATTCAATAAAAGTGCCAAATTACGTAATTACAGAAGCCAAGAAGGTTTTACTTGAAATGGCAACACTAAGAAAGGAAGATAGTGGGTTACCGATGGATATTTGGCTTGATGAAGGACACACATATGAAGGCCATGCACCAAGATTAAAGTTTAGAGCAAGTAATGAACAGCGCACAACATGGGAGTTCTCTTCAATGTTACTAACTAATCCACCTACTATAGAAAATTTCCCAAAAGATAGCCCAATTAAAAAGAAGGATATAAACAAATTGGAGAATTTTGTAATATCTAATTTAGAAATTTTATTAAAGTTAGCCAAAGGTGAAATTAATTATGTAAAAGAGTTTTTACCGAAAATTAAAAACAATTAGGTTTAAAACTATTTATATAAAAAAATAGTTATGGTAAAGAAGTTTGGTAACACAAAATTAATATTAAGTAGTATATTTCCTTTTAAGAAATACATTTCGATGTCAATGTTTGGATTGATTTTTTGGCGAATTGAAAGAAAAACAATGTTGGCTGACCCAAGATATGCTGATTACGTCAACATTGTTATAAATCATGAAAAGATACACACTGAACAAATGAAGGATTTTGCATTACCATTTTTCTTTTTTAGACCATTGCAAATAATAATTGGTGGGATAATTTTTTATATTATATATTTTCTTAATTGGTTAATTAATTTGATTATAATGCCGGATAAGGCATATAGAAATATTTGTTTTGAAAAAGAGGCTTATAACCATGAAAAAGATATGGAATATATAGAAAATAGAAAACATTTTCAGTTTTTGAGAAAGGAAAAGTAAATATTTAAAAAGATAGAAGATATGAAAACACAGTTAAACGAAACAATTGATTTAATGCAGAGGATGAATCTATTTGAAGGATTCAACACACCAAGAATACAAGTTGGTAGAAGTGAGATGATTGATAAAATTGAGGAACAAGATGCAAATGGTGCAGGTAGATGGGTATCACTTACTTATGTAACCACAAAACCGGTTTATAATACCAAGAAAAATTGGAGAAAAGATGAAGTTGATGCTGCTCTTGCTGATTATACAAGGGACGGTAATGAACATTGGTTTGATGCAGTTAAAAGTTTTAATGATGATGCCGAAGGTAAAATCAAGAAATTACCAATGAATAAAGCAATTGTTGTTGTAAGAAGATATAATCTTAATTGGACATCAAAAGCAAGCCATGATAAAGCATGGGGTGAATATGATGATAAGATGACTGATTTGAGACTTAGATATGGTTTACCACAGAAAATGGGTGATAATCATAATCAAAGGGAAAAACTTGATGGTGTTGTACAAATGAATCAAACAGGTAATCTTTCAAAGGATTTTAATTTTGCTAATGTTAAAAGTACAAAAACGACATGTTATGTTATTAATGATGCCGGACATATTCTTGGTGAGTTCCCTGAAAAAATGTTTAAGGCAATGTCAAAGGTGTCAACACCACTTGGACCTGAAAAGACAGCAGTAGATATGCTTACACCTGAAGACCTTAAGGCATATAGTGAAGCGAAAAAAGAACTTGATGCAAAATTTCAAAATAGAAACCTTCTTTATGATAGGATTCTTTCAATTGTCGCAAGTGTTAATGGCACAAGTTATTATTATGTTAATGATGCATTGAAACATGAAATAGGAAAAGATACAGGTATTTTTGTTAATCCACAGGATATGCAAAAGATAGGTATTGAACAACTTTCAGATTCATTTGCTGACATAAAGAATTTTGACCCTAATATACAATAAGATTTAAAATATGGTAAAATACATTAAAGATGAAGTTATGGTCACATTTTCGGAAGTGCCTGATGAAATAAGTTTAACACTGAATATATCTAATTGTCCACATCATTGTAAGGGTTGTCATAGTCCGTATTTAAGAAAAAATATTGGTGATGAATTAACTGAAGATATAATGGAAGAGTTAATTAAAAAGAATGATGGCATCACATGTGTTTGTTTTTTGGGCGAGGGGAATGATTTTGAGGCATTATTTAATTTGGCTAAATTGGTTAGAAAACATAATTTAAAAACAGCATTGTATACAGGTTTGGATTTTTTCAATGAATATCTTTATTATGATATACAAGAAAATTTCGATTATGTTAAAATGGGTGAATATAAAGAGGAATGTGGACCATTAAATAAAACAACAACAAACCAAAAAATGTATAAAATTGTGATGGATGAGAATAAGGATATGAATTGGTTTAATGATTATAAATGGATTGATATAACAAATAAGTTTTGGAAATAACAATATGTAAAATATGTATTGAATCACGGATATTATATCCGTGATTTTTTGTTGTTTCAGACTATTTATCAAAAAAGTGTTGTTATATGAGTAAATATATTAAACAATTTGATTACGATAGTGAATATAATGATTTTGTATCAGGTGGAGTGGGAAGTAATTTTAAAATTCCACTTGTTTCTTATACTGAAGATAGTAATAAAATAAGATATAATAATTATGAAAGTATTCCATTAACATTTGAAATTCACCAAAGTGGCAAAATTGCTTGGACTTTACTTCTCTCCGAAAGTAATTTAAATGAAGAAACAAAAACAATAGAATATTCTTTAAATGGTGGTGAATGGGTTTCAGTAACATCTTCAACCGATAATGTCTTTTTAAACGCTGTATCAGGTGATACAATTCAATTTAGAGGGAACAATACTGGTTTTTCTTTTTCTTCTTCAACACAATTTTATCGTAATGGGTTTTCAGGAACAACAGCACATTTTACGGCTAAAGGAAATATAATGTCTTTGCTAGACAAAAATAATTTTGTTAATAAAGTATCATTTGAAAGCGATTTCGCTTTTTATGCTTTGTTTCATAGTGTTGCAGGTATGCTTGATGCAAGTAATTTGGTTTTGCCTGCAACAATATTAACACATAGTTGTTATAGAACCATGTTTCAGGGCTGTAGTAGATTGAAATCAGCACCCTCATTACCGGCAATGACACTTGCGCCATATTGCTATTATTATATGTTTAATAACTGTCATCAGTTAAATAATGCACCAAGAATGGTGAAAGGTGTTGAAAGTGGGTATTATGATAATATGTTTGAATCATATGAAACGCCACAGGGTGTTCCTTATTTACCAGCAAATAAAATGGAACCATATTGTTATTATTATATGTTTGGTAATTGTAGACAGTTAACAGAATTACCTGAACTGGGTACAACAACTTTGGCAACTGGTTGTTATGGCTATATGTTTTGTAATTGTAGTGGTATAACATCAGTACCTGAAAATTATTTACCCATAGAAAATTTGGCATATCTTTGTTATTGTGGTATGTTTCAGGGCTGTATATCACTTGTTGATGCGCCTAACTTACCATCTAAAACATTAGCAAGCAATTGCTATTATAGGATGTTTAGTGGTTGTATTTCATTGTTTGAATTACCTGAATTACCGGCCACAACGTTGGCAAATTATTGTTACAGAAATATGTTTGATGAGTGTACAAGTCTTATAACAGTACCTAAAAATTATTTACCAGCAACAGGTGTAAAAACTTATTGTTATGCAAGCATGTTTAATAGATGTTCATCACTGACCCAAGCACCGGATTTACCTGCAACACAATTAACATTGGGGTGCTATAGATATATGTTCTCTAATTGTACTTCATTAACAACTGCACCTGAATTACCTGCAAGTATATTATATAGGGAGTGTTATACTTATATGTTTTATGGTTGTACAAGTTTAACAAAAGGTCCATCGAGTGTTGGAACAAGTGGAACAACGATGAGAAATTCAGAATCTGCATGTACATATATGTTTTCTAATTGTACCTCATTAACAACTGCACCTGAATTACCTGCTAAAACATTGATAGATTATTGTTACGAAGGAATGTTTAGCGGTTGTTCTAATTTGAATTATATTAAATGTCTTGCAACAGATATTTCAGCAAGTGACTGTATATCTAATTGGGTGAATGGTGTTGCGAATACTGGTACATTTGTTAAAGCACCATCAATGACAGGATGGACCACAGGTGTAAATGGTATTCCAACAGGTTGGGAAGTTCAAGAAGTAAATCAATAATTAAAAAAAAAAAATAAACAATAATTTTTAAATTTCCTCATTCTTTTTACTAAGAATGAGGATTTTTCTTTATTAAAACATTGATTTTTGGCTATATAATGTTTATTTTGTTATTAGTGAACATATTTATTAAAAAACATTTTAGTTATAATGGCTGATGATAAGAAAAATAGAGTTTTGTTGTGTGGAATTGG